>Ga0137415_10006645_pt1 | contig 11470 bp, 8 predicted proteins | sample CZODoug3_1_1_16f_FD_183082 | JGI IMG/M metagenome (GOLD analysis project Ga0137415, IMG submission 183082) | Vadose zone soil fungal communities from Angelo Coast Range Reserve, California, USA - CZODoug3_1_1_16fungal (Hybrid Assembly) | ecosystem: Environmental > Terrestrial > Soil > Vadose...
TCAGGATCATAACGGGTTATCGCCGAGCGAAGCTGAGCGCTTCGAAAGTTCATGTGGGATAGAGGATGATCCTCGAAAAAATTCTTCGACTTCGGGATAACCCTAAAATTATGGGCCAGCTTGTTGATACGTCGAATGATGAAGCGGTCAAATCGCGTGTTCTGATCCGCAAACAGCGCCTCGACCTCGATTCCGCGTCGGGTGAAAGCGGTCCTCAAGTAGTCGATGGTAGGCGGTCTGGAGGTGTAGGCGATAAGAACACGTCGAAGCATCGTTCGACCTAGAGGCGTTGAGTAGTCACCCGATACTTGAGCGAAGCGGCTGTTCGCGCAGCAGTTCCCCGAAAGCGGAGAGAACCTCGGCCATGCTCAGGTCTTTCACGTCCTTGCTTGCCGGCTGCAGCACGCGGTGCGGCACGCCCCACGGATACCACACCTGCGGGTCCGCGCCGCCGAAGAGGGCAACCACCGGCTTGCCGAGCGCAGCCGCCAGATGCACGGGGGCGCCATCGCTGCAGAGTACGTAATCGCAGACCGCTAGGCTCGCAATGAACTGCGCCAGTTCCGCCGTCGGCAGTGCGAGCAAACGCGGGCTGCCGATGCGGGCGAGGACGGCTCGCGCACTGTCGTCGTCGCCTGGAAACAGCGGGTTGTCTCGCCGCCCAGGGGACCAAGTCAGCACGACCGAAGCACCGTGTTGCCTGATGAGCGCCCCGATCAGCTCCGAGAAACAAGCGTCGGGCCAGCGCTGATCGGCTTGACGCGCACTCAAGTGCACGCCAATGATCGGTCTTCCCTGAGGCAGCCGCTGCAGGCACTCCTCCACGAGCCGTTGCTGAGGTACGATTTTGGGCGGGGGTACCGGACCGTCGATGCCGACCGCGCCGACCAACCGGAGAGTGTTCTCGATCTGGTGCAGAGGACGAGACGTTTGCGCCGGCACGACCATGTCCGCGAGCCTCGAGGCGTTATCGAAAGCGATGACGTGCCGCGGCCTGACCGCGCGCGCAAAGCGTTCCGCGCTTGCCTGGTAGCCGGCAGAGCCGATGATGACATAGTCGATCGAGCGCCGGCGCAGATCGAGCAGTAGGCGCACGCGCTGCCAGTACAGCCCGAGCAGCGATTCGCCGGGCGCGCGGTGCTTGGCCTTCTGGTAGGTGAACACCGCGTCGAGGTCGGGATTATTGTCCAGGACCGGCGCGGCATAGCGGTTCGCCAGCGCGCCGATCCAGGCTTTGGGAAAGCGGGCGCGCAGGGCCGCGATGAGCGGCGTCGTGCAGACCAGATCCCCGATGTTGTCGCGGCGAATGACCAGAAAACTGGGTTCCTTGTCGACGGGTGGCTTGGAAAAGCTCATGGCGGATCACGCCCGGGCGCCGGAGCCCACTTGTAATCGTCTTCGGTGACCGAAGCCGAGCAATGCGCCGTTCAGGGACCAGAATAGGATCGACGCGTCGCGCAGGAATTCGTCGCTCGCCTGGTTGCGGAGCATCACGCCGGCGACCAGCATGATCCCCGTTCGCGAAGCGGCCGATTCGGATAATACGAGGCGTCAAGCATCATAAGAGGCCGTCATTCTGTGGGTTTGTTCGTCCCGAAGCGAAAGAGCCGGTTCCTTCAAACGCATCTCACCTCATATGCTATCGTAGTCCCAAGCTTGGGGCAGCAGGAGGCTCCGGCTCTCGAGTGAGTGGAGACGTCCGAGCATCCGCTCACTTGTCCCCGGGGCCTTCATTTTTGTTGAGGCGCGACGGAATACGCCGTATGTGCGGCATAGCAGGCTATTACAGCGAGAGGGCTTTCGGCGAGGAAGTGCTGAAGGCGATGACTCGCGCGCTACGCTATCGGGGACCGGACGCGGAGGGCTTCTTCAATGCGGAGAGGATTCATTTCGGGCACCGCCGCTTGAGCGTCATCGACGTGGCAGGCAGCGCCCAGCCCCTGTTCAACGAAGACCATTCCGTCGTTCTGGTGTTCAACGGGGAGATCTACAACTTTCAGAGTCTGCGCAAAGATTTGGTGGCGGCAGGTCACCGCTTCCGGACTCACGGGGACAGCGAAGTATTGGTCCATGCATACGAGGAGTACGGCCACGGTATGCTGGGGAAGCTCTCAGGCATGTTCGCCTTTGCAATCTGGGACAAGGCAAGGCAATCGCTTTTCGTCGCTCGGGACCATCTCGGCGTGAAGCCGCTTTACTACTACTGGGATGGCAGTGTTTTCGTATTCGGCTCCGAGCTCAAGGCGATTCTGCCCCATCCCGCAGTGAAGCGCGACATCGACCTGGACGCGCTCGGTCTCTATCTCGAATGCCAATACATTCCCGCCCCGCGCAGCGTGTACGCGTTCATCAAGAAGCTCAGGGCCGGTCACTTTCTCGTGCTGCAGCAAGGTAAGCTGCGCGAAACCTCTTACTGGGTTCCGGACTACTCGCAGAAGCTGGAGGTGAGCGAGCGCGAGGCCATCGACCTCGTCGAGGCGGAGCTGAGAAAATCAGTCGCTTCCATGCTGGTGTCCGACGTGCCGCTGGGCGCATTCGTGAGCGGCGGGATCGATTCCGGCCTAGTCGCGGCGCTGATGACCGATTGCCTGGGAAGACCTGTGGACACCTTCAATCTGGGCTTCGCCGGCACCACGCTTCTGAGCGAGCATGAAGAAGCAAAAACCGTAGCCCAGCACATAGGCAGCCGCCACCACGCATTGATGATAGAGCCCGGGGCGGTACTGAATGCGTTCGAGAGCTGGGTCGAGGTGTTCGACGAGCCCTTCGGAGATCAGGCAGCGCTGCCTACATTATTGCTGTCGCAATTGACGCGGCAGCACGTCACGGTGGTGCTAACCGGCGAAGGCGCCGACGAGATGTTCGCGGGCTACAGCAACTATCGAAAACGCGTAAGAGAAGAAAGGCTTGTCTCCATTCTGGGCGCCAAGTGGTCACCGCTGCCGCACATCATCCCGCACCTGCCGCCGCTGATGCGGAAGGATCGAATCCTCAAGGCTGTGGCGAGGCCGCGTTCGCGGCGATACGTCACCATTCCCAATATCTTCGATGAGTCCCTGCGCCAATCCCTCCTGACGGACGCTTTCCGCCGGCGCTTGACGGAACAAATGTCCGACTACGCCGACGGTTTCTACCACGAATGCAACTCCGCTTACTACATCGACAAGATCATGTATCTGGATGCCAGGCTGTGGCTGCCTGATGACTTGCTGACCAAGGTAGACCGCGCCACCATGGCCTACTCGCTGGAGGCAAGAGTGCCCTACCTGGACCATCGCTTTGTGGAAACCTGCGCGCGGCTCGATCCCCATCTGAAGCAAAGGGACAAGACACAAAAATACATCCTGAAGAAGGTCGCGGAAAAGTACCTGCCCCGGCAGATCGTACACCGGCCGAAGCAGGGCTTCGTCATGCCGCTGCACCAATGGCTCGGAGGCGAGTTGAAGGCGTATCTGAACGACTGCCTTTCCGAAACCGGACTGCTGGGGCGCAATCTGTTCAAGCCCGCCGCGATCCGCAAGCTCCTCGATCAACATAATTCCGGGCGAAGGAACCACTCGACCAGATTATGGGCCTTGCTCGTGCTTGAGCTCTGGTTCAGACGCTACGGGCCCAGCTTCGCGCTCTAGGCGCAGGTCCGGGCGTCAATCCAAGACTCGCACGAAACCCGATCGCCAGAACCATGTGTGGCATTGCCGGCTTTTTCGGACTGCGCGCCGTCGACCCGCTCGTTCCCGCGGAGATGCTCGCGCAGATCAAGCGCCGCGGCCCAGACGCCCAGCACGCGGTGACTTGGGATGGGCTCTTTCAGGCCGATGAGCGGCAAATTTTCAACGCGCTTCTGCACGCGCGTTTGTCGATCATCGACCCTCGGCCGGAAGCCGATCAGCCCATGTCCAACGAGCGGGGGGACATCTGGATCTGCTACAACGGCGAAGTCTTCGATTGGCAGTCGGATGCGGAGCGGTTGCGTGAGCAGGGCTTCGTATTTCGCACCCGCTCCGACACAGAATTCATTTTGCTCGCCTACGAAGCCTGGGGCCTCGACTGCATCGCCAAGCTGCGCGGCATGTTCGCCATCGTGATCGTGGACTTGCGTCGTCAGAAGGTCCTGCTGATCCGGGACCGCATGGGCATCAAGCCGCTCGTCTACTACCACCACGAGAAGGAGCTTGCCTTCGCCTCTACGGTGCGCAGCCTGTTGCCCTTCGTGCCGGCAACTGCGCGCCGGTTCTCCGAGGAGTCCATCGACGCCTATCTCGCGCACCGGTATATCCCGGCCCCGCGCACCGCCTTCAGTCACATTGCCCGGCTGGAGAACGGCCACTACCTGAGCTTCGATCTCACCACCCGGAAACTCAGCAAACACCGCTATTGGCACGCTCGTGCGGAGCCCGGAGACTGGCTGGCCACCCTGGATCACGCGGTCAGGATCCGCACCGTTGCGGACCGGCCGTTGGGGCTGTTTTTGAGCGGGGGCATTGATTCGAGCGTGATCGCGAGCCGCCTAGCCGCGCAGGATTTTCGTAATTTTCATTCGTTCACCGCAGCCTTTCCCGGGAGCAAAATGGACGAAGCGCCGCAGGCCAAGGCGGTCGCCGACTTGGTCGGCCTGCCGAACCATGCCGTGGCGATCGGTGAGGAAATCGCGGGCGATTTCGACCGGATCGTCGCCGATCTGGACGAGCCGTTCGCCGATCCGAGCAGCTTTCCGTTGTGGTATCTGTCCAGGGAAACGACCCGCCATGTGAAAGTCGTCCTAAGCGGCGACGGGGGCGACGAGCTGCTCGCCGGCTACAAACGCTACGACAAGCATCTGCGTACGGCGTGGCGAGGCCAATGGCGGCTCAGCACGCTGCGACTGCGGCCCAGCTTGGACAGCAACCACTTCTCGAAGCTGGCGGCGGAGCTCAGCATGAGCTGGCTCGAAGCTTATACCCTGCGATTCTCCGGCTTCAGCCCCGGGCAACGCCTCTACCTGCAACCCGGCCACCGCCCGGGGCGCTTCACCTACTGGCGCAGTGACGACGCGCGTCCGCCCGAGCCTTTGCTCGCCTTGCTCGCTGTGGACATGCAGAACTACTTACCCGAATACATCCTGCGCAAGGCTGACCTGTGCACGATGGCGCACGGTCTGGAGCTGCGCGTGCCGCTGCTGGACCACCATTGGTACCAGAATCTCTTGGCCCTGTCCGCCGAAGAACGCTTTACCAAGCCCCCGAAGCTGCTCTTTGAGAGGTCGTGCCGGCCCTGTGCCTCCCTGGGCTTATTCCGCCAAAAAAAGCGCGGGTTCAACCCGCCGTTGCAGCAATGGCTGCAAAGCGATCTGGCGGCGCGGCTTCCCGGCCTGGGCGAACGTCTATCGGAGACGACGGCGCGGCAGCTCGACCCAAACGCCGTCAACGCGATGGTTGAGCGCTACAAGCAAGGCGCACGGCACATGGCAGAGCAGATTCTTCAGCTCTTGATCCTGGACGAATCCTTGCGCCAGCTGCGCGTATCTGGCGGGCAAGGCAGGGCAAATCGCCGTGTGCCGCTCGGTCAAGTGGGCGCTGCCTGAGCGTTTCCCTCGGGTAGGGGCGCCCAACCGCCGCTCGGCGCTATATCGTGGCTCGCCACACGTTGATACATCACCGCATCGATAGCAGATAGCACCACATCCACCTCGATCGCGTGCATGCAGGCGGGGGCGGCGCATTCCGCAGAGCTGCGTTCGCACGTTCTCACCCAATGGATTTCCCGCTTGAACACGGTGCGCTGGTCGCGGCAGTGGAAATCCCTGACAGTCACGGCGCGGAAGGGACTATTGCGCCAAAAGTCCCCGCTGCCAAAGAGGACGTCGGACCCGGGGCCAAAGAGTACGACCGCGGGCGTACCGGTAACGCGGCCTAGGTGGGCGACCCCCGTGTCCGGCGCAACCAAAAGCGCCGCGTTCTGGATCAATTGCCACAACTGGGGAAGATCGAGCTGGCCGGCGTAGCTAGGGTATTTCCCCGTGGGATCGACCTCGGCGACGATCTGGATTTCTCCCTTTCCCCCGCTCCAAATCACGCTAAGCCCGCGATTCGCGAGCTGCTTCGCCACCGCCTGCCATTTGTAAGGCTCCCACAGTTTTAGCGGCGTGCTCGCGCCGACATGCAGCACGGCGTAGGGGGGGCGCGGCAGTTCGAAGGGAGTCCACGCCGGCGCGGGCCAGTCCCTCGGCTCGTAGGGCGGGGGCGGCGGGCCATCGACCAGCATCGCGACGAGGTCGCCCCAGGCTGCAGGCTTCTCGGGGTAAGGGATTAACTCGTCGACAGGCCAGCTCTTGTACCCGGGCCTGTCGCCTGCGTGCGCGACGATCCAGCGCGAGCCAAGGGCTAACGCGAGCCAGCTATGGCGGTTGTCGGCCGCGCTGATCGCGAGATCAAAACCTGCTTTGGGAAACATCGCGGCCACTGTCGCGCTGTCGTAGGGATCGAACGGCCACGCAATCACCCCGTACGGGCGCTTTTCGTACAACGGTGCAATGGCCTTGGGCGCGGTAACCACGATTTCGGCCTGTGGGTAGAGGGTGCGCAGCTTGGCGAGGAGCGGCGTGAGCATCAGCGTGTCACCAAGCAAAAGGTGATGGGTAATGAGTATTCGGCGCGGGTCGCTGACTTTCCGACGCCCAGTGGCGCTTAGCGCAAGATGGAGCAGCGCGCGGCTGATGATCGGCAGACGTGCGCGCGCGCGGCTACGCACAGGCCGCTCCAAAAAAAACAGGTTCGATCTTCTCGAGCATGACCGCCGGATGGTTCCAACGGTAGTGTAGCAGCAGCAATTGGCCCGCCCCCGGTGGCAGCTCGCTTCATACCGCCGCCTGAGCGGCATCCAGAAACACCTTTTCCATGCGCTCGAGCATATCTTCCACACCGCAACTGGCGACGCAGTGCAAACGGGCGCGGTCTCCGAGCCGCGCGCGCAGCGGCGCGTCTGCGAGCAGCCGCTCCAGGCCGCGCCGCAGATCCGCGACGTCCTCCGGCCTGACAATAATCGCCGTATCTCCGTCGCGCGCGACCTCGCCGGTGCTGCCAGTCGCGGTGGTGACGCACGGCAGGCCGCACAGCATGGCCTGGACCAGCGCCTGCGGCACGCCTTCGTTCGCATAGGAAGGCAGCGCGAAGATGTCGAATGCCTGGAGCCAAGGCAGCACGTCCGTCTGGTTTCCGGCAAGCCAGACGCGTTCGCCGATACTCAGCTCCCGGATTCTCGCTTCGATGTTCTGCCGCTGCGGGCCGTCGCCGACGATCACCAGGCGGGCATCCGGGCGATCCAGCTTGGTGAACGCCTCGATCAGATAGCGATGGCCCTTCCAGTCTCGCAGCGTGGCGACGATGCCGATGAGCGTGGAATTCTGCGGCAGGCTCAATCGCCTCCGCGCGGCCTGCCGATCTCCCGGAGCGAACAGCGCGCTGTCAATTCCGGTAGGCACCGAAGTGATGCGCTGCCCCGGATAGCCGTTGTCGCGGATCAATTGAGCGCGCAGGTTTGCGCCCGTGGTGACGATACGCCGCGTCGCACTGCAGTACAACCAGCGCGTCGCGCGATTGTTCGGAATTGGCGCCGAGATATGCCGGGTGCGCACGAGCGGCGGCCCACCGCCCAGCGTGGCGCAGGCGAGCGCGGCCAGCCAGCTATCTGTCGAGCTATGGGTGTTGATGATGTCCACCGGATGATTCTTCATCCAGCGGCGCAATGCGAGCAAACCGCAAAGATTTTTCCTGCCAATCGGCAACGCCACCGCCGGAATGCCGCGCTCCGTGGCTTGCCGGAATATCTGTGCATCGCGCGGCGCAAGCAAGGTCACCCGGTGACCGCGCGCGATCATGCCCGCTGATTCCTCGAGAATGCGGATCTCCTGGCCGCCCCACCCGAGCGACGCCTCCGTGTGAACGATGTGCATCAGCGGGCCGTGAGCGCCGGCCTTGCGTCACGCTCGTGGATCTTCATCTCGGGAATCATCAGCGCGGCAGAGGCCGCGGCGACAACGGTTTCGGTCGAAATCAAAACAGATTACGCGGCGGACACGGCGGCAAAGCGCCTTGCCCATCCGGAGCCCTATATAAGTACCCGAAATTGACGGGAATCGCGACGAGAGCCGAAGCGCTCATCGAGGCCCTAGCGCTTCGTCCCGGTGCCGCCGGTTCGTATGGTGCGCCCCAATGGTGTCGGCGACCGCGCGTCGATTGGCTCCAGTGCGCCTTGCCCTTAGTGCTCGCGCGCGGAACAACCCGCCCTCCTTGTGCACGAAGCTGCCATCGAGCAGGGGCTTAAGGATTATCGGTAGCGTGGGCTCGGTGGCCGCCACCACCATCATGCCGGCGATGGAAAGCGCGAACGGAGCCCAGTACGGCTTGACGTAGCGGAGAAGGCGAAGGTAGAGCTGCAGGCTGGTGGCGTTGGACGATGCCATGGCTGCGCCGGAAAATGTTGAATTATAACCCGCACCTCCTCCCGGAGGAGCCGACGGGCGGGCGGCGCTCTTAAAGGACGAGGCCCCGATAGAGCGTGAGCAGACGCTCGGCCATGGACTGGAGGCTGAACCCTTCAGCGCGCGCGCGCGCCCTGCGTCCCATCGCGTGTGCGGTGAGCACATCCAGTCTGGCGAGCCGGTCGGCGAGTGCATCGACCGCGAGTGCATCGACGACAAAGCCGTTCACGCCCTCATCGATCAGTTCCGCGGTGCCGCACTGCGGGGTAGTGACGACCGGCAGCCCGCAAGCCATCGCCTCGAGCGCTGCGTTGGGAAACGGATCGTAGAGACTTGGAAGCACGAAGCTGTCGGCCGCCCCATACCAGGGACGCACGTCTTCTTGGGCGCCCGCAAAGCGAACGCGCGAAACGACGCCAAGCGATCCTGCCAGGCGCTCGGCGCGCCCCTGGCCCTTGTCGCGGCCGACGACGACGAGGTGAGCGTCCCTCCGGGGCGAAATCGCCAGCGCTTTGATGAGAGGAAACAGGCCCTTACGCTCGAAGCCTGCGCCCACGAAGAGATGCAGCGGCGCATCGCCCGCAATGCCGAGCCTGTGGCGCATCGCCGCGCGATGCGCGTCGCGCAGCCGCGGATGGAACGCCTCAGGGTCGATGCCGTTGTAGATGACGTGGAGCTTCGCCTCCGGTGTGCCGAAGTGCACGCGGATCTCCTCCCGCACCATGCGCGAGTTGCAGATCACGGCGCGCAGCCGCGGACTCTTGAACAGACGCCGTTCCGCGGCGAGGACATAGCGATGGTAGGGATTAAGCGCCAGGCTGAGCTGGCCGAGGGTCCCGAGTAGCGCGCGGCGGTTGTGCAGCCATTGAGCGTGCACGCCGTCGCCGGCGCGATAGATGTCGCAACAGGCGATGCGTTCATGCGATTGCACCAGATCAAACGGCTGGCGGGCGATTTCGCGGCACACCGCGCGGGCGAAGCTCCAGTCGCGCCAAAGACGCCCGATGTATAACGGATCGCAGCGAACCACTGTTCCGGGACCGCCCACCCATTCGCGTGCCAGCACCGTCACTGCCACGCCCTGCGCCGCGAGTGCACCCAGCGCGCGTTCGATGAAGCGCTCGGCGCCTCCTTGGGCGTTGTAGCGCTGCCGCACCAGGGTGATGCGCATTCGCCTTATTTCCGCACGAGCTCAAGCCGCTCGCACAGCGCTCGAACCCCCTCGAGCACGTGCGGACCCTGACCGTGAAGCAGATACGGATCGATGACGTAGATCCTGCGGTCGCGGACCGCGGGAACGGCCTCCAGGCCGCGCCATGCCTGCGGCGCCTCGCTTCCGAAGCCGGCCGTAACGATCGCCTCGGGCCGCGCGCCGAGAATCTGCTCGCGCGAGACGAGCAGGGTCAGCGTCTTCGTCCCGGCAAAAACATTGCGTCCGCTACACAAGCGCAGCGCATCGCTGATAAGATGCGCGCCGCTTACCGTGAGCATGGGCCGGTGCCAGATCTCAAGGAACACCGCCACGTGACGCTCCCCGGCATAACGCTTGCGCAGTTCCGCGATCTCATTTTCGAATCGCCGGGCGCGTGTTTCTGCGACCTCCGCGCTGCCGGCCAGCGCGCCGACCAGCCGAACGATGCGGGGAATATCGGCAAGGGCGCGCGCCTCGGTAACGAAAACCCGGACACCGAGCCGCTCCAGACGATCGATCTGCAGCGTTGAATTGCCACCTTGCCAGGCGAGCACGAGATCCGGCCGTAAGGCAATCAGGCGCTCGATATCGACCCGGCCGGGACTTGCCACGACCGGCAAGCGCTCCGCCTCGGCCGGATGACGACTGAAGCTCGAAACACCGGCGAGCTTCGCACCTGCGCCCGCGGCAAAGGCGATTTCCGCCAGATGCGGTGCGAGGGTGACGATGCGCTCCACCGGCTGCCCGGGCGAGACCGTGACACCGCGGTCATCGCTCGCTTGCAGCGCGTGCGTGTTCGGCGCCACCCCCGCAACGAGTCCGAGCACAATGACCCGGATCATCGGGCGAGGAGCGAATCGACGGCGGCCAATACCGCCTCCACCGGAAGTCGCGTGAGGCACTCGCTCACCTTTCCTCCGCCACATCCGTCATTACCGCAGGGACGGCACGGGTGCTCGCCGGAAGCGACGATGCGATGCGGCACCCGCCAAGGCCCCCATTCGAGCTCTCCGCTCGGGCCGAAGAGCGCCACTACCGGCGTTTGCATGGCGGCGGCGATGTGCATGGGAGCGGAATCGACGCCGATGAAGAGCTTCGCGCGAGCGCTGAGCGCGGCGAGTTGTTTCAGCGTGAGCTTCCCGGAAAAATCGGCTATCGGTGCGCTCGCGCGCTTGCGGATCTCGGCAATCAGCTCCAGTTCCCGCTCATCGGGTGCTGCGGTGAGCGCGATGCGCTCGCCGCGCCTGACCAGCGCGTCGACGAGTGCCGCTGCACGCTCGGGCGGCCAGCACTTGAATTGCCAGCGCGACCCCGGGTGGAAATGAATGAAGCTTCGGGCGGCGAGACCCTGCCCTGCCAGCAGACCCTCTACGCTGCGCTCCGCCTCTTCGCCCGGCACGAGCAGGAGCCTGCGCTCGTCTTCGCGCGGCTGGACACCGATTCGCCTGAGCGCGTCGAGATTGACTTCCACCCGGTGGCGCCTCGCGTGAGGAGGGAGTGGGACGAGATGCGAAAAGCTTTTTTTCCAAAGCCGGGGCTTACGGGCAAAATCCGGCGCAACGGCGTAACGCGCACCCAGCGAACGCGCGAGCCACGCCCCGCGCGGATGCTCGGAAAGATGCACCACGAGCTCGTAGCCTCGCGATCGCAGCATCGAGAAGAGCCGCCACTCTGCAACTAGCCGCGCAGCCCCTCCCGAATCTTTCCAATCGCGCTTCACCACGTGGACTTGCGCGATCGCCGGATGGAGATCGAGCATGTCCCGAGTCTCGGCATAGACAAGCGCGTCGATCTCCAGGGCGGGCGCGCGGTTCTTGAGAACC
>Ga0137415_10006646_pt1 | contig 11469 bp, 13 predicted proteins | sample CZODoug3_1_1_16f_FD_183082 | JGI IMG/M metagenome (GOLD analysis project Ga0137415, IMG submission 183082) | Vadose zone soil fungal communities from Angelo Coast Range Reserve, California, USA - CZODoug3_1_1_16fungal (Hybrid Assembly) | ecosystem: Environmental > Terrestrial > Soil > Vadose...
TACCAGATTCGATTCTTGCTCTCGCACCCGGAGATCGCGGTGAAACTCGGGGAACAGGGACATCAGCACGTGAAGGAGAATTTTCTAATCACGCAGAAATTGAAACGTTACTTGACACTTTTTTTGACGCTGGCCCGTGGGTCCTGAGAATCCTTGAGGCCCCTGGCAACTATGCGTTGCGCGCCGCCATCTAAGCTCAAGAAGCAGAAACTTCGTCCAGCCGAAGCCAGCCCCTGCTTTCTACGATCCAACTTTCATGTCCAAGGAGACCGCGGATGAAGCGCATTGCACTTCTGTTATTTCTGGCAGGCTGTCTCGTGCCGCTGGCATCGGCCCAGGATCACTTTCAAGTGGGCGCCTACGCTGATTACTTCCGCATCTCGCAAACCAAGAGCAACATGGCAGGCTTGGGAGCACGCCTAGGCGTAAAGGCGCTGCCTTACGTCATGCTGGAAGGTGAGATGAGTTACGACTTCAACCAAGCGTTCACCGAGGGGTTCGCGAACCCGAGCGGCGGGACCATCACGTTTCAGAACAGCAATATCAAGGTGCTGCACGGTCTCTTTGGGCCGAAGATCACAGCAGGCCACGGCGCAATTCGTCTTTTCCTGACAGTCAAGGGAGGCTTTATCAATTTCCGGCTGGATCCGAGACCTGCCAGCTTTTCCGGATTCGTCAGCTCGGTAGATAATCTGCGCGCGAGCAACGTGAGCGGGACGCTCTATCCGGGCGCGGGCTTGGAAGGCCACATCGGGCCGCTTGGTCTGCGGCTTGAAGCGGGGGATGAAATCTACTTTGCCGGGGGCGCACATCATAATCCGCGTGTGGCTTTCGGCCCGTTCATCCGTTTCTAGGAAGCAGCCAGAAAAATTGCAGTTGAGGGTAATTGTCTCAACCCCAAGGGACGCCCCGCTTTTCACCTTTGTGAGGAGGGGGCGTTTCATTCCAATTCTCCACCCGTTATTCTGAATTACAATCCGCGGCCTTCGCTTGAAAGTATGCATGGCGCGCACAAGCTGGCGCGTCCTTTTCTCTACACTTGCCTGTAGGCATCGAGTGCTACCATCTTTCCGCGCGAAGACGGAGCAAAACCATGAGATGGACACCCGGTGGCGAAAGCCAGGACGTTGAAGATCGCCGCGATGAATCCGGCGGCGGAGGCGGCTTTCAATTTGGCGGCATGCACATCGGCATTGGCGGCGCCATCTTGCTCTTGATTCTCAGTTTTGTCTTCAAGACCAACTTCTTCGCTTTGCTCAGCGGAGGCGGTTCGGCCTCGCCGGGCACGTCCGCCGTCAGGAAACCTGATCCGGCGCGTGACGCCGCGGAGAAACCGCTAGTGCAATTTGTGTCGTTTGTGCTCGACGATACACAGAAAACCTGGACGGAGCTTCTGCCGCAACAAGCGGGAAAGCCGTATCACCACGCGAAACTGGTGCTTTTCCGGGATTCCATTCAGTCGGGATGCGGCGGAGCGGAAGCCGCGACGGGCCCGTTTTATTGTCCGGGCGACGAGAGGGTTTACATCGATCTGGGTTTTTTTGACGAACTCAAGCGCCGCTTTGGGGCTCCCGGCGAATTCGCACAAGCCTACGTTCTCGCTCACGAACTCGGCCACCACGTGCAAAATATTCTGGGCATCGAGCGCAAGTTGCGCCAATTGCAGGAGCAAAATCCGCGCGCGCAGAAACCGCTATCCGTGAAGATGGAGTTGCAGGCCGATTGCTTTGCCGGGATCTGGGCGCATTCCACCCAGCAACGCGGCTTGCTCGAAGAGGGCGATGTCGAGTCCGCACTTGGCGCGGCTTCGGCGGTAGGAGATGACCGGTTGCAGAAGATGGCCACCGGGCACGTAAATCCGGATTCCTTCACGCACGGCAGCTCCGAACAGCGCATGATGTGGTTTCGCAAAGGGCTTGATTCCGGCTCGATCGATGCGTGTAACACCTTCGCTCAATAAACATTTCTGCCGAGGCGTTCGCGGTTCCATGGCTCGAGAAGCTGCGTATCGCACGTCGAAATCGCGCGGGAACTCTCGCGAAAGCACTGAACAATTCCAGGCGCTCTCCTGAAATCAATTCGACACGGCGGAGGACCCGCGGGTAGCACCGCCGAAATGCTCGTGATGTTGGCGAAGCAGAAATTGATCGGTCATTCCGGCGATATAGTCGCAAACGATGACGTGCCGCGCTTCCGCTTGCGCGAGCTCCTCATAGAAAGCGGGCATCGAGCCCGGAGTTGCCAGGTAATAGGCGAAGAGCTCTTCCAAGCATTTTACGGAGTGGTCGCGGTCCTCGCTGATCGTGGGGTGATTGTAGATGTGAGCGAAGAGAAAGCGCTTGAGCTGCAGGTTGCGCGCCTTTGCCGCTTTGCTGAAACCGGCAAGACGCTTGGGAGCACGGCGAATGTCGTCCGCGGAAGAAGCGCCGGACGCAAGAACCCGCTGCTGGGTGGATTCGAGCAAGTCCGAAGCCAGCGAGTCGAGAACACGCTTGAGAGCCTCGTTGAATTTTAACTTTTCGCGAGCGCCCGGATGCGCGGCGTCCACCTGATCGTAGACCTCGCCAAAAAACGCTGCTTCTTTGCACAGCGCCTGCACGTCGAGGAGCTCGGCTTCGAGAGCGTCGTCGAGATCGGCGGTGTTGTACGCGATTTCGTCCACCCAGTCGATGAGCTGCGCTTCGAGCGGCGGGCACAAATCGAGAAGGTACTCGGCGAGCTGAGGGAATTCCACGGCGGAATAGTCGCGCGAATGCTTGATGATGCCCTCGCGAACTTCAAAAGTGAGATTCAAACCTGGAAAATCGAGATAGCGCTGTTCGAATTGCTCAACGATGCGCAGCGCGTGCAAATTGTGATTAAAAAGGCCGCCGTGCGCGCGCATCAACTCGTCGAGCTTTCGCTCGCCGGCATGGCCGAACGGCGGATGGCCGATGTCGTGGACGAGAGCGAGCGCTTCGGCGAGCTCGGTGTTCAGGCCCAGGGCGGAAGCAACGGTGCGCGCGATTTGCGCGACTTCCAGCGTGTGCGTCAGCCGGTTTCGGAAGTGGTCGGAATAGCGCGTGGTGAAAACTTGCGTCTTTGCCTCGAGGCGCCGGAAGGCTCGCGAGTGAATGATGCGATCGCGATCGCGAGCGTAAACGCTGCGGTAGGGATGCTCAGGCTCCGGGTAGCGCCGCCCACGGGAATCTTCCGCGCGCATGGCCCAGGGAGCAGGAGTGGGAACTCGTTCGATGGGCGGCTCCGTAAACTCCCGGGTTGATCCGCGCGATAAATTATCTGCGGGACGGACTGCGATCAAGACTTGGGAGAAAGCGCGTCCAGGCCGCGATCGGCCGCTTCCGCGATCGCCGTATCCGGGAATTCTTTCTTGAGCTGCTGGTAGACGCTGGCGGCCTCTTGCGGCTTCGTGGTGCGGAGCACGCCTGCAAGTTCCAGCAGCACCAGGGGACGCGGCACGAGCACCGTCGGCTTGTCCGCCAACGCGCGAAAGATCTTGACGGCTTCGTCGGGTTTGCCGGTGCGCGAATAAATCACCGCCATTTGATATTGCGCCATTGCGGCGAGTTCTTTATCGCTCCCGCCGCTGAGCCGCTTCAGCTCTTCGAGCGCCTGGTTGTGGCGCTCAAGGTCTTCAAGCGTGAGAGCATAGTAGTAACGAGCGAGCTTCCCGGGATTGGTTTTGGGATATTTGTCCGCAACGCTCGCGAACTTCACCGAAGCATCCTGTGCGCGTGCCGCTTCGTTGGGGTAGACGGGCTCATTGGGGAGCGCAGGATCCGGAGCAACGCCCACCCTGCCTTGATAAGCTTTCATCGCGCTGTCGAACGCGATGGAGGCTTCCACGGTCTGGCGATCGATGTAGTAGCGCCAGCCGCCATAGCCCAGCGCCACCAGCAACACCACAACTACAACGATAAGCGTGAATTGCCCGTGGGAAATGACGGCTTCGGCGCCGTGCGCGATAGTTTCCTTGATTTTGTCCTGCTTCAGTTCTTTGCGCGAAATGTGTTCCGGCACGCACGCTCTCCTGACGGATATGGAATTCATAATCCTAGCATAAGACCATTAGCGATGCGGGATTGCCGGGTGAGCCAATGGAATCAATCGCGGATTTACTTTTCCGCCCGAATGGCCGCCGCCGTTGTCTGAAACTTTATGGAAAGTGCTAGCTTTAGAACATGGAAACGGCGTGCATCCATTGCGGCGCGGAACATTCGCTGAAAGAAACGGAACTGGGCGGTCATTCGAAAGTGCAATTTCGCTGCTCGAAATGCGGAAAGAGCACGGTCGTGCGAGTGAAATACCACTCGAATGCCACGGTGGTCATGTCTCCGCTTCCCTCTTTTGCGCGGGCCGCGCCTGGAGGTTTGAATCTACAGTCACAGCCTGTGGATCCTAGCCTGAAGCTCCCCGCAGCGGCCGACGTGATTCTGAGCATCATGTCCGGGCCTTCCCAAGGCAAGAGTCATACGCTCACCAAGCCGCGAGCGGTGCTTGGACGTGAGGGCGCGGATATTGCGGTGGAGGACCCGGAAATCTCCCGCTATCACTGCCTGCTCGAAGTGCGCGAAACCTACATCAATCTGAAGGATATGGATTCGACGAACGGGACCTTTTTCGACGAAGAGCGCGTTCGCGCGGCGATGCTGCTGGATGGCGCCGAGTTTCGGATCGGCGGAAGCGTGATTCGTGTGAATTTCCAGCCGAAGTAGCGACACTTTTCATTTCGCAAGAATCGATTCTTCCGTACGCTCGGCTCCCGTGCTTTGTCTTTGTGAGATACTACCGCCGATTGCCATCTTCCTCGGAGCCCGATGAACCTCCTTTCCACCTGCCTGATTACGCGCAATGAGGAACACAACTTGCCGCGTGTCCTGAATTCGGTGCAAGGAGTTGCGGACGAAATTGTGGTCGTGGATTGCGGAAGCGAGGATCGCACCGTGGAGATCGCGCGAGACTACGGCGCGAAAGTCGTTACGCATGCGTGGACAAATTTTGCGGAACAGAAAAATATCGCCGCGGCGGCGGCGAGCCACGACTGGGTCTTGTCTCTGGACGCCGACGAAGAATTGAGCAGCACACTGCATTCGTCGCTGCTCGACTGGAAAAGGCGCGCGCCGAAGCATTCCGTCTACGAAATGGCGAGACGCGCCTGGTACCTGGGCGGCTGGATAAAACACTCGGGATGGTATCCGGACTTCCAACGACGGCTTTACCGTCGCGACGCAGCGCACTTTGACCGAATCGTCCACGAGTCCCTGCAATTTGAAGGCAAGCCGGGACGTTTGAATGGGGATTTGTTGCATTACACGATGCGCTCATTTGCTGAACACGAGGAAAAGGTCGAGCGTTACTCTACGCTCGCGGCGCAGCAGTTGTATGCGGCGGGAAAGCGAAGCTGGCGCCCCGCTATATGGCTGGCAATGCCTTGGAGCTGGTTTCAGAATTTCTTCCTGCGGGGCGGGTTTCTGGATGGGTATCGCGGCGCCCTGATTGCCCAAATGGCCGCTCGCTCAGTCCGGCTGAAATACAAGAAGCTGGGGCAGCTGGTAAGCAGTGCTGGAAAACGGGCACAAGAATGAAAGTGCTTTATGTGGACCTGGAGCGCGAATGGCGCGGCGGGCAGAGCCAGGCGTTGCTTACCCTGCGCGGACTTCGCGAGCATGGACACGACGCCGGATTGCTGACGGCACAAGATTCGCCACTCGCAAAACGCGCCTCGGTGTCAGGGATTTCCGTGCATCAAATTCCACGATTTGGATTGCGGTTATGGGCCGCAGGCGCAATTCGCCGGCTGATCGCAGGCGAACGTTTTGATATCGTTCATGTCAATGAGCCACATGCGCTGACGGCTGCGTGGCTGGCAGGGGCCCAAAAGAGTGTGCCGATGGTGGTCTCGCGTCGAGTAGCGTACGCGCTGCGCCAGGGCCGACTCGCACGGGCACGCTATCGGTCGGCGCGGCGCATCCTGGCGATTTCCAGATACGTGGAACAAAGCATTCTCAATTCAGGTATGGCCGCCGAAAACGTGAAAGTGGTTTACGAGGGTGTGGAAGTACCGCCGCCCGTAACCGCGGAAGCGCACCTCCGCGCGCGGCAGCGCTGGGGTGTGGGCGAACACGAGATGCTCCTGGGCTGCGTCGGGTACTTGTTGCCGGAAAAAGGGCAGGAGTTCGTCGTGCGCGCCCTCTCAACCGTGCGGGCGAAAATCCCGGGGGCTCGATTGCTCTTGGCCGGTGACGGGCCCTGCAGGGCGAGGCTGGAAGCTCTGGCGCGAGAGCAGGGGCTGCACGATGCCGTGATCTATGCCGGGTTTGTCGAGGACGTGCCACAAGTGTATGCGGCCCTCGATGCCTTCGTGTTTCCCTCACTGGCCGAGCCGCTCGGCACATCCCTTCTGGCAGCCATGGCCTGGGGGCTCCCGGTGCTGGCGGTGGCGAGCGGGGGTGTGCCGGAGTACGTGGAAGACGGCAACAACGGATTACTCGTGGCACGGCCTGATGCGGGCTTGCTCTCCGGCGGGATGCTGCGACTGCTGAACGAGGAGTCCTTGAGAATGAGGCTTGGCCGAGAGGCCCGGCGAACAATTGAAGAACGACTCTCAGCGGGGCGCATGGTGGAGAATACGATTCGCGTTTACGAAGATGTGCTGCAGAAAAGACAAATGGCATGAACCCGCTTGGCTCCGAAACCGGCGTGAGTTGGAAATTTGCAGGAAATGTTTGTGGGAAAAACTGAAGCGCCTGGCATCTCTTCCCAGATCCGCCAGGCGCTTCAGTCCTTCTTGAATTTTTTGCACCAGTTTTCTGCTTTCTCTTGTTCCAGGCGTTTCCCTCCTATCCGCTCGCCGTTTTACGTCAAGCTATCTTGGGGATTGAACTACCCATCGCCCTTTTGGCTCGAGAAACTCCACCCCGATGGCAAAGCCTTGGCCTTGCAACGGTTGGCAGTAAGCTACTCGGGCCGAGGAGCGAAAGTCTCCGGTACGCGAGGCGAACGTCAATTTCTCGCCTTGTTCCCAGCGGCGCACACTTACCACTCGAGCGCCGCCCGCGCTCACGTTTTCCGTAAATGTCGATTCCGAACCGGGCATCTGGCGATGCCCGTCAATGAATACGGGAATCTCCATCAGGATGCGGTTTTCAGTCCGGTGGAACACAAATTTATTCCTGAGAGGCATGTTCGCTGCTCATCCTCACAGGCACGCGGCAATACGCGTGAGATTCTGTACGCTGCTGCTTCCGCGCCGGTTCTTCATGGCATAGAGGGCGCGGTCTGCGGCACCAAGTAGTTTTTCGGGCGTATCGCCATCTTCCGGAAAGGCCGCCACGCCGGCGCTCACGGAAAGTGCGGGGTGCTCGGGCTCGGTGGAGAGGCGTTCACGGATCCGCGAAACGACGCGCGAGGCGATGTCCGGGCCCGCCTCCGGCAAGACGACGGCAAATTCGTCTCCGCCGTATCGCGCCGCGGTATCGATAGCGCGGGAATGATTCCGCAGGATTTTTCCGATGCGCACCAGCGCGCGGCTGCCGGTCAGGTGGCCGTACTGATCGTTGATGGTCTTGAGTCCATCCATGTCCAGAAGCACGATGCTGAACGGGCGCTGCGTGCGCCGCGAGCGATCCAACTCCGCTTCGATCACGCCGATTAGCCGCCGATAATTGGCCAGCCCGGTCAGCGGGTCGCTCACCGCCATCGAACGTACTTGTTCGAAGAGGCGCGCGTGCTCCAGCAGTGCTCCCGACAGCACCACCACGTAGCTGGACGTCTTGCTCAGCTCCGCAAGGAAAAACGGGCCATCGAAAAGATGCCGCGAAAACGCTGCCGCGACGTGGCAAATCACGTTCAACGACGCGACGATAAAAAGTGAATAGTCGAAAAACGTCGCCTCGCTCTTTTTCTCCCGGTCCTCCTTAAGGCGCAAGCGGAAGCAGACCGCGGCAGCCATGAAAAGCGCAGCGGGTAGGAGGTCCCACGGACGCGACAGGATTCTGGCGACATGCGCAATGGGTGCGGCAGGCGCTGCAAAAAATGCCGCGCTCGTCAGATACGTGGCCAGCGCGACAACCAGCAACGCTGCCGCGGTCTCTTTGCTCGGCTGCCGGGCCGTCGGCATGAAGCGATCCACGGCGAGGGCTGCCAGAATGAGCACCGCAAGGAGCGTACGGCTGACCATCCAGCCCATCGGAATGCTTGACAGTGCCCCCGGGCCCGTAGCCAGCGTGTCGTTCAAACCAAAGTACCCGACTGTCTCAATGATCCCGGAGAGCACGAACCCGAACGCAAGAATCAGTGCCGTACGATCATGTGTGCCGCGAAATCGCACGAGGGCATTGGCGGCGTAGCAAAAACTAAGCAGCGTGCCGCCGACTTCGAGATAGAGATACGTGTGCGATGAACCGGCCGCATCGGTCTGCCGCAGGTAGAAGATGAAGGCCAAGAAGACCGTGAGGAGAATGATTCCGCAGCTGACAAGGACGCGAGAGCGTGCAATCCAGGACGACGCCGCATCGCGCTCGTCCCGGAGAAACCCTGCGATCTTGCCCCAACTACCCACGCAATCCCCCAAATGCCGAAGAAAACAGGCAACAACCTGGGAATGCAAGTTCGTGACCTTATGTTGCTCAGAATTTCATCCATGTAACTAATTGAAATGGAATGACTTACAAGACTGTGGCAGAGGCTGATTCCCAACCGAGAACGGCGCGAGACGACGTGAACCGCTACCCAGTTCGCGGATAAGCACACTATCATTTGTGTTTCGTTAGAGTTACCGGACAAGCGAGCTGTATCACTGAGATTTTGAGGACTGTCTCAGACTGAGACAGTCTCACCGTTTGAAACACTTGGCAAACCGGGATGGCCGGGCTACGGCTTCGGTTCGGGGGCGGGGAGGTCCCTGGCAGTCACAGCATCAGAGAAATTGTGGATCTTGTGCGAACCATCACAGAATGGCTTGTTGGCGGAGTGGCCACATCGGCAGAGGCTTATGGCCGTCCGTCCTGCCAGGCCAAAGGGCTTCCCCTCGGGGTCGACAATTTCGAAATCACCCTCCACGCGGATGGACCCGTTGTGCTTGACCGTAATTTTTGTCGTCGCCATTTTTTCTCCTGAGTCAGACAAAGTATGCCGATAGTTTCGCGCGGCAACAAGCGGAAACGACAAACGCCTGGCCAGGCTGGAGCGCTCTCGCGGCGCACGGCAGAAAACTTTGAAAACGGATCAGTATTTTGGAACGGACGGATCAACTTCGTCGGACCACGCCAGGATTCCGCCCTTCAAGTTAAGGATTTTGCGGAATCCGGCTTTGCGAAGGAAATCCACGGCTTCCGCGGAGCGCTTTCCGCTCCGGCAATGCGCCACGATTTCCCGCGAAGAATCCAGTTCATGCACGCGCCGCGTCAGCTCGCCGAGCGGGATGAGATGCCCCTTGAGATTGCAGATCTGGTATTCGTGCGGCTCGCGCACATCCAGGACAAATATATCGTCTCCATGATCCAGCCGTGACTTTAGCTCGCGCGGCGTGATCTCCGGCACCTCGACCGATGGGCCGGGAGCTTCTTCACCGCGCACGCCGCAGAATTCGTAATAGTCAATGAGTTTAGTGATGGTGCGATGGGTGCCGCACACCGGGCAGTTCGGATTTTTCCGCAGCTTGAGTTCACGGAATTTCATCCCCAGCGCGTCAAAAAGCAGCAAACGCGCGACGAGATTGTCTCCGGCACCAAGAATCAGCTTGATCGTCTCCATTGCTTGAATTGAGCCGACGATTCCCGGCAACACGCCAAGCACTCCGCCTTCCGCGCACGAGGGCACCAGCCCCGGCGGTGGCGGTTCGGGATAAAGGCAGCGGTAGCACGGTCCGTCGGGCATCCCGAAAACGGTGACCTGGCCTTCGAAGCGGAAGATCGAACCGTAAACGTTGGGTTTGCCGAGAAGAATGCAGGCGTCGTTGACGAGATACCGCGTCGGAAAATTGTCCGTGCCGTCGACGATGATGTCGAAATCTTTGAACAGGTCGAGCGCGTTTGCGCTGGTCAGCTGCGTTTCGAACGACTCAATCTGGATGTCCGGATTCAGGTTCGAAAGCCGCACACGGGCAGCTTCGCTCTTCGGCTTGCCGACGTCGCTGGTGCCGAACGTGACCTGGCGCTGCAAATTTGTGAAGTCCACCACGTCGAAATCCACGAGGCCGAGTCTGCCGACTCCCGCCGCCGCTAAATACAACCCCAGTGGCGCGCCGAGACCACCGGTACCGATCAGCAGCACTTTGGCGTTCTTCAGCTTGAGCTGCCCGTCCATGCCGACTTCCGGCATGATCAAATGGCGGCTGTATCGCAGAATTTCTTCGTTCGAAAGAGTCGCAGCTGGTTTTGCTGCCGTCCCGGGTTGTGCTGTCGTAGCCATTGCGATTCCTTGCTCCTCAGGTTTCAATCATCCCGCTCGCGACGCTCAAGAATTGCCGCCCGCAATGGACGGAATGATGCTGATCGTGTCGCCATCCTTCGTTGGCGTGTTTTCCTTCGCCAGATAGCGAATGTCTTCATCGTTCACGTACACGTTGACGAAACTGCGCAGCTTGCCCTCTTCTGTAAAGAGGTGCTTGCGCAATTCGGCAAACTCCTTCGTGAGATGGCCGAGGGCTTCGCCCACCGTCGTCGCCTGGAACTCCGCCGAAGCGCGCTTTCCCGCATACGGACGGAGCGGCGTGGGAATCATCACTTTCACGGGCATTTCATTTCTCCGTTGTTCCATGGCCAGCGCGCTAGACCGCCGCACGGTGGCGAATTTCGATGCCTTCCGGCGAAAATTCCTGGCGATCATCATTCAGTCGCCAGGACGTCATTTCCTGCGGCACGCCGTTTTGCACGCTCACGATGATGTAGCTGTACCATGGCCAGGCATGATCTCTGTCGTATGGGCTGGGCCTCGCCGGATGATCCGGGTGCGAATGATACCAGCCAACGACGTCCAGCCCGTGCGCGCGCGCCTCTTTTTCCGCAGACAGGACGTCTTCTGAACTTACCGAAAAACGATTACCAGGCGAATCGTTGCGCCGATTGACCAGCGGATACAGCGCCAGAATCTCGCGCTCCGGGGTAAGCGGGTACTTCGCAGGATCGCTTCCTCGAACCTCACCCGCATCGCGTCCCAGCAGCGCGCCACAGCATTCGTGCGGATACGTCTCCGCGCCATGCGCGCGGATTTTCTCCGCAAGGTGCCCGCTGATCCAAAGTGTCGGCTCGTCCGCCATGTCTACTCTTCTTCCCAAAAGCGTTCGTTCAAGTATTTCGCCGCCGAATCCGCGAAAACCGTCACGATCACGGCGTTCCTTTTCTTTGGAAGGCACTTGGCAATCGCAAAGCAGCCGAGTAGCGCCGCCGCCGCGCTCGGACTGACGAGCAAACCCTCTTCCCGCGCAAGGCGCTTCACCAGCCGATAGGCTTCTTCCGTCGAAACCTCCAA
>Ga0137415_10006647_pt1 | contig 11468 bp, 11 predicted proteins | sample CZODoug3_1_1_16f_FD_183082 | JGI IMG/M metagenome (GOLD analysis project Ga0137415, IMG submission 183082) | Vadose zone soil fungal communities from Angelo Coast Range Reserve, California, USA - CZODoug3_1_1_16fungal (Hybrid Assembly) | ecosystem: Environmental > Terrestrial > Soil > Vadose...
AACATATCAAGTTATCTTGATGTGTCAACGAGCGGCCACCGGCCGCAGGCGAATGTAGACCGCCAACCCGGCCGGAGTGCGGCTACCGTATTCGGTCTCGAGGCGCGCCGGGACAAAGTTGATCGACCCGCGCGCGCCCACTCCCGTAGCGAGCCCCGCAATGCTCCCAACTGTGCGCAGGTAGCCGAGGGCCAATGCCCCGACATCGTAGTCCGCGGTTGGAGGCAAGGAGGCAATCCCGAGATCCGCGGCGCTCTTCCGTACGTACTCGGCGCGACCAAAGACGGCGTTCTTCTTGTCGAGGTCGACATTGGACTCGAGCATGACGCTGTTCGACGCATGCCCGGGGCCGATCGGGTCGTTCGCCCCCCAGATGAGCGCGCTCGCCCACTGTCCGTGCCGGCCGAACGGCTGCGTCGTGAGTGCGGCCACACCATACCGGTGGAGCGACTCGTCGGGATGCAGGACTTCCGGGCTGTTCAGGAAGGCGTACCAGGCCGCGATGCTCCAGCGTTGCCCCGGGTTGACGGTCCACCGGGCGCTGTACGAATCGAGTCTCCGGCCCGCGTAGTCGAAGCCCGTGCGATGGTCGTCCGGCTCGCGGCCGTTGAACCACGACGCCTCGAGCTTCACCGCGCGCGTGAACACACCAACGGTGACGACCCCGAACGTGATATGTGTGCCATCCTGCCAATGGTGGGAAATCGGAGCCAGTGGATCGTCGGCGGCCGAGGGCCGGTGTGGGAAGGCGACGGGTCCAACGGCGGGCTCGCCGACGGGCGCGAGATAGAGCGAGAGCCCGACATTCCGGGCCACCGGTCGCTCGTACAGCGCCGCGAGCTCCATGAAGAGGTCGTGCGGATGCTGGCGGTCGTGCAGCGCTGCGCTGCGGTACGACTCACCCGACTGGAGCAGCAGCGGGTAGCCCCGGCCGCCGATGGTCCAGGGCTCGGCGCTGAGCATGCCGCGGACCTCGAGCCGGCCGCCGCCGAGGGAGCGGCTGGCGGCCGCCATCGCCCAATTGCTGATCCCCAGCTGATCACCGCCGCGAGAGCCTCCCTGCCAGTCGTACTGCACGAAGCCCCTCCCGTGCAGCATGAGCGTCCAGTCGCCGAGCATGATATGCGCCGCCTGCATCGGGGAAGCGTCGGGCAGCCACGAGGTGCCGGACCCCATCCGCGACTCCGGGATGCCGAGCGGTCCCTCATTCATGTTCATCGAATGCTGCATGTGCATCTGTGCTCGAAGCGGCCACGTCGCGCAGGCGACGAGCGCCAGCAACAGCGTTCGCATATCCAGATCTCCTCAAGCCAAAGTCGAGCGCGCGCCGCATGCGCGGCGCGGACACACCACACCTGGGATGGCCGACTAGGCTTGAGGAGGTGGAGCGAGCGGTGGAGCGAGGTAGGAAATCAGCGCGGAGCTCGGTCCCGCAGCGACCTCGCGCGACGCCACCCGCGGTGCGATCGGGAGGTTAACCCAGGCCGGCGCGGCGGTCCCACCCGTCGGGCAGGTGCCGCCGGCTGCGCACCCTGGGGCCGCGGCATCCACATGACAAGCGCCGTGCCCCGCCGACGCGGCCGCGAGGGTCGCGACCCCTGGGTCATGCGTTCGGTGCGGGTTGGTGCTGTGCATCGCGCACGGTGCCGCGGCTTCGGCGAGGAGGGAGGCACACATAGGCACGCCACCGGCCTGGGCGGCCGCCGCGAGGGCCACGGCTGCGGCAAGCGTTCGCACCATCAAGGGATGACGGTAACGGGGCTTCACGTCGTCAATATACCCCGCTCGCCACACGCCGGCCGCGCCACAGCAGCTGGGCGTTCAGCGCTACGACCACAGTCGATGCCGACATGAGCACCGCGCCGAGCGCCGGTGAAAGCAGGATCCCCGCGTTGGCCAGCACGCCGGCCGCGAGCGGGATCGCGACCGCGTTGTAGCCCGTGGCCCACCAGAGGTTCTGCACCATCTTACGATACGTGGCCCGAGCGAGCTCCACGATGACCGGCACATCGCGTGGATCGGACCGCACGAGCACGATGTCCGCGGACTCGATCGCCACGTCGGTGCCCGCTCCGATCGCGATCCCGACGTCCGCTGCGACGAGGGCGGGGGCGTCGTTCACGCCGTCGCCGACCATCGCGACCGTGAGGCCGCGCCGCTTCACGTCTGCGATCTTCGCCGCCTTCTGATCCGGCAGCACCTCGGCGAAGTAATCGTCCAGCCCCAGCTCCGCCGCGACCCAGCGGGCTACGCTCCTGGAGTCGCCCGTGAGCATGATCGACCTGATGCCCATCGCCTTGAGCCGGGCCAGCGCCTCGCGGGACTCCGGCCGGATGATGTCGGCCAGCGCGATAGCTCCGATCGCCTTTCCGTCGGCTAGCACGTACGCGACCGTCTTCCCCTGTTCGGCGAGCCGGGCGACGCGCGCGTCCGCGACAGCCAGGCCATGCTCCTTGAGGAAGCCGGGGCTCACGACCTTTACCGCCACGCCGTCCACCGCTCCCGAGGCGCCCTTCCCCGGAATGGCGGCGAATCCGTCGGGAGCCGGATACTGCACGCCGCGCTCCGTCGCGGCCCGCACGATTCCGGCGGCGATGGGGTGCTCGGAGCGGCTCTCGAGCGCGGCGGCGAGGCGCAGGACGTCGTGGTCGGTGCGCCCGTCGAGCGGCACGATGTCGGTAACGCCGAAGCGACCTTCGGTGAGGGTGCCGGTCTTGTCGAACACGACTGCGTCCAGCGCGCGCGCCCGCTCGAACGCCGAGCGGTCGCGGATCAGCAGACCGTTTCGCGCCGAAAGCGCGGTGGATACCGCGACTACCAGCGGCACCGCGAGGCCGAGGGCGTGCGGGCAGGTGATCACCATGACGGTCACCATGCGCTCGAGCGCGAAGCTGAACTCGCGGCCTGCGCCAAGCCAGGCGACGAACGTGACCGTCCCGCCGCCGATGGCAATGAGCGTGAGCCAGAGGGCCGCGCGGTCTGCGAGATCCTGAGTGCGGGAACGTGTCTCCTGCGCTTTGCGCACCAGCTCGATCACCTGAGAGAGGTAGGTGTCGGCGCCGGTCCGCCGGACCTCGATGGTGATCGCTCCCTCGCCGTTGACGGCGCCGCCGATGACTTCGTCGCTCTCGCCCTTCTCCACCGGCTGGGACTCGCCGGTCAGCATCGCCTGGTTGACGCTAGTGCGGCCTTGAACGACTCGCCCGTCGGTCGGGATCTTTTCGCCGGGCTTGACCAGCACCCGGTCACCAGGCCGCAGCGCATCGAGCGGCACCTCCTCGACGGAGCCGTCGGCCCGGACGCGATGCGCCTCGGCCGGCAGCAGCCGGACGAGCTGCTCGAGGGCCCGCGAGGCGCCGAGCACCGAGCGCATCTCGATCCAGTGGCCCAGTAGCATGATGTCGATCAGCGTCGCCGTTTCCCAGAAGAACACGCTCCCGGGGAGCCCGAAGACGACCAGCGCGCTGTAGACGTAGGCCACCGTGATCGCGAGCGCGACGAGGGTCATCATCCCCGGCAGCCGCTTCCGGAGCTCGTCGACGAGCCCGGTGAGGAACGGCCAGCCGCCGTAGGAGTAGACGGCCGATGCGAAGGCGAACCCCACATACTGTTCGCCATGGAAGGCGAGCCCGCTGCGGAGTCCGAGAAGGTGCTGCAGCATCTCCGACGTCGCGAGGACCGGGACGGTCAGGGCGAGCGAAACCCAGAAGCGACGGCGAAAGTCGTCCACCATGTGGGTGTGGTGCGACTGAGCGTGGTCCACTGCCGGCCGCGCTCCGGTCTCGGGAGCAGCGGCGTGGAGACGGTGTTGAAGGTCGTCGGGCGTGTGTCCCCCTCAGCGAGTCTCGAAAGTGAGCGTGGCCCACTTGGACTCGTAATCGAGTCCTCGCTCGGTGGCACGCACCATGTGCACGAACTTGACGTACCACCTGCCCGCCGCGTCGAGCGTGAGCTCAGCAACGCCGTCAGAACCCGTGCGGGTGCCACGCTGCGCCAGCGTCCGACCGCGCTGCTCCCCACCCCACAGCACCATCTGGTTCGCCACCGGGCGCCCATCAACCAGGCAGCGCACCCGGAGCGGCGTGTCGCGACCGACGGCGTACGGGTTTTCCAGGAGCATGATCTCCGCCGGGTACCCGAGAACCGCGTTGAAGTCCTCGCTCCGAGGCGTGCCTACCTGAAAGACTGCTTTGACGTGCTTGGAATAGCGCTCCCGCGCACCCTGAGCAACCTCGTTGCTGCGGCGTCGCGCCTCGAGGATGTCGGCGATCCCGTCCTCTTCGAGGTAGGCGTTGAACTCCTCGGCCTGGAGCTCGATCTCGCGGGGCCGGGTCGAAACGCCCACGACGTAGGTGCCGGCGTCGCCCAACGCGAGACTGAGCACGCTGCTGCTGTCAGGTCCCCGGCTCCAAGTGCTCGCTGCCGATAGCCGAGTTCGCCGGCCGCGGGAAACGGCGCTGATGTCCGCGATTCGGTCGGGCGCCACGAAGCCTTCGCTCTTGGCAAACGTGCCATTGAAGACCGTGATCCGCGCGCGGGCGTGCGGTTCCAGGAAGTACGTGTCGAGCTTGAGGAAGAGATCGTGGGCCAGGGCCAGGGACGCCACGAGGAGCAGCGTGCCCGCGACGAGCGCGGTGAGAAAACCGTTCTTCATGACCTGGAAACTATTCGCCAAGCCTTGCTGCCGCGACGCGCTAGCGGGATGTTCCCGCTCATGGCTCGGTTGAGCCGGCGACTGCACCTGATCGTGGCCATGGCCCTCGTCGTGGGCGATCTGGCCGCGCAGGGCAGCCCGGACGCCTGGCGGCCGCAGACGGTTCCCCTGTTCGGGGCCAGCTACTCTCCCGACATCGGATTGCTCCTCGGTGTAGGAGTCGTGCACACACGCTACGGATTCCGCGCGCTGCCTCCGAGCACCCGCCTGCTTGCGGAGGCCGTATACGCGACCAGCGCCAACACGTACCGTATCGACGCGACAGGTGAGTTCCGGCGACCACTCCTCCCTGCGATTCTCTACATCGAGCTGCGCGCTTCGGGACTCGAGCTCACGCGGTTCTACGGAATTGGCAATGACACCAATGGCTCGCAGCCGGACAGCGTGTACCGGGTGCGCCAGAAGCAGCTGCTCGTCGCGCCGCGGGTGGCGCTGCCGCTCGCGCCGCGCCTCCGGCTCACGCTGGGACCCCTGCTCAAGTACGCCCATACCCCCACGGACCCTGGAACTGTCCTCACCACGACCGGTCCGTATTACGGCGCGGGAACCCATGGCCAGGTCGGCGCGCGTGCCGTGTTCGAGCTCGACACGCGCGACCACGCGGCCGCACCGGCCCGCGGCCTGCATGTGACCTTCGCCGGGCAGTGGTATCCCGCCGTTTGGGACGTCGCCAGCCCGTTCGGGAGCCTCTCGGTGGAGGCGTCCACGTATCTCTCGGCGAGCGACCCGCCGGGCGCGACCCTCGCGCTTCGTGCGGGCGGCGCCGCGGTGAGCGGGACCGTGCCATTTCAAGAGCTCGTGTTCGTGGGCGGTGGGACTACGGTCCGCGGCTACCCCGAGCAGCGGTTTGCCGGCCGCCGCGGCGCCTATGCGAACGCCGAGCTGCGGCTTCTGGCCGGCCGCCTGCCGTTCGGCGATCTCGGCATCTTCGGGTTGGCGGACGCGGGGAGGGTCTGGGTCCCGGGGGAGGCGTCAGATCGCTGGCACGCCGCCGCCGGGGGCGGACTCTGGCTCGCCTGGCAGCACCGCCGTGACAACACACTGTCGATCGCGGCCGCGAGGAGCCCCGAGCGCACGGCGATCTACGTGCGCGCCGGCTTCATGTTCTGATTTCACGGCCTGGCGCGTACATCAGCTGGTGGAGTGGAGCAGCGTGCCAGCGAAGAGAACGAGGAACCACAGCACAAGGCTAGCAATCGACGTCCGTCGGAACCAACCCCATGCGGCCACCGAACCCTGCCGCAGGGCAATCTCGGTTCGCAACCGCGCGTATCCGTTGCCGAGCAGCAGGCCGACGAGCCCCATCTTGGTCCAGAAGACTACCGAGGTCCCTAAGCTGTCGACCTGGGCCAGGGCCATGAGCAGGCCGCTCGCGAAAATGAGGGCCAGGCCGCCGACCACCCAACGGTGAACGGCGGCAAGGCGGTCGAGTTCCGTGCGCCAATCGGTCGCGGGCGAGAGGCGGAGCGAGGCTCGATCGGCGGCGACGGCTACGCCGCCCCCCACCAGGATGCCCACAAGATGGAAATAGGTGACCGTCGCGCTCACGGGCGCGTGGCCATACAGGTGCGCCCAACGCGCAAGCAGCTGTGTTACTGTCGCCGACGCCGCCATGACGTGGTCCTCCTGAAGGGGGGCGGGAGTAGCACTACCGCACGACGATCGTGCCGGTCATCAGCTGGCCGTGGACGGCGCAGTCGTACTGGTACGTGCCCGGCTCGGTAAACGTGACCGCGTACGTCCCGCTCCCGGTCATCGTGCCGCTACTCGCGAAGCTGGCCGAGCCGACGGACTGGACGCTGTGCGGCAGCGACCCGGTCCAGGTCCACGTGGCGGTGCCACCGACGGAGATGGTGTCGACAGCCGCATTCGAGCTCCCGTTGTGGCCGCTCACGAATTGGATGCCGGCACCGACCGTCACCGAACCCACCGGGCCTCCTCCCCCCCCGCCTCCCCCACCGTACCCACCTCCACCCCCACCCCCACCCCCACCGCCGCCGTACATGCCCGTGCCGCCGTAACCGCCGCAACTTGCCAACGACGCGAGCGTAAGCATCCTGATTACCGCAGTGCGTAGACGCATGGAGTCCTCCTCAGCTCGCCGGCTTGCGGGAGCTGGACTTTTCCCAGTTGACGAACAGGAAGCCGCCCGGCGCGTCGAACTTCGGCTCGCCCGGTCCCGGCAGGATCTGGAGTTGTAGCTCTTCGATCTTGTTCTTGGAGCAATTCCAGCACTCGAGCGCGAAATCCCGGTCGCGCCGGGTGCGCGACAGCAGCATCACGTGCACCATCGCGTTGTCCGTGACCAGCGCATCGTTCTTGTAGAGGTGTGCGAACGCCCACAACGCGACGGCACTGTTGATCGTGGGCACGAGCGGCGTGTGCACCTGGGTCACGCCGTGGTAGTACAGGCCCATGATCACGCCGCCGAACCGCGGGTGGTGCGGGACGTCCTTGGTCTGCACGCGGTCCATCACCAGTTTCCAGCGCGCGCCGTCTTGGGTGACGAATTCCGCCGTGCCGTCCACGGAATCGCGCGTGGCGCCCTTGTCCCACGCATTGAACGTGAACGTCCCGGAGATCGGTGTCACGTTGTTGGAGTACGGCCCGTTCTTCACCTGCGACTCGAGTCCCTCGCGCTCGTCGCCGAATGCCTTGAGGATCGGGGCGGCGCTGTCCGGGAAGGGGAACGGCCCCGGCAGGATCTGGATGACGGGCCCACCGCCCGTCACCCGGATCGCCTGCACGTTCTCCGCTCCGGCAGGCGACTCACCCATCTCAGACGTGCGGGACTCGACGATGGCGGACCCCGAGCTCTTCGAGCCGACGACCTTGAGGTGGGTTTCCATGCCGAGCTTCTTGTGGGAGTCCTCACCCACGGGGCAGTACGCTTCGTACGTGCCAGGCTTGAGGGTGAGGGTCAGTGTGGCGGTCGACCCAGGCTGGATGAGCTCTGTCTCCCGCTCGATGCCTGCCCCTTCGACCTCGAAGGCGTGCGGGATGCTCCCCGCGTTGGTAACGGTGAACGTGACGGGCCCTGCCGCAATCGTGGCCTCCGACAGCTCCACCTTCCATTCGGAGAGCTTGGCGCTCACCACTGCGGGGGCGCCCGAGCCGCGGTGCGCGGCGGCCGTTGTGAGTGCGATGGCGGCCAGTAGGACCGCGGTGACGTTGCGGGACGGAACGGCATGGAGGTGCGTCATGGCGATCTTCCTCCTGCGAGTGTGTGACAACAGTTTCCCTCGATGGCGGAGACCCCACGCGCCCGGCTCTTATTCCTTCGGGAATAACCCAGCCGCCCGCGGAGTCCTCACTCGATGGCGTACCGCGCACCCCGAGGACCGGTTGGAGTCGAGCGAACTCGAGCGATTCGAAGCTGTCGTGCTGCCGCATCTGGACGCCGCGTACACCTTGGCGCGCTATCTCACGCGGAGCGATCACGACGCACAGGACGTCGTGCAGGACGCCTCCCTGCGCGCGTTCCGGCATTTCGGGACCTTCCGAGGTGCCGCAAGCGCCGAGGGGCGGGCCTGGCTGCTCGCGATCGTTCGCAACACGGCGTACACCTGGCAGCGCCGGCACCATGGCGACACGCTGACCACCGCGTTCGATGAGGAGCGGCACAGCGAAGCGGCGGCGGACGAGCATCCGGAAGCGGCCCTGGTGGCGCAGGGCGAGCGCGCCGCGCTGCGCCGCGCGATCGATGAGCTGCCGCCCGAGTTCCGCGAGGTGATCGTGCTGCGAGAGTTGGAGGAGTTGTCCTACAAGGAGATCGCGGACGTGGCGGGCGTTCCCGTGGGTACGGTCATGTCGCGGCTGTCGCGCGCCCGCCGGCGGCTCGAGGAGGTGCTGTGCGCAGAAACGGAGGACTGCTGACGTGACGCATCCCGCTTTCGAAGCCCTCGACGCGTATCTGGATGGCGAGCTCGCCACGCCGGACGCAGCCGAGCTCGAGCAGCATCTGCGCGCTTGCCCCGACTGTTCCCGCCTGGAGCAGCGGCGGCGCGCGTTGAGTGCCGCCGTGCGCAAACAGGTGCTCCGCTTCCCGGCGCCGGACACGCTCCGGGCTCGCGTGCGCTCCGCCGTGCGGGCGGACCTGAAGCGGACGGTACACCCCCGCTCCTATTGGCCCGCGCTCGCCGTTGCCGCATCGCTCGCGGCCGTGGCCGTCGGGGGCTGGCAGGCGGGGTTGCGCCAGGCCGCGAGCGATGGGCTCGCCGATCAGCTGCTCGGGAGCCACGTGCGCTCGCTCATGCCGGGTCATCTCACCGATGTACAGTCGTCCGACCAGCACACGGTGAAGCCCTGGTTCAACGGCAAGCTGGACTTCTCACCGCCCGTGTACGACTTCGCCGGCCGCGGATTCCCGCTCATCGGAGGGCGCCTCGACTACCTGGGCGAGCGACCCGTAGCGGCCCTCGTGTACGGCCGGCGCCAGCACATCATCAGCGTGTTCGTGTGGCCGGCCGATAGCCGCACGGACGGCCGGGCAGCAGCGACGCGACGGGGATACCATCTCCTGCACTGGACGAACCGGCAGTACACGTTCTGGGTGGCATCCGACTTGGGAGTCGTCGAGCTGAGAGAATTCAGCGGACTGCTGCAGCGCGGAGACTCGGCGACGCAGGCCCCTTGAACTCTGGCCACTGGACGGCGTATACAGAGTGGCGCTAGGCCCCAACCACTGGTTCTCGAGGAGCACCGCATGCGTATCGCTTTGCCCAGCATCGTCGTCATTCCTCTGCTCGCCGCCTGCGTCGCTCCGACCCCGGGCGCGGTCCGGCAGGTGCCGGATCCCGTCTCCACCCGCTACATCAATCCCGGAACGCTCGCGGCGCTGCCAGGCTTCACGCACGCCGTGCGCATCGGCCCGACGCTGTACGTGTCGGGCGAGATCGCTCTCGACAGCACCGGCCGGCTCGTCGGCCCCGGCGACCTGGGCGCCCAAGCTGCCCAGGCATTCGCCAATCTGGCGACAGTGCTACGGATCGGCGGAGCGACGCCGGCCGACGTGGCCAAGTTGACGATCTACGTGGTGAACTATTCGCCCAAGGATCTCGATGCCATTCGGCAGGCGGCGCCGGACTTCTTCCCGCAGCGGAACCCGCCGGCGGGCATCGTGATCGGGGTGCAGTCGCTGCCGCAGGAGGGATTGCTCATCGCCGTGGACGCCACGGCGGTGGTGCGGGCGATGATTCTGCCACGCGACCAGCGCTCGCGGGAACGGCCCTACTAGCTCACTTCGCGACGAGCCCCGAGAAGAACGGCAGCACGATCGACACGGCGATCAGCACGATGATGATCCACTCGAGCAGCTCCATGCGCTGCGTCGCGGCCCGGTCGGCCAGCTTCCCGTAGATGCCGTCGAGCGTCTGCAGCTTGCGAGTGATGCTCACGTCCCACTCCGCGAGATGGAAGCGACGCGACGCGTGGCCGTACACGCGCGTGAGAAACTGCTCGCCGATCAACTTCAAGGCGTTCGTCACCTGCTCGAACAGGACTGCGGCGTCGAGCTGCAGCCGTCCGAGCCGTTGGAGCGGAAGCCGATAGGGACTGGGCAGGAACCGGCGCAGGCCGGGTGAGCGGCCGAGCAGGCTGTATGCCTGCTCCAGCGCTTCGTCGAGCTGGGCGTCCAGGTAGCGCATCTCGAGCAGCTGCGTGTTGGCGAACTCGATCACCGCGCGCACGTCCTCCCCCTCCGGATCGAACAGCAGCGTCACGTCGGTGTCGATCAGCGTCGCGTCGTTCGGCCCGAACGAGAGGCGCGACGCGAGCGCATCGCTCACTTCCTGCTGCGACAGGGGGCGTGACTCGGCGCGCAGCACCTGAGCCACCGTCTGCGCATGCTCGGTCCACAGCATCGAGGCCTCCAGCGGCTCGCTGAACGCCTCGATCTGGAACACCACGTAGTCTTCGACGAAGTCGGCGAGGCGCGACCGAATCGCGTCATCGCCGAGCGCCTCGACCAGCTGTTGCACCCGGCGCCGCGAGTCTGCCTGGAGCTGCTCATTGCCGTACAGGATCGTGCTGAGTGCCGGAAGGCCCGTGAGCGGGCCCTGCAGGGGGATGGCGTAGCTCACGGATACGGCGCCGAAGTCGTACAGCACGAACTCGACGTGGGGCGCTGTGACGTGCTCACCGACGGCGAGCGACTCTGCCGGCTCGGTCACGCGCAGGGGCGCGGGGTCGTACTCGAAGAAGGCCGGGGCGCGCCGCTTCTGCTTGACCGTCTGGCGCTGTGTGGCGCTCGCCAGCCGCCGCTCCGCCGCTGCGAGGTCGAACGCGTGCGCGACGTCGTAGGCGAACAGCACGTACCCGGTGCCTTCGGCGATTATCGGTGGGGGCATCGGCTAGACCCGCTCCTTCCCTTCCCGCGCCACGGTGGGCGTCGCGAACGTCGGCGCCGCCAGCGGCGGGAGCCCCAGGTGCTCCCGCGCCCGGTTCAGCGCGTCGTCGATGTTCCCGTGAATGTTGTTCTCGCCCATCTCGTCGTACAGACCCGCCCGCTCCAGCGCGACCACCGGCTGCGCGTGGACGTCCGAGAGGAGCACCAGCGAGCCGTCTCGCCGGCTGCGTCTGACGAGGTCGCGCAGCGCGTGCAGCCCGGTGGAGTCGATCGCGGGGACGTGCCGCATCCGCAGGATCAGCACCTTGGGCCGCACCGCGATGCGCCCCAACCGCTCCTTGAACGTCTCCGCCGCGCCGAAGAAGAACGGCCCGGTGATCTCGTACACCTCCACCCCCGGCGGCACGA
>Ga0137415_10006649_pt1 | contig 11468 bp, 10 predicted proteins | sample CZODoug3_1_1_16f_FD_183082 | JGI IMG/M metagenome (GOLD analysis project Ga0137415, IMG submission 183082) | Vadose zone soil fungal communities from Angelo Coast Range Reserve, California, USA - CZODoug3_1_1_16fungal (Hybrid Assembly) | ecosystem: Environmental > Terrestrial > Soil > Vadose...
CAGCCACGAACGTGAAATAGCAAGGGCCCCTTGCCGTGGGTGCCAGCTGGGGAGGGTCCAGCGTGATGGACAATGCAATGCAACATCATCCGGCGGTCCCAAATCGGGATGACAGTTCGCGATCACGCCAGCCATAACGGACCTGGGGTGGTAGTTCAGTGGCCGCGGCGAACGGACCGATCACGTGGCGGTGCTGACCATTTCGCAATCGTCGGTGCCGCATCGATCCATTTCCGGCCTTGATCACGAACCCCGATGAGTTGGGCGTTCATTGGCGAGAAACGATCCGGCCAATATTCGGCCAAACTGCGGATCCGATCCGAAGGATGACTGCCCCTCCGCGAAACCAGAGTTTGAAAGGGTTACGCAATCATCGGGTCGATCGCCGACCGGGGAACCAGCACCTGCAACGCCCCCGCTGAGTCGGGCAACAACACGCCCTGGTCGAAGAAGAAGATCACCCCGTCGTTGACCACCGCGAAATTCTGGTAGTTGGCGGGGTTGTACAGCGCGGCCGGCGCGATCGGCAACGGCGGTGGCGGTGGTGGCGGCGTGGTCGTCGTCGTGGTCGTCGGCTGTCCCGGTTGCGCGGGCGGCGGGGGAGGCGCGACCGGCGGCGGCGGTGCCAGCTGCTGTTGAAGTTCCGCCTGGACGATCGGCGCGACGGTCTTCAGCGGATCGTCCACCCGCCATAGCGGCGTACTTTCCTTGTCGTCCGGTGCGGCCGTGTAGGTGATCGCCTTGCGATAGCTCTGGTCCCAGTTGAACGACTTGTACGTCGTCTGCGTATGCGCGCCGCCGACGTTCTGGTTCACCGTGAACACCACGGCCTGCGTGCCGCGCGGGGGAATCGACGAGGTGTATTCCGTCGGCTTGATGCGCAACTCATACGGTGTGTCGCGGGGTGCTCCAGACTTGGCCACGTTGAGGAACCCGTCGCGCGTCTGGGTGATGTAGTCGGCGATCGACTTCTGGTCGGGGTAGTCCAGCGGGATGCTGATGTCGACGCTGTACGCGGGGTCGGAGAGTTGGATCTCGCACGTGCTGCCGGTACTGCCGCCCTTGAGGTCAGCGCAGTAATCCTTGGGCGCCGCCACCGCCACGGCAGAGGAACCGAAGATGGCGGCAATCGTGGCGAACACCGCCACGCTGAAAGAGCGCATGGGTAATACCTCCTAGCAAACGCGGCACTGCGCCGCGAAAGAAGATTAACGTGCAGCGCGCCAGTAAAGCAGGTCGGGCTGAGTTACCGCTGCATACCGCAGGTCGAGGTGGAGGTTCGGGTGACGTGGCGCTTCAACTCAGCTTTGGACCGAGCCGGAGTTACCGAGCCAAATCACGTCGACTCTTCCTCACCTGGGGTCACGACCATCGGCACGTGCAGGACCCGCAGGATTCTGGCGGCCGTGGAACCGATGAACAGACGGCGGGGCGGCGCCAACCGGCTGGAACCGAGCATCAGGAGATCGCCGTCCTCCCAGTCGAGCCCTTCCACCGCCTCCTCAACCGTGGCACCGTCGGCGACGACGGCGGTGACGTCAGAACCCTCGGGAAGTGCAGCCTTCGCGGATTCGAGTGTGGCGTAGGCATGTTCGCGCGCTGCCGCGACACCGGCCTCACCGTGCTTGTCGAGCGCGACGAGCGAAACCAGCCGTAGCGGCGCCCCAGTCGCCTTGCTCGCTCGCACTGCGGTGTCGAGCAACCGGGACGCGCCGGGGCGGTCACCGATGGCGCACGTGACGGTCCGGATGCGTTCCACATCGGAGTTCCGGGTGCCGCGCGGCGCCACCGCGACGGGAACCGGGGCGAAGTGCAGCAGATCGTCGACGAGCGAGCCTAGCGACAGGCTTCCGATCAACCTGCCTCCCGACCCGCCTACCACGATGGCCTCGGCGTCGAGCCGTACCGCTTCCTCGCTGAGCGCGCCTGCGACCGAATCCTCGACCAGCACTTCGCCGCGAGCCGTGACGTCGTCGGGCACCAGCTGCAGCGCCTCGTCGAGCCACTCCGAAGTCTGCTCGGCGAGCACTTCGTGGAACTTGTCGGACGTGACACCGGGGGTGGTCACGTCGTCGGGAGCCAGGACCAGCCGCAGTTCAAGCTCGGCGCCGAGGGTGCGGGCGAGCTGAACGCCGAGTGAAACCGCGTCCGCACCACCGGGTGTCGCGAGATAGCCGACGACCAGTTTCACCTGGACTCACCCGCCTTGCCGTGCTCGACGTGGGGGATCGGCGTGCCCTCTTCGGCGAGCGTCTCCTCCTCGATCTTCATCGTGAGCGGCCTGCGCAACCCGCGGGTCACGTAGACCAGCAGGATCAGCCCGACGACGAACCAGATCGCGCCGTAGAGCAGGGCGTCGAAGTGCAGGTTGATCCACAGCACCGCCGTCATGCACATGCCGATGATCGGCAGCACGATGTTGGTGAGGATCTGGCGAGGTGTGTTCCGCTGCTTCAACCGGACGGCGTAGTAGAGCAGCACGGTCAGGTTGACGACCGTGAACGCAATGAGGGCGCCGAAGTTGATCATCGCCGAGACGAATTCGAGCGTGAACTTGAACGCGAGCAGCGACACCGCGCCGACGATGAGCACGGCGTGCAGCGGGGTCAGGAATCGCGGGTGGATGTATGACAGGAAGCGGGGGATGCGCCCCGTGCCATTGCGGGCCATCACGTAAATCATGCGCGAGACGCTCGCGTGCGAGGACAGGCTGGATGCGAACATGGCGGCCAGGGCGGCCGACACGAACAGGATCTTGAAGAACTCGCCGCCCACCTTCAGCGCGAGCTCGGGCAGCGTGTCGTCGGTGACCTCGAAGCCGTCGAGCGTGGGGAAGGCTGCCTGGGCGAACCACGCCCCGAGGAAGAAGATCGCGCCGCCGATCAGCAACGCGAAGACGATGGCCTTCGGCACCGTGCTCGGCGTCTTGGCCTCCTCGCTGTACATCGTGATCGCGTCGAACCCGATGAACGAGAAGCACACCACGGTGGCGCCCGCGATGACGGCGCTCATGTCGACGCCTGCGTGATACAGCGGTTCGAGCGTCAAAATCGTGCCCTGGCCCAAGCCGTTGCGGATCGAGTTGTACGTGAGCACGATGAACACGCCGATGAGCACGATCTGAAACACGACGAGGACGCCGTTGATGTTGGACGTGCCCTTGATGCTCCAGGCGTTGAGTGCGGTGACGATCGCGACGTAGACGATCACGAAGATCCACGACGGTGCGTCGGGGAAGAACGACTCGAAGTAGATCCGGCCGATCACGGCGTTGACCATCGGCAGCAGCAGATAGTCGAGCAGCGACGACCATCCGACGAGGAAGCCGACGTTGGGGTGGATCACCTCGGAGGCGTAGGTGTAGGCCGATCCCGCCGAGGGAAAGACGCGCGTCATCCGGCCGTAGCTGATGGCAGTGAACACCATGGCGATCAGGGCGACGATGTAGGCGAGCGGGACGACCGCGGCCGTCTCGTCCGACACGATTCCGAACGTGTCGAACACGGTCATCGGGGTCATGTAGCCGAGGCCGAGGCCGACGATCGCCCACAGTCCGAGCGAACGCCCGAGATGCGGTGTGCTGGATGTTGAAGTCTGTTGCACGCGAGCGCCTTTCGGCCGATGGTTCGTTCGAGCCACGCGGTGGGCCATGGGGCGTCGTCGTGACCCGGACGATTACGCTATCCCTCAGAAGACGACCGCCGCAGCGTATTAGCGAGCGCGCTTCGACTGGATCCGTAGTTCCGGAGTGGACGCAGAAGTCCGATTTGGATCGCAAGGGTGTCGCTGCTGCAGTACCGGTACGAATGCCCCGTCACACGGGGGCGTTCAGCGAGCAGCGCGCCGACGATGGGAATCAACCAGCGAAGGATCTGTGATGGCTGACGACAAGAGTGGACCGGCAGAAGGCATGAGCGGCGCCGTGGAAGGCGTCAAGGGCAAGGCCAAGGAGGTCGTCGGCGCGGCTACCGGCCGTGACGACATCCGTCGCGAAGGCGAAGCTCAACAGGACAAGGCTGACGCGCAACGTGAGGCCGCGAAGAAGGAAGCCGAGGCGGAGGCCGCCCGCGGTGCGGCCAAGGTGAGCGAGGCACGCGAGAAGGCCGAGCAGCAGTAACGCCGGACGACGATCGAGAGGCCCGGCCCGAAAGGGCCGGGCCTCGTCGTCTCTCGATCTCGCCGACGATCTACCTCGTCGGGCGCATCGTCGACCGTTTCGACTTCGGAGATCACGTCCGGCTCGAAACGCACGTCGTCAATATCGCCAAACATCCAGCCCTGACTGATCTTTCACTGCTTCTGGCCTGACGGTGCGCAGCCGCTCGACGGCCTTGTCGGAGGAAGCGGGCGGTTTGGAAATCGCTCTCGCGACGTTGGCCCGTCTCCGCGCCGCAGCCCGAGAATTGTGCCGTTTTTCCCGTTTGGTATTGCGAATCCCAGAAGATTGTGTCCATACTTGGGATCATCTGGAACGTTCCAAATTGGGACTCTGCCCGATCTGGCAAGCCGACAAAACGGAGAGGCGGCACAGCAGCGTGCAAGCCGTAGTCGTGCAGCCTCACGTAGATGTGGATCGCGCCGATACTCGACGCCGGTATCACTGGTCCGGGCTGGCTCTGCTTCTTCCAGCAGTGGCTCTCGCGGTCGTATTCTTCGTGTTCCCAGTCATTTACGCGGCGACGATCGGCTTCACGAATCTGTCGCTGGTAGGCCCCCACGCCATCAACTACTCATTCACGGGGCTCGACAATCTGATTCAACTGCTGCACGACTCGGTCTTCTGGGGATCGGCGTGGGTGACCGCTGTGTTCGTCCTCGGATCCGGCGTCGTCGGAGTGACAGCGATGGGTCTGATCCTCGCCTTGCTCATCCGATCGGCGAATCGCTTCGTGAGCACTCTCGTCAGCAGCATCGTGCTCGTGTCGTGGATGCTTCCGCCCGTCACTGCCGCGATCATGTGGTACGCGTTCAGTACTCAGGGTGGCGCGGTCAGTCATCTGATCGGACAGCCGGACGCAAACCCGCTGACCGGCACGCCCTTGCTGATGGTGTGTCTGGCGAACGTTTGGTCGACAACTGGCTTCTCAATGCTGGTGATCTCGGCAGGGCTTGCCGGTATGCCCGCCGAAGTCGAGGAGGCCGCCGAGATCGAGGGCGCCAGCGCCTGGTACCGGCTCCGCAGAGTGACGCTGCCGCACCTGCGTCCGACGCTGATGACGAACATCGTGCTCGTCATGTTGCTCACGATCGCGAACTTCACGATCGTGTGGATCATGACCCAGGGGGGCCCGGGAGATGCCACGAACATCCTGCCCGTCTATGCGTATCGCCAGGCCTTCACGTACCAGCATCTTGCGTACGGCAGCCTGATCGGGCTGGTCCTCATCGTGGTGGCGAGCCTGATAGCCATTCCCTTCGCGAAGCTGAGTTCTCGGAGAGAGTCATGACCGCCCCCGCCGCCGCGCTGCACCACGGCGAACGTCGACAAGACCGCAGTCCTCTCACTGCGGGGAAGTTGGGCCGAGGTGTCGTCCTCGCCCTCATCGGCGTGGCCTTCTTGCTTCCCTTCTGTTGGATCGTCTTTGCCGCTTTCGACTCGCAAGCATCGTTCGCGATTCAGTTACCGCATCTGACCCTGCAGAACTTTGCCGACGTCTTCAGCGCCGACAATCGACTCGCTCTGTGGAACAGCGCCTACCTCTCGCTGCTCAGCACACTAATCGCCACAGTCGCGGCTTACCTTGCGGCGTATGTGATCTCACGCAAGCAGGTGCCCTACACCTCCGCGATGATGTTCGCGATCCTGTTCCTCAGCGGTCTGCCGATCAACATTCTGGTGGTGCCGCTGTTCCAGATGTACACCAAGCTCGGCTGGCTGTCGTCGATGAACGCGACGGCTGCCTTCCTGGCAGTGACCAGCATGCCGTTCATGATCTGGATGCTGAAGAACTCGATCGACGACATTCCGAAGGACCTCGAGGAGGCGGCGTTCATTGAAGGTTCGTCCTTGACACGAGTGCTCCTGCGGGTCGTCCTGCCAATGTCGTTGCCGGGCATCTGCGCAGCGGGGATCTACGGCTTCGTGACCACGTGGGGCAACTTCCTCGTACCCATGGTCCTCGATAGCGACCCCGCTCACCAGACCGCACCGATCGTGGTCTACGGATTCATCGGCGCCGCCGCCGTTCGATGGGGAAACATCGCGGCCTACTCGCTGGTGTACTCGCTGCCGGTGCTCGTCCTGTACTTCGTCATGGGCCGGATCACGCGTGGCAACTACGCCACCGGCGGCGCGGTCAAGTAGAGGAGGACCAAGCAGGTGAACATCCGAGAATTCCCGTGTCAGACAAGGAAACGAGGCCAACATGGCGTCAGTTGACTTCGATCACGTCTGGAAGTACTTCGGCGACGTCGCGTCGGTCTCCGACCTGTCGCTGCACATCGAAGATGGCGAGTTCATGGTGCTCGTCGGGCCTTCGGGATGCGGTAAGACGACGACCCTGCGGATGCTCGCCGGCCTGGAACGCGCCTCCCATGGTGAGATTCGAATCGACGACGAGGTGGTGAACTCGCTGCGCCCAGGCAAGCGCGACATCGCCATGGTGTTCCAGAGCTACGCGCTGTTTCCTCACATGAGCGTGTATGAGAACCTCGCCTTCGGCCCACGTTCGCGGGGAGACCGCAAGAAGACTTTCGATCCCGCGGTCCGTAGGGTCGCCGAGACGATGGGTCTGGCAGAACATCTCGCGCGACGCCCCGCTGCGCTGTCGGGAGGGCAACGCCAGCGCGTTGCACTTGCCCGGGCGCTTCTGCGGACTCCGCGCCTGTTCCTCATGGACGAGCCACTCTCGAATCTGGATGCCGCCCTGCGATTGCAGATGCGCGTGGAGATCGCGAAGTTGCAGCGTGAACTCGGTGTAACCACTGTGTACGTCACGCACGACCAGGTCGAGGCGATGACGATGGGGCACCGCATCGCGATCATGAAAGACGGAGTGCTGCAACAGGTCGGCGCACCCGAGGAGGTTTACAACAACCCCGCAACGAGCTTCGTCGCCGCAAGCATCGGCACGCCGAGAATCAACCTGCTCGACGGCGCGCTTCGAATGGGGGAGGACGGCACTCAGATAGAGGTGCTCGGTGTCCATGTGGCGCTGCCGATCGAGCGAAATTCCCTGCAACCCTTCGACTCCGATGGCGCCGCAGTCAGCGTTGGGTTGCGCCCAGCGGACCTACAGCCTGCAACCGGCAATGACCGTGGGCCGGTGTTCAGCCTCGTGGTCGACGCGGTCGAACCCATGGGGCCTGAGACCTACGTCACGGGTCGTTGCGCTGAGCAGACCATCACGGCGCGGTTTCCAGCAGACCACAAGCCAGCCGTGCTGTCGACGGTGCGGGTCAGCATCGATCCGACGAAGGTGTACGTCTTCAGTCCCAGCAGCGGCCTGTCGATTCTCGACAGGTCTCGTACCGCCGGGCCAGTTCCGGCAACCGCGTAACGGCACCATCGAACCGCAACTCTTATGGAGGACATCATGCGCACACGGAAATGGCTGTTGGTACTAGGTGTGCTAACGCTTTTCGCTGGATTGCTGACCAGTTGTAGCGGTGGATCCAACGGCGGCAAAACCGAGCTGACCGTCGCATATGGGTCGACTTACGTCTTTGACAGCGAAGACCTGGCGACCAAGTACTGGAACAGCATCAAGGAGCAGTTCGACGGGGCACACAAGGACGCCACCCTGAAACTGGTGCCGATTCCGGGCTCCTACAACGACATCGTCTCCAAGTTCAGCCTGGACTACCGTTCCCCGTCCACCGCTCCGGACGTAGCGCAGCTTCCGACCGGGCAGCTCGGCGACTGGCAATCGTCGGGCTATCTAGCGCAACTCGACGACCAACTGGCGTCCTCTGACTTCTGGAAGACGTTCCCCAAGCCGGTCCAGCAGGAGACCCAATTCGACGGCAAGACCTACGCCGTCAGCGTGGGCGACAACGTGTCGTCGCTGTTCTACAACAAGCAGATGTTCGCCAAGGCGGGAATCCCCGTGCCGTGGAACCCCCGCAACTGGGCCGACATCGTGGACGCCGCCAAGCGCATCAAGGCGGCGGTGCCCGGTGTAACCCCACTGTGGCTTGCGGCGGGAACCAGCCAGGGCACCAACGGGATTCTGCAGGGCGGCGGCAACCTCATCAACGGATCCGACACGCCGACCATCTATGACAACTCGTCCAAGAAGTGGGTCGTCGACAGCCCAGGGCTTCGGCAGACGCTCGACCTCTACAAGCAGGTCTACTCCGCAGGGCTGGGAGCGGCGCAATCCGATCTCTTTTCGCCGTCAGCCGTCACTGTTCCACTGACGCTGTTCCAACAGGGCAAGCTTGCGATCGCCGTCGGGTCGAACTACTACTTCGGGAACTGGTCGAAGTTCGTCGCCGCTCCGGAGTGGCCCCAGGCCGCCGACGTCATGGACGTCGCCAAGATTCCGACCGCCAACGGGCAGGCTCCCGGTGCCGCAAGCACTTTGGGTGGTTGGGCGGCCGGCGTCTACTCGGGCACCAAGCACGCCGACCTGGCTTGGGATCTGGTGAAACTCATCGAAAACGAGCAGAACCTGGTCAATGCCGCGAACTGGGCCGGCTTCGTTCCGCCGAACTCGAGCTACGTCAAGAGCCCCGATTTCGTCAACTTCGCGCCGCAGCAGGAATTCTTCGGCGACATCCTGAACTATGCCACGCCCACCCCGTCCAACGCCGACTACAGCGCGTGGGGCCAGGGCTTCGAAGAGGCCACCGGGTTGCTCGTGAGTGATCCGTCGACGACGGTCGACCAGGCGATTGCGAAGCTCAAGGACACCGCTACCAAGTCGCTCGGCGACGACAAGGTGACGACGCTGCCATAGCCGAAGCAGCAGCTATCGCAACGTAATAGCCGTTCTGCCTGAATCAAGGAAAAGGAGAAGTGCCGAAAATGAACCATGCGCCGCTGCGTGTGGGCGTCATCGGGTGCGGAGTGGTTGCGCAGGTCATGCATCTGCCCAATCTCACCGCGCTGCCGGAACTGTTCACGATCGTCGCGTTGTGCGACGCATCGCCAACCGTCCTTCGCGGGTGTGCCGAGCGCTACCGCGTCCCGGTCACGACCACGGTGTGGACTGAACTGCTCGACCATTCGCTCGACGCCGTCCTGGTGCTCACACCGGGCAGCCATGCCCCGCTCGTGACAGCCTTCGTCGAGGCGGGGGTGGCGGTCTTCGCCGAGAAACCGATCGCGTTCTCCGAAGCGGAGGGCACCGACATCATCCGCGCGATCGAGCGGTCCGGAACCCCGGTCATGGTCGGTTACATGAAGCGGTACGACCCCGCATACGAGCGCCTGCGCGAGGTCCTTCCCGACATCGGTGCCATTCGACTGGTACAGACGATGACGATGGAGACTGCGTTCCGGCCCTACCTCGAGCATCAGCCAGTACTTGCTGCCGATGATCTCGCGGCAGACGTGCGCGCACGATTCGCGGCCGATGACGCCGCGCGCGTGCGGGCAGCGCTGGGCACTGATGACGAGTCCATCTCGGCGGTGTATCGCAGGCTCCTCATCGATGGGTTGGTCCACGAATTCAATCTGCTCCGAGCAACTCTGGGCGACGTGACGGCGGTGCCCTACGCCGACCTCTCGTTGGATCGCATCTCGATCGCCCTGCGCTTCGGCGACGTGCCGTGCTCGGTCGATTGGATCGAGATGCCCGGACTCGCACGCTACGAGCAGCGCTTCTCGTTCGTCGGCGACCGGGGGAAGGCCACGTTGACCTTCCCGTCGCCGTATCTGGCCAACATGCCAACACGTCTCGACGTCGAGCGCGGGGAACCCGAGTCGCCGCATTCTTGGGTGACGACCGACACGGTGTCGTTTCAGGAGCCGTTCAAGGTCGAACTGCATCGATTTCACGCACTGGTGGTTGACGGCGTATCCGTTCCCACCACCGTCGCCGACGCAGTCGCCGACATTCGCTTGTGCCAGCACGTCGTTGCCGCTCACCTGCGGCTAGTGGATCAGATGAACGAAGGAGAATTGTCGTGGTCTTCATCGCCAACGCCCCGGTGAGCTACGGAGCATTCGAGCTCACGGTCGGCATCTATCCCGATGTGCCAGACGGCGAAGGGGTGCTGTCGGCCGTCGCGGCTGCCGGATACCAGGGCATCGATCTCGGTCCGGTCGGATACCTAGGCCACGGTGCGGCGCTCGCCGAGAATCTGCGGCGGCACCGCCTAGGGCTGGCGGGCGGCTATCTCGAGATCCCGTTTTACGACACGGATCAATTTCGCGCATCGATGCCCGAACTCGAGGAGCTACTGGGCACATTCGACGTCGCCGCACCCGTGAACTCCGAACTGGGTGTTCCTGCCCCCTTGGCAACGATCGCTGTGACGAGCCAGGGCGTCCGACGAGAGGTGCCCGGCCAGGCTGCGCACAACCGGTCGTTGGGATTCACCGATGAGCAATGGGATACGTTCGCGCAGAATGCCGACCGGGTTGCTGCGTACTGCCGCGAACGCGGGTACACCCCGGTGTTCCACAACGAGAGCGGCGGCAACGTCGAGGCGCCGTGGGAGCTCGAGGAAGTGCTCCGGCGGACGTCATTCGAACTCTGTCTTGACACTGGTCACCTTCTCGTCGGCGGTGGAGAGCCGGTGTCGTTCTACGGCGAACATGCGCAGCGGATCGCGCATCTCCATCTGAAGAGCGCCCACCGCGCGCAGATCGAGGAGCTCGTCCGCAATGGAGAGGACGTCGAGGCGCTGTGGCGGCGCCGGGTGTTCTGCCCGCTAGGCGAGGGTGACTTCGATCTCGATGCGCTGCTGCGCGAAGTCAAACAGACTGGCTACGACGGCTGGCTGGTCGTCGAGCAGGACATCTTTCCCGATCCCGAGAGCATGGCGGCTGCGGCCCAGAATCAGATCCACAACCTGGCCGAGCTGCGCAGTGCACTCTCCAGCGAGGGCTTGCTGGCGTGACCGTGTTGCAGCCGCACACGGTGCGACCTGCCGCCTCGCGTGCCGCTGTGACTGAGCGGCCGGGTCGAATTGCCTTGTGCGACTTCGATGTGGGCGATGTCGCGGCAGGTGCCGTGCTGATGCGTGTCTCGCTGTCGGGCGTCTGCGGTACCGACAAGCACACCTTCCGCGGCGAGTCGAAACAGTACGCCGGTACACCCAACGAGCGGGACATCCATTACCCGCTGATCTGTGGGCACGAGAACGTGGGATCCGTTCTGGAAACGGGAGGGGACGTCTACGCGACGGACGGAACGCTGTTGCGGCCAGGCGACCGAATCGTGCCCGGCGCCGACGTGGTGTGCGGCTCCTGCTTCTTCTGCAAGAACGGCTACCCCTACTACTTCTGTGCCCGGCTCGATGACTACGGGAACAGCCTCCACTGTGAACGCTCACCGTATCTGCTCGGCGGGTGG
>Ga0137415_10006650_pt1 | contig 11468 bp, 11 predicted proteins | sample CZODoug3_1_1_16f_FD_183082 | JGI IMG/M metagenome (GOLD analysis project Ga0137415, IMG submission 183082) | Vadose zone soil fungal communities from Angelo Coast Range Reserve, California, USA - CZODoug3_1_1_16fungal (Hybrid Assembly) | ecosystem: Environmental > Terrestrial > Soil > Vadose...
AAGACCCAAACCGGGATCCGGGGCGGCGTGCGGTCGACGAGTCGCGCGATCCTTTGCAGCTCCTCCGCGGAAAGTTGCGGGGACCCGAGGCCGATCAGCTCGGCCTCTGTCCCGTCGCTGTGCGCCCGTTTCGCGGTGATGAGGTCATCGGGAGTGATCGTGATCGACTTGAGACCCTTCACGCGCGCCCCGCGGGCCTCCGGTGTCACGCCTTCCAAGTGGAACATTCCACACGCGCCGGACGAGGCGAGCGCCGCCCCCAGCCACTTGAGGTCTTCCTCCGCGCCGCGAAAGCCGCGGAAGAATGGGAGTCCGTCGCCCACCCGCTCGCCGGCGACGAGCCCAATCAAGGAGTAGTCGATGCCACGCGGTTTCGTGCGGACCTTCACGATCACGGTTGGCTCTCGTCCTCCGTCCACGTGGAGCCCGTACTCCGGTGTCGCTCCGACGATGGCGGCTGCGAGGGCCGCGGGACCGCCCTCTCGATTCGTCCGCGCGCCGAGGACTGAGTTCGCGAAGCAGACGGCACTCGATTCCGCCCAGGCGACGTGCTCGCCGAAGGCCGGTCGGACCCCCAGGAGATATGGCGTGCACGAGAAGGTCGGTCGGACCGCCATCGTCTCGTAGGCACGAGCGATCCGAGCTTGTTTCTCCGCGAATTCAGGCGGGATTCCCAGCGCTTGCCACTGGGCCAGATCCGTCCCGAGCGGATTCACCGTCGTGGGCACCGAGACCCGCGCGGTTTGCGCGAAGTCCTCGAGGAACTCGAGGCCGGCGTCGCCAATCATCTTATACGATGCGCCGGACACGTGCGCCGAGGTGATCGGCACGAGCCGCGGAGCGTCGGCGAGGCGCCCCACCGTGAGGAGGATTCCCATCGCCTTGCGCTGTGCGTCTGTGCCTTCTTCGAGCAACTGACGCTGCGCCCGCGTGAGGCGCATTCACGGCGCCTCCGCCAGGATCGAGTGAGCAACCCGCCGGGCCTCCGCCGGCTTCGCGGGATAGGCGATGAGCTTCAATCGCACGTCGATCGGGTCCGAATCCTTTGCGAGCTCCAGGTGTTCCCGGTATGCGGCTTGCTTGTCGAGCCGGAAATGGAGGACGCCGTCCTCGTCCAAGCGCGCCTCCACATCTCGCGCGATCGCTGCGGGGATTCCTGCCGCAGACCAGCGTTCCCAGACCGCTCGGATGCCCGGACGCTTCTGGACCTGGCGGGTGAGCCGGAGAAGCGGATTCCCGAAGTGGCCTTCGAGCTCCTCGCGAGACGCCTCGCCTTCCGGAACGGCGAAGAGGAGCGCCGCGGCCACTCGTTCCTCCACTTCGGTTGCGTGACAGTAGGCGCGGGCCTCGATGCGGCGGATCGGCAGTTCAGCCATGGAGCCGCTCCAGGGCTGCGCGCGCCTGCCTCCGGAACTCGTCCAGGCTCGCTTCGTTCACAAGCATGACATCGGCGGTCGCGATCACGTCGCCGAGCCCCCAGCTCAGCTCTCGGAGGTCCCGCGCTCGGACCGCTTCAATTGTGAGAGCATCGTCCAGACGCTTACGTCGCAGCATCCGTTCGTGACGCGTCTTCGGGGACGCATGGACTGCGACGACCACGAGCCCCTCGCCGAACGCATTCCGAAACACCTCCAGCTCCGCCCGACCGCGCAGGCCTTCGACGACGACGCGATCTCCGTGGATTCGCGGCAGCGTGCGCTCCGCCCAGATTCCGAATCCGTGGACCTCCCGCTCGGCCTGGGCCATCCCGCCGACCGCGGCATCCGTGATGGGGAGACCCCGCCGCTGGGCTTCTTCGCGGACCACGTCCCCCATCCGGACGATCGAGAAGGCGAGATCCTTCGCCACTACCAGGACTTCTTCCTTCCCACAACCCGGCATTCCCGTGACGCAGATGACCCGCACAGGATGCGAGGAATCGGACGCCCGGCTTAAGCGTTTCTTGCGGGACGGTCTCGTCCGACCATACGTCGCCCGCAACGCGACCGGTGTCCGCGACGTGCCTACCCCCGCTTGCTTCAGAGCTAAACCTATTCTTTATCTCAGGGACGGCCATGGAACGCCCATGTGGAGGCGATCCACGCCCCGCGCCGGCGCGGCCGTCTCCGTCGCTGTCTTCCTGCTCGCCCTCGGTCCTCTCCAAGGAACGCCATCGGACGCTGCGAATGGCCATGTCGCCAGGTCCGCAAGCCAGGCTGCGACAAACGTCGGCGAGCTGTCGATACAGCCGCTCGCGGTATCGGCCCTTTCTGCACCGTACGGCATTTTCAATTTCAAGAACGTGGGCTCGTCTGTTGTCGACCCGGGGACCGGTTACCTGTACGTTTCGAACAACGAAGGCTCGTCGCCAGGGTCGAGCCGCACCACAATTTTTGATCCCGTGCGGTCCTCGGTGGTGGGCTTCATCGAAGGCGTGGCAGGACCCATGGTTTTCGACTCTGCCCACGGCGAGATCGTCGTCCTCCAAGGCGACGGGGCCGTGTTCGCGAACACGACCACGGGACAGGTGGTCGCCATCGTTTCAGGGCTGGCCCCGGAGGGATGGAGGCACGCAGTCATCGCTCTAGACCCGGTCGAAGGTCTCGTCTACGCCGCGTACAACTTCCAATCCAGCGGTCCGATCTGGCTTGGGAGCACGATCGACATCTTGAGTGTGAGGCTTCACGCAGCGGTCGCCCAGATTAGCGGACTCTGGTGGACGTCCGGGATCGCATTCGACGCCCAAGACGGCAATTTGTACGTGGCGAGCGTTCTCGGAGGGATGACCGTGATCGATCCCCGAAAGAACGCCGTCGTTGGCGCGCTCTCGGGCTTGGACGGTCCCAACGAGGTCGCGTTCAACCCGGACGACGGGAATTTGTACGTCTCAAGCAGCAACGGGCGGTATGTAAACGAAAACGGAACGGTGAGGGAGGTCTGTACCGGAGGTGTCGCGATTGTCGATCCCCGCACTCGGCGCGTTGCCGGAACCATCACGGGGTTTCATGTCGGCTGCAACGGCCCTAATCATGTTGTTTATGATCCTGACGATCGGAACCTCTACGTGGCGAATGAGACCTCGATTGTCGCCGTCGACCCAAGCACTCACGCCTTCCGCTGGGAGATTTCCGGCCTCGGCTATCCGGGGCCACTGACGTACGACCCTGTCAATCACCACGTCTACGCCGCCTTCGGGGACGGCCTCCTGGACCTCGATCCGGTGGCCCGCCAGGTGGCGTCGATCGGCCAGGACTACGCCTCTCCGTTCGCGGTGGCGTACGATTCCTCCCGAAACCGGATCTACGCCACGAACCGCGTGTCGACCTCCGTCGTCGTCATTGACGGGGCCACCAACCGGATCGTCGGGCACTTGCAGGGATTCAGCTCGCCCGACTCGGTGACGTACGATCCACTCGCGGACGAGCTGTTCGTGGGCAACGAGAGGAACTACACCCTCTCGATTGTCGACCTGGGGACGAATCGAACGGTCGGAGCCATCCCGAACGTATTGCCTTGGGGGGTGCTCTACGACAGCCGAAGCGGCCATCTTTACGTTTCCACGGACACGGGCATGGACGTCGTCTCGGGCCAGACCAACACAATCATCGGGAACGTAACTGCCTACGGCTCGCTCAGCCCCATGGCCATCGATTCGGTCCACGGTCGGATCTTCGCTCTCACGGAACCCAACGTGACCTACCCCGCTCCCATCCACCTAATCGCATTCGACAGCGCGAATCTCACCGTTCTATGGGAGGTTAACGCAACGGACCTCGGCATCACCTGTGCCGCGTTTGACCCGTTGAATGAAAACCTCTACGCGGGCCTGTGGGGCGGTGCGGGGATCGCGGTGATTGAATCCACGACCGGGAGGGTCCTCACGAGGATTCCAGGGTCCTTCCTGCCCACGGCGGTCCTCTTCAACCCTTCGAATGGCTATGTCTACGTCGCCGATCAGCCGGGGTCCGGGGTGCTCTGGGTGATCGATGGCGCCTCCAACCGCGTCATCCATCAAATCGCCTTGCCCGACGAACCCAATCGAATGGCGTATGATGATGCGAACCAGGCAATCTATGTGGCCCTCGGTCACCCCTTGGAATCGTCGGGCCTCGTCGCCGCGGTCCCCTCCCTCGCATATCCCGCGGAGTCCTCGCCCATCACCTTATGGATTGGGGCGATTGGTGGTGGGGTCTCGGCCCTCGTCGTGGCCGTCGTCCTCATTCGGCGGCGTCGCTCGAGACTCGATTCGGAAGGCAGTCGGGATGACAGACACTCTTGAGAAGCCACTGGGAGCGGCTCGTTCCCATCCGGGGCAGCCGGCCTCGCCGCGAGAGCTCATCGTCCTCGTTACGATGGGCCTCGCCGTGGTGGTCGCTCTCGCGGCGCTCCTCGGCCCCTGGTTCACGGTCGTCACGTACAGGTATTTTGAGAACACGGTCGCCATCGACAACCGCGGCTACGGTCTCTTCGGCTACTCGGCCACGGACACGGTGCCCGGGATGAACGCGACGATCAGCGGCAACTACCTCCCATGGCCGTCCGTCCGGTCTGCCCTCCTCTCCGTCCAGATTCTGGCCGCATTGACGCTCGTCGTCGGTCTTTCGGCCGTCGTCTTCACGATTATCGGCACTAGGAGGACTTGGCCCGGTCCTCTGCCCGCAATCCTTGGCTTGTCATCCGCGGCCCTCGCTTTCGTCGGCGCTGTGGTCTTTGCGACGACCTTTCCGGGTGCCGCACACGCGGACGGTCTCTTCGACTTCGGCGCCTCGTTCCTGGGATCCGCTTCCGTGACAAGCGCGAACGGTCCCTTGACGCAGACGTGGGGTCCGGGTTGGGCTTGGTCCGGCCTCCTGTCGGTCGGCGTGTTGTTCCTCGTCGCCTCGCTGAGCGCGTTGCGGCTTCCGAGCCGACGCCCCCTCAGCGAGCCCGGATTTTGAGATCGAGAGCGCACGCGTACGTTCACGGAGCCAGCCACACAAATTAGAAATACCCACGGACCGTAAGCTCGGCCCGGAGGAATACCATCCCTCTCGACCTCGACCTGACGCGGATGCGATTCGGGACCGAACTGCTGAAGCGCGGCTTCGCGAAGATGCAGAAAGGTGGCGTCGTGATGGACGTCACGAACGCGGAGCAAGCCGCCATCGCGGAGGAAGCGGGATCGGTCGCAGTGATGGCCTTGGAGCGCGTGCCCGCGGACATCCGAGCGGCGGGCGGCGTCGCGCGGATGGCTGACCCGGTCAAGATTCAGGAGATCATGGACTCCGTCACGGTGCCCGTGATGGCCAAGTGCCGCATCGGGCACGAGGCGGAGGCGCGGGCCCTCGAGTCGATGGGGGTCGACATGATCGACGAGTCCGAAGTCCTCACCCCTGCAGACCCGTTCTTCCACGTCAACAAGAGGGCCTTCAGCGTCCCGTTCGTGTGCGGATGCCGGAACCTCGGCGAGGCCGTCCGGCGAGTCTGGGAAGGTGCCGCCATGATGCGCACGAAAGGCGAAGCCGGCACCGGGGACATCATCGAGGCCGTCCGCCACGTCCGGCTCGTGAACGGTGCGATCGCCGAGCTCAAGAGCAAGAGCAAGGAACAGCTGTACCTGATCGCCACGAAATTTGCGGACAGCTACACCGTCCTGCTCAAGGAGATCCGCAGCACCCACGGTGAGCCCGCGAGCGTCTCGGAAGCCGACGTCGTATTCGCCAACGAGAACCTCGACACGATCACCGAAGGCGTGTTCCAGATCCTCACGGAGGTCAAGAAGATCCAGCGCCTCCCGGTGGTCAACTTCGCGGCCGGCGGGGTCGCGACGCCCGCGGACGCGGCGCTGATGATGCTCATGGGCTGCGATGGCGTCTTCGTCGGGTCCGGCATTTTCAAGTCCGAGAACCCGGAGGGCCGCGGCCGCGCCATCGTCGATGCGGTCGCGCACTTTGATGATCCGTCGACTGTCGCGGAGGTCTCGAAGGGCATCGGCCTCGCGATGAAAGGCATGGACGCTAAGGCGCTACCGGTTGAGGCGCGGTTGCAAGACCGCGGCTGGTGATCTGCGCCAAGAGCAAGTCCAGCACATCCCGCACACCCGACCCGGTCATGGCCGACACCCGAAGCTCACCCGAAGGGGCGCCGTCATCGAGGTCACTTTTCGTGGCCGCGACGACGATCGGGACCTTGGGGAACAGCGTCCGGACTTCGGCGAGGAGCCGACGCTGGTCATCGAGCGGATAGCCGCACGTTTCCGTCGGGTCCAGGAGAAACAGCACGCCGTTCGCGAGATGGGCGAGGGCCGCGATCGCTTGGCGCTCCATCTTGTTCCTCTTGTCCATCGGCCGGTCGAGGAGTCCGGGTGTGTCCAGGATCTGGTAGCGGTGGACTCCGCGGTCGAAGTGGCCGAGCGACACGCCTTTGGTTGTGAACGGATAGTCCGCGACCTTCGGACGACCCGTGGAGGCGGCCCGCACGAACGAGCTCTTGCCGACGTTCGGATAGCCCGCGACCACGATCGTGGGGATCGCCGGGTCCACCTCCGGGATTCGCCGCAGGGCGACTCGGGCGGCGACCAGGGCGTCGAGGTCCGGTGCGATCTGATTCACGACGGACGAGAGACGGCCGTACGCCTCGCGCCGTAATTCGCCGATGGACTTCCCCGTGGCCCGCCCAACCTGCTTGCGGTAGTGTCGGGTGATGTCGCGCACCTTGTCGGCGGCCCAGTCGAGGGCGCCGAGATGCTTTTTCAGTCGGCCCAAGTCGGCGAGCACGTCGACGAGCTCGCGGTAGAACGGCGGGAGGCGGTCGAGGCTCGGAAAGCCTTTCACGTACCCGCGCAACGTCGACTCGATCGCTTGCCCCGCGCCGCGCACCCGCGCGACCGCGAGGTTGCGTGCCCGCGTCACCCGGTCCGGTCCCGTTGCGGTCGCCTTGGCGGCCCGCCCGAACGCCTTGTCCAGGAGGGACTCGGCCGTCAGGATCGAGGGCAGCTCGAACACGGCCGCTCGAATCACGCACGCAGGATAAGGCTGTGGGTCTCACCTATGGATGAGGTTCGCGCCGATCACGAACGCCATCGAGAGGATCGCGACCCGATTGACGGCGGCGAGGAAGTTCGCGATCAGGAACATGTTGCGCTCGAGCGCCTTTCCTTCCTCGTTGAACAGCGAGTAGACGTAAATGGGGATCGTATCGCTCATCATCGGGACGCTGAGGAGGAGGTACAGGCCGGTGTACCCGGTCTTGCCGACGAGTCGTTCGGCCCGCGCGACGAACCACCGAGCGACCCGCCACCGTTCGGACCACTTTCGCACGGAGCCCTCGAGGTTCAGGCCGAGCCAGAAGATCAGCCACGCCCCGAGCGTCTTCCCCGCCGCGATCGCCAGACCGATGCTGGCGAGGTATCCCCAACGACCTTCGATTAGGGGCAACAGGAGAGCGATCTCGATCGGAATCGGCAAGACGAGCGCGACGAGCACCGCGTAGCCGAACGCGATGAGGATGTACAGCCACGGGGTGTTGTACGCATCATTCAGGATTTGGAGGAGGTCCACCACGGCCTTCGTCGTCGTATCCGATGCGGGTAATAAAAGCCGCCGTCGTGGATTCCTTCATGGAAAAATAGGATGGAGCGCGCCGTCCTGAGTGAGCAGGACCACGCGGCTGTCCTCGCGCTCGGCCGCGATCTGGTAGCCGAGGCGATTCGCGAGTCGTTCCGCGAAGGTCCGGATGGAGGCGTGGCTCGGGACGTTCTCCGCCTGGAGCCGCAGCCGGCTCTCGCCGAGGAAGCTGTATCCTTTGCACTCGATGAACATCGGCTTCCCGAGTCGGTCGAGGTCCGCGTACTCGTCCTCCCAACCGAGGTTCCAGCCTTCCACCAGCGTGTGCCGGATCACGGTCCGGGTCGGCAACGTCGGGAGGAGGGCGAGTGTCTCTCGCAGCTTGTTCCACTCGTGATCGGACTTCGCGGCGACGAGCTTCCGGTAGATTACCGCGTTCGGCGCCGCCACGGTCACGTAGAGCTGCGTCGGGAGGCGGCCTTCCGAATGCATCCGTCGCAGCACGGATGGCGTCGTCCCGTTCGTCACCAGGAACGTCGACATCTTGCGACGCTTGAACTCGTCGATCATCTCTCCGAGTCGCTTGTACAACGTCGGCTCCCCCGTGAGGCTGATTGCGACATTCGTCGGGTGCCACGCTTCGAGGAACCGCTCGCGGCTCACGTTCGGGTTGCCTTTGAACCCCGTCAGCAACTCGCGTTGTCCGCGAATCGATTCGTCGACGATGAACCCGGGGTCGTCCGCCGCCAGGAGAGAATCCGATCCCCACTCTTGCGTCCGCCAACAGAACTGGCACGCCAGATTGCACGCGTCCACGGCGGGCGTCATCTGGAGGCAGCGGTGACTCTCGATTCCGTAGAACGTCTGCTTGTAGCACCCGACGCCTTTCGTGAGGCTCGCTTTCGTCCAGTGGCAAAGTTTGACGCCGCTGTGCTCGCCGACGATCCGGTATCCTTGGCGCTCGAGGACCTCTTGCTTCTCCGGGTCCATTCGTCGCGGCATGACGCAGCGGGTTAAAGGGCTTTCGTGGTGCGGACCGTCCGAAGGTTCGACTGCGATCGAGGTGTAGTTCGCAAGGTGAGCAGTTCGATGTCGCCTGGGTGGAAGGTCACGCGTTGGAAAAGTCCGGCTCTCGCCTCGATTTCCTCGAGGCGATCGAGCTCGGCGGAGAAAATGAGGTCCCGGACCTTGTGCGTTCGGCCCCGATGGAGGAACGGAGCGGCGATGTTCGTCGCGAACACGGCTTCGATCCAGGCGCGGGCGACGCCGGAGACGCGACGGAACACCCACCAAGGATCGTAATGGACGAGCTGCTCCAGATCCTCGAGCGGGATTGATTCGATCCGTCGAAGGTCGTTCGCGCGAAGCGCCGTCCGGAACCGGAACTGATCCACTCGGAAGGGACCGTCGAGGACCAACGGGGCTCCCACGGATAGAGCTACGACCACGAACGGCACGCGCCATCTTCGATCGACGAACGGGAACACGTAACTCACGTCCCGCTCTGCGTCCGAGAAGACGATGCGCCGGTCGACAAGCCCCCGCTGTCGAGCTCCGCCCTCAGGCCGCATCGTCCTCCGTGTCGAAGGAGGAAAGCCTACCTCGTCCCGGTTCTCCGATCGGAAGGCCCTTGATTTTCGCAGCCTTCTCCAGAAGATGCTTCACCGCATGGCTCGTCTCCGACTCGTCGAGGAGGAACGCCACCTCCCGTTCGTCGAGGCCGAGCTCGGCGGTGAGGTGGACTCGCAGCTCCTCGTCCCCGGAGAACAGAGTCCGGATCGTCGGCAAGAGATCGGTGAGGACGATCGACTGGGAAACGTGCAACATCTTTGCCAGCTTCTTCGCGAGGGAGTTGCGGGCGCCTCGCTGCGCGCGGGACCGCGACATCTGGATCAGGTAGTACGGGAACTCGAGCTGGCTTCCCCGAGCACGCCCTTTGCGAGCGACCGCGACGCCGCTCGACATCATCTCGCTCGCGTACGACCAGAGGCCATATCGCTGCCTCCGTCGCGTTCGCCCGAGGTAGATGTCCGCGCGGCTGAGCGCTTCGTATCCGCGGACCAGGTCGTCCGGTCGGGAGTACTCATGACCGAGGTTCTGGTCCACCCACAGGATCAGGTCTTCCGGCGATTCGTCGAGTTCCCGAACGGCATCGCGGGCGCGCCGCGCATCCCCGGAACGCAAGATTTCCTCGAGGACCGGAAAGATCGTACGTGCCCGGTCTCGATATCCCAGGGCTCGCGTCGCTTCGGCGACGAGCGTGCGTTTGCCGACCGCGAGGGACTCCAGGTCGTTGATCGCGGACCGTAGGTCTCCGCCCGCCCTCTCGACGATCACGTCGTGGACGTCGTCGGCCACGTCGACCCCTTCCTTGGAGGCGATGGTTCGAAGTATGTTTTTCATCGCATCCTCGTGAACGCCTTGAAATTTAATGGTCTTGCATAGTCGCTTCAGGGAGGACGAGCGGCGGGTGAGGGCGTAGTAGTCGTTCGCGATGAGGACGACCGGTTGTCGAGTCTCCTGGATCATCTCGACGATCGCTCCGATTCCTCCCTTATCTTCGCGGCCGAACACGTTGTCCGCTTCGTCCAGGATGATCAGCTTGCGACCACCCTCCTTGGAACGAACGAATTCGCCCGTCTCCGTGAAGGTCTGCAGGACCGCACCCCGCGTCGCGATCTTCCGGATCGCCTCGGCGTTCCGGCTCTCCGAAGCGTTCATCTCGATCGCGCTCCACCTCATTTCGTTCGCGAGCGCGAGCGCGGCGCTCGTCTTCCCAATGCCGGGGTCGCCCTGAAGGATGACCGCGCGCTTGTCCGGCCGACCCTTGTCCCAGGCCGCGGCCCACTTTCGCAGTTCTGCGACGGCGGTGGGATTCCCGACGATCTCGTCGAGGGTCTTGGGCCGGTACTTCTCCGCCCAACCAATCATTGGCTTCGCAGGAAAAGGGTCGTATGAGTCATAACCCTATCAGCAAGGAAGCCGAAAATGGAGGGAATCGTAGCGAGCTATGTTTTGTTTAGCTGTTACATGACCATATTAGAAAATATATGTGGGACCTCGACTCAACTTTCGCCGCCTGTTCCCGAGCGGTCATACAGGTCGCACAGCTCAATGAGAAACTCGTCGTACGTCTTCCGGAACTTCAGGCGGTATAGGCGATCGCGCGTTTGCGTCGTCAATTGAATCGTCGTGAGATCCTTGATACGCTTTGGCACGGAGATCTCCTCAAACCATAGTGTTATGTGCGCACATAGTACTATGTGTTGTCAATACGAGCCCCTCGCGGCTCCCGTTGCGGCTCGGATTACCGAATGTGAATGGAACCAGGGCACGGGAGACGACCAGTCGTTCGTTCCACCGGGACTTTCGACAAACTTTTTGCTCGAGTGGGAAGCAGTGAGGGAACCTTCGCCCTCGAACCTATTCGCGGTAGTCTTCGAGCCGGAGTTGCGGAGGATCGGCCTTCCTCTGGTCGGGTCGCCGAATCCTGCGTTGCATCTCGTGCTGCACCCGGTTGAACGTGTCGATCTCGATCAGCGGCTCATGCTTCCCGCGTTTGATACCGCCGTTCAGGCGCGCCAAGCCGCAGTACACCGGATTGCTGAGGATGTTCGCGATCGTCTGGCTCGCCCAGGCCCGACCGGTCTTCGTGCGGTATCCGTCCCGGTTGAGCTCCTGGCAGATCTTGGCGATGCCTTTGCCCTCGAGATAGCGTCGGAAAATCAGAGAGACCACGCGGGCCTCCTCGTTCTTCACCTGGAGCACGCCGTCGACGTAGTCGTAACCGTAAGGACTCGCATAGGTCAGGAACGCGTTCGCCTTCTTCACCGCGTTGTTGAGCGCCTCTGCGCTCTGCAGTCCTCGTGCCCGCCGCAGCACCTCGCGCTCGTTCAGGTCCCGTTCGACGCACAGCTTCCGGAGCGCCTCATCCTCCGACTCCGA
>Ga0137415_10006652_pt1 | contig 11463 bp, 11 predicted proteins | sample CZODoug3_1_1_16f_FD_183082 | JGI IMG/M metagenome (GOLD analysis project Ga0137415, IMG submission 183082) | Vadose zone soil fungal communities from Angelo Coast Range Reserve, California, USA - CZODoug3_1_1_16fungal (Hybrid Assembly) | ecosystem: Environmental > Terrestrial > Soil > Vadose...
AACGTCAGCGAGGCCGCGCGGGTGCTCGGGCTGCATCGCAACTCGCTCAAGATGAAGCTTTCCCGCTGGAAGCTCGCTGGCGGGGAGTCCGAGGGGCCGGGCGCCCCGTAGCAGGCCAATCGCCGGCGGCCGATGCACAGTAACTGGCTAAGCGCGCGTCGCGTGCCCGGGCGCGGACTCAGGGTTTCTAACGACTTGGCCTGGCTTGCGACGGCCCTCGCGTCTGGCGGTCGAATTGCTGACAATCCCTCCCCGACGGGCGTGCGGCGACCCCATGGTGGGGGCGCCAGAACGCCTGCAAGGGGAAAGGTCGATGAAGGTTCTGGCCCTCATTCTCGCGCTCGCGTCGCTCCTGCTCGCGGCTCCCGTGATCGAGTCCGGCACGTCCGGCTCGACGCAGCTGTTCCAAGCGATCGGCACCGCCGACGGCGGCTCGGGCGGCTAGGAGTCGTCCGCAGCATGATCCGGAGAAAGGGGGGCGCCAGGCGCCCCCCTTTGCTCCTGCCGGTGCTGGCGCTCTGGCTCGGCGTCGTCGCGACCGCGTGGGGCGCGGACGGCATCTATCGGCGGCCGCTCGGTAACGATCCGGCCACGCTCGACCCCGCGCGCGTCTCCGACATCTTCGGCCGGTCGGTCGCGCAGCAGCTCTTCGACGGCCTTGTGCAGTTCGACCACACGCTCACGGTGACGCCCGCGCTCGCGCAGCACTGGAAGTCGTCACGCGATGGGCTGGTGTGGACCTTCACGCTGCGCCGCAACGCGAAGTTCCACAACGGGCGCGAGGTGACGGCCGACGACGTCGTCTACTCGCTCACGCGCCTGGTCGATCCACGGACGCGCTCGGCCGCGGCCGATCTCTTCCTCAACGTGAAGGGCGCGCCGGAGTTCCGCGAAGGCCGCGCGAAGACCATCGCGGGGTTCGCGGCGCTCGACCGCCACACGGTGCAGGTGACGCTCACGGAGGCCCTCGTCCCGTTCGTGGCCGTGCTGGCGGTCGGCCACGCCAAGATCGTGCCGCGGGAGGTCGTCGAGGAGAAGGGCGACGCCTTCGGCACGGCGCCGGTGGGGACGGGGCCGTTCCGGTTCATGAAGTGGGAGCGCGGGCGCGAGCTGGTGCTTGCGGCCAATCCGGATTACTTCGAGGGCGCGCCGCGACTGGCGCAGCTCGTCTATCGCGTGTTCCCGGGCGAGCAGTTCGACACCATGTACGAGGAGTTCCAGCGCGGCCATCTGGAGGACACGCCGCCGCCCCATCGCGACTACCGCAAGGCGATCGCCGCTGCCGGCGAGGGCTATGTCAAACGGCCGATGCTCTCGGTGCGCTTCTACGGCTTCAATATGCGCGTGAAGCCGCTCGGAAACCGGCTCGTCCGCCAGGCTCTCATGCACGCCATCGACCGTGAGGCGATCATCGAGGAGGCCTTCCTCGGGCGCCACATCCTCTCGCGCGGCATCCTGCCGCCGGGCACGCAGGGCTACAACCCAAAGGTCAGCGGCTACGCCTACGATCCGCGGCGGGCGCGCGAGCTGCTCGCGCAGGCCGGCTACCCCGACGGCCGCGGCCTGCCGACACTGGCCATCTGGGCGGCCGCGCGCAACGACGGCGTCCTGCGCGAGCACGATCTGATACGGGACAATCTCAAGGCCGTCGGCGTCCGCGCCGAGTTCCATTATCAGACCGACTGGCCGGCGTTCTCGCGCCTGCTGTCCGACGGACACCTGCCGATCTTCATGTACGCGTGGTACGCCGACGTGCCCGACCCCGACAACTTTCTGTTCAAGCTCTTCCACTCGCAGAGCTCGCGGAACTTCACCGGGTACGCCAACCAGCGCGTGGACGGCCTGTTGGCGCGCGCGCGCACCGAGCCCGACACCACACGCCGCGTGGAGCTCTACCGCCGTGCCGAGCAGGCCATCCTCGAGGACGCGCCGATCCTGCCCATGTGGCACTACTCGTACGAGCGGATCTTCCAGCCGTACGTGCGCAGCGTCGAGGTCAGCGGCCTCGGCGATCCCTACATCCCTCTCCGCAAGGTCTGGCTGGCCAAATGAGGCGCTGGCGTGTCCACTCGCTGCGCGCGCGGCTGCTCTGGGCGACCCTCCTCGTCGTCGCCGTTCTCATGGCTGGCGTGTTGCTCGTGGTCGAGTGGCATCAGCGGTCCGCGATCATCGTCGAGGTCGAGCGCCGTGGCGAGGTCCTCGCGCGTACCCTCGCGGCGATGTCGTACGGGCCGTTCCTCTTCTACAACTTCACCGCGCTGGAGCAGAACGTCGCGCGCGCCGCCTCTGAGGACGACGTGGTCTACGCGATCGCGCTCGACGCCGAGGGCCGCGTGGCGGCGCACAGCCGGAACCCCGAGCGGGTCGGTGACATCCTCGCCGGGGACGTCGACCGCGCCGCGGTTAGCGCGCCTGGCCCGATCACCCAGCACACGGTGAACGCCCGCCAGGAGGCGATCTACGACTTCGCGGCCCCGGTCTTCGTGAACGGCGCGCGCTGGGGCACCGTGCGCGTGGGACTCTCGAAGCACCGGATGGAGGCGCAGATCCGCCGCACGCGCCTGGAGCTGGCGGGGCTCACGATCGTGACGATGCTGGCCGCTGCCTGTGCGGCCGCCGTCATCGCCCGGCGCATCTCCAAGCCGGTGCAGCAGCTGGCCGAGGGCGCCGCCGCGCTCGCGCGCGGCGAGTGGAACCAGCGGATCGAGCCGACGACCGACGACGAGATCGGACGGCTCGCGACGGCCTTCAACCACATGGTCGCCGAGCTCGCCCAGCAGCGCGTGGACCTCGAGGACGCGAACACCGAGCTGCGACGCGGCTTCGAGCAGCTGGCCGACCTCAAGACGTATACGGACAACATCCTGGCCTCGCTCACCAGCGGCATCGTGACGGTGGACCTCGACGGGCGCGTGGTCACCCTGAATCCGGCCGCCGAGCTGATGACCGGCTTCTTCGTCGGCGAGGTGCGCGGGCGGTACTGCACCGAGGTCTTCGCGCACACGCCCGACCTCGCCGAGCTGCTCATGGAGACGCTGGCCAATCGCGTGCTCGTGGCCGGCGTGAGGGTGACGCTGCGCCGCCGGAACGGACGGGTCGTGCCCGTCGAGCTGTCGGCGGCGCCCCTGCGGGGCGGCGAGGGCAAGGAGCTCGGCGTGATCGGCGTCTTCCGCGATCTCACGAAAGTGCAGCAGCTGGAGGACCGGCTCCGCCGCTCCGACCGGCTGGCCGCCATCGGCGAGCTGGCGGCCGGGCTCGCCCACGAGATCAAGAATCCGCTCACCTCGCTGCTGACCTTCAGCCGGCACCTCTCGCGGCGCTTCGAGGATCCGGAGTTCCGTCAGAAGTTCCTCTCGGTGGTCCCGCGCGAGCTCGAGCGCATCAACAACATCGTCGAGGGGCTGCTCGAGCTGGCGCGCCCGGCGCCGCTGACGTTCAAGCCGCTGCGGCTGCCCGCCCTGCTCGAGCGCGTGCTGGAGCTGTACGGCGACCGCCTCGAGGCGCAGAGCGTGCGCGTGACGCGCGACTGGCGCCGCGACGTGCCCGCCGTGTGGGCCGACCAGGAGGCGCTCTATCGCGCCCTCGTGAACCTCGTCACCAACGCGCTCGATGCGATGCCGCGCGGCGGCAGCCTCGCACTGCGCGTGGGCTGGAGCGAGGGCGAGCTGCTCGGAGGGCCGCGTGCGGGCGGGCGGCGCGTGGCCATCGAGGTGGAGGACTCCGGCATGGGTATCGCGGCGGCGGACCTGGATCGCGTCTTCAATCCGTTCTTCTCCACCAAGGAGGGCGGGACCGGGCTCGGGCTCGCGCTCACGCAGAAGATCGTCGAGGACCACGGCGGCTCCATCGACGTCCGCAGCGTGCCGGGCGCGGGCGCACTCTTCCGGATCGTCCTGCCGCTCATGCCGGACGTGCCGCTGGACACGGGACATGATGACCGCCTCGGATGACGTGGCGCCCCGCCGGGGCGAGCTGGAGGATGCGCGCGCGCAGATCGCGGCGCTCGAGCGCGAGCTGGCGGAGACGCGCTCCCTCGTCTCCCTCGGCCGCCTGACGGCGAGCATCGCGCACGACTTCCGCAACGTGATGGCGGTGATCACCGGCCAGAGCGAGCTCGTGCTCGACAGCGTGTCCACCGACAGCCCGCTGCGACGGCGCCTGCAGGCGATCCGCAAGGCGACGGGCTGGGGCGAGCGGCTCACGCGTGAGCTGCTGGCCGCCGGCCGGCCGCCGTCGTCGGCTCCCCCGGTTGCCGACCTCAATGCCGTCGTGCTCGGCGTCGTCCGCACGCTGGAGCCGTTGCTCGCCGACGGCATCGAGGTGAGGACCGAGCTCGATCCGACCGTGGGTGCGGTCGCCCTCGGCGCCGCCGCGCTCGAGCAGGTGGCCATGAATCTCATCCTGAACGCGCGCGATGCGATGCCGTCCGGCGGGCGCGTGAGCGTGTGCACGTCGCTGGCGGCCCACGTCAACGGCACCGCTCCCGAGCTGCCCGCGCTGCTGCGCGTCGCGGACACCGGCGTCGGCATGGACGAGGCGACGCGCGCCCGCGTCTTCGAGCCGTACTTCACGACGAAGGCGGCCGGCAAGGGCACGGGGCTCGGGCTGTCCACCGTCCACGACGTCGTCACGCGCCACGGCGGCCACGTGGAGGTCGCGAGCGCGCCCGGCCGCGGCACGACGTTCACGGTGACGCTCCCGCGTGCCCGCGGGCGGGCCACCAGACCGACCGTCCTCGTCCTCGAGGAGGAGGGGGGTGTCCGCGAGCTGATCGTGGAAATCCTCGAGCTGCACGAGTTCTGCGTGCTGCCCGCGCGCGATCACGGCGAGGCGGAACGCGTGAGCGCGGCCCACCCGGGGCCGCTCGCCCTCGTCATCGCCGCCGCGGGGTCCGGCGCCGGCGCCGCCCGGCGACTCGACGTCCTGCGAGCGGCGCGGCCGGAGGTGCCTGTGCTCTACCTCTCGAGCCGGCTCGAGGACGCGCGGCCCGCGCGGATCGCCGGCGCGACCCTGGCCAAGCCGTTCACCGTGGACGGGCTCGTGCGGAAGGTGCGGGAGGTGCTGGGCGAGGCTACTGGTTGAGCCGCCGGCGCAGGAAGCCGAGCAGCCCCTGCGGCAGGAAGATCACCATCAGCGTGAAGATGAGGCCGACCGGGATCAGGTAGTACTCGTAGAAGACGCGCGAGAAGACCTCCTTCATCAGGAGGAAGAACGCCGCGCCCGCCACCGGTCCCACCAGCGTCCCCATCCCGCCCATCACGTTGAAGATGACCGTCTCGCCCGAGATGAGGAACAGCACGAAGTCGGGCGCCGCGAACTTGTTCTGGACGGCGTAGAGGGCGCCCGCCAATCCCGCGAAGAGCCCGGACAGCATCACCGCCACGATCTTGTAGCGCTCCACGTGGTAGCCGATGGCCCGCGTCCGTGGCTCGTTCTCCCGGATCGACTGGAGCACCATCCCGAACGGGGACTGGGTGATGCGCCGCAATAACAGATAGGACACGGTCACCATGGCCAGCACGAACCAGTGCAACCCGTTGCGCGTGAACGGAATCGAGAACAGCCCGGGGACGGCGAGGGGCGGCTGCCGGAACGTGAGCCCGTTCTCGCCGCCCGTGACCTCCGTCCACGTGAAGATGATGACGTAGAAGATCTGCGAGAAGACGAGGGTGGTGATCGAGAAATAGATGTCGCGCAGCCGCGTCGAGAAATAGGCGACGAAGACCGCCACCACCGCGGCGGCGACGAGGCCGGCCGCCAGCGCGAGCCAGAGATTCGGCGGCCGCATCATGAGCAGGGCGGCGGCGGCGCCGTACATGCCGAGACCGAAGAACGCCGAGTGGCCGAAGGAGACCATGCCCGTATACCCGATCAGGATGTCCGACGACATCGCGAGCAAGCCCCAGATCAGGATCTCCGTGGCGAAGCGCTGCCAGAACTCGGGCAGGACCAGCGGGCTGAGCGCGAGCGCGCCGACCACGATGACGAAGCCCGTCCAGTAGGCGGCGCTCGGCCCACCGCCTCGCGCGCGCGTCTCGAGCACCCGCTCGGCCGCGCCGGCCGAGGGCGGCGTGAGCGTGGTCATTTATTTCGGCGTCGGAACGAACAGGCCGGTGGGCCGGATGAGGAGCGTGAGGATCAGCGCGACGAACGAGACGATCACCGCCTGGGCCGGGCTGACCCAGATCGTGGCCAGCGATTCGAGCAGACTGACGAAGATCGACGCGAGAATGGAGCCGCCGAGATTCCCCATGCCGCCCACGACGACGACGACGAAGGCGCGGAGCGTGAAGTCGAACCCCATGGCGTGGTTGACGCCGACCGTCGGGCCGAAGAGCACGCCGCTGGCGGCGGCCATGGCGGCGCCGATCGCGAAGACCACGGTGTGCACCCACGGCACCGGGATCCCCATGGCCGAGGCCATGACGCGGTCCTGCGTCGTCGCGCGGATCCAGATGCCGTGCTTGCCGTACTTCATGAAGAGATAGAGCGCGCCGATGATCGCCGCCGACATCAGCGCGATGACGATCCGGTACCACGGGTACTCCACGTAGAAGAGCTGGAAGTGGCCGGTCACCGGCTCGGGAATCTTGCGCGGCACGGGGCCGTACTGCCAGAGCGCGTAGTTCTCGATGACCAGCGAGATGCCGAAGGTGGCGAGGATCGTCGTGAGCGGGTCGCGGCCGACGAGCGGCCGGAGCGCGGTCACCTGCAGCAGCGCGCCGAGGACGGCCATGGTCAACACGGAGGCCACGAGGGCGATCCAGAAGTTGCCCGTGGTGAGGAAGGCCGTCGTTCCGATGTAGGCGCCCAGCATGAACAGGTCGCCGTGCGCGAAGTTCACGATGTCCATGATCCCGAAGATGAGCGTGAGCCCGGAGGCCACCAGCGCGAGGATCATGCCGTTCACGAGCCCGTTGACGATCTGCACGATGAGCTGGTCGACGGGGATCATTCGGCTCAGACTCCCAGGTACTGGTGGATGACGGTGGCGTCGGCCCGCAGCGCCGCGGCGGGCCCGTGGTGGCGGACGGTGCCCTTCTCCATGATGTACACGCGATCCGAGACGTCGAGCGTGAGCGGCACGTTCTGCTCCACGAGCAGGATGGCCACGCCGTCCTTGTGGAGGACGTCGATGATCTCGCGGATTTGCCCGACCATGCGCGGCATGAGGCCCTCGGTCGGCTCGTCCAGCAGGATGATGCGCGGCTCGAGCATCATCGCGCGCGCGATGGCGAGCATCTGCTGCTCGCCGCCCGACAGCGTGCCGCCCGCCTGGTTGCGCCGCTCGGCCAGGATCGGGAAGCTCTCGTACACCTTGTCGAGGAGCGCCTGCCGCCGCGTCGCGGTGACCTCCGGCCGATCGAGGCCGGTTCGGAGATTTTCCAGCACGGACAGCAGGCGGAAGATCCGGCGATCCTCGGGTACGTAGCCGATGCCCACGCGGGCGAGCCGGTACGGCGGCAGCCCCGCGATGTCGCGGCCGTCGAAGACGATCCGCCCGCTGGAGGGGCGCACGATCCCCATGATGGTCTTGAGCGTGGTGGACTTGCCGACCCCGTTGCGTCCCAGGAGCCCGACCACCTCGCCGGGGCGCACCTCGAGCGACACCCCGTGCAGGATGTGCGACTTCGCGTAGTAGGTGTGGACGCCGTCGAGCGTGAGCATCACGTCTTGAGATAGACCTCTTGCACGCGGGGGTTGGCCTGGATCGCGGCCGGGCTGCCCTCCGCGAGCACCTCGCCGTAGTGGAGCACGGTGATCGTCCGCGCGAGCCCCATCACCACCTCCATGTCGTGCTCCACGATGAGGATGGTCAGGTTCGCCGCGATGCGCCGGATGAGGTCGACGGTGGCGTGCGTCTCGGTGACGCTCATGCCGGCCGTGGGCTCGTCGAGGCAGAGGAGCTTCGGTTCCGTGGCCAGGGCGATGCCGATCTCGAGGTTGCGCTGCTCGCCGTGCGAGAGGTTCGCCGCCAGCTCCTCGACTTTGTCGGCGAGGCCGACCGAGGCCAACACGGTCCGCGCGCGATCGATCACGTCGCGATAGCTGCGGTGATGCCGGAGCAGGCTCCACGAGTGGTGGCGCGACTGCACGGCGATACGGACGTTCTCGAGCACGGTGGCGCCGGGCAGGATGTTGGTGATCTGGTACGAGCGCGCGATGGCCTTCTTCGAGATCCGGTGCGGCGGCAGACCCGTGATGTCGTCGCCGTCGAACAGGATGCGCCCGCCGGTCGGTGCGAGCACTCCCGTGACGCAGTTGAAGAGGGTCGACTTGCCGGCCCCGTTGGGGCCGATGATGGCGCGAATCTCGCCGCGCGGAATGCTGATCGAGACCCGGTTCAGCGCGGTGAGACCCCCGAACCGCATCGTGAGCCCCTCGGTCGTGAGGATCGCCGACCGGTCGGCCGACGTGCCCCGGCCATCAGCGGCCGGGGCCGTCGAGCCTTCTGCGCGGGCGTTCACGCCTTGGGGAACGTGCAGGCCGGCGGAACGACCGTCTTGTCCCGGGCAATCACCTCGAGCAGGCGATGCTTGTTGTTGTGGATGTCGAAGATGAACTGGCGGAGGAACGCCTGGTGATCCTCGCGGCGCAGCAGCTTGTCGCCCTGGGGGAAGTCGTCGCTCTCCTTGACCTCCATGCCCTCGAGCGCCTCGATGAGCTTGAGCGATTCCTTCTTGAACTCGGCGTCGCCGGCGGCCCGTCCCTTGAAGCCGGACCTCTGAATGCCGAGCTTGAGGAAGTTCATGGCCTCGAAGTTCGACTGCACGTAGCGGTCGGGGTCCGGACCCGATGGGTCCATCTGCTTCAACAGGACCTTCGACTCGTCGAAGAACTTCTTGTGGTATGACGTGTCGAGCGGCTTCGTGAACACGGGGATATAGCGGTTGACGCCGGTGAAGCCCTCGACCTTCTGCCCCAGCGCGGTGAGGTGGGTCGACTCGGCGACGGCGCCGTCACCCGCATACTTGCGGTTCTTGAACAGGCCGAGGTCGAAGGCCTGGGTGGTGAAGGTCACGGCGTTGGCGCCGAACATGATCGCGAAGACGCCGTCGAAGGTCCCCGTGATCTTCGAGATGAACGCCGTCATGTCGGCGGTGCCGAGCGGGATGCCGGTGGTGCCCACGATCTCGCCGCCTTGTTTCTTGATCTGCTCGGCGTAGGCGTCGCGCGTCGATTGCCCCCACGCATAATCGAGGTACACGATGTGCCATTTCTTGGCGAGCTTCTTGACGAGGTGCGGGGCGAAGGCCACGGCCTGCGACGGCGCATAGTCGAACGGACGGAACACGTACCGGCTGCACTTGCTGGTCGTGATCGTCGTGTCCAGGCAGACGCCGATCATGAAGACCGTCTCCTGCTCCTCGAACACGGGCATGCAGGCGAGGCAGACGTTCGACAGGTAGCCGCCCTCGCCGACGTCGACCTTGTCCTCGACGACCAGCTTCTCCGCCTTGCGGCGCCCGACGTCGGGTTTCGACTCGTAGTCGGCGATCACCAGCTCGACGGGCCGACCGTTGATCCCGCCGGACTTGTTGATGCGGTCCGCGGCGAGCTGCGTGCCCACCAGCGCGGTCTTGCCTCCGGCGGCCGCCGCGCCCGTCAGCGGCTGCAGAACGCCGATCTTGTACGGCTTGGCCTGGCCGAACGCCTCGCGCCACGGCGCCGGCACGAGGCTGGTCGCGCCGAGCGCGCCGGCCGCCGTCGCCGACAGGCCGAGGAACCTTCGACGCGTCGTCTTGCCGCTCCACCACATGTCCTTGGTCCAGGGCTCGTTCTGCCAGCGTTCGGCCATGGCTATTCCTCCTGATGTGCCCGGGGGACGGGCACTCGTGAGCGGGAGCAAAGTGTGCGTCTTTCTACACCAAACCGGCGAGGGGGCGCAAGCGGTTCCGGCGCGCGGGATGAGGCCCGCGCGCCGGTCAACGGGGACTCAGCGACTGATGCCGGCGGCCACGAGCGCGCGCCGGATCGCTTCGCGCTCGGCGGCGGGCACCGGCGTGAGCGGCGGGCGGACGTGCGCGGCCGGGATGCGACCGAGCAGCACCAGCGCCTCCTTCATCCGGTTGTGCATGTCGACGAACGGCGGCGCGTAGAAGACGCGGACGAGCGGCTCGAGCCGGTCGTTGATGCGACGCGCGCCGTCGAGGTCGCCCTTCTGGCAGGCGGCGAACAGCTCCGCCTGGAGGTCGGCGGTGACGCTGCCCATGCCGGAGATCGCGCCGTCGGCGCCGAGCAGGAACGTCGCCATGAGCGACATCGTGAACGCCGAGAGCATCGCGACCGGCCGGCCGGTGGCGCGCAGCGCCCGCAGATTCGCCTCGAACGCGACGATCTCGTTGGACCAGTCCTTGACGGCGACGACCTGCGGAATTTCCGCCAGGCGCGCGAGGGTCTCGGGCGCGTAGCCGATGCCGCACGCGGGCGGGTACTCGAAGGCGACGATCGGCAGGCCGACCGCCGCGACCTCGGCGTAGTGGCGGATGACCATGTCGGGCTTCACCTGGGCGCCCCACATGAAGAGCGTCGGCGGAAACAGCAGCACGCCGGCCGCGCCCGCCGCCTTCGCGTCCTTCGTCAGCTCGACGGCCTCGGCGGTGCCGTCGGTGTACACGCCGGCGACGACCGGGCACGCGCCCGCGACCTCGTCGAGCGCCACCGCCAGCGTGCGCCTGCGCTCCTCGCGCGAGAGCGAGGCCACCTCGGCCGCGTGGCCGTTGGCGACGATGCCGGTCACCCCGGGCGTGTCGGCGAGCCAGCGGAGGTGCTTACGGTAGGCCGGCTCGTCGATGGACAGGTCGGCCCTGAAGGGCAGGATGTTGGCGGGCATGATCCCCGAGAACGTCAGCTCGCGCATACCTTGCTCCTTATATTTGCCGTCGGGGCGCCTTCGCAGGGCTCCGGCGCCCGACGGTCGGCGAATCACCAGTTGGCGATTGCGCAGCGCTCTGGCTCCCGACGGGCGGCGAATCACCGGTGAGCGATGAAATCGACGACCTGCTTGATGATACGACGCGGCCGTCGGCGCGCGCGACGATATCGAGCATGTCAGCGGTCGGCGTGGCCGAGGTCGCGGTCGGGCGCCACGCGATCGCGGACGAGCTGCTTCAGCTCCTTCGACTCGGGAAAGCGTCCGCGCTCCTTGCGCGACCAGATCGTCGTGCCGTCCACGCGCACCTCGAAGACGCCGCCGGCGCCGGGGACGAGCGCCACCCCGCCGAGCTCCGCCTCGAAGGTCGTGAGGAGCTCCTGCGCCATCCACGCCGCGCGCAGCAGCCAGCGACACTGCGTGCAGTACTCGATCTCGACTCGGGGACGCGGTGTACCCATCGTGGCTCAGCGCAGCGCGGGCAGGATCTCCTTCGCGATGATCTCCACCTGGGCGGGCTCGTAGCGATAGGGGATGAGGATCAGGCGGTCGACGCCCGAGGCCACGTGGGCGCGGAGCTGCTCGAGGCA
>Ga0137415_10006653_pt1 | contig 11463 bp, 8 predicted proteins | sample CZODoug3_1_1_16f_FD_183082 | JGI IMG/M metagenome (GOLD analysis project Ga0137415, IMG submission 183082) | Vadose zone soil fungal communities from Angelo Coast Range Reserve, California, USA - CZODoug3_1_1_16fungal (Hybrid Assembly) | ecosystem: Environmental > Terrestrial > Soil > Vadose...
CCGTCCCGCTGGGACCCGGCGAAGAACCTGCCCAAGGCCACCGAGCGGTGGAACTTCGTGCTGGACGGCATGGTCACCCAGCACTGGCTCAGCCCGGCCGACCGCGCCGCCGCCACGTTCCCCAAGACCATCGCACCGAAGCCGCCGGCCGGAGGGATCCCGACCGACGCGCGGGGGCACATCTACACCCAGATCAAGGCCGAGCTGGAGAGCAAGGGCATCAGCGAACAGCAGCTCAACCAGGAGGGCCTGAAGATCACCACGACGATCGACCCGGCGCTGCAGAAGCAGGCCCAGTCGATCTCCGACAAGGTGATGAAGGCGCAGCCGTCCAACCTGCGCAGTGCGCTCGTCTCGATCAACCCGCATACCGGCGGGGTGCTGGCCTACTACGGCGGCGAGAACGGCGTCGGGCTGGACTACGCGCAGGTGCTCAAGCAGCCCGGCTCCTCGTTCAAGCCGTTCGTGATGGCCGCCGGGCTGGAGCAGAGCCCGCCGATCGGGCTGGGCACCACCTACGACGGATCCTCGCCGCAGACCATCGCCGGGCAGACCGTGGCGAACTCCGACGGTGACAGCTGCGACAACTGCTCGCTGAAGTCCGCCATGACGGCGTCCATCAACACGATCTTCTACCAGCTCGCGGTGCAGGTCGGCCCATCCCGGGTGGCGCAGGCGGCGCACCAGGCCGGTATCCCGGACGACCTGCTGCCCAGCCCCACGGCTGGCATCGCGCTGGGTGACAAGGAGGTCCACCCCGGCGACATGGCGGCGGCGTACAGCACCTTCGCCAACAACGGCGTCTACCATGCGCCGCACATGATCATCAAGGTGGAGACGTCCGACGGCCGGGTGCTCTATGACGGCGGCACCGACCCGGGCGAGAAGCGGATGGACGCACAGGTGGCGCGCAACGTCACGGAGTCCATGCTGGACGTCGCCCGCTCGTCGCTGATCCCGCTGGCCGGTGGCCGCCCGGTGGCCGCCAAGACAGGCACCACGCAGAGTCGCGTCGAGGGCCAGAACAACGACGCCTGGACGGTCGGCTACACCCCATCCATCACCACGGCGGTCTGGGTCGGCACCGACGACAACTCGCCGATCAAGACCAGCGGCGGGAGCCCGATCTACGGCCGGATGGTGCCCGGCTCGATCTGGCAGCAGTTCATGAACGCCGCGCTGCGCAACAAGCCGGTCGAGCAGTTCTCCAACTTCGAGGCGCTGGGCACCCCGCCGGACGAGGGGTTCTTCGACTCCTCCTCCAGCGACGACCCGAATAGCGACAACAGTGACAACCGCTCGAGGCGCAACCGGAGCGACCTGTTCGGCGGCCAGGACCCGTGCGACTTCGTGGCCTGTGACGACAACGGCAACCCGATCGGTGGGCTGGGTGGCGGCCGGCGAGGCAGGAACGACACCAGCGGCAACTCCGGCAACAACTGACCGGGCGCTCCTAGTGTCCGGCGAGCCACAACCACCCGCGCGGGTGGTACCGACCTGGAACGAACCGCTCGCCGCGACGGCCAGCTCGGTGATCGGTGGCCCGCTGGGCCGGCACGCGGTGGTCGGGCGGTCCCGCTTCTGGACGCCGTTGCGGGTGGTGCTGCTCGCCGCCGTGCTCACCCTGGCACTGGGTTGGCTGGTCAAGGCGCCCTGCCTGCAGCAGCACATCGGGTCCAACGGGGCCCTGGCGCTGGACTGGCACGCCAACCGGCAGTACGTCGCGATGTGCTATTCCGACATCGTCACGCTGCCCGCCGAAGACCGGCTGACCAGCCACGAGCTGCCCTACGTCGCACACTGGAACGACGAGACCGCCGCGCCGGGGACGGGTCAGCACTACATGGACTATCCGGTGATCGCCGGATACTTCCTGTGGGCCACCGCGAAGCTGGCCGTGCACTACCTGGCGGACGCGGCCGGGGGTGGCGGCTGGCTGCCCACCGCGCTGCCCGAGGTGGTCTTCTTCAACCTGGTGGCGGCCTGCTTCGCCGCGCTCTGGCTGGTCGTGGTCTGGGTGGTACGCCGGCAGCGCCCTGAGCGGCCATGGGACGCCGTGCTGGTGGCGGTGTCGCCGCTGGCCCTGCTGCACGTGTTCACCGGGACCGACGCGCTCGCGGTGGCCGGGGTGGCCGGCGGGTTGTTCGCCTTCTCCCGCGGCCGCCCGCTGTTGGCCGGCGTGCTGCTCGGGCTGGCCACCGCGGCCAAGCTGTACGCGGTGCTGCTGTTGCTGCCGTTGCTGCTGATCGGCTGGCGGCGCCGGGAGGCCGGGCCGGCGCTGCGCACCGCGGTGGCCGCGGGGCTGGCCTGGTTCGCGGTGAACGCCCCGGTTGCGCTGATGGCCACGCCTGGCTGGCTGGAGCCGTTCCGGGACGGGATCAGGGGCGGCCCGGAGCCGGACTCGGTCTACTTCGCGCTGAGCTACTTCACCGGTTGGCTCGGCTTCGACCCCGCGCTGGCCCCCGGGCAGACCCCGCTGCGGCTGGACCTGGCGGTGCTCGGGCTGTTCCTCGCGTGCTGCCTGGCGATCGGCGTGCTGACCCGGCGGGCACCTGTGCCGCCCCGGGTGGCCAGCCTGTGTTTCCTGGTGGTGGCCGCCGCACTGCTGGTGAACAAGTCGTGGAGCCCGCAGTTCTCGCTCTGGTTGGTGCCGCTGGCGGTGCTCGCGCTGCCCCGGTGGCGACTGCTGCTGGCCTGGATGACGCTGGATGCGCTGGTCTGGGTGCCCCGGATGTACTACTACCTGGGCACGGACGACAAGGGGCTGCCGGCGGACCCGTTCCTCACCGTGGTGCTGCTGCGCGACGCCATGGTGGTGCTGCTGGCCGTGCTGGTGGTGCGCTCGGTGCTGCGCCCGGAGACCGACCCGGTGCGGGCGCTGGGCGCGCGCGGCAATGGAGACGACCCGGACTGGTTCCCGGCGGATCCCCGCCGGCCGGAGCACCCCGAGTCGGCCGCCGCCCGCGAGACCGCCCTCACCCGGTGACCCGTGAGTGGTAAGTGGTCCCCTGGGACCACTTACCACTCACGACGCATGTGGCTCACCGAACCAGGTGGTCAGCGCGGTACGCAGCTGCGTGACGTCGGCCGTGGCGTCCGGCGCGCAGGCCCAGGCGACCACGCCGTCCGGGCGCACCAGCACACCGGCCACGTCGTCGCGGTGCAGTTTCGCCGCGGCGAGCACCTCGACCCGGTCGGCCCACGGCGCCGCCGCGTCGGCCACCGCCGGCTGGTCGGCTGGGGCCAGCAGCACCGGTCGGCCGCTCACGGTGTGCTCGTACAGCCGTTCGCCGTCGAACCCCAGGTCAGGGCAATGTTGGCCGACCAGCCCAGGCTCGGCGCCGGTGGCGTAGGGCAGCGGGTAGCGCACGTGCAGCCCGGTCATCAGCTCGGCGAAGTGGGCGTTCACCGCCGGGAGGTCCATCAGGTCGGCGATGATGTCGCGCAGCGCCTCGTGGTGTGCGCCGGGCGCTAGCAGCGCGGACTGCGCCCGGGTGTTGTGCAGCACCGCGGCGGCCACCGGGTGGCGCTCGGCGGCGTAGCTGTCCAGCAGCCCGGTGTCCCGGTGGCTCGAGCGCAGCGTGGCGGCCAGCTTCCAGCCCAGGTTCGCCGCGTCCATCAGTCCCAGGTTGAGCCCCTGCCCGCCGTTGGGCGAGTGCACGTGCGCTGCGTCCCCGGCCAGCAGCACCCGCCCGAGCCGGTATGCCGAGGCCTGCCGGGCGTGGTCCAGCACCCGCCTCGCCTCACGCAGCGAGGTGATCGTGACGTCCACCCCGGCCACCCGCCGTACGCTGGCGGCCAGCTCCTCGGCGGTGAGCGGGGCGTCCCGGTCCTCCGGGAACGAGTCGAACTCGGCGGTGCCGAGCATGCCGCCGCCGTGCATGAGCTGCCCGGTGTCCCGGCGCCCGGCCGGAGGCAGCGAAACGTCCTCGGCGAGCGTCACCTGGCCCGCCCGCATCACCATGAACGGCGGCGTGCCGGGGAACTCGAACCCGGTCAGCTTGCGCACCTTCGACCGCCCGCCGTCGCAGCCGACCAGGTAGGACGCGGTGAACCGGCGCTCGCCGGCCGGGGTGCGCAGCGTGGCGGTGACCCCGTCGGCGCGCTGGTCCAGCCCGGTCAGCTCGTGCTCGCGCAGTACCGGGACGCCCAGCCCGGCCACCCAGTCGCCGAGGACGCGCTCCAGGTCGGGCTGCCAGATGAACGTATAGGTCCGGTCCGGCTCGTCGGCGGGCACCAGGTCGATCTTGTGGATCCAGGCGAAGTGGCCCTTGTCGCTGCCGTGCGCGGCCCGGAAGTCGGCGCTGCCCCGCTCGTGGTATTCGGCCAGCCGGGGGCCGAGGCCGCGCCGGCGCAGCGCCTCGGTGGCCAGCGAGCCGATGCCTCTGGCCTTCTGCTCACCGGTGGGCAAGGCGAGCCGCTCCACCACGGTGGCGGCCACTCCGGCGAGCCGGAGCTCGGCGGCCAGCAACAGACCCACCGGGCCGGCGCCGACCACCAGCACCTCGGTATCCATGACGTCCCCAAGAGCTCAAACAAGACTTGACCGTCTAGTCTTGCGATGTCTCGCGAGACGCTAGACGAGACGGTTCAGTCTTGCCACCGAATATGCTGGCGCCGTGCCCGATCAACAGCGCGAGCCGCGCCGGTCCCCGGTGAAGCGCCGGGCCATCCTGGACGCTGCCGTGCGGGTGTTCTGCGAGCAGGGCTACGCGCGGACCAGCGTGGACGTCATCGCGGCGGAGGCCGGCGTCGGCAAGCAGACCGTGTACGGGCATTTCGGCGACAAGGAGCGGCTGTTCCTGGCCGCCGTGGACGACGCGCGCTCCGCGTTCCCCCAGGACAACCCCGACCTGGTCGCCGACACCGGGGACCCGCTCGCCGACCTCACCGAGGTGGGCCAGCGCATCCTCGAGCTCGCGCTCTCCCCGACGGTTGCCGCCCTGCACCGGCTGACGATCGCCGAGCTGCCGCACCACCCGGAGCTGCAGCGGCTCTGGCGCGGGGGTGCCGAGCCGACCATGGACAACGGCATCGCGGCCTACCTGCGCGGCTGCGACGCCGCCGGCACGCTCGCGGTACCCGACCCGGTGCGCGCCGCCCGGCAGTTCGCCTACCAGGTGATCACCGAGGCCCGGGTGGCCACCGCTTACGGCACCCAGCAGCTCGCCGCGCCGCTGTGCCGGGACATCGCCGCCCGTGCCGCCGACCTCATCGTCCGCGCCTACCGCCCCGAGCCCTGACCACCGCCCGAGCCCTGACCACCGCCCGAGCCCTGACCACCGCACACACCGTCATGTCGCCGCACACAGCGCCCAACCTGTGTGCCGCGGCATGGCGGTGTGTGCGGCCCTGGGGGTGCCGCCGCGACGGTTACCAGATGTGGATGCGGTCCTTGGGGGCCTTGTAGAGCTTGTCACCGGGCTGCACGTTGAACGCCTGGTAGAAGGCGTCCACGTTGGGCACCACGCCGTTCGCCCGGAACTCGCCGGGGCTGTGCGGATCGGTGAGCAGGCTGGAGCGCAGCGACTCGTCGCGCTCCTTGGTGCGCCAGATCTGCCCGAAGCCGAGGAAGAACCGCTGCTCGCCGGTGAAGCCGTCCAGCACCGGCGCCGGCGTGCCGCCCAGCGAGGCCTGGTACGCCCGGTGCGAGACGGTCAGCCCGGACAGGTCGGCGATGTTCTCGCCCATGGTCAGCTCGCCGTTGACGTGCGTGCCGGGCAGCGGCGAGTACGCGCCGTACTGCGCCGCCAGCGCCCGCGTCTTCGCGGTGAACGCGGCCGCGTCCGCCGGCGCCATCCAGTCCCGCAGGTTCCCGTCGCCGTCGTAGTGCCGGCCCTGGTCGTCGAACCCGTGGCTGATCTCGTGCCCGATCACCCCGCCGATCGCCCCGTAGTTGGCCGCCATGTCGGCGGCGGCGTCGAAGAACGGCGGCTGCAGGATCGCGGCCGGGAAGACGATCTCGTTCATCGACGGGTTGTAGTAGGCGTTCACCGTCTGCGGGGTCATGTGCCACTCGTCCCGGTCCACCGGCTTGCCCAGCTTGTCCAGCGCGCGCTGGTGTTCCAGCCGGGCCGCCCGGTCCATGTTGCCGATCAGGTCGCCCCGGTCGATCGTCAACGAGCTGAAGTCCTTCCACCGGTTCGGGTAGCCGATCTTGACGTCCAGCTTGGCCAGCTTGTCCCTGGCGGCCGCCTTGGTTGGCGGGCTCATCCAGTCCAGCTGGTCGATCGAGTTCCGGTAGGCGTTGAGGATGTTGTGCACCAGTTCGTCGGCGCGCTGCTTGGCCTGTGGGGTGAAGAACTTCCCCACGTAGAGCTGGCCCAGTGCCTCGCCCATCGAGGTGTTGACCGCGGTCACCGCGCGCCGCCAGCGTTCCCGGTTCTGTTGCCGGCCGCTGAGCACCTTGCCCACGAAGTCGAATCGGGTGTCGACGAAGTCGCTGCTCAGGTACGGCGCGTCGGCGGAGATGAGCTGCCAGCGCAGGTACTGCTTCCAGGTGTCCAGCTGCGTGGTGGTCAGTAGCTTGCCCAGCGCGGTGAAGTAGCTGGGCTGGCTCACCACCAGGTCCGGCTGGTTCACCCCGGCGGCGGCCAGGTAGCTGGCCCAGTCGATCCCGGTTCCCTTGCTCGCGTCGGCCACACTCATCTTGTTGTAGCTGGCCACGGCGTCGCGTTTCCGCACGTTCGTCCAGTGCGACCTGGCCAGTTCGGTCTCCAGGTCCAGGATCCGCGCGGCGGTACCGCCCGGGTCGGGCTGTGCGGCCAGGGTGAGCATCTTGGCCAGGTAGGCCCGGTACTGGTCCCTGATGGTCGCCATCTTCGGGTCGACGGACAGGTAGTAGTCCCGGTCGGGCAGGGTGAGGCCGCTCTGCGACACCTCGGTGACGTAGCGCGTGGCGTCCTTGGAATCCTGGCTGACGCTCAGCCCGATCGGGTTGGAACCGTCGAAGTGCTGGATGTCGCCCAGGTAGCGGACCACGTCGGCCGGGCTGGACAGCCGGTCCACCGCCGCGAAGTACGGCCGCAGCGGGGCGGCCCCGAGCTGGTCCAGCCGTGCGGTGTCCATGAAGCTGGCGTACAGGTCGCCGATCTTGCGCGGGGTGGATTCAGCGGCGTCGCCGGTCTCGCCGGTGTCGTTCGAGGCCTGTTCGATCAGGGTGCGCTGGTCGGCCTGGGCGCGCTGGGACAGCATGGAGAACGACCCGTACTCGGACAGGTCCGGCGGAACCTGGGTGTCGCGCAGCCAGGTGCCGTTGGTGAACCGGAACAGGTCGTCCTGGGGGCGCACCGACCGGTCGAAGCCGGGCAGGTTCAGCCCAGAGGTGGGAGCCGGCGGCGGTCCCGGTGGCGCCGGCGCGGCGCAGGCCGACGCGGCCACCGCCACCAGTACCGCGAACCCGGCCAGCCGACCGGTCCGTTGCCCACGCATCCGTCACTCCGCCCTGTGGTCGCACCGTTCATTACGTCGCACCGTTCATTTAGTCGCACTGTTCATGCGCCGCCGCGACGCCGCACAGTCTGTGCGACGTGCGGAGGGTCTGTGCCGCCGGGGTCTGGCGGTGTCCGGCGGGCCGGCCGGGACGGTGGCACAGTGGGCGGGTGCCACCTGTGCTGACCGAGGAGTCCCTGCGCGCCACGCTGGCCGGGTTCGACCGCCAGGCCGCCGACCGCCCGGACCTGCGCCCCGCCGCCGTGACCATCACCCTGGTCACCACCGGCCCGGCCGCCGACCACGTGCAGGTGTTGATCACGCGTCGGGCGTCGAAGCTGCGCACCCACGCCGGCCAGTGGGCGCTGCCCGGCGGGCGGGTGGACGCCGGTGAGTCGGTGGTCGCCGCCGCCCGCCGCGAGCTGGCCGAGGAGCTGGGTCTGGAGCTGCCGGAGTCGGCGGTGCTGGGGCTGCTGGACGACTACCCGACCCGCTCCGGATACGTGATCACGCCTGTGGTGCTGTGGGCCGGCCCGGTGCATGCCGGGGTCCGCCCGGCCCGCCCCGGCGAGCGCGAGCTACGTCCCCGGCGCGGCGAGGTGGCCGCCGTCTACGGCATCCCGACCGACCAGTTGGACATCGAGCCGCTGTTCGTCAGCATCCCGGAGTCGGACGCCCCGGTGATCCGGCTGCCGCTGATGGGCCGGTACGTGCACGCCCCGACCGGCGCGGTGCTCTACCAGTTCCGTGAGCTGGCGCTACGGGGCCGGGTTACCCGGGTGCGACACCTCGAGCAGCCGGTCTTCGCCTGGCGCTGAGCCGTCGTTCGAGCTCCCGGGGTTCGCCGCCCCGGGCGACCGCGAGCTTCGGCCCGAGCCGGGGAAGGTGGCCTCGGCGTTGAGGAACACCCCGAACAGCGCCACCAGCAGCGCGGCCCGCCCCCACACGCCGATCATCACCGCCTGCGCGGACAGCCCGCTGAACACGTCGTAGCCCACCCCGGCCCGGACCGCGTAGAACCAGCGGAAGATGCCCAGCCCGATGGCCAGGTCGGCGGCGAAGTAGCCCACGATCCAGCCCCAACGGATCCGCAGCAGCACGAAGAATGGCACCAGCCACAGCGCGTACTGCGGCGAGTGCACCTTGTGCAGCAGCAGGAACCCGGCCAGCATCGCCGCGCTGACAGCCACCCACGGGTACGTGCCGGTGCGCCGGCAGCGCCGCCAGCCCAGCCCGACGGCCACCGCGAAGGACAGCAGCACCAGCGTCGGGGACAGCCAATCCACCATCGCCTGGAAGACCCGGTTGTCCGGCTCTGAGTAGGGCCGGAAGCCCCAGTACCAGAGCGAGTTGGTGGTGGAGTCGACCTTGCGCAGCTCCTGGAAGGTGAACGACGCCCGCCAGCCCTGGTAGCCCAGCAGCGCGAACGGCAGGTTCAGCGCGATCACCGTGGCCGCGCTGGCCGCGACCACCCGCAGCGCCCCTGTCCAGTCCAGCGTGCGGTCCCGCCGGCCGAGTTCGCCCCGGGTCAGCACGTACAGCGCGAGCGGTAGCACGAACGCGCCCGGGTACAGCTTGACGGCGAACCCCAGCCCGAGCAGCACGCCCGCCCAGCTGGCCCGGCGGACGAACTCCGCCCGGTCGCGCGGGGCTGACCGGCCGTGCAGCACCGCCACCGCGGCCACCGAGCACGCCACCGCCGGCAGGTCCCAGTTGTGGAAGGCGTAGAGCAGCAGCGGGGTGCCGATCGCCCACAGCAGCGCCCGCCATCGGGACAGCCGGCCGAGCAGCCAGCCGACCAACAGCCCGAACGGCGCCAGCAGCAGCGCGCTGTCCCGCAGGAACTCCCCGTCGGTGTGTGCGAGGTACGCGCCCGCCCACATCACCAGCCCGGTCAGCACCGGGTACTCCACGGTCCCGCCGGTGAGCGTGCCGTCTTCGGTGATCCCGCCGTGCAGGTACGGGAAGGTGTGCTGATCCAGATCGCGGCCCACCCAGAGGTGCTGGATGTCGGTGTAACAGAGGTCGCGGTAGTGCCGGTCCTCGTAGTCCGGCGCGCTCCGCCCGACGGCGTCGAACTCCGGGCCGACACAGCGGGTCTTGTTCGCGTAGCTGATCAGCATGGTCAGCCCGGTGAGCAGCACCAGCACGGCCAGCGCGGCGCGGCCGAGCCGGGGCGCGCCCGGCGTCCGGGCAGGGCCGATGGATGCGGTGGGCGGGGGGTGGTGGGCTCCGGCGGCCGGAGTCATCCCAGCCGCTCGCGCAGGAATGCGATGTCGGCCGCCATTCCCTCGGCCGGGGTCTCCACCACCACCGGCGCGCCGGCGGCGGCACACACGGCGACCAGCTGGTCCGGGTCGATGGTGCCGGCGGCGATGTTCGCGTGCCGGTCGCGTGCCGAGTTGAACTCGTCGCGGGAGTTGTTCAGGTGCACCAGGTCGATCCGGCCGGTGATCGCCTTGGCCCGGTCCGCCACGTCCACCAGGTCCTCCCCACCGGCGAACGCGTGGCAGGTATCCAGGCAGAACCCCGCGTCGAACTCGCCGACCGCGTCCCACAGCCGGGCCAGCGCGTCGAACCGCCGAGCCATCGCGTTGTCCCCGCCGGCGGTGTTCTCGATCAGGATCGGCACCGCGAAGCCGCCCTCGTCGTGCTGACGGGCGAAGAACTTCTGCCAGTTCTCCACGCCAACCGCCGGGTCCTCGCCGGCGGTGACGTGCCCGCCGTGCACGACCAGCCCGGCCGCCCCGACCGAGGCCGCACCCTCGGCGTGCTGCTGCACCAGCTTGCGGGACGGGATCCGGATCCGGTTGTTCGTGGACGCCAGGTTGAGCACGTAGGGCGAGTGCACGAACAGCGTCTTGTCACTCCCCCGCAGCTGCTCGGCCATCGGGTGGGCCGGCGGTTTCTTCCAGCCCTGCGGGTCGGACAGGAAGAACTGGACCACATCGGCGCCGCACTCGTCGGCCGAGCCCAGCGGGTCGGTGTCGGATCGCACGTGAGCCCCGATACGCATGGCAGTCAAGCCTACGCAGTCCGCCGGAGGGCGTGACCAGGGCCGTCGGACCGGTTGGTAACCTGTTGGGGCGGGCCCCGCGGAAATTGTCGGTGCCCGTTGAGATCCTCCTGCCGCGGACGGACCGCGGCCGCCTTTGAGTCCATAGGAGGTTTGTGGTTCTCATGCGTCATTACGAGCTCATGGTCATCCTCGATCCCAATCTCGACGAGCGCACCATCACCCCGTCGTTGGATACGTTCCTGCGGGTCATCCGCAACGACGGCGGCACGGTGGAGAAGGTCGATGTCTGGGGCAAGCGCCGGATGGCCTTCGAAATCCTGAAGCACACCGAAGGCATCTACGCGGTGCTGGACGTCACCTGCGAACCGGCCACCGTCGCCGAGCTGGATCGCCAGCTCTCGCTGAACGAGTCGGTACTGCGCACCAAGGTGATGCGGGTCGAGGCGCGCAAGAAGCAGGCCGCCGCTCGGGTGGCCGCCCCCGGTGGTCCGGCCTCGGTGGCCGCGTCCAGCACGGCGTCCGCCGCTCCGGCTCCGGCCGCCTCGGCTCCCGCTGCCCCGGCTCCGGCCGCTTCGGCCCCCGCCGCTCCCGCCGTTCCGGCTCCGGCCGTTCCGGCTCCCGCCGCCCCGGCCGCGCCCAGCGCGGACCCGGCCAGCTGAGGACAGGGGTCCTGACATGGCAGGCGACACCCTCATCACCGTGGTCGGCAACCTGACCGCTGACCCGGAGCTGCGCTTCACGCCGTCCGGTGCCGCGGTGGCCAACTTCACGGTGGCCTCCACGCCGCGCACCTTCGACCGCCAGTCCGGCGAGTGGAAGGACGGCGAGGCGCTGTTCATGCGGTGCAACATCTGGCGCCAGGCCGCCGAGAACGTCGCTGAGACCCTCACCAGGGGCTCTCGGGTGATCGTGTCCGGTCGGCTCAAGCAGCGCTCCTACGAGACCCGTGAGGGCGAGAAGCGCACCGTGGTGGAGCTGGAGGTCGACGAGGTCGGCCCCTCGCTGCGCTACGC
>Ga0137415_10006654_pt1 | contig 11463 bp, 11 predicted proteins | sample CZODoug3_1_1_16f_FD_183082 | JGI IMG/M metagenome (GOLD analysis project Ga0137415, IMG submission 183082) | Vadose zone soil fungal communities from Angelo Coast Range Reserve, California, USA - CZODoug3_1_1_16fungal (Hybrid Assembly) | ecosystem: Environmental > Terrestrial > Soil > Vadose...
ACTTGGTCTGGCTGTGAACACGGTTGCCATCAAGGGACGCTAGCCTCCCCGCACCCGGTCTGATCCTACGCAAGGAACGCGCGCACCTCGGCGCGTCGAGCAAGAGGCGCCGCAACCAGCGCGTGCCCTTACGTGCATGAATTCCTGCACAATTGTCGTGCCCGCTCATGCACGCCGGCGTCAGCGTTAGCCACGACGATTGTGCCGTGCGGGTAACTGTGTCGTAATGACGACCTTCTGCCTCGCACCGGCGCCGCTACGGCAGGTGCGCCTGGTGCAACGGTCGCAGGCGCGAGCACTCGGCGCTGGGGGCCCTGCTGCGGCGATACTCCAGCTGCAACGGTCGGCCGGGAATAGGGCGGTAACGGGGCTGCTGGCAAACGATGGCCAACGGGCCTTGGTGACAGAGTTCGACGGTGTCGCCAAGGATGTCGCCGCGAGCGGAGCGTACGCGATCGGCCAGGTGCGCACCGGCCGCGTGACGCGCCTCGCGGAGTTCGGGGCGTTCGTCGAGCTCGAGCCGGGGGTCGAGGGGTTGGCGCACGCCTCCACGTTCGCGCCGACGGGGCGATCGGAGGGATGGTCCGCCCTGGTCGCCTCGGAGATGACCGGGGCATTCGAGATCCTGAGCATCGACCTCGAGAAGAGGCGGATCGGCGTCGCGCTCGTTCCGGAGGGCTCGGCGCGCGCCGCTGGGACGGCGCTTTCGCAACTCGAGATCGTGCCGGGTGCACGCCTCACGGGAAAGGTCGAGCGTCACGAGAAGTTCGGCGTGTTCGTGTTCCTTGCCCCGGGGCGCACCGGTCTCATCCCATTGAGCGAGACCGGCGTTGCCAAGGAAGCGGATATCTCGAGAGCGTTTCCCGTCGGCGCCGACGTCGAGGTCATCGTCCTCGAAGTCGACCCGCTGGGGCGCCGCATTCGTCTCAGCGCCAAGGCGGTGCTGGACGCGCACGAGGTCGAGGAAGTGCGCGAGTACACCGAACGCGAGGATGTTGCGCCGGCGGAGGGGTTCGGATCGCTCGCCGACAAGCTCCGCGGCGCACTCAAGCCGCGAGAGAAATGAGGTCGCCGACCTGTTGATAGCCGGCGCGTTCCGGCCTCGCTCCGGTTTTTCCCTCTGGCCTACAGTTCCGTGACACACTTCGGCGACTCGAGGGTGGGCGTCGTGCTCTGACGTTTCATTTCAGAAGGAAGTTCAGAGGGATCCCCCATGATGACTCGCAGCGAGGCGATTCGCCTGGCCGTCTCGATGCCCCTGGCTCCATGGACGGCCGCCGCGCAGAGCGCTTCTACGCCAGCCCTCGCGTCCGGCGCCCCGATGTCGCCTCAACGGAGAGCGCTGATTGACGCGTTCCGCGGCAAAATCGCCGGCGTTGCCGACCAGTTCGAAAAGCGGGTCCACAAGAGTTCCTGGGCGATGCCATATCGGTTGTTCCGGCCATCCAGGGCCGCCGGAGCGCCGCTGGTTTTATATCTGCACGGCAGCGGAGGACTGGGAGACGACAACCAGAAGCAGCTTGGCTTGGGCAACATCTTTGCCGCGCATGTCTGGGTGCTCCCGGAGAACCAGAAGCGTTTTCCCTGCTACCTCGTCGCGCCCCAGACCGATCGTGGATGGGTGAACTATCAGGATTCTCCGGCGGAGGACCAGCGCGCGTCGTCCCGGGCTTCGGCGATGGCGTACGGCTCGCCCTCGAAATCGTTCGCGCAGTTGTCCGTGAGTTCGCGATTGATGAGCGACGCATCTATGTGATCGGGCAATCAATGGGTGGCGCGGGCACGTGGAACCTCATCACTCATCATCCGCAGGCATTTGCCGCGGCTGTGATCTGTTGCGGAAGTATGACCCAAGACGACGTGACACACGCGGTTCGCACGCCACTATGGAACTTCCACGGCGACGCCGACCAGACCGTCCCGGTGGCTGTGTCGCGAGACCGCATCGCGGTTTTGCGTAAGGCAGGTGGGCAGCCCCTGTATACCGAATACGCCGGGGTCGACCACAACGTGTGGGAATGGGCGTTCACCGAACCAGCACTCCCGCCCTGGCTCTTCGCGCAACATCGCGCGCCGCAGGCGAGAGCCGTCGGATGGGGTTGATTCGCGTCAGGAGGATGTTCATGAGATTCAAGACGAACAAGTTGGTGCTCACGCTCCTCGTTGGTTGCTTCGTCGCGATCTGGCGCGGCAATGCCGATCAGGATGTTGCGGTTGCGCAGGGCCGGAAAGCCGTTGTGATCACGCGCATCTTTACGGGGCAGGACGGCCTGGCCCACGCCGAAGACATTCAACTGGACCTGAACACCCGCGGCGCCACGGACATGTTGAAGGCCACTGGCGCGGAATTCAGCGTGCGGCCACCCACGGCTGGGGCGAATCCGCGCAACACCGCCGCCACTGACCCTAATGCGCCCGGGTGGCACACGGGCCCGGCACGGCAGTTTGTGATCACGCTCTCCGGTAGCTCGGAGGTCGAAGTATCAGCAGGCGTCCATGTCGCTGCCGGCCCCGGACACATCAACCTCATTGAAGATACGACGGGCAAGGGCCACATCACGCGAAACTTCGGCCCGGAAGATCGTATTGCGCTCACCATTCCGCTGGCGGACGGTGTGGTGATCGAAGGCGTCAGGAAACCGAGAACCCGGTAGTGTGTGGGGCTCGCGTCGCCGCGGATGTGACGAAGCTCCACTCGACAGAGGAGAACGGCGAACTGACGACTTAGAGGCCTGGCAGCTGTGTGGGCGGAATTCCGAGTGCGAGGACAATTTCCCGGAGTCTCGCCTTCATGATGCGGACGTTGCTCGGACCCATTCGCAGCAGCTGTTTTTGAGCGCCTGTCAAGCTTTCGAGCCGCTCGTCGGCATAGGCGTAGCCGATCCCCTTTGGTTTGAGCCGCAGCGGGCCTTCCGGGATCCGTGTGTCGAGGAGTGCAACAATCGCGCGTTCAAGCGTTCGGTCGAATGATGGGTCGGAAGACCCGAGCTCACGATGCGCTTCCTCGATGCGTGGCTTGAGGGTCGCATAGAGCCTGGCGGCGCCAGGCGGGTCGACTGATGCGATCGCGTCCGCGATCACCGCGTATCGGTCGTAGCTTCGCGGGTCCACGTAGGGATTGCGATCGCGCTCGACGATGCGGAAGGCTGACGAAGGGCGCAGAACTCTCAGGTGCTTTGCGGGTGTGGCGCCGTCCGCTATGTTCGCAACGACAACAGTGAAGTTACGGATGAGTCCGTTCGTTGTGAGCCATGCAGTGACGGCAGGATTCTCAGAGAGCGCCCGAACGAGCGTTCTGACGAGTGCGTCACTGGCATCGAGCGGCGGGATCGTAATGGGTTCGCCCTCTCCGCCGAGCGACGGCGGAGGCGCCTTCGCCGAGGCCGTCGGTGCTGTCGCCGCCGTCGGCACAGGACGCGCTCGCCACGCGAACGCGATGTAGGCGGCAACTCCGGCCGCAGCGATCAGCAACACCGCCGCGACCCACAATCCTGTGGGACGTGCTGGTGACTGCGTCGGAGGAGACGACTCGCTTGGGGTCCTGTGAAGCTCATAGTCCAGCGGATCGTTCATGTTCGTCGCCCTTGGCTTCAGTGACGGTTCGGAGGCTGGTCGAGCAGGGCGTTGCACTCGTACTGTACATCCATTCCAGGCCTGACGGCACGCCTCAGCGCCTCCTCCGCACACAACCTGGAAGACTCGAGAACAGTCGTCACTTGGAAATTCCAGGTGGTGGGACACTCACGCATGAGGTGTTGAGAAGCATATGATCCAGACCCATCCTGCCAGGAGGTGCGGTTATGCGAAATGCGCAGCGACTCGGGTTCGTGGTCGCCTTGGCTCTCGTCGTTTCACCGGCCGTCCGATGGACAGTCTTCGCGCAGGTACCTCCGAATCCGTATCGCATCGTTGAGGGCTGGGCCCAGCTCCCGAACGGCAGGCCGATGGGGGCCGTGGGCAAAGTGTCGATCGACCCCGACGGCCGACACATCTGGGCGATCGTGCGATGCGATCGGTTGGAGGATCCGTCTCGGTTCGGCGACGAATGCCGCGACTCGAAGACGGATCCGATCCTCCAGTTCGGCCCGGAAGGCAAGGTCGTGAAGAGCTTCGGTGGTGGAATGTTCATTTGGCCGCACGGACTCGGCGTGGACCGGAACGGCAACGTCTGGGTCACCGACGCGGTCGCCGAAAACCGAACCCCAAAGGGCGACAAGCGCGGGCAGGTGGTCGTCAAGTTCAGTCCGGATGGAAAAGTGTTGATGACGTTAGGCACGCCTGGGCAGTCGGGGAGCGGCCCCGATCACTTGAATTCCCCGAGCGACGTCGTAGTGGCTCCCAACGGCGACATCTTCGTGGCTGACGGCCACAATGACATCGGGAACAACCGTGTCGTCAAATTCTCGGCGGACGGAAAATTCATCAAGGCGTGGGGTAAGAGCGGCTGGGCGCCCGGAGAGTTCCACGCCCTGCACGCCATCGCGATCGACTCCAGGGGGCGCATCTTCGTCGGCGACCGTGGCAACAACCGGATCCAGATCTTCGACCAGGACGGGAAATCCCTGGCCACCCCGTGGACGCAATTCGGAAAGCCCAGTGGAATTGCTTTCGACAGCAAGGATCAAATCTACGTGGCTGACTCGGAGTCGGACGATGTGCAGAATCCGGGCTGGGAGGAGGGGATCCGGATCGGCGACGCCAAAACCGGGTGGATGAACGCCTTCATCCTGTATCCGTGGGGCGATCCACGGCAGACCGCGGGGGACGGGGCGGAGTTCGTGGCGGTGGACCGAGACGGGAACATGTATGCAGGTGAGCCTCGACCCAAACGCTTGCAGAAGTACGTCAGGGTAAGGCCGTAGAGAAGGTGGGTCGCGGGATCGGCGCTTTCTGGAGTGCTGCCGACGGAGGAAATCCGGGCGATGCGCCGGTCTGGTGGCTCTCGAGAGGCACGTTCCCGGATGCGAGGAGCTCTGAGAGCGTGCGACCCTTGTTACGGCTGATGTGGCGAAAGCGGTCGAAAGGCTCGAAACGGCGGTTCGCGCTTTGACTCAGAATGATGTGACTCTGCATTCACTGCGGTTTCGGGCAGTCAGTGTCGAAACGGTCTCGCTTCGGAGAATGCAATGTCCCCCGTCCGCGAGACCGACCAGACGCGCCAGTGCCACTCGTCGCCGGTGGTCCACAGCTGGCCGGCCGAAATCTCGCCGCGCGATCCAGGGCGCCGTGGCCGCGTGAAAAACAACCGCGCGTCATCGTGATAGCGAAATTCGGCGATCTCCGCCACGACATCATCCGACGGCCCCGACCGCCACTGGAAAGTTCCAAAACGCTGACCCGTTCGCGGCCGCGGGCTATCACCGGCGGCAGGTGACAGAAGCGTCGCCGGTATGGGTAGCGCACGAACCGCCGCGTCCGTCGACAAGAGCGCGCCAACGCCCTGCACGTGCTTGACGAATTCGCCGTTGGAGATGGGATCGCGCGCGGCGACGAGCAGCTGCCAGTTCGATGAAGGCCTCCGCAGTACCAGCAGCACGAGCGCGTGGCCCATCGTGGTCTCCGCCTCGTAGGACGCGTTTGCCGAGGCGACGGCGAGTTTGTCGTTCCCCCACGCGCCGCAAGCCCGTAATTCCCCAACCTTGATGGTCTCCTGGCTGGCCCGCGGCGCTGGAAGCCGTTCGGGATCCGAGTACGCCTGCACACCGATTGCGTCGCCTTCCAGGTACGCGGTCGCAACCTTGAGCACGATGTCGACGAGCTCACCCTGCGGCGCCGGCCCGGAAGATCCACTCGGGCACTGCGGTTTCTTCAGGGCGAGCGTCCGCGCGGCCGCGTGGTTCGGCGACAATGTGAACAGATAGGTCCACCCGCGTGCCGGCCCCAGTAGCTCATCGAGTGCACCGGTCACCTTGATGAAGCGGTGTCGAAATGCGGGCTCCTGGCCAATACCTTCGAAGTGCCCCAGGGCGGTCGTAATGCCGTTCATCACGCCGAAGTTGTCGAAGACGAGCAGGTCGGGAGCCGCATTGCGTGCCACCGCATCAAAGAACGTCGCGGCAAAGCCAGTCGCCGGGAACGCCTCGACCGTGATACGAAATCCGAGTCTGGTCGATTCCCGCATGAAGCTGAGCGGCACCGTTGGCCTGGGTGTTTCTCCGTTATATGGGGAGCCAATCCTCCAAATCCGGATGGTGTCGTCAGTCGCGGGAGACGACCCCAGAGACAAAGCGACAGCGAACGCGATACAAGCGGCGTTTGCGGTCAACCGCGGCGGCCTGTCGTGTGGTGTGGCCATTGCGCGCATGCTCCTCGAATCCAGGTTCACGCCCGCGCGTGACACGATCGCGGCGAAAGTATAGACGCCACGCCGGCCGGTTTGGATGGACAAGGCCCTGCGAGCCGCCGCGCGCATCGTTCTCTAGCGGGGCTGCAACGGTATCGCGGAGATCGGTATGCAGGTGCTCGTGGCCGCGACGACGATCGCTCGAGACGCACCGGCGAGGCGCTCGGAAGGCGTGACTTCGAGTACGTACGTCCCTGGCTGCCGCCACCCAAGATCGAATCGGCCGCCGATCTCGGTTCTCGTTTCTGCGATCCTTGTTCCTTCGTGCAGGAGCCCGACGCGGATTTGACCGAGATTGGACCGGGTGCTGTGCGTGATATCGACGACGCTGCCGAAGACCTGGCCGCCGGCAGCATGATTCTTCATCTTTCTGAGCCAAGACACCTCGAGGTCGTCCACGCCGGCCGCGTAATGGATGCGACGACAGGCGGACGTCCAGTTCGTGCCTGCCCTCCCCAGATAGACGATCGCGCGCTGTCCGAATTGAAACCTCGCCTCCTCGGAGCTTCGGCCGAGCGAAATCGTGAGATCCTGCGGCGGATCGCCTTTGAAGCCCTCGATGACGCTGAAGCGGACCTTCGCGCCCGACGCGTCCGACTGTGCCGCCGGTTCCCAGTCGACATCGCTGACTTCCCCGAAAAACACGAGGTCGGCACGCTGAAACTCCTCACATGCGGTGCCGCCGAATGAGCAATCGGCGCGAGCGACGCGGACCGACGCAAGCGCCCACCACGCCAACAGCAGGCCCGTGGAAATTTGCCAGCAGGGATGCGTTCTCATCGTGCCTCGGTGCGCACGATGATTCTCAGGTCGCTGACGCTCAGGTCGGTGACGACGACGCTCTTGCGTGTCGGATCGGGTGGCCGCACAGCCGGCCTGGTGATGGGGGCTTGCACGATCACCGTATAGGAGCCACTCGCGAGGTCGATTCGGAATTCTCCGTCAGCGCTTGTTCGCATCGTCCCGCCCGCACCGGCGGCGGCTCCGCTCGATGGCTCGAGGGTCACCGTCGCGTCTCGAACCGGCGTTCCTCTCTCATCGACCACGATGCCTGACACGTGGTACGCCGGAGCGGCCACCAGCCGGATGACAACATCCGACACGGTGAGTCCTGCGGTCACGGCGATCGACTTGGCGGCGGACACATCGAGGGTGCCTGGGTACAGCGTATCGGCCAGGCGCGTGGCCTGTGCTGTTGTTCCAGTCTTGTAGGAGACGTGGGGCGGCGGTGTTGCGCCGAGGAAGTACGCACCCGAGCGGAGACCGGCAATCCGGAATTCCCCGATGTCGTTGGTCTGGCTCGAAGGTCCCGCCGGCTCGAACCGCGGGACCGGCCAGTAGATTGGACCCCGCGGCCGCGAGTCGGATCGTGCGCGCTGCAGCACGATGACTCTCGCGTCGGTCAGCGCGTTCCCAAATGGATCGACGACTCGGCCGGTAATGACACCTCCGCGCTGAATCGATACGGTGAGGCCCTCGAGTGCTTGACCAGGGGCCAGCTCGAACATCGAGGAGGGGCCGCCTTGGATGAATCCAGCCTTCAGGGCGAGAACGCTGTACCGGCCGCCAGGCAAGCCGCTGAAGGCGAAATGGCCGGTGCCGTCCGAGATGGTTTGCGGCTGTGGCGAGCTGCCAAACGGTGGCGACGCTCCCAGGAGGAGACGGGCGCCAGGGACCGGCAGATTGGAGTCGCTTTCAACGACCTGTCCAGAAAACCGCGCTGTGTCGGCCTGCGGCAACGGCGCCTGCCCTGAAGCGACGAGCGCCAGCAGCATGACGTCGGCGAGACAGATCGACATGCCTACCCGCATTCCACGCCTGCTGTCCATTGCGATCATGCCAGCGTGCGGAACATTGCGCTGCCGGAACACGTGATCATCGTGACTCGGGGTGCGATTGAGTTGCAACGACTATATGAGCAAAGCACGTGCCTCGCGAGCATAGCGCGCGGGATGCAACCCGAATTACGAACTGCGATGAGATTCTCGCGAATGACAGTCCCCCGCACCTACACATCTGTGTTCACTTAGACGGATCCGAGCCCATTGCGGACAGCTCACCGCGCTCTAACCGGGAACACGTCGAACGTCGAGAAGCGCGATTCGGCGAGAGGCGGCGCCACTGCGGCGTTTATCGCGTGAACGCGCTCGATTGACCTGCGACTGCGCGAATCAGTCGCGGTCCGCCGGCGCAGTGCGGCGTGACACGGCAGTTACCACCCGAGCCAGTAGACGGGAGCAAGTGCGGCGAGTGCGGCGCCGACTTGCGCTGCGAGGACCTGCAGCGCCGTTCTCGGAGCCCGCGGCAGCCACTTGACCGCGTAGAACGCCACGACCGGCACCTGTCCAGCCATGAGCAGCTGCCAGATATGGGCAGCGGCGCCTTCGTCGGCCTCGGGGGCAATGCCGGACATTTCAATGTGATACAGCACCGTGCCAAGTGCTGCGATGGACATGGCGATTGGAATGAAGGCGCTCGGCCGTCTGGTTGGCGAAGCGTTCATGCAGGACCCTCCGCGGTCGATGCGCAATCCTAGCACAGGGCAAATAACTTTGCATTGCAAAGTTAAACAGCTCAATGCTGGCGCATCCTGCGCCGCGGATGGGTCGCCCTGCGTCTTGGATCTACTTCCGTCCTGGTGACCGCTCCGGGCGAACGTCACGGAGCTGGTCGGCGTGAACGTGTCGGCCGCTGCGCGCACGGCAATACGCCGCACACAACGAGAACAGCGTCGACTGCCATCAAACGGTGCGTCATTCGCAGCGGAGCGCGACCAAGGGATCGACTTTCGTGGCTCGTCTCGCGGGCACCGACGCGGCGAGCGTGGCGACGGACGTGAATGCCACAGCAACGCCGATGAATGTCGTCGGATCGAGGGGCGTCACGCCGAACAACAACCCGCTCAGGTACCGGGTCACGGCGGCGGCCCCGATTAACCCGAGTCCGATACCGATGACGGTCAACGTGAGGCTCTGGCGAACCACGAGACCGATGACGTCCGCGCGTGCCGCGCCGAGCGCCATTCGAATACCAATTTCACGAGTGCGCCGCGTGACTGAGTATGTCATCACCCCGTAGATCCCGATGGCCGCCAGCAGCACCGCTACAGCGGCAAACATCCCGAGCACTACGGCGTAGAGGCGGGGCCGCGCGATCGAGTTCGACACCAATTCATTCATGGTGGCGACATTGTCGACCGTCGCCTGCGGATCAAGTTGTCGAACGATGGAACGAATGCCAGCCACAGAGTGAGCCTCGGTCCGGGTTCGCACTGCGTAGTACAAGGGCGGCGAACTCTCGACGACGCGCGGTGCTGGAGGGAATTGACGGAGATCGACAAACACCTGCGCAATGGGTTCCTGATCCAAACCCAATTGACGAATGTTCTCGACCACGCCGATCACTTCTATGGGTGCCGCTCCGAAGCCGTAGACGTGTTTTCCGATGGGGTTCTCGCCGAGGAAACCGCTCCGCGCGACGGTACGGTCAATCAACATCACCGGCGGCTGTCCTTCCCGGTCGTTGTCGCCGAACCCTCGCCCCGCGATCAGATGGACGCCCAGAACGTTCAGGAAATCGCGGCTGACGACGGCGAGGAGCGGTCGCTCGGGTGATGCCGCCGATAGCGGAGGCAGTTGGGCTGGTGGCTCGCGTGTGGTCCTCAGCGGCTGCCCCGCTCTGCCGCTGACGATCGGCAGAAAAAGTGTGTAGCCCGCGGAGCGCGGGCCGCGCGCGGCTTGCAACCGTGCGGCGATCTCTGCGGCTAAAGAAGTGTACTGCGGTGCGGAGTACCGGCCCTTGGGGAACGTGACCTGGAAGGTGAGGACGTCCGTCAGATCGTACCCAGGATCGACGTTCGACAGTTTAGCGAAACTGCGTACGAGCAGACCGCCGCCGATGAACAGCGTCAGAGCCATGGCGATTTGCGCGATGATCAACACACTCTGCACGCGAACCCGGCGGAAGACGTCGAATCCGGAGGCCGGCGATCCGGCGCTCTCACGAAGCGCGGCCGCGGACCGTTGTGCGGAAACGCGAACCGCTGGCGCCAATCCGAAGACCACTCCCGTCAAGACAGCGACAGACAGCGCAAAGACAAAGACGGACCCGTCGATGCTCACTTCATCCAGTCTCGGAAGGCTCATGCTCGGTCCCAAGTCTCGTCGATCCAACCCAGTCCCCAAGGTTCGCAATACGCGAACTGCTCCAAACGCCAGCCCGGTACCGGCGACCGCCGCCGCCAGTGCCAAGAGAAGACTTTCTGTCAGCACCTGCCGGACCAATCGACCCCGCCCGGCCCCGAGCGCCAGCCGAACAGCCATCTCTCGCTCGCGCGCGGTCATGCGCGCCAACAAGAGGTTCGCGACGTTGACGCACGCGATCAGCAGCACGAAACCGACGGCAACCGCAATCACCAGTAGTGCCGGTTTCACCGGGCCGACAAGCATGTCCTGCATGCCCACGAGTTCGAACCGCGGCGGCCGTGCACCGTCGGCCGAACCGGACAGCTGACGATCTTCCGGCGGATGGATCAACAGGGAGTTAATCTCCGCGGCCGCGGCCTGTCGGGAGACACCGGGCTTGACGCGCGCGATCGCCGGCCTCGAAGCCCTGGCTCCGGGAGGAAGCGTCGGTGGTACGAACGGCACCAGGAATTCAGCGTGCGCGTCGGGAAAGCCAAACCCTCGGGGCATCACGCCGACGACGGCGCGCCCCGTTCCATCGAGATGCAACACTCGACCAAGAATGTGCGGATCGCCCCCGAAGAGCCGTTGCCAGGCACCGTAGCTGAGAACGACGATCGCGGCGGTGGCCGCCGTGGCCTCCTGCGGCTCAAACGTCCGCCCGATCAGGGCTCCCGCGCCGAGCATGGGGAACAAGTCTGGCGACACTTGAGCTCCCTCCACTCGGATCGTGTCGTCGTCGCGCGTCAACGTCATCGTCGTGCCCGCAAACGCCGCCACATGCGACAGGGTCCGGGCTTTCACGCGTAACGTGGCGAGCTCGGCCAGGTCCATTCCCGGCACACGGAGCGGCGGGCCACTCGTGCCTCGAGGCGCCGGAAAATTCTCGATGAACCGAACGAGCTGGTCCGAGTCCTTGTAGGGAAGGGGCCGGAG
>Ga0137415_10006656_pt1 | contig 11461 bp, 10 predicted proteins | sample CZODoug3_1_1_16f_FD_183082 | JGI IMG/M metagenome (GOLD analysis project Ga0137415, IMG submission 183082) | Vadose zone soil fungal communities from Angelo Coast Range Reserve, California, USA - CZODoug3_1_1_16fungal (Hybrid Assembly) | ecosystem: Environmental > Terrestrial > Soil > Vadose...
TGGGGCTGTGGCGCAGTTGGTAGCGCGACTCGTTCGCATCGAGTAGGTCAGGGGTTCGATTCCCCTCAGCTCCACGCGAAACAATGCATGGCCCGTGCCCGCGGAGGGTGCGGGCCTTTTTGTTTCGCCATCGTTTCTGGGGGCGCAGCCCCCAGACCCCGCTCGGCGGGGCTTCGCCCCCCGAATCCCCCGGTTGTGGGGGCGACTTGTGGGGCGGTCACTTTCCGAATCCCCCGGTTGTGGGTGCGATCTGAGGGGCGGTCACCCCCCGAATCCCTTGTTGTGGGTGCGGTGTGTGGAGCGGTCGGTTTCGCGTGGGTTGGGTTGTGGGTTCTTGGTCAACTCAACCGTGGTTGGGATCGAAGTGGGGTGCGGGGCGGGTGGGGTTTAGTTGACCTTGCCGGGTTCTGGACCAGCACGCCGCCGGGCCCGCTCCGGTATTCGGCGTGATCGTGCGGCCGGTCGGCTACGCCTGCGCCGGCTACCGGGCAAGTGCTACCTGAACTGGGACCGCGTGCTGGTCGTTGAGTGGGCGGCGACCCCGAGGAGTAGGCCTGGGCCGACTCTGGTCTGCTAGGGGCGGCCGTACTGGGGCTGGTGACCGGCTGGGGGACGGGCGTGGGTGAGTCGGCTCGACGGGTGTTCGCCCGGGTGGGGGCGGCGACACCGGTGGTGGGCGCGGCACCGCTGCTCGGTACGGCGGTCGTGCTGGGCGGCAGTGTCGCCGGGCTGCTCGCCGCCCGCGTGCTCGCCGACTGCGCCGACCAGGTGCTGGTCATCGAGCCCGACGAGCTCACGCCCAGCGACGCCGCGCGGCCCGGGGTGCCGCACGGCGGGCAGGCGCACACGCTGTTGCCGGCCGGCCGGGTACAGCTGGACCGTTGGTTCCCCGGCTTCACCGAACAGGCCACCTCGGTCGGCGCGACGCTCGCCCCCGCCGAGCGCATGGTGGCCTACCTCGACGGCGTGCCGAGTCACCCGGCCGGCCATGGCGACTACCTGATCAGCAGCCGCCCCTTCCTGGAACAGCAGATCAGGCTGCACACCCTGTCGTCGGCCAACGTCCGCCTGCTCGCCGGCCTCGGCACCGGGCTGCGCTTCGACGGCATCGCGGTCAGCGCCGTCCGCTACGTGCTCGCCGACGGCACCGAGCAGGTGCAGCCCGCCGACCTCGTCGTCGACGCGATGGGCCGGTCCAGCCGGCTGAGTGACTGGCTGGAGCGCGCCGGCTGGGAGCGCCCGCCCCTGACCAGGCTGCCCGGGTACCTCGACTACGCCACCGGTTGGTTCCGGCGCGGGGCCGACCAGCCGGAGATCGCCGGCGCGACCGCCCGCTTCGACCCGGCGAGCCGGCCGGCCGGTATCGCGGCCGCCACCGTCAACGCCGTCGAGGGGCGGCGCTGGATGGTTCAGCTCGCCGGTCACCGGGCCGACGCGGCCGCCGAGCTCGACTTCGTGGCCCGCTGCCGGGTCGGCCTGCCACCGATCTTCGCCGAGGCGGCCGGCGGCGAGCCGCTGGGCGAGATCGACACCTATCACCAGGCGGACAGCCGGCGCCGGGACTTCCACCGGCTGATCAGGGTGCCCGCGCGGCTGGTCGCCGTGGGGGACGCGGTCGCCGCCGACAACCCCGGGGCCGGCCACGGCCTGTCCTCGGCGGCCCTGCACGCCTGCTGCCTCGCCGAGTACCTGCACACCGCACCCGACCTGACCCGTCCGGCCAGGGCGTTCTTCGAGCTGCAGCGGGTCGTGGTGGACGCGGCGTGGCAGGTGTCCATCGCCGACGACCCGGGCCGCCGCCCCACGCCGGGCCACCCCACGCCGGGCCGCCGCCCCGCGCCCGGCCGCCCCGCGCCCAGCCGGCCGACGACGTGGTCAACGCTCACCTGGGCCGCGCTCGCGGACCTGGCGCGGCGCCGGCTGGACGGTTGGGTCGAGGGCCAGGTCGAGGCCGCGGCGGCGCGGGACGAGGTGATCGCCGGGCAGCGGGCGGCGGTGCGCGAGCTGCTCGCCCACCCGACGACGCTGCGCACCCCGGCGATCGCGCTGCGCGCCGCGCTGGTCAACCAGTGCGCCCGCGTCCGCCGCGGCGACCCGGCCCCGCCGGGCCACCCGGCCCCGGCCGACTGACCCGCTAGATCTGGGCCAGCCGGATGTGGTTGCCGGACGGGTCGCGGAAGGCCGAGTCGATGCCGTACGGGCGCTGCTCGGGCTCCTCGACGAACTCGACGCCCCTGGCGCGCAGCTCCTCGAAGGTGGCCTGGCAGTCCTCGGTGGTCAGGAACAGGGCGCCGGCGAAGCCCTTGGCCACGACCTCGCGGACCTGTTCGGCGGTGGCCTCGTCCATCACCGGCGGGCCGGGGATGGCCATCAGCACGATCGACACGTCGGGCTGGCCGACCGGGCCGACGGCCAGCCAGCGGAACTCGCCCAGCTCCGGCATGGTCACGTCCCTGCGCACTTCCATGCCGAGCTTCTCGGTGTAGAACTTCAGCGCCTCGTCCTGGTCGTGCACCCAGACCTGCGTGTACGCGAGCTTGATCATCGGCTGCTCCCGGCGGAGGGGGAATCGGACGCGGGCGACGCTAGCGGCGGCGTCGGGGCGGCGTCTTCTCGAAACGTCCGGTTCTGGGGGCGGCTATAGGCCCGCAGCACGCAGCCGGGGATCGGGGCGTGCCGGGTGGCCGGCGGGAAGCTGGCCCGGTAGGCGGTCGGCGACCTGCCGTAGGTCCGCGTGAAGCTCGTGGTGAACGAACCGACGCTCAGCAGGCCGACCGCGATGCAGATGTCGGCGACGGACCGGTCGGTGTTGCGCAGCAGCGCGGCGGCGCGCTCCAGTCGGCGGGTGAGCAGGTACGCGTGCGGCGTCTCGCCGAACGTGCGGCGGAACTGCTCGCTGAAGTGCGCGCGGGACAGGCCGGCGGCGCTGGCCAGGTCCGCCACGTCGAGCCGCTCGAAGTAGCGGGCGTCCGCCAGATCCCTGGCGCGCAGCAGGTGGCGGGCGGGCGGCACAGCAGCCATGTCGGCCAGTATCGCGCCGCCCACCCCCGCCCGGGCACCCTTTTCGGCCGGTCAGGCCGGTCAGGCCCAGCGCAGCCCGGTCAGGCCCAGCGCAGCCCGGTCAGGCCGGCCCGGTCAGGCCCAGCTCAGGACCTCGGGGTGGTCGAGCCGGGGCAGCCGGTCGAACCAGGGGTTCTCCCCGGGGTGGCCGATGTTGACGACCAGAATCGAGCGCCAGCGGCCGTCCGGGAAGAACTCGGCGTCGATCCCGGCCGCGTCGAAGCCGCCCATCGGCCCGGCGGCCAGGCCGTGTGCCCGCACCGCGAGCAGGAAGTAGCCGGCCTGCAGGGCGGCGCCGAACCGCAGGGACTGGCTGTGCAGCTCCTCGTTGTCCTCGAAGACCTGCTGGAGCTCCGGTTTGGGCGGGAACACCGTGGGGATGTGCTCGTGGTATCGGGTGTCCTGGGCGAGCACGGCCACGGCCGGTGCGCTGGCGGTCTTGGCCTGGTTGCCCTCGGCCATCAGCGGGACCAGCCGGTCCCGGCCCTGCTGGGTGCGCACGTAGAGCACGCGCAGCGGCTGGGTGTTCGCGGCGGTGGGCGGCCACTTGGCGAGGTCCCAGATGGCGGTCAGCTCGGCATCGGTGACCGGCGTCGGGGCAAAGCTGTTCGCGGTGCGGGCCTCGGTGAACAGTGCGGCGCGGCCGGCGTCGTCGAGGCGGGGCAGGGCCGGGACGGTCAGGCTCTCGGCGAGGTCTGTCATAGTGCTTCATTCTCCCTTGGGACTTCTAAAAAGCTAGTGCCATGGAGAAAGCTAGCACCTCGGTATGATGGGTGGCATGGCGCGGGAACGTGATGCGGCCCACGAGCCGAGGGCATGCGATGCCGCGCTGGCGCGAGCGTTCGACTTCCTGGGCAAGCGGTGGAACGGGGTGCTGCTGGGCACCCTCCTTGAGGGGCCGGCCGGCTTCTCCGAGCTGCGCCGTTCCGTGGCCGGAATCAGTGACTCGGTGCTGTCCGACCGGCTTGTTGAGCTCACCAGGGCCGGGCTCGTGCAGCGGTTGGTGCGCGAGGGCCCGCCGGTCACCGTGGACTACCGGCTGACCCCGGCCGGGGCGGCCCTGCTCCCGGCGCTGCGCGAGCTGACGACCTGGGCGGCGGACAACCTGCGCGAAGAAGAGTGTCCTGGACGCTAGAGTCTCGATGCCGTGGATACGGCGCTCAGTGCGCCTCGGTCACCCGGAATGTAACGTTGAGGTTTCTATTATTTTGGAATAAGTCCGATAGGCGTTGCGCTATGCGCCGCCTGACGCCGTCGGCGCAACGGCCACTCTTCAGATTGTTTCCCCAGTTCAAGGCCACTTTTCGGACAGCTGAGCGTCGCCATCGGGGTCGAATCGCGGTGTTCAATCTGTTGACATAAGGTCCAGATCGCGCCCTTGAGTGTCGCTCATGTGCAATGTGGTGCATTTCGGAAAGCGGCTCGAGAAGGGGACGCCCGACCCTCTGGGTCAATCCGTGGAAAACTTGTCCTAACAGGATCCGGGACCTATCCGAGGGGGAATGGTCGTGGTCGCTGCAGGGGTGGAGTTCAGCGTGCTCGGCCCGGTGCGAGCGTGGCGGGACGGTCGTGAGGTCGACCTGGGCTCTCCGCAGCAGTGCGGAGTGCTCGGTCTCCTACTGTTGGGCGGCGGCCGGCCGGTTGCGGTGGAGACGCTGGTCGACCAACTGTGGGGAGAGCTGGCGCCCTCCTCGGCGCGGGAGACGGTACGGACCTATCTTTCCCGACTGCGCCGTACGCTGCCGGCCGGCGAGTCCGGCTCGATGATCGACTCCGGCCGGGGCGGCTACGCCCTGCCGCTGGGGCCCGACTCGCTGGACCTGCTGGTGTTCGAGGACCGGGTCGCCCGGGCCCGCCGGGCCCGCGCGGACGGCGACAACGCCGCCGCGGCTGGCCTGCTGCGCGAGGCGCTCGCCCTGTGGCGCGGGCCCGCGTTGGCCGGCGCGCGAGGCAAGTTCGTGGCGCACGAGCGGGCCCGGCTGGACCAGCTGCGCCTGGTGGCGCTGGAGGAGCGGCTCGCGCTCGACCTGGACCTCGGCCGGCACGGCGAGGTCCTCGCCGAGGTGGCCAGCCTGGTCGTCGGTTACCCGCTGCAGGAGCGGCTGCGCGAGCTGCAGATGCTCGCGTTGTACCGGTGTGCCCGCCAGGCCGACGCACTCGAGGTGTACCGCAGCGTGCGCGGCCTGCTGGACCGTGAGCTGGGCATCGAGCCCGGCCCCGACCTGCGCGCCCTGCACGAGCGGATGCTGCGCGCCGACCCCAACCTGGACCTGCCGTCCGGCGCCGGGTCGAGCGTCGTGACCAGCACTGTGTCGATCAGCGCCGCCGGCATCTCGGCCAGCACGGTCGCGGCCGGTGCGCCCGCCGTCGACCAGGGCGGGCAGGGCGTGCGGCCGCCCGAGGTGATGGTCGGCAACCCGGGCAGTGAGCTGGACATCGTGGCGCACCCCGTCCGGAGCACCACGGTGGCCGTGTCATCGAGCACCTCGGGCGCGCTGGTGCCGAAGCCGACCCCGGGCCGGGGCGTGCTGGCCGACCGGCTGCAGGCGGTGCGCGAGCGCGGCTTCGTCGGCCGCACCGCCGAGCGGGCGCTGTTCGGGTCCGCGCTGGCCGGCTGGCCGAGCGCGTTCGTCACGCTCTTCCTGCACGGGCCGGGCGGCGTCGGCAAGACCACGCTGCTGCGCCGGCTCGCGGACGACGCGACGGCGGCGGGGCGCACGGTGCTGCGGGTGGACGGGCGGCTGGTGTCGTCCTCGACGACCGCGTTCGGCTCGGCCGCCGGGTCCGCGCTGGACACCCCGAACCTGGTCCTGATGATCGACAACTTCGAACAGTGCCGGGCGTTGGAGAGCTGGCTGCGGGAGGACTTCCTGCCCCAGCTGCCCGAGGACGTACTGGTGGTCATCGCCGGGCGCAACCCACCGAGCCCGGCCTGGCGCACCGACCCGTCCTGGGCCGGCGCGCTGCGGGTGGAGACGCTGCGCGACCTGGCGCCGGCCGACGCGGCCGCGCTGCTGCTGGCGAGGGGCGTGGCGCCGGAGCTGCACGAGTCGCTGCTCGGCTTCGCCGGCGGGCACCCGCTGGCGCTCACGCTGGCCGCCGAGGTGGCCGCCAGGGCCGGCGCGAGGCTCACCGTGCACGCCCCGTCCCGGGACGTGATCGAGGCGATGCTGGCCCAGCTGGTCGGCACCGTGCCCTCGCCGGAGCACCGGCTGGCGTTGCAGGTGTGCGCGCACGCCTACAGCACCACCGAGGACCTGCTGCGCATGGTGCTGCCGGGCGGCGACGCCCCGGCGCTGTTCAGCTGGCTGCGCGGGCTGCCGTTCATCGAGTCGGGCACCGACGGGATCTTCCCGCACGACGTGGTGCGCGACGCGCTGGAGATGGACCTGCACTGGCGGGACCCGGTGAGCTACGAGGAGATCCACCGCCGGGTGCGCAACTACGTGCTCAGCGAGCTGATCGGCCGCAAGATGACCGGGATCGATGCGCTGTGGACCGCCCGGTCGCTGCGCCAGCAGAACATCGCGGTGCCCAAGGCGCTGCTGGCCCGGCTGGACGGCATGATCGAGGAAGGCCCCCTGTGCCCCGGTGACCACGCAGGAGTGATCGCCTTGGCCGGCAGCGCCGAGGGTGCCCAGTCCGAGGCGATCGCCAAGCTCTGGCTGGCCCGCCAGCCGAGCGGGTTCACCGTCTACCGGCACCGGCAGAACGGCGAGCTGATCTCGTTCGCCATGCAGGTGGTGCTGGATCGGCCGAGGGCGGAGGAGATCGCGGTCGACCCGTTGGTCGCGGCGGCCTGGGAGCACAGCTCGACGATGCCGCCCCGGGACGGCGAGTACATCGCGATCGCTCGGCGGGTCGCCCGGCCGGACGCCCACCTGATGCCCACGGCCCCGGTGGCGGACGCCGAGCGGCTGACCACCTCCCGGCCATGGTCCGGCGACCGGCGGCTGGCCTGGTCCTACCTCGCGGTGGAGGACGCCGAGTTCTGGCAGCCGCTGATGGGCTACCTGGACCAGATCCGCGTCCCGCAGACCCCGGTGATCGACGGTCGGGCGTTCAGCGTGTTCGCGCACGACTGGCGGGCGAACGCGCCCCGCGTGGTCAGCACCCCGGAGCACCGGGCGGGCGCGCTGCGCCGGTACCCGAGGTAACCGGCCGGAGCGGGGTGATGGGCAGCTCGACGACGCTACCGGCGGCCGGCGTAAACGCTCGGTCCATCGTTTGTCGACGCACTGCCTACGCGATGCTGGGATACCTGGAAGCATGACCAAGGTCGACGATCTGCTCGCCGCCTCGGTGAGCTCGGGGCAGGTCTCCGGCCTCGCCGCGATGTCGGTGGCGCGCGGTCGCGCGACCTACTCCGGCGCCTTCGGCACCCGCTCGTCGGTCAACTCGAGCCTGATGACCGCGGACACGGTCTTCGAGGGGTCCGCGCTGCTGCGGCCGGTGATGGCGGTGGCAGCCCTGCAACTGGTCGACGCCGAGCTGCTGGCGCTGGACGAGCCGCTGCGCACCGTGCTGCCGGAGCTGGCCGCGCCGAGCGTGCTGATCGGGTTCGAGCCGTCCGGCGAGCCGTTGCTGCGCGCGGCCAGGGGCGAGATCACCCTGCGCCGGCTGCTGAACCACACCGCCGGCTTCAACGTCGGCTCGTGGTGGGACGGCGCACTGGTGTACGACGACCTGTGGTCGCTGCCCTACCGGGCCGGCTCCGTGTCGCTGCTGGCCGACCCGGGCACCCGGTGGCTGCACTGCGCGGACACCGACCTGATCGCGATGGCCATCGAGCGGATCAGCGGCCTGGCCCTCGACGAGTACCTGAAGTCCGGCATCTTCCGTGAGCTGGGCATGCTCGACACCGGCTTCGACGTGCCGCCCCGCGCCAGGGCTCGGACCGCCGGGGGGTGGTCCGAGCCCGACGACGCGGAAGGCCTGCTCAGCTTCTACACGACGCCGAAGGACTTCTTCGAGTTCCTCGAGGCGATGCTCTGGCGCGACGAGTCGCTGCTCTCGCCCCGGTCGTTCGACCTGGTCCGAGGCGACCAGATCGGCGGGCTGAGCGTGCCGAGGCGGCTCGAGCTGAGCACCGCCCGGACGCCGGGCGACATCAATTTCTACCCGGAGATCCGGCTCTACCCGGACATCGGGCGCACCTGGAGCCTCGGCTTCATGGTGAACCTCGACGCTGTGCCGGACGGGCCTCGGGCCGGTACTCAGAGCTGCGCCGGCAACGCCAACACGTTCTGCTGGATCGACCCGGTCGCCGAGGTCGCCGGGCTGCTGTTCCTGCGGCCGGGACAGCCGGGGGCACCGGGGGAGCAGCCCGGGGAGTCGTTCTTCGGCGAGTTCCAGCGCGCGGTCTACGCCGACCGGGAGACGGCGGGCCGCCCGCGCCGGGACGCCCCCGAGCACCCCGGCGAGTGGCCGAGCGCCTCCCCGTCCGTGTGGTGGCCCCTCTAGGAGGGTGCTGTTCAGCACCCTCCTAGCGACCCCTGAGCAGGGAGAAACGGGCGGTGATCGGGCGAGCGACCCTCCAGTTCGTCAGGCGCCCAGCCAGCCGCCGTCGACGTTGATCAGTTGGCCGGTCAGGTAGCGGGCCGCGTCGGACAGCAGGAAGATCACCGCGCCGGCCAGGTCGGACGTGGCGCCGAGGCGGCCCATCGGGATGCGGTTGAGGATCCGCCGCAGGTGCGCCTCCTCGGCGAGCAGGTCCGAGGTGAGCTGGGTGGGGAAATAACCGGGGCCGATCACGTTGGCCCGGATGCCCGCCGAGGCCAGCTCCGTGGACAGCGAGCGCGCGACGCCGAGCAGCGCGGACTTGGACGCCGCGTACGGAGCGCCCCTGGGCAGCCCGATCGTGCTGGCCAGCGAGCCGATGAACACGTGCGAACCGGGGCGGCCGGCCTCCTGCTGCGCCCGGGCGATCGCGGTGCTCAGGAAGAACGGCGCCTCCACGTTGAGCGTCTGCACGCGGCGCCAGTCCTCCAGCGTGTAGTCGACCGCCCACTTGCGGATCTGCACGCCGGCGGCGTGCACCACACCGTCGATCGGCCGGCGCGCCTCGACCGCGGCCACGAGCTCCGCCAGGGACTGCGTCTCGGACAGGTCGGCGGCGTGCGCCACGCACTCGCCGCCCCGCTTCTCGATCAGCGCGACCGTCTCGGCAAGCTGGTCGGCCGAGCGGGCCACCGCGGTCACCGAGGCGCCGCACAGCCCGGCCGACACCGCGATGCCCTGACCGAGGCCGCGCCCCGCGCCGGTCACCAGCACGTGCCGGCCGGCCAGGCTGAACGCGGCGGGGCCCACGGCGATCTGGTCGTAGGTGTCCGGGTCGGTGCTCATCGGTGCTCCTCATCGGTCGGTTCGGGGGACTGGGGGTGCTCGGCCGCGGGTACCGAGGGGGTCAGCTCGTCGGCGGATTCGACGATGCGCTCGAGATGCCGCCGGGCAGCCCGGCCGGCGGCCTCCCGGTCGCCAGCGAAGATCGCCTCGGCGATGGCGGTGTGCTCGGCGCGGGTGTGCTCCCAGGCGGCCAGGTAGCCGAGGCTGGCCCGGTAGGTGTGCCGCAGGTAGTCGTTGATCGGGTTGACCGCGTGGCCGAAGAACGGGTTGTCCGCGGCGGCCGCGACGGCGGCGTGGAATTCCAGGTCGGCCTCGAGGGCGGCCAGTTGGTCGGCGCCGGCCGAGGCGAACGCCGCCAGGGCCGCCCGGATCCGCCGGTCGTCGGCCGAGGTGTGCCGGGCCGCCGCGTGCTCGGTCATGCCCACCTCCAGCGCCAGCCGCAGCTCCATCAGCTGCCGGAAGCTGCCCTGTTTCAGCGCCAGCAGCAGCCGGTACTGGCGCGCCAGGCTGGTGCCGTCGAACTCGGCGACGACCATGCCCCGGCCGGGCCGGATGTCCACCAGGCCGCGCTCCACCAGGATCCGGCCGGCCTCCCGGACGACCGTGCGGCTGACGCCGTAGCGCCGGGCCAGCTCGGGCTCGGTCGGCAGCCGGTCGCCGGCCCGAGGGCCGTCCGCGATGAGCCCGTTCTCGATCGCCTCGGCGACGTCCTCGGACAGCCGGTGCCGGGTGGCGCCGGCCGTGCTGGCCGCTCGGTCGACCGCCCCGGACATCATCTGATGATGCTACTTTTTGGCCTTCCAGCGTAGGAATCAGCCTGAGGAATCGAGGCCCGCCGTGCCCCCTGCCGAGCCGACCGTGGCGGAGCTGCTGCCCTCGGACGCATCCAGGGCGAACCTGGTCGGGCGGGTGCTGGACCCCGAGCTGGGCCCCTGCGTGGTGCTGGTCGACGGGGCCGACTGCGTGGACATCACCGACCTGGCGCCGGTCGTGTCGGCGCTGTTCGAGCGGGACGACGTGCTCGGGGTGCTCGCCGCCGGGCGCGCCGACGCGGGGCGCCGGCGCTGGCCGCTGGACGGGCTGCTGACCGGCACCGGGGCGCGGCTGCTGGCGCCGATCGACCTGCAGGTGATCAAGGCAGCCGGGGTCACCTTCGTGCGCAGCCTGCTGGAGCGGGTCGTCGAGGAGTGGGCCAGGGGCGATGCGTCGCAGGCCGCGCAGCTGCGGGAGCGCCTCGGCGCGACGGTCGACCTGGCGGCGATCCAGCCCGGCTCGGCCGAGGCCGCCCGGGTGAAGGAGCTGCTGGTCGCCGAGGGCCGCTGGTCGCAGTACCTGGAGGTCGGCATCGGGCCGGACCCGGAGATCTTCACCAAGGCACCGGTGCTCTCCTCGGTCGGCTGCGGCCAGTCTGTCGGCGTGCTGGCCCGCTCGTCGTGGAACAACCCGGAGCCGGAGGCCGTGCTGGTGGTGCGCTCGGACGGCACCCCGGTCGGCGCCACGCTCGGCAACGACGTGAACCTGCGCGACTTCGAGGGCCGCAGCGCGCTGCTGCTCGCGATGGCCAAGGACAACAACGCCTCCTGCGCGATCGGTCCGTTCGTCCGGCTGTTCGACGACTCCTTCGGCCTGACGCAGCTGCGCACGCTGGACATCGAGCTGACCGTGACCGGTCGGGACGGCTTCCAGCTCACCGGGGCCAGCTCGATGAAGGAGATCAGCCGCGACCCGTTGGACCTGATCCGGGCCGCGGTCGGCGACCACCACCAGTACCCCGACGGGTTCGTGCTGTTCACCGGCACGGTGTTCACGCCGACGCAGGACCGGTCGGTGCCCGGCGCCGGCTTCACCCATGCCGTCGGCGACCTCGTGCGGGTGGCCAGCCCACTGCTGGGCACGCTGTGGAACACGGTCGAGCACGCCGAGACGGCGCCGCGCTGGGAGCTGGGCATCTGGGCGCTGGTCAGCAACCTGCGCGGGCGCGGCCTGCTCTAGCCGGCTGGCAGGGCTGGCGTCCCGGGCCTGCCTGTTGTTACCGAGCTGCACACCAGGCAGGCCG
>Ga0137415_10006657_pt1 | contig 11461 bp, 9 predicted proteins | sample CZODoug3_1_1_16f_FD_183082 | JGI IMG/M metagenome (GOLD analysis project Ga0137415, IMG submission 183082) | Vadose zone soil fungal communities from Angelo Coast Range Reserve, California, USA - CZODoug3_1_1_16fungal (Hybrid Assembly) | ecosystem: Environmental > Terrestrial > Soil > Vadose...
ACCGCCTACTCCCGCGCCTGGCAGTCGCTGTTCGTCACCGGGCGGCTCACGATCGGCGAGACGCTGCTCGTGCACGCGGCCGGCAGCGGGGTGACGATCGCCGCGGTCCAGCTGGCCACCCGAGCCGGGGCACGGGTCATCGTCACGGCCCGCAGCGACGCCGATCTGGAGTACGCGCTCGCCCACGGTGCGGACGACGGCATCAACACCACGACCGCGGACGTCGCCGAGGCCGCGTTCGAGCTCACGGGTGGACGCGGGGTCGACATCGTGTTCGACCACCTCGGTCCGGCGCTGTTCGAGTCGTCGATCCGGGCGCTGCGCCCCGGGGGTCGGTTGGTCTTCTGCGGCACGACGACCGGTGACACGGTGCAGGTCCACCTCCCGTCCGTCTATCACCGGGGCCTGACGCTGGCGGGTTCGGAGAGCTATTCGTTCGCCGACTTCGAGCGGATGCTCTCCTACTGCTGGTCGGGGCGGCTGACCTCGATCGTCGACCGCACCCTGCCGATCGGCCAGGTCGCCAAGGCCCACGAGCTGATGGCGAACAGCGAGCTGCGCGGCAAGCTGGTGCTCCTGCACTCCACCGCCGAGCGCTGACCCGAACCCGACTACGGAGGAGAGCATGACCGCCCCCACCTCGCTGCTGACCCATATCGCGCTGCCGGTACGTAACCTCGCCGCGCAGCTCGCCTTCTACGAGCGCTACACGACCATGCGGGTGGTCTCGACCCGCGAGGACCCGGAGACGAAGCTGCGCACGGCGTGGCTCGCCAACGAACGCGACATCACGCCCGGCGGCGCCCGGTTCGTGATCGTGCTGATCGAGGGATCCATACCCCGCGACATCGTCGGCGACGAGATGAAGGAGGAATTCACGTTCCTCACTTCGTTCAGCCACCTGGGCATCTCGGTCGACACCCGCGCCGACGTCGACCGGGTGGCCGCCATGGCCAAGCCGGACGGCACGCTCGTGCTCGGCCCGATGTACCGCAACGAGATCGTCGGCTACATCTGCCTGGTGCGCGACCCCGACGGCAACAACGTCGAGTTCTCGGTGGAGCAGAGCCTCGGCTAGCGCACTGCCGTCCCGCGTCGCTCAGTGTCCCGGGTCGATGTCAATGATCAGCCGTCCGCGGCCGGCTGGTACGGAGTGCGTTCGAGGGCGAACACGGAGCTCTCCGCGGCGGCGACGAACCACGGGAACCCCATGCGGCCGACGGCGTGCACGCGGGTGGGATCGATCCGGTTCGGCTCGGCCGTGATCGAGTCGTCGACGGTGATGCACACAACCTCGGCCAGCACGATGTGGACGCCGGAGAAGCAGGAGCGCTGATCACCGCGATCGATCACCTCGCGCATGACGCATTCGAGGTGGGCGGGGCTCTCGGCCAGTGACGGTGGCTGGATCCGCTGCGAGGGCACGGCGTGCCAGCCGGCGATCTCGGCCTCGTTGACCCCGCGGGGGTACTCCCGAGCCACGGTCTCGATGTGCTCGCTGAGCCCGACGGTGGTCACGTTGATGACGAACTCGCCCGTGCGTTGCAGATTCAGCCAGGTGTCCTTCGGCCGGCCGGACTCGTGGAGGGCGCCGACGGTGACGGCGAGCATCGGCGGCTCGCCACTGATCGGCATGTAGTAACTGAACGGGGCGACGTTGAGCCCACCGTCCTCGTCGAGGGTGCTGATCATGGCGATCGGCCGGGGCACGATCAGCTGCGAGAGCAGCCCCTGCTTCTGCGCCGGCGTGCGGCCGGCGAGGTCGATCACGGTCACGGCGCCCCCTCGTACTCGTGTGCGCTGATCTCGGGCCAGCGGTGCGGGACCTCGATGCCAGCCCGCCGCAGCAGTGCCGCCGAACGCTGCGCCGCCTCGTGGCGCAGCGCCTCGACGTCCACGGTCAGGATCTGGCGGTCCCGAACGACGATGCGCCCGGCGACCAGCACGTCGCGCACCGAGGACGAGGCGGCGCCCCAGACCAGCTGCCGGGCGATGTCGCCGCGCGGGACCCAGGCGAGGTCGCGGGTGTCGAGCACGACCAGATCGGCCTGCTTGCCGACCTCGATCGACCCGGCGACCTCACCGAGCCCGACCGCCCGGAAGCCGTCGATCGTCGCCAGGGCGAACGCCTCGTCGGCCCGCAACGCCTCCGGTCGGCCGCGGTCGCGCTCCAGAGCGGTCAGCAGCCAGGCTGTACGTAACACGTCCGGGACGTCGCCGGCGTTGTGCGCGTCGCAACCGAGCGCCAGGCGTCCGCCCCGCCGCACGAACTCGCCGTGCCGGCCGGCCCGGGCGTAGCCCTGCCCCAAGCGGAGGTAGGCACCGGGACAGGACGCGATCGCTGCGTCAGCGGCGAGCACCGCCTCGAGCTCGGCATCGTCGAGCCAGACCGCGTGGCCGAGCACCAGCCGAGGTGATAGCACCCCGAGCCGTTCGAGGTGGACGACCGGGCGCAGCCCGCTGCGGGCGGCGTAGGCGCGCACGTCACCGTCACCGGGCGAGATGTGCAGCGTCAGGCCGACGTCGAGGCGCTCGGCCAGCTCGGCCGCACCGGCGAACAGCTCGTCGCTGGCCAGGTCGTGCCCGACGATGGTCACCCATCCCTCGACGAGGTTGCCGGCGGGCAGTGCCTTGACCGTCTCCTCCTGCCGCGCGAGCACCTCGTCGACCGGTGCCGAGTACGGCCCGCCGCCGACGTCCCACCCCCAGCGGCCGACCCGGCCGCGGATGCCGGCGGCCGCGAGCCCGTCGGCCACGCGCAGCGGGTGGGCGACGGTGCCCGGTTCCAGGACGGTGGTGACGCCGAGCAGCAGCGACTCGACCGCGGTGATCGTCGCCGAGAGCTCGTCGTCGTCACCGCTCACGGCACCGTGCAACGGCACGGCCCAGTCGAAGATCGACGCCTCGGCGCTGATGTCGTCGGGAATCACGCTACGGACCAACGGGTCAGCCGTCGTGTGCTGGTGCGCGTTGAGCAGGCCGGGGACGACGATGCACTCGCGGGCGTCCAGCTCGGCGGCCGCCGGGAAGCGCAGCCGCAGGTCGGTCGCCGGACCGATCGCCGCAACCCGCCCGTGCGAGACGGCGATCGTCGCGTCGGTCACGACTCGGCGATGTGCGTCCATGGTGACGACGTCCGCGCCAACGACGAGCAGATCGGGCGAGGCGTTCGTCATCAACGCGCGATCACCGGGCCGCGGCGCGCGGCTGACCGGTCTCGCCGCGCAGCAGATCATCCGCCGCCAGCGCGAGGTGCAGGACCGCCGCGTGCCGGGGCTCGAGCGGATCGACGCCGAGCAGCGACTTCAGCAGGCCGACGCGGTAGCCGACGGAGTTACGGTGCAGGTGCATCTGGTCGGCGACGGACTGCCGACTGCCCTTGGACGCGAGCCACGCCCGCAGCGTCGCCATCAGGTCGGGCCGGACGATGATGGGGCCGAGATGCCGTTCGACGAACCAGCGCAATCGCTCCGGCGGAGTGGCCAGCAGCACTTGCAGCAGCCCGGCGTCCGCGAAGGGCAGCACCGGGCTGGTCGTCGCGCGCAGCAACCGCTCGGCGTCGGCGAACGACGTCCGGTAGCCCTCCGGTGCGCCGACGAGCGCGCCACCCGCCGCCCGGACGGTGCCCACGCCGACGGACAACTCGAGGCGCTCGCACACCTTCTGCAGGTCGTCACCGTCGGCCGCGACCAGGTAGGCGACGTCGCCGACTTGTTCGATCGGGCGATCCAGCCAGGTGATCGCCGTCGTCCAAGCCCGCCACCGCGAGCCGACGTACCGCAGCACGGCGCCGCATCCGGGCCGACCCAGGTCCAGCCCCGCCTGCTCGGCCGCCCGCAGGATCGCTTCGGTCGCGCCGGTCGCGCCGGTCTCCCCGCGGCGCAGCGCGGCAATCACCTCGGCCGGGTCGCCGTATCGCCCGACCTGGGCCACGTCGCACCGCACCGCCTCGATGGCGAGGGCGGTCACGACGCCGCGCAGCAGCATGAGCTGGCGCTCGGACACCGGCTCGGCGAGCAGCACCAGGCCGCGGGTGCGCTCGCCGCAGCTGACGGTGGCGGCCCGGGCCCGCCAACCATCGCGGGCGGTCACTCGGGCCGAGGCCGCCGCGATGGCGACACCGACCTCGCTGGGGCCCAGCCCGGATCCGGCGTCGGTCGCGGCGAGCAGCGTGCCGTCGGGGGCGACGAGGCGGCAGTGCCGGCCAGTGGCTCCGCGCAACCGCTCCAGCAGTTCTGACCACCCGGCCCCGCCGAGCGCGGCGGCGGTCGCCAGTCGCTCGAACTCGGCCGGCGGATCCGCGGCGGGCGTCCGGCTCACTGCCCGGGTCATGTCACGTCTCGCCTAAGGCCCGAGCAGGCGGACAGCGACCGCCTTCTCCTGGGTGTACTCCCGCAGCGCACCGTACCCGCCACCGCGGCTGAATCCGCTGTCCTTCTGCAGGTTGAACGGGAAGCCGATCACGCCGGCGTCGTGGAACTGGTTCACGGCCACCTGGCCGGCCCTGACCTCGGCCGCCAGCCGCAGCGCTCGCGACACGTCGTTGGTCCAGATGCAGGCCAGCAACCCGAAGTCGCTGTCGTTCATCAGCGCGGTCGCCTCGGCCGTCCCGCTGAAGGACTGCACCGCGAGCACCGGGCCGAAGATCTCCTCGCGGGCGATGCGCATGTGCGATTCGACGTCGTCGTACACGGTGGGCGAGACGTACCAGCCCTCGCCGAGCGGGGCCCCGCCGGTGACCAGTCGAGCGCCGTCGGCGCGCGCCTGCTCGAGGTAGCTGCTGACCCGGCCGAACTGGGCCTCGTTGATCAGCGGACCCATGTCGAGGTCGGCATCCCAGGGCCCGAGCCGGGTGGCCGCCATCGCGGCCGCGATCCGCTCGACGACCTCGGCGTGGACCGACCGCTCGACGATCAGCCGTGAGCCCGCGTAGCAGTTCTGGCCGGCATTCTCGGTGATCGAGGCGACGATCGCCGGGATCGCGACCTCGAGGTCGGCGTCGGCGAAGACCACGTTCGGCGACTTGCCGCCGAGTTCGAGCTTGACCGGGACGAGGTTCCGCGCGGCCGCGGCCATCACCGCCCGTCCGGTCGCGGTCGAGCCCACGAAACTGACGTGGTTGACGTCGGGATGCGCGGTGAGCGCCGCGCCGGCGTCAGCGCCCAGGCCGGTCACGACGTTGAGCACGCCCGGCGGGAGCCCGGCCTGCCGGGCCAGCTCGGCCAGCGCGAACGGGGTCAGCGGCGCGATCTCGGACGGCTTGAGCACGACCGTGTTTCCCGCCGCGAGCGCCGGAGCGACATTGGCCGCGGTGAGCACCGCCGGGACGTTCCAGGGGATCAGCACCGCGCACACGCCGTAGGGCTCGGGACGGGTGTAGCCGAGGTAGTCGGGGGTGCGGGTGGGCAAGGTCACGCCGGTGAGCTTGTCGGCGGCGCCGGCGAAGTAGTCGATGATGCCGTGCGCGATGTAGATGTTGAGCCGACCGCCAGACAGCGGCTTGCCGACGTCGCGCGCCTCGGTCGCGGCCAACTCCTCGACGTGCGCCATGATCAGGTCGGCCCACCGGCGCAGCAACGCGCCGCGCTCGGACGGGTTCGTCGCCGCCCAGGCCGGGAACGCCCGCCGGGCCGCGGCGATGGCGTCGTCGATGTCGTCGGCGCCGGCCCGGGCAACCGTCTGGATCGGCTCCCGGGTGGCCGGGTCGACGACCTCGAGCTCGCCCTTGTCCCGTGCCGGCACCCACTCCCCGTCGATCAGCTGCTGAGCCGGGGGAGGCTGGAGGCTTGGCACGCACCGATCCTTGACCGGCCCCGTTACGCATGTCAAGATGCGGTCTCGTCTAGTGAGCGTGTCGAGGAGCGCCGGTGCGAGCTACAGCGGCCCTGCTCGAGCAGTCCGGCGCCCCGTTCGTCCTCACCGACGTCGACCTCGACGAGCCCCGTCCGGACGAGGTGCTCGTCCGGGTGGCCAGCGTCGGCATCTGCGGCACCGACCTGGAGTTCGCCAACTTCTTCCCGACGCCCGCGGTGCTCGGCCACGAGGGCGCAGGCGTCGTCGAGCGGGTCGGGTCCCGGGTCACCACGGTAGGGCCGGGCGATCACGTCGCGATGTCGTTCGCCTCGTGCGGCGCCTGCTCGCTGTGCCTGACCGGTTCACCCGCGTACTGCCGCCGCTTCGACGCCGTCAACTTCACCGGGCGCCGGCCCGACGGCTCCTCGGCGATCTCGAAGGACGGCGTCGCGGTCAACGGCCACTTCCTCGGCCAGTCGTCGTTCGCCAGCCACGTGGTGGCCCCCCAGCGGGCAGTCGTCGCGATCGACGCCTCGATCGACCTCAGGCCCGTGGGCCCGTTCGGCTGCGGCTTCCAGACCGGCGCCGGCGGCGTCCTCAACGTGCTGCAGCCTCGGCCCGGCTCGACGATCGCCGTCTTCGGGGCCGGGGCGGTCGGCGCGGCCGCGATCATCGCCGCCGCGCTCAGCGGATGTGCCGTGATCGCGGCCGTCGACGTCAACCCGGCGAAGCTCGAGGCGGCCCGCGGGTTCGGCGCCACGCACGCCGTCGACTCCACCGATGCCGCGGGGGCGCTCGCCGCCATCGTCCCGGAAGGCCTCGACTTCGCGATCGACACCACCGGCCGCGAGGACGTGCTGCGTACCGCGGTGGAGGCGCTGGGCCCGCTCGGGCGGGCCGGCGTGATCGGCATCGGGCCGAGCGAGTCGATGAGCTTCGAGTGGCGCAGCATCCTCAACGGGCGCACCGTCACCGGGATCATCGCCGGAAGCAGCCTGCCGCAGCTCTTCGTGCCGAGACTGCTCGAGTTGCACGGCAAGGGCCAGTTCCCGGTCGACCGGATGATCAGCTACTTCCCGTTCGAGAAGATCAACGAGGCCGTCGCCGCCATCCGCAGCGGCGCGGTCGGGAAGGCAGTGCTGACGATGTGAGTGGTTTCGACCATCACTCCGACCAGGCGAACGCCGACCCGGTCGCGTACTACGCCGCCTTCCGCCAACGCTGCCCGGTCGGCCATACGGACGCGCACGGCGGCTTCTACTTCACGACGCGTTACGCCGACATCGCCCGCATCGCCCGCGACGACGCGACGTTCTCCTCCGCCCGCAGCAACCATGGCGGGACGGGTGTGGGGATCGTGATCCCCAAGGGACACGGGCTCGAGCAGTACCCGATCGAGCTCGACCCGCCCCGATCGACCGACTTCCGCGAGCTGATCAACCCGCTGCTCACCCCGGCCGCGGTCGATCGACTCGTCCCGATGATCGCCCGGCACGCCGCCCGGATCGTCGACGAGTTCATCGAAGCCGGCTCGTGCGACTTCGTCCGCGACCTCACCAATCCGTTGCCGGCCGCGGTCACCCTCGACTGGCTGGGCTTCCCCGAGGCGGACTGGCCCCGGCTGGCCGGCCCCATCCACGACATCTTCGCCGCGGTGGCCGGCAGCGAGCGGGCGATGCGCGGCGCCGCCGGCCTGGCGTTCATGGATCAGCGCATCCGGGAACTGATCCGCGACCGGCAGGCCGAGCCGGGGGCCGACGCGGTCAGCGACCTCGTCGCCGGACGTCGCGTCGACGGCTCGGCGTTCAGCGAGGACGAGCTCGTCTCGGTCATCGGGCTGCTGATCGCCGGCGGCGTCGACACGACGACGTCGCTCACCGGGTGGACGTTGGTACACCTCAGCGCCCACCCGGAGCAGCGGCAGCGGCTGATCGAGTCCCCGGACCTGCTCGACACGGCCACCGAGGAGTTCCTGCGCGCGTTCGCTCCCTCGCAGTCGATGGCCCGCACGGCCACGACGGACGCCGACGTGGGCGGCTGCCCGGTGCAGGCCGGCGATCGGGTGCTCATCCCGTGGGTCGCGGCCAACCACGATCCGGCCGTCTTCCCCGATCCCGAGCGGGTGCGCCTGGACCGCGATGCGAGCCGCCACCTGAGCTTCGGGATCGGCACCCACCGGTGCGCGGGCGCACACCTCGCCCGGGCGATGTTCCGCGAGATGATGACGCAGGTTCTGCGCCGGCTGCCCGACTACCGCGTGATCGAGGACGGCCTGGTCCCCTATCCGACCCAGGGCAACCAGACCGGATGGGACGCCATCCCGGCCGTGTTCACGCCCGGCCCCCGAGCCCGCGGCGCCGCCGTCACCGGCCCCGACCTGCGCATTCCGGTGGCGCTCACGATCACCGACGTCCGGGTCGAGGCCGACGAGGTGCTGTCGGCGCGATTGGCCCGCCCCGACGGCGCCGGCCTGCCCGCGTGGCGACCGGGTTCGCACGTCGAACTGCGGCTGCCGTCCGGACGGGTCCGGCAGTACTCGCTGTGCGGCGACCCCGCCGATCGCACCGGCTGGCGGATCGGCGTGCTTCGCGAACCGGCCGGCCGCGGTGGCTCGCTCGAACTGCACACCCTCGCCGAGCCGGGCGCGACGTTCGTCGTCCGCGGGCCGCGCAACCACTTTCCCCTCGTCGACGCCGAGTCCTACCTCTTCCTGGCCGGTGGCATCGGCGTCACCCCGATCCTGGCGATGGTGCGCGCCGCCGCGACGACCGGCCGGCCGTTCTCCGTCGTGTACGGCGGCCGCACGCGCGCATCCATGGCCTTCGTCGATGACCTCAGCGCGGCCGCCGGGGACGCGTTGACCCTGCTGCCGCAGGACGAGCACGGACTCCCCGACCTGCCGGCCCTGCTCGCCACCGCGGGGCCCGGCACCGCCGTGTACTGCTGCGGACCGGCCCCGATGATCGCCGCCGTCGAGAGCCACTGCGCCGAGCTCGGCCTCTCGGGTCGGCTGCACGTCGAGCGCTTCACGGCGGGCGACGATCTCGAGCAGGCGATGGACGCGGCCGAGAACACCGCGTTCGACGTGCACCTCGCGCGCTCCGAGCGCACGATGCACGTCCCACCCGACAAGCGGCTGATCGAGGTGCTGCAAGCGGCCGTGCCCGGGCTCACCTACGACTGCGAGAAGGGCTACTGCGGCGCGTGCGAGACGCGCGTTCTCGCCGGGGCGCCGGAGCATCGCGACTCCGTGCTCACCGAGGACGAGCGAGCCGCAGGGCGGACCATGATGATCTGCGTCGGACGGTGCAAGGACGGGCGGCTGGTCCTGGATCTCTGAGTGCGCCGCGGCGTTAACCGAAGGCGCGGACCGCGAGCCAGGCCCCGACGACCAGGCCGAACGCGACGACGCACGTCCGCAACACCTGCTCGCGGAGCCGCGTGGCCAGCCGCCCGCCGACGACCCCGCCGAGCAGGGACAGCGGCGCCACGAGCGCCGCCGCGACCCAGTGGACGGGGCCGAACGCGGCGAACACGACGAGTGACACCGTCGCCACGAGCAGCTGGACAACCCCCTTGAGGACGTTCACCTGCCGCAGCGGGGCGGCCATTGTCAGTCCGAGCAGCGCCATGAGGATGACGCCCAGCCCGCCGCCGAAGTAGCCGCCGTAGATCGACCCCACAGTGGCACCGGCGAGCAGCTGCCGAGGCCGGTCGCCGGAGTGGGTGCCCAGCCACCGCTTGATGCGTGGCTGCGCGGCGACGAGCGCGCTGGCCCCGAGCACCAGGAACGGAACCGCGAAGGTGAACGCCCGGGCCGGCGTGAGCAGCAGCAGCGCGCATCCGCCGGCGGCGCCGAGCGCCGAGGCCAGCAGCACCGGCCACAGCGTCCGCTCGGGGCGGTCGGCCTTCCCCAGCGCCACGACGTTGCCGAAGTAGCCGGGCCACAGCGCCACCGAGTTGGTCACGTTGGCCGAGACGGTGCCGAGTCCGCCGGCGACGAGCGCCGGAAAGAGCAGCAGCGAGCCGCCGCCGGCGATGGCGTTGACGAATCCGCCGATCAGCCCGGCAGCGGACACGAGCACGAGCTGCCCGGCGTTCACCGGCGATTCGACCCATCACTCATAGCGAGACGACATGTTGCCATACGGAACAGGTTTACGAGCATGTGCGCCGGCCGAAACACCACGGCAACAGCCGCTTCCTACGGTCGCAACGACGCGATCACGGAGGACGTCGATGACGGCTACCGCCCTGCCCCCCTTCGACGTCGAGGCGACCGGCTTCCCCGTCGTGCAGCCCCGTTCCGGTGATAGGTCAGGCGCCGGCTACCTCTCCGCCGAGCCGGAGAACACGCTGTGGGGACGTCTGCCCTGCGCGGCCGACGAACCGCGCACGGCAGTGCAACCCGGTGACGTGATCACCGTCGACACGCTCAGCCACGAGGGCATCCTCGAGGACCAGGGCCGCGACCCGCACGACTTCTTCGCGCGGTACGGCGTCGCCGCCGACGCGGTGCTCGCCGACGCCGCCGAACTGGCCGCGAGCGACTCGCCGCACGACTTCGACGACGACGGTCCGCACGTGATCACCGGGCCGATCGCCGTGCGCGGCGCGAGGCCGGGCGACCTGCTGGCGATCACCGTGCTCGAGTTGGTGCCACGGGTGCCGTACGGCATGGTCTCGGCCCGACACGGCTTCGGCGCGCTGCCCGGCGAGATGCCGACCCTGCCGGGCCCGGTGATCACCTTCGCCACCGCGCACGCCGACGATGGCGACGCCTGGGGCCGGATGGCCGTCGACCCGAACGACCCGAGCCGCGGCGCGATCCGGTTCCCGCTGCGACCGTTCCTCGGCGTCATGGGCGTGGCCGTCCCCGGCGACGTGCGGCCACACTCGGTGCCGCCGGGCCCGTACGGCGGCAACATCGACGTAGCCCTGCTCGGTGCGGGTGCCACGTTCTACATTCCCGTCCAGGTCGACGATGCGCTCGCGTACTTCGGCGATCCCCACTTCGCGCAGGGCGACGGCGAGGTGGCCCTGACCGCGTTCGAGGCGTCGCTGCGCGCCACCGTCAAGCTCGACGTCATCCCGGGAGGTGCCGCGATGCGCCCCGGCAACGGACGGATAGCTCCGTTCGCCGAGACGGCCGATCACCTGATCCCGATCGGCCTGGACGAGGACCTGGACGAGGCGATGCGCGAGTGCGTCCGCTGCGCGTTGGACCTGCTCGGGACCGACTACGGCATCGACCGGCACACGGCCATGGCCTACCTCAGCGCCGCGGGTGACTTCGCCGTGTCGCAGGTCGTCGATTCGGTCAAGGGAGTTCACGGCAGGATACGAAAGGCCGACTTCGCCGAGGTTTCCGCACCGGGGGAACGGCGTGTAGCTCACTGACCTGGGGCCACGACACCCACAGATGCGTCAGAAGAGCCGACTTTGGGGGCCATGTGGGGGCCGCGGCGGCGCGCTGCTTGGATGGTGCCGGATAGGTAGGGGGCGACGTAGTCGGGTGCCCAGGCTTGTTCGCGTTCGTAGGCGCGGACCCGAACGCGCAGCTGCCCGTCGCTCATCTCGGCTTCGGCGTGGCTTGCCTCGTGGCGGCCGAGCGCGCCAGGACGCGTATGCCTCGACCTGGCCGCGTTTCGGCGGGCCTGGCACAGCG
>Ga0137415_10006658_pt1 | contig 11461 bp, 11 predicted proteins | sample CZODoug3_1_1_16f_FD_183082 | JGI IMG/M metagenome (GOLD analysis project Ga0137415, IMG submission 183082) | Vadose zone soil fungal communities from Angelo Coast Range Reserve, California, USA - CZODoug3_1_1_16fungal (Hybrid Assembly) | ecosystem: Environmental > Terrestrial > Soil > Vadose...
CTCATTTGATGGAGTACGTCTGCCACGTTTGCGGATACATCGTCGGCGCCAATAGGAATTACCTCAATATTGCGCGCATGGAACAGGCGACGTTCAAATTCGGATGGTTCAGGGAGAATGATGTATGCCCGCCGTCCGGAAGCAGAGTCAGGCAAGTTAGAAAACAATCGGTTCACGATGTGAAAGATATAATTCACATTGGGATCGCGAAAGCTGTAGCCGATAAAGAGAACGGCTCTGCCTAGAATGTCCGCTCTTAATTTGAAATCCATTGGACTTTCGAGTCGCATGCGATCCATGTACTGGGATTCGGAGAGAACCATTTGATCGGGAGTGTTAAAGTCACCGTGAAATTTTACGACTTCGATCAGCGCCCGGTTGTGGCTAATATTGAGTTCAGCAGAAGTAATATGTGGACGACGCCCGCTTTTCCGCAATGCGCGCTCAATAAAGTCGTCGTAGTTTGTTGTGTAGTAGATGCCGCATCGGTGGAGCAGGAGGTCGCTCGCCCACCGGCACAACTCGGGATCGCCCACCATCACGGGGACGATGGGATGGTCACCGGGGAGGATGTCGAACTCCTCCTCGGTCATCCGGGCGCGGAAGAACTTCGTGTTGTCCGCGAGGCGTTGCCTCAGGTCGCCGGCCGTGCGCAGTAGCTCCAGCACTTTGAGGCTCGCCGCGACGATGGGCGGGGCGACCGAGTTGGAGAACAGGTAGGGTCGCGAACGCTGCCGCAGCATGGCGACGAGCTCTTTGCGACCCGACACGTAGCCGCCGCTGGCTCCCCCGAGCGCTTTGCCTAGGGTTCCGGTGATGGCATCGACGCGCCCCATCACCCCGTGGTGCTCGGGCGTGCCGCGGCCGTTGGCGCCGATGAAGCCGACGGCGTGCGAGTCGTCGACCATCACCATCGCGTCGTGGCGCTCGGCGAGCTCACAGATCTCGGGAAGCGGCGCCATGTAGCCATCCATGGAGAAGACGCCGTCCGTGACCACCACCCGAAAGCGCGCGCCGGCGCTGTCCTTCAGCTGGCGCTCGAGGTCGGCCATGTCGCGGTTGGCGTAGCGAAAACGCTTCGCCTTGCACAGCCGGATGCCATCGATGATGCTGGCGTGGTTCAGCGCGTCCGAGATGACGGCGTCGTTCTCGTCGAGAAGGGCTTCGAAGATGCCGCCGTTGGCGTCGAAGCACGACGAGTAGAGAATCGTGTCTTCCGTGCCAAGGAACTCGGTCAGAGCGGCCTCGAGCTCTTTGTGCACCTCCTGCGTCCCGCAGATGAATCGCACTGAGGCCATGCCGTAGCCCCACCGGTCGAGCGCCTCCTTTGCCGCAGCCACCACCGCGGGATGGTCGGCCAGGCCCAGGTAGTTGTTGGCGCACAGGTTCAGGACGTCTCGTTCCATCACCGCGACCGTCGCGCCTTGCGGCGATGTGATCACGCGTTCTGGCTTCTCGAGACCGGCGGCTCGAATCTCATCGAGCTGCTGGGTGAGGTGGGATCGCATGCGTTCGAACATCAGGCACTCCAGTCCAAAACAACTTTGCCGCACTGCCCGGAATGGGCCACTTCAAAAGCCTTCTTGTAGTCCTGGTACGGAAAGCGATGCGTGATCACCGGTGAGATGTCGAGGCCGCTCTGCACGAAGACCGACATCTGGTACCAGGTCTCGAAGATCTGGCGGCCGTAGACGCCCCGCACCGTCAGCATTTTGAAAACCACCTGGGACCAGTCGATGGCGAACTCGTGGTCGGGCAGGCCGAGCATCGCGATCCGGCCGCCGTGCGCCATGTTGTCGATCATCTCTCGCATCGCGCTCGGCACGCCGGACATCTCGAAGGCCACGTCGAATCCCTCCTTCATGCCGAGCTCTTCCTGCGCCTGGCGCAGGGTTGTCTTGCGCACATCGACCGCCATCGTCACGCCGACCTTCCGCGCAAGGTCGAGGCGGTAATCGCTGACGTCGGTGATCACTGTGAAGCGGGCGCCGTTGTGACGCGCCACCATCGCGGCCATGATCCCGATCGGGCCGGCGCCCGTGATGAGTACATCCTCCGCGACAAGGCGGTATTGCGTCGCGGTGTGGACCGCGTTGCCGAACGGGTCGAAGATCGCCGCGACGTCGAGGTCGATCTTGGTGAGGTGCGGCCACAGGTTGCCGGCCGGCATGACGATGAACTCGGCAAACGCTCCGTCGCGCTGGACCCCGATGCCGACGGTGTTTGCGCACAGCGCGCGCCGGCCTGCCAGGCAGTTGCGACAGCGCCCGCATGTGATGTGACCCTCGGCTCCGACGATCTCGCCGGGGTACACCGAGGCGACGTCCTCTCCCACCTCCACGACCTCGCCCACGAACTCATGCCCGACGACGAGCGGCGGGTGGATCGTGTGCTGCGCCCACTCGTTCCAGCTGTCGATGTGGAGGTCGGTGCCGCAGATGCCGGTGCGGAGGACCCGGATCAGCACCTCGCTCGGACCGGGTTTTGGCTCGGGCACATCCTGCAGCCACAGCCCCGGCTCGGCTTTTGCTTTGACCAGCGCCTTCACTGCTGGCCGATCATAGGAGTTCCCCGGGGGAGGGCTGGCGGCTAGCGGCTGGGCTCGTCGATGACCAGTTTTGGATGGTCGGCCCAGCCGACCACGGTCATGACCGTGAGGATCCTGTGGGGAAGCCCGTGCAGCACCAGGCGCCGTCCCTGTGGTGCGCTCTGTGCCACCCCGACCATGGCTCTGATCCCGGCCACGTCGACGAACTCGAGCCCGCTGACGTCGACGCCGAGGTCACCAGGCGGCCCAGAACCGTTGACGTGGCTCTCGCCGCCGCGGTTCAGCTCCTGGACCAGGCACCGGGCTATGGCTTCGGCGTTCCAGTGGTCGATGGATCCAGTGACGGTGAGCGCACCGTCCGGCGCGGTCCGCGCCACCAGGACGGCGCTATCCGCGTAAAGCTTGTCCCCTTCCTTCCCCTCGACGGCAGTCCCTCCTTCCTGGGGTCACTCTTCCCCCGCAGCCACCTCTCCCGCGGGCGGAGCGGGCACCGGCAGTGGCCCGCCCATCTCGCGATCTCTTCGCCGCACCCAATGCTCGAGCTCCTGAAGCCAGAGCTCGACTTTGCCTTTCGCGCCGTCCGCAGGGTCACCTTCGTTTCGACTGTGACCTGGGCTCGTGGTTCAACCCTCCACAAGTTTGCTCGACCAGCTGACTTGAACTGTACTACCTCGGCGGAAATTGTGCAATGTTCCTTACACTTGCGCCAAAACTTATGCAACAGTTAGACTTCGGACTCGAGGCCTGGTGGATGTCGAAGCAAAAGGACGACCACGCTGTGTACAGCATCGGCGCCGTCGCGAAGATGCTCGACGTGCCCGCCTCGACGCTGCGGGCCTGGGAAGAGCGGTATTCGGTCATCACGCCTGGCCGAAGCGAGGGCGCCCAGCGGCTCTACTCGCGAGCCCAGGTCGAGCAGCTCAGATACATCAAGTCTGAGATTGAGTCAGGGGCTAGCGCGGCCGACGCACACCGGCTCCTGGCTCAGCAGGTGGCCGCCTCGCGAACCCCCGCGGCGCCGGCTGAGCGGGACGCCGAGACCAGGCCGCTGATCCTGATCGTCGAGCGAGACCAATACGCCGCGGACCTCGAGGAGTACTTCCTTCGTACCGAAGGCTACGAGGTGGCCATCGCGCTGGACCCGATCCAGGCCAGGCTGCAGTTTCAGGAACGATCGCCGGCTGTGGTTGTGATCGACCTCCTGATCTCGGGCGGGGCTGGGTTTCGGCTGTGCGCCGAGTTTGCGGCCAAGCAGACGACGCAGGTCCTTGCCGTGGCGGCGATCGACAGCGCGGATGAGGCCATCCACCTTGGCGCGGCCGGTTTCCTGCGCAAGCCGCTCGAGCCGCTGGCACTGGTCTCATCAGTCCGCGACTTGCTCGGGACGAGCGCGCTGACTCGCCAATCGACGCGTACGCCCCTCAGCCGTTGATCGAGCGACTCTCCAGCGGAAACGAGCGCCTCGACGAGATCCTGAACGGCGGACTTCTCAAGAACTCGATCAACCTGATCGTGGGGGTGCCGGGGAGCGGTAAGACGATCCTCAGCCAGCAGTTCGCGTTCCAGAACGCAACAGTCGAGCATCCCGCTCTGTACCTCTCGACCCTCTCCGAGCCGTTGGACAAGATTCTTCGCTTCGGCGAATCCCTCAAGGTCTTCGACCGCGAAGCCGTCCGGGAGGGCCGCGTCATCTATGAAGACCTGGGCCAGGTGCTCGGCGGTAATGGGCTGGACCACATCCTGGCGGCAGTGGAGCGCTATCTGAAGGAGCTGCGCCCGGGCATCGTGGTGATCGACAGCTTCAGAGCGTTTCAAGCGGTCTCTGGGGATAGCACATCGTTCCGACGCTTCCTTTACGGTCTCACCCGACTGTTGGGCGCGAGCGCTACGACTTCCTTGTGGAACGCGCCATACACCCGAACCCAGGCGCTCGAGGCGGCGGAGTTTGCGGTCGCCGACGGCATCATCGCGCTGGACATCAAGCAAGTCGGCGCTCGTGAGGTACGCGTGCTGCAGGTCCTGAAGCTGCGCGGCAGCGGGTACCGCTCGGGTGAGCACGCGTACAGGATCACCGACGCCGGCTTTGATGTCTTTCCCAGGCTGGCCGACGCCAAGGTTGAGACCGACTACAAACTGGGACCGGAGCGCTCGTCGACAGGCATCGGGGCTCTGGACGAGATGCTCGGCGAAGGTGGGTACTGGTCGGGCGCGGCGACGATGGTCGCGGGGCCTTCCGGGATTGGCAAAACCCTGATGGGGCTGCACTTCCTTTTTCGTGGAGCGGAGGCTGGCGAACCGGGCATCCTCGCGACGTTCCAGGAAAACAACACCCAGCTGACCCGGATCGCCAAGAGCTTCGGGTGGTCTTTCGAAAAAGGCGGAGTCACCATTCTCAGCCGCAGCGTCGTCGACGTCTACATCGACGAGTGGGTGTACCAGCTTCTCGACCTGATCCAGAAGACTGGTGCCAGGCGCGTCGTGATCGACAGCCTTCCTGACGTGATGACCGCGGCGTCGGATCCGACGCGGTTCCGCGAGTGGATGTTCTCGCTGACCCAACGCCTGGAGCGCGCGGGAGTCAGCCTGATGATGATCGTCGAGGTGCCTGAGCTGTTTGAGCTGAGGCGAATCTCCGAGCAGGGCCTGTCGCACCTTGCGGACAATGTCGTGCTGCTGCAGTACGTCCAGGAAGGGCCCGAGCTCGCGAGGGCGGTGACGATCCTGAAGACGCGCGCCCTGTATCACCGGCCGACGGTCCACCGCTACGAGATCACCGAAAAGGGTTTCATCCTCGGCGACGTCCTCAGCCTGACCCGCTGACGGAAAAGAACTGCGACGGATCGAACGCTAGAGCGCTCCGTTATGCGCCGCGCCCGGCCGCCTTAAGTCGAGATTAAGCGGGAAGCAAGCGCTTAAGATTCCGCCTCAGGCGGCGACGGGTCGCCCATCTCAACGGTGTGCCGGGAAGGCTGGTCGGCAGGAGGTCGACGGCCGCCCGCATGAGCACCGCTCAGAGCTTTCTCCTCTTTCTCATCGTTCTCGGTGCAGCCGCGACCGCGCTGCGTTTCATCTCCCGAACCACACCGACGGTCCCGTATCCCGTACTGCTTGCGGTGGGCGGCATTCTCATTGGAGTCATAAGTCCATCGATCGGGGGCCTGCATCTTCCGCCTATCGGCCCGGACCTGATCCTGCTCGCCTTCGTCCCCGGGCTCGTCTTCGAGGCATCGCTGACACTCGACCTCGATGAGCTCCGGCGCCGGGTCGTCCCCATCGGCTTGCTGGCCACGGTGGGCGTGTTCCTGACAGTGATCGTGATCGGCGCGCTGGCGCACTGGGGCCTGGGACTTGACTGGGGGAACGGTTTTCTGCTGGGCGCAATCGTCGCCGCGACCGACCCCATCGCCGTGGTGGGTTTGCTGCGTCAGCTCGGGGCTCCGCGCGGACTGGAGGCGATCCTCGACGGCGAGAGCCTGTTCAACGATGGGACGGGGGTCGCCGTTTTTTCGGCCGTCCTCGGCACGATTCTGACCGGCCATCCTTCGCTGTCGGATGCGGGGCTCCGGTTTGTCTACGTGACCGGACTCGGCGCCGCGGTCGGAATTGCCGCCGGCGCGACGGGCGTGCTCGCTCTGCGCCTGGTCAGGGAGGCGGAGCTGGAGATCCTTACCACGCTCGTCGTCGCATATGGCGCGTACCTCGCGGCCGACCTGGCGCACGGCTCAGGCGTGGTTTCTGTCGTCACCGCAGGGATCGTCGTGGCGCGATATGGAAGCCAGACGGGCCGACTCAAGGGCACCCAGCTCCAGGGGTTTTGGAGCTTGCTCGCGTTCGTCCTCAACGCGATCCTGTTTCTGATGGTCGGCATCGCCTTGCCCACCCATCGCCTCATCGCGGTCGCGGGATTGGCATTGGGCGCTTACGTGATCATGTTTGTCGCACGCGCCATCCCGGTCTATGGATTGCTTGGCGTGGTCGACGCGAGAGGGTCTTCGATTCCGTGGCGCTGGCGCCACATGACGTTCTGGGGTGGCATGCGTGGCGCGCTGTCAGTGGCTTTAGCCCTCTCAGTTGCCGCGACGCCTCAGGTCAATCCGCAGGTGTCGGTGATCGCCTACGGGATGGTGGTGCTGTCGCTGATCGTGCAGGGCGGGTTGCTGCTGCCAGTTGCGGACCTACTCCATCTGCGGGGTCGAGCTACCTAGACGCGCACTCTGGGCACACGCCGGTGAACAGCAGCTGGTGGCTCGTCACCACGAAGCCGGTGCTCGTCCTGACCGAAGCCGACGCGTCGTCGAGGACGCACCCCGGAACCTCGACCACGCGCCCACATGAGTCGCAGCGGATGTGCTCGTGGTGCTCTTCCGACAGCTCGTAGTGCACCTTGCCATCCCCGAGGTCAATGCGCTTGATGACGCCTTCCTTCTCCATCCCTGTGACCGCGCGAAAGACCGTGGAGTAGTCGGCCGCACCGAGCGACTCCAGGACGGCCTCATGGAGCTCGTCGATCGACCAGAGGTGCTTTTGCTCCGCCTCGAACAGGGTCCGGACCTGGTCGCTGACCGGGCTGGGCCTCGCCATCAGTGATCAAGCTTACGCGCACTTGACTTGCGCAATCAACTTGTGCAAACATCTTGCGCTATGGGGAGGGGTGCGGTTTTGCTTGGGTTCTTGCTGCTGGCGGCGTGCGGAACGACGACGGCGGCGCCTTCGGCCACCATCAACGTGGTCGCCGGAGAGAACTTCTGGGGCAGCATCGCCTCGCAGCTGGGCGGCCCGAAGGTGAGTGTACAGAGCGTCGTCACCGACCCCAACGCAGATCCCCACGAATACGAGAGCAGCACCAACGACGCCCGCGCCTTCGCGGAGGCGAAGCTCGTCATCCTGAACGGCGCCGGGTATGACGTCTGGGGCAAAAAGCTGTTGGACGCGAATCCCGCCAACAACCGCCGCGTGCTCGACATCGCCGAGATGCTCGGCAAGAAAGAGGGCGACAACCCTCACTTCTGGTACGACCCCGGTTATGTCTCGCGTGTCGCCGACCGCATCACGGCCGAATACAAAGCCATCGATTCGGCGGACGGAAGCTTCTTCGACCAGCAGCGGTCGGAGCTGACCGCGAAGTTCCAGCCGTACGTGAATGAGATCGGAACGATCAAGCAGAACTACGGCGGCACGGCTGTCGGCGCGACGGAGAGCATCTTCCAGTACATGGCCACAGCCCTGGCGCTGAACCTCACCACGCCGGTCGAGTTCATGAACGCGGTCGCCGAGGGCAACGACCCCCCGGCCAACGCCGTCGCGACATTCCAGGAGCAGATCTCCCGGAACCAGATCAAGGTGCTCGTCTACAACGTGCAGACCACCACGGCGGTGACGACCAACATCAAATCTCTCGCGGCTTCGCATCACATCCCCACCGTCGGCGTCTCGGAGACGCTGCAGCCTGAGAACCTGACCTTCCAGGACTGGCAGGCCAAACAGCTCCGGGCGCTCGAGGCAGCTCTGAAGGCGAGCAGCTGACCAACCCCGCAGTTTCCGCACTCGACCTGACCGCGAGTTACGACGGGCGAACGGTCTGGTCAGGCGCGTCCTTCGGCATCGCTGAAGGCTCCTTCGTGGCCATCCTCGGGCCCAACGGGTCGGGCAAGACAACGCTGGTTCGGATGATCCTGGGCCTGCTGTCGCCGGCGGCCGGCCGGCTCGAGGTTTTCGGTCGCACCCCGCGCCGGGGAGATCCAGGCATCGGCTACGTGCCACAGCGGTCGACCTTCGACCCGGAGCTCTCCATCCGCGGCAGGGATTTCGTCCGCCTCGGCGTCGACGGCCATCGCTGGGGCGTCCGCCTGCTGGGAGGGGCTGACGCCGCGGCCGCCGTGGACGCGTCGATCGACGCTGTCGACGCACACGCATACGCCGATCAGCCGCTGGGCCGGCTGTCGGGCGGCGAGCAGCAACGTCTGCTGCTCGCGGAGGCGCTGGTCGGGAATCCTCGGCTGCTCCTGATGGACGAGCCGCTGTCCTATCTGGACGTTCGCAACCAGGGCACGATCGTCCAGCTGATCAGCGACGTGGCGAGACGGCGCAACCTGACGGTGCTGCTGATCGCCCACGACGTGAACCCTTTGCTGCGCCACATCGATCAAGTTGTCTATGTCGCCGCCGGTCGCGTCGCGATCGGCACGCCGGACGAGATCATCACGTCGGAGCGACTCAGCGAGATTTACTCCACGCCCGTCGAGGTCGTGAGGGACAGCCGCGGCCGCGTGTTCGTGGTTGGCCTCGAGGAGGAGACAAGTCACCCTCATGCCTGACGCGGCCATGCTCCTCAACATCGCCAACCCGACGCCGAGCTGGAACCCTCTCGACGACCTCGCGATGCTCTTCCACTACGACTTCATGGTCCATGCTTTCGAGGCCGGGACCGTTGTCGCAATCGTGGCTGGATCGATCGGTTACTTCGTCGTGCTGCGCGGGTCGTCGTTCGCCGCGCACGCCCTTTCGCACATCGGCTTTGCGGGGGCGGCCGGGGCGGTTGTCATCGGGCTGAGCCCCGTCGTCGGGTTGCTCGCGTTCACGCTCGGCAGCGGCACCGCTATCGGGGCCTTGGGCAACCGCCTGCGCGGACGCGACATGACGATCGGCATCGTCCTCGCGTGGACGCTTGGCCTGGGCGTCCTGTTCATCTCGCTTTATCGCGGCTACGCGACCGAGGCCTACGCGCTGCTCTTCGGCGAGATCCTGGGGATCAGCGCAGACGACGTGTTGGTGACGCTGATCGCTGGCGCGATCACGATCAGCGCCCTGGTGATCGTTTACCGCCCCCTCCTGTTCTCGTCGGTGGACGAGGACTTGGCGAGCGCCAAGGGGGTCCCGGTGACGGCGCTTTCAGTGATTTTCATGGCGATCCTGGCGGTGGCCGTGACCGAGGCGGTGCAGGTCGTCGGCGTGCTGCTGATCTTCGCTTTGATCGTGACCCCCGCCGCGATCGCGATCCGCTTCACGTGCCGTCCGCCCCGCGCGATTGCGATCGGGGTTGGGTTGGCGCTCCTGTTCACCTGGCTTGGCCTGAGCATCGCGTACTTCTCACCGCATCCTGTGAGCTTCTTCATCACGTCGCTCGCGTTTTTCACGTACCTGGGCGTCCGGCTCTCGGAGCCTGTGAGGCGCGCGCTCATCTAAGGTTTTTGTCGATGCGGACGCGGATGCGGGTGGGAGTCGCGCTGCTCTTGATCGTCGTGGCGCTCGCGGCGTTCAACTACCTGCGCCCAATCCCGGCCGTGGCCGCCGCGCCTCTCTTGCCCCCGACCGACACGGTGCCAGGCACTCCGCCTACGCTCCCATGGCCGTCCCACGGTTCCGGGGCGGTGGCCGTGGCCAACCTCGGATTCATCGGCAGCTCCGGCAACGAACAGGCGATGCCCGCGGCCAGCGTCACCAAGGTGATGACCGCGCTGATCGTGCTCGAGGACAAACCACTCAAGAAAGGTGAGACGGGTCCGAATGTCATCCTCACCGACGCGGACGTGCAGTCTTACCAGTCCGACCTCAACGACAAACAGTCGGTCGTGAAAGTCGAGGCGGGGGAGACGCTGACCGAGTTCCAGCTGCTGCAGGGAATGCTGATTCCCTCCGCCAACAACCTCGCCGAGACCATCGCGCGCTGGGATGCCGGTTCGATCGACTCCTTCGTGGCGAAGATGAACGCTCGTGCCGCCGCGCTGCACCTCACGCACACAAAACTTGCCGATGTCAGTGGCGCCTCCGCCTCCAGCGTGAGCACGCCCACCGACCTGGTGAACCTCGGCATGGTCGCGATGCAGGACGACGTGTTCGCGGAGGTCGTCGCGATGGGGCAGGCCACGTTGCCCGTCGCCGGCACTGTCTACAACGTCAACGCCCTTCTGGGCCAGAGTGGCATTCTCGGCATCAAGACCGGCTCGGGTCTCAACACCGGCGCCAACTATCTCTTTGCGGCCAACGTCACCGTGGACGGACACACGATCGTCCTGTACGGGTGCGTGATGGGCCAGTCCACGCTTGCCGCCGCCTTCGCGACCGCCACGAGCTTGATCGCCGCTATCTCATCAGCGCTGCATGTCAGGCGCGTCATCGCGCGAAATCAATCGATCGCGACTTACACGACGCCGTGGGGCGAGCAGACCGATCTGGTTTCAGCCGTGGACGTCGACCTCGCCGAGTGGCCCGGCATGGTCCTTCGCCAACGCCTCACCGCGAACTCGATCGTCATCGACCAGCCGCTGCCTCCGCGAACACGCGAGGGGACCGAGCACGTCGTGCTCGGCGACTACACCGTTGACGTGCCGCTGGTCACCGCGGACCAGCTGTATCCGCCCGGCCGGCTCTGGAGGCTGACCCGGGTCAGGTTCTAGCCGCCCGCGTGTACGCGATCTCAAACGAGATCCGCAGCGGTTCGATCACCGGCGGGTCTTCCGTGGCGCGGTGTTCTCGGCGAACAGCCTGAAGCGCACGCTCACGTTGCCCCAGACGTGTTGGAGATAGCGCCGAGCCGCCTCCGCGCCATCCTCGTCGAGCCGGTAGAGGCGGCGCGCGCCGAGCTGCTGGTCGGAGACCAGCCCGGCCTTGTTCAGGACCCTGAGGTGGCGGGAGACCGCCGGGCGGCTGATCGGAAGCTTGTCCGCGATCTCCTGCACCGACCTGGGGCGGCGCGCCAAGAGCTCGACGATCTCCCTGCGGTACGAGTTGCCCAGCGCGTCGAACGGGTCTCCTCTTTGTTCTTTGACCTTCACCTGGAGTATCGTAACGGCGCCGTTACGGTAACTGAATTGTTACGGGAGGAGGAGGCATGGCCAAGGTGAAGGGGTCGGGCACGAAGCAGTCACCGTGGGAGCTCACGACACCCAGCGGTTCGTCGCAGTACTTGATGTACAG
>Ga0137415_10006660_pt1 | contig 11458 bp, 7 predicted proteins | sample CZODoug3_1_1_16f_FD_183082 | JGI IMG/M metagenome (GOLD analysis project Ga0137415, IMG submission 183082) | Vadose zone soil fungal communities from Angelo Coast Range Reserve, California, USA - CZODoug3_1_1_16fungal (Hybrid Assembly) | ecosystem: Environmental > Terrestrial > Soil > Vadose...
CTGACCCTTGAAGCGGAAGGTCGAGTTGCGCGAAGTCACCGCCAATGACCGCCATCGCGACAGCTCGGTGATGATGTCCTCGGTCATGCCATCGGCGAAGTAGTCCTTCTCGGGGTCACCTTCCGTGTTCAAGAACGGCAACACGGCGATCGAAGACGGTGCTTGGCTGGAAGCGGCCACCGCCGCGGGCGACTCTTCGCGCGTAGCGAGCGCCGCAGCGAACCGATACCCGCGCCCCGAAATGGTGGCGATCGTTTGCGCTCCAAGGACCTTGCGCAGGGCGCTGATCTGGACCTGAAGGTTGTTCTCTTCCACCACGAGCCCGGGCCAGACCAGCTCGAGCAACTCGTCTTTGGTGACCAGCCGTTCACGCCGCTCGATCAGGGTGAGCAGGATATCCAGCGCCCTTGCGCCCAACGCCACCGGTTGCCCGTCGGCGAGCAGTTGCCGGGTCGCAGAATCCAGCTCGAACCGGTCAAAGCGGTAAGAGGTGGTCGCTTTGTTCATAGCAACGTCCGCCATGAGCAAAATTATGTACTACTGGCGAAGGGTCCGCCTCTTTGGCCCGAGAGCGGCGCGGGTTGTTGCGCCCTATTCGCAGGGTGGCGTGCTAGCGTGAGGCGTTCAAATACGCGGGATCCGTCCTGTTGACCCCGACGCTGGCTGAGCCCGATGCCGCTGCGCCCACTCCCGACCCGGATCTTCGCCGTTGGCCTTGTTCTTGGGGCGGCACTGCTTGCAGTCTGCGGCGCGGCGGCGGCCGCCTCTTGCCAACTCGGGATCATCGGAACCCAGCATGTCGAGCTGAAGGGCTCGTCTGCCTGGATCGAAGGGTCCGTGAACGCGCAACCGATCAGGGTGCTCCTCGACACGGGTTCCGCCCTGACTTCCTTGAGCCGCCAGTTCGCACAGCGGGCATCGCTCGATCTGCACCCCGCGCAGGGGTGGGTTTACGGCGTTGGCGGTCGGTCCGATGTTTACAGCGCGCATATCAAGTCGTTGGCCTTCGGCCCGCTGCTCGCAGAGGATGTCTACGTCGCGGTCATCGCAGACACTGGCGAAACGCCGACGTGGGACGGAATACTCGGCGCCGACATCCTGTTCGGTCACGATCTCGAAATGGCGCTCAAGGACGGAGAGATTCGGGTGCTGATGCCGGACGGCTGCCGCGATGAATTCCTTGCCTACTGGGATCGGGAGGCCTCGGCCGTGCCGATGTCGCGAGTGAGTCACATCGATCATCGACAGATCATCACGGTGCAGGTCAACGACCGGGATGTGAGGGCGCTGATCGACAGCGGTGCCTACCGGTCGATGATCGACGCTGCGTCAGCGGGCCGCCTGGGCGTGACGCGCGAAACCAGCAAGATTCCCTCTGAAAGCCGCATCAGCGGTGTCGGGCCGGGGAAGGTCGACACCTGGGTCGCGCCGTTCCGCAAGGTCGTCATCGGGCGCGAAAGTATCAGCGACACCCAACTCTTGGTGGGCGACCTCCGGAGCGGTCATCGCCAGGATGCCGACGTCGAGACGAGGATCAGGCGGCAAAACGACATGGGATACGACATGGTCCTCGGTGCCGACTTTCTGAAGGCGCACCGGGTCCTTTTCTCGGTGAAGCAGGAGCTGTTCTACTTCTCGTATGTGGGCGGGCGCATTTTTGCCATCGACCACTGAGCGCGGGCAGCGCTGACCATGACGCCGGCCGAGTTCATTGCCCAGCTTAACGAGTTCCAACGCCGTTACAGGCGTCTTTTCTACGTGGGTGGCGTGGCGGTCCTTCTGGTTGATCTTGCCATCATCGTGTACGTATTCCGTCTTTACCCTCTTCAAGTGGGCGGCGCTGACGCGCTCGCCGCATATTGGATCGGTTTTGCCGCATGTTGGCCTGCGATCGTCGCTCTGTACCTGGTTCGTCGAAGAACCATCAACAGGTACGCTCCGGTCTGTCGAACCTGCGGCGCGAAGGCGACGTGGAAGTTACGCTCGCAAATCCTGATCACGGGTCACTGTCCAAGATGTCACGCAGCGTTTTTCGCGATACCGTCTAAGCTGCCGATCGGTACGTCGCTACCACCTGGCGGCGCGTCGGATTTCTGACCAGCTTCCGTTGCAGGCGGATTGCTTGGCAACGACCGACCGACTCGCAGCTACCGATGGGGTCGCTCGCCGTCTGCTGACGATGAAGGTAGCATGCTGCGCACCTGCGACCCGTCATCAAGGTACCGAAGCGATGAGCCGAACCGCGCGATGCCTCGCTGCCATCCTGTTGCTCGCCACCGGGTGTCCCGCCGTGGCCGAAGAGCCGGCCTTGCCGTACTCGCCCAGCCTGGACGTCACTGCAATGGACCGCACAGCCGACCCCTGTGCGGATTTTTACCAATATGCATGCGGTGGATGGCGGAAAAACAATCCGATTCCGCCGGACCAGACGTCATGGAGCGTGTACCGCAAGCTCTCCGAGGACAATCTGGCACTGCTTCGAGGGATCCTGGAGCGGGCCGCCGCAGCGATGGACCGGGATGCTGTGACACAGAAGATCGGCGACTATTACGCAGCGTGCATGGACGAGGCGCGGGTCGATCGTCTTGGCGCGTCCCCGCTCAAAGCCGATCTCGATGCGATTTCGGCGGCGACATCCGTCGGTGCGCTCACGCGCCTGATCGTCAGGCTTCAGCGTGAGTCGGCCGGCCGCAGCATCCTGTTCAAAACGAGCTCTGACCAGGACCCGGATGATTCGGAGACCGAAATTGCAAGTTTCGATCAGGGCGGCCTCGGTCTGCCGGATCGCGACTACTACGTGAAGACGGATGCAAAGTCCAAGGACAACCGGGATAAATACCAGGCGCACGTGGAGAAAGTGCTCGAGCTCCTGGGCGATGCGCCCGCGTCCGCCAAGAAGAGCGCAACTGAAATCATGCTCCTGGAGACCTCGCTCGCCGAGGCATCGCTGACAAGGGTCGAACGCCGTGACCCTTACAAGATGAAGCACAAGATGCGGCCTGCTGAGCTCGACGCGATGGCGCCAAACCTTGCGTGGAAGGCATATCTCGCAGAGCTCGAGGCGCCCGCCTTCGACATTGCCAACGTAACCGCACCCGCGTTCTTTTCGGAGATCTCCAAGCGCCTTGGCTCTGTGCGGTTGGCGGTCTGGAAGGACTATCTGCGCTTTCACCTCGCCAATGCTCACGCACCGTACCTGTCCGCCGCATTCGTGACCGAGGATTTCGACTTCTATCGCAAGTATCTGAATGGTGCCAAGGAAATTCAGCCGCGCTGGAAGCGCTGCGTACGACTGGTCGACTATCAGCTCGGCGAAGCGCTCGGCCAAGCCTTCATCCGCAGGGTATTCGCGAGCCAGACGAGGCAAGCCACGCTGATCATGGTGCGCCGGATCGAGGCCGCGATGGAACGCCGCCTGCAAGAACGCGACTGGATGAGTGCCCAGACGAAGCGGGCCGCTTTGGCCAAGCTGCACGCGATCCGCAACAAAATCGGCTACCCCGAGCGTTGGCGCGATTATTCGGCCATTCGCATCGAGCGCGCGGATTTCGAAGGCAACCTCCGCCGCGCTGCCTCGTTCGAGTTTGCGCGTCAGCTCGGCAAGATCGGCCAAGCGGTCGATCACGACGAGTGGGGCATGACACCTCCGACCGTCAACGCATACTTCAACCCGGCGATGAACGACATCAACTTTCCGGCGGGCGTGCTCCAGCCGCCACTGTACGATCCGAAGATGGACGACGCTCCGAATTACGGCGATACCGGCGGCACCATCGGCCACGAGCTAACGCACGGCTTTGACGACGAAGGCCGCCAGTACGACGCGCATGGCAACCTGAAGGACTGGTGGACGAGCGAGGATGCGGCGAAATTCGCCGAGCGGGCGAAGTGCGTATCGGACCAGTATGGTGCTTATGTTGCCGTCGACGACATCAAAATCAACAGCGCACTGACCCTCGGCGAGGACGTGGCCGACCTGGGTGGCGAGGTCCTGGCCTATGTCGCGTGGAAAGACGCGGTGCAGGACCGCAAGCTTGAGGACCGTGACGACCTATCCCCTGACCAGCGCTTTTTCGTTGGCTTCGCGCAGTGGGCATGCGAGAACACGCGCCCCGAGCAACAGCGCGAATGGGCGCTGACGAATCCACATTCGCCTGCGAAGTACCGCGTCAATGGCGTGGTCGTCAACATGCCGGAATTCGAGAGAGCTTTCTCCTGCAAGGCGGGGGCGCCAATGACGAAGCCCAAAGGAAAGGCCTGCGCTATTTGGTGATGCGCACTCTCGCCTCTCCGATGCCGTGAAGAAGCCAGGCTCGTCATCTTCTCAGACCGCGTCGTCGGCCAACTCCTCGTCCCACGCGCGACCAAGCCCTGCGGCCCCGCCCTTCCTCTGATGAAGTAGAGACAAGGGCGTAATGAGGCGGCCAGTTTCAGCGCCACGGAGTGCGCGCTCGACAAGCTGCCGGTACATCGGCGGGTCGACAAACTGAAGAAAGGGATTAGTTCCATCCAAAGCGTGGGTTGGCCCCGGATCTGCTGCAGGTTCATCCGAACCCACCCTGCTGGCATCGTACGGCATGCGTACCTCCCGTCGGCTTCAAAAAGCAAACTGCATTCTTCGCGCTCTGAACGCCGCCAGTGCCTGCTCTGCCTTCCTGACGCGCGATCCCTTGCACTGCACACTACCTGCACCGCCCCGGTTGAATACTGCAGTTCGCGCCGTTTCTTCCGCCCATCCTTACTGACCGCACTTGGCTTGCCGCCGCTGTACGTGCAACAACGTAGGCATTTCCCTTACGCGCTACAAGCTCAAGGAAATACTGAGTTTCGTCGAGAAGCATTCAGGCGCCTGCGTGGGCTTTCAGACCCAGGCGCACTTCGCGGGCGTGTTCCCGCGCTATTTGAAGAGGATTCGATTCCCTCTCACGCTGCACGTCGCGTCGGTTCGATCCTCGGCCCCGCTCTAGCCTCCCGCAGATCGTGCGCCCACGCTGCAGCTCTGTATGAAGCGCACGAACGCTGCGTCAGCGAGGGTTTCGCTCAGGGTGGTCGTCACGATCACTTGAACTGCATTCGCGTCATGCTCGAGCGACTCGACGGACATCGTGGCGCCGGGATCTTGAAAGTACATCCGAAGCGCGGCAGGAAAGCGGTCCAGTCCCCGCGGAAACCGCGCTGGGCTTATTGGAGCTGGAAGCGAGCGCGGGTCCGCCGGATCCCGGTACTCGCAATGAATCACGTAAACGAAGCGCGTCATCGGAACACCCGCTACATCGCCTCCGTCCGGATGCTCTCGGTCAACGAAGAAGGAAATGCCCTTTCTGTCGATGATGGCCTTGAAGCCGGAATTCGCTGGATACATGGGGCCGCCGTCGCTCGTACCTGTAAACCGGTACCTCGACTGTACACGCCCGCCCGCATCAAATTCGGGATCTGCCTTCTTGGCGGTATCGCTGGGGGAGTCCTAGCTGCCCAGAAGCCGACAGTCCGGGCATATTGGGGCGCGTTCGTCTACAAAAGCGGCAGTTGTTTGGCCGACGAGGGATCCCGCTCGCAGCCTCGCGCGTCCCAAACGCCGCAAACGGCAAGTCCGCTCAAATATCCCTGGGCGTGGCGCCACCTGGCGACGTCAGGGCCACCGGATCGCTGGCGGGAAAAGTCAGGGCCAGGCCTTCGTCGAGCAACGCTTCAATGCGGCTGCTCGTGAGTTCGTCCCGGGCACCGCGTTTGTCGCGCGCCGCCCGCGCCGGTCCGGGACGATCGCGGCGCCCGGATGCCTCGTTCGTGGAACGGTTCATTCGAGGCATTGTGCGCCACCGATCGCGACGCTCCAAATGCCGGGCTGCGGCGCAACCGACTTAAACTGCCGCGATCGAATCAGACCGCCACGCGAAGGCGGGAACGCGGTAGAACCCGTGGCCGGCCATGCCATCCCGAACGATCTGAAGCTCGCCGACTTCGACTTCGAATTGCCCGCGCACCTGATCGCGCAACGCCCGCTTCCCGATCGCGCAGCGAGCCGCCTGTTGCATCTGGCCGGCGACGGCCTCACGGACCGGCACTTTTCCGATCTTCCCGACCTGCTCGAGGCGGGCGACCTGGTGCTGCTGAACGACACGCGGGTGATCAAGGCCCGGCTGTTCGGCAGCAAGCCCAGCGGCGGCAGCGTCGAGGCCTTGATCGAGCGGGTGATAGCGCCGCGCACGGCCCTGGCGCTGCTCAGAACCAGTCATTCGCCCCGCAGCGGCCAGCGCATCGACTTTGCGGGCGCGCACGCGATCGTGAGCGGACGGGCGGGCGAGCTGTTCGAGCTGCGGTTCGACACCGAGGTCGCGCCGCTGCTGGCGCGGATCGGGCAGGTCCCGCTGCCTCCGTACATCGAGCACACGCCGGACGCGCTGGACGAGGCGCGCTACCAGACGGTGTACGCCCGATGCGAGGGCGCGGTGGCCGCTCCGACCGCCGGGCTGCATCTGACGCAGGCCCTTCTGGAGCGGCTGGACGCGCGCGGAGTGGCCACGGCCTTCGTCACGCTGCACGTGGGGGCCGGCACGTTCGCGCCCGTGCGCACCGAACGGGTGGCCGATCACGTGATGCACGCCGAGCGTTACCGGGTCGGCGAGGCCACCGCGCGCGCGGTCAACGCGACCCGAGCGGCCGGAGGTCGCGTGCTGGCGGTCGGAACGACCGCCTTGCGCGCGATAGAGTCGGCCGCGCATGACGGCATCGTCACGCCAGCCGACGCCGAAACACGCCTGTTCGTCGTTCCCGGCTACCGGTTCCAGGTGGTCGATCGCCTGGTCACCAATTTTCACCTGCCCCGCTCGACGCTGCTGATGCTGCTGTGCGCGTTCGCGGGCCTCGAGCATGTAAAGCGCGCCTACCGGCATGCGATCGAGCAACACTATCGCTTCTACAGCTACGGGGACGCGATGCTGGCAGAGCGCGCCACATGATCCGTTTCCAGGTAAGCGCGGTCGACGGTCTGGCGCGCAGCGGGCTGCTGCAGCTTGGGCACGGCGAGGTCCAGACACCGGCCTTCATGCCGGTGGGCACCTACGGAGCGGTCAAATCGCTGGCTCCGAACGACTTGCGGCAAGTGGGCGCGCAGATCGTGCTGGGCAACACGTACCACCTGTGGCTGCGCCCGGGCCTTTCGGTGATCGGCGCACACCGGGGGCTGCACCGCTTCATGGGGTGGAATGGACCGATCCTGACCGACTCGGGCGGCTTCCAGGTCTTCTCGCTCGGGCCGCTGCGCAAGGTCGGCGAGGACGGGGTGCGGTTCCGGTCCCCGATCAACGGCGACGCGATGCTGCTGACGCCGGAGGAATCGATCCGGATCCAGCATGTGCTCGATTCGGACATCGCGATGATCTTCGACGAGTGCACGCCGTACTGGATCGAGTCGGACGGGCAGGCGCGGCCGGCCACCGAGGGCGAGGCGGCCGATTCGATGCAGCGGTCGCTGCGCTGGGCGCGCCGCTGCCGCGACGAGTTCGATCGGCTGCGCGGCGCGGGGGCCCTGTTCGGCATCGTCCAGGGCGGCATGTTCGAAGCGCTGCGCGAGGAGTCGGTGGCGGGCCTGCTCGCCATCGGCTTCGACGGCTACGCGATCGGGGGCCTTTCAGTGGGCGAGCCCAAGCCGCAGATGCTCGCGATGATGCGACACGCGGCCGCTCGGCTGCCTCAGCCGGCGCCGCGCTACCTGATGGGAGTCGGAACGCCGGAGGACCTGCTGGCCGCCATGGCCGCCGGAATCGACCTGTTCGACTGCGTGCTGCCGACCCGCAATGCGCGCAACGGGTGGCTGTTTACCCGTCGAGGCAACGTGAAGATCCGCAATGCGCGCTACCGCGACGACAGCTCGCCGCTGGATCCGGACTGCGCGTGCGCCACCTGCCGGCAATTCAGCCGCGCCTACCTGCACCATCTGCAGCGGATCAACGAGATGCTGGGCGCACGCCTGAACACCATCCACAACCTTCACTACTATCTGGACCTGATGCGGCGCGCCCGGCTGTCGATCCAGCAGGGTTCCTTCGAGCGCTTCGCGCAGGCCGAGCTGGCCGGCCGCGCAGCTATACTTGCGAGTTAACCTCGGTACCGAAACGGGGAGCCGGAGCTTTCGATGCCATTGATCTCAGACGCCTTCGCCCAGGGTGCCGCAGTGCCGGGCGACGGGGGCGGCATGATGCCGCTGGTCTTCATCGTCGTGATGTTCGCGATCTTCTACTTCCTGCTGATCCGGCCGCAGGCCAAGCGTCAGAAGGAACTGAAGTCGATGATCGAAGCGCTGAACAAGGGCGATGAGGTCGTGACCTCCGGCGGACTGGTCGGGCGCGTCACGGAGCTGTCCGACCAGTACCTGACGCTGCAGATCGCAACGGTCGCAGGTCAGCCGGTGGCCGTATCGGTGCAGCGCTCTTCGGTCGCAACGCTGCTGCCCAAGGGCAGCATGAAATCGATCTGAGGCGAGCGCGCCGCTCAGGCCTGCTCGTCCGCCGCCTCTCCCGGGTCGCTCCGGCTCAACCGTGCTGTCATGAACCGCTATCCGCTCTGGAAGTACCTGATCATCATCGCGGCGCTGTGTTTCGGAGTGCAGTACACGCTGCCGAACTTCTTCGGCGAGTGGCCGGCCGTGCAGATCGCTTCGGTCAAGGCCACGGTGCACGCCGACACGGGGCTCCTCACCCGCGTGCAGGAGACGCTCAAGGCGGCCGGCATTGAGCAGGCGGGCGCCACGCTCGACGTGATCGGACTGAATCCGACCGTGTTCGTCCGCTTCCGCGACGCCGACACCCAGAAGCGCGCCCGCGACCTGCTCGACCAGAAGCTCAATTCCGACCCGTCCGACCCGACCTACGTGGTGGCCCCGAACCTGGTGTCGCGCACGCCCGCCTGGTTGCAGAGTCTGCACGCCCTGCCGATGTACCTGGGACTGGATTTGCGTGGCGGGGTGCACTTCCTGATGCAGGTGGACCTTGACGAGGCGGTCAACAAGCGCCTGCAGGCACTGGAAGGCGATCTGCGCACGCTGCTGCGCGAGAAGGACATGCGCCATTCCGGCATCTCGCGCGATGGCGAGTCGCTGGTGATCCGCTTTCGCGATCCGGCGACCCGCACGCAGGCCTCCGACACGATCCGCAACGCGATCTCGGATCTGGCGTTGCGCGAGGACACCGCGGGCGGCGATCCGGTGCTGATTGCCACGCTGACGCCGGCCGCGCGCAAGGCCACGCAGGACAGCGCGCTGGCGCAGAACATCACCACGCTCCACAACCGGATCAACGAGCTGGGGGTGGCCGAGCCGGTGATCCAGCAGCAGGGCGCCGATCGCGTGGTGGTGGAACTGCCCGGGGTGCAGGATACGGCGCGCGCCAAGGACATCATCGGCCGCACCGCCACACTGGAGTCTCGGCTGGTCGATGTTTCGCCTGAGGGCCTGGCGGCGGTGACGGGCAACGCCCCGGTTCCGTTCGGCTCGGAGCGCTTCACGATCGGGCGCGGCGCTCCGGTGGTGCTGAAAAAGGAGGTGATCTTCTCCGGCCAGCAGCTGCAGGGGGCGCAGGCCACGTTCGACGAGAAGCAGCAGCCGGCGGTTTCGATCGAACTGAACGAATCGGCCGGCCGCTTCATGCGCAAAGTCACGCGCGAGAACCTGAAAAAACCGATGGCCGTGGTGCTGTTCGAGAAGGGGCGCGGGGAGGTGCTGACGGTGGCCACGATCCAGTCCGAGTTCGGATCGCGCTTTCAGATCACCGGGCTCGGGACCACCCAGACCGCCAATGACCTGGCGCTGCTGCTGCGGGCCGGCGCGCTGGCCGCGCCGATGCAGATCATCGAGGAGCGCCTGATCGGACCCAGCCTGGGCGCCGAGAACATCGCGGCCGGCTTCCGCTCCACCGTGTGGGGCTTCGCCGCGATTTCCACGTTCATGTGCCTGTACTACCAGGTGTTCGGCATCGTGTCGGTGCTGGGGCTTGCGATCAACCTGATGCTGCTGGTGGCGCTGCTGTCGATGCTGCAGGCCACCTTGACGCTGCCGGGCATCGCCGCCATCGCGTTCACGCTCGGCATGGCGATCGACGCCAACGTGCTGATCAACGAGCGGGTGCGCGAGGAGCTGCGCAAAGGGGCGGTGCCGCAGCAGGCGATCGCCCAGGGCTACGAACGGGCCTTTGCGACGATCATCGACTCGAACGTGACCACGCTGATCGCCGGCATATTCCTGTTCCTGCTCGGCTCGGGCCCGGTGCGGGGCTTCGCGGTCGTGCACTGCCTGGGAATCCTGACCTCGATCTTCTCCGCCGTGTTCGTCTCACGCGGGGTCGTGAACCTGCTGTACGGCAGGCGCAAGCGGCTGCAGTCGCTCCCGATCGGCCAGGTGTGGCGCCCCGGCGCCGCCGTGGCCGGCGCCAAGGGCTGAGCCCGCCTCCGACTGACCCCGACCAACAGAACGGAACCCGACGATGGAATTCTTCCGGATCCGCAGAACGATTCCGTTCATGCGGTATTCGCTGTATTTCAACGCGGCTTCGGCCATCACGTTCCTGATCGCGGTCGGTTTCCTGATCTTCCGCGGACTGAACCTGTCGATCGAATTCACCGGCGGCACCGTGATGGAGGTGTCGTACCGGGCGCCGGCCGACCTGGAGAAGATCCGCGCCTCGATCAACCGGCTCGGCTGGGGCGACTTCCAGGTGCAAAGCTTCGGCACCGCCTCCGATGTGATGATCCGGCTGCCCGCCCGCCCGGGGTTCTCCTCCGGCCAGCAGGCCGAAATCGTGATGACCGCGCTCACGGCCGAGCCGGCGCCGGGCGAAGCGCCCGAGTGCGCGGCGCTGCATGCCGCCTACGCGGACTTCGTGAAGCGCCCCCAGGCCGAACGCACCACCGAGGCTTCCTCGGCGCTGCTCGCGCGGCAGCGGGAGCTGGCCGGCCGCTGCACCGAGCTGCGCCGCGTCGAGTTCGTAGGTCCCCAGGTCGGCGCCGAGCTCGCCTACGACGGCGCGCTCGCGCTGTTTTTCGTGTGCGCCGGGATCATGCTGTACCTGGCGCTGCGTTTCGAGTGGAAGTTCTCGGTGGCCGCGATCATCGCCAACCTGCACGACGTGGTGCTGGTGATCGGGATGTTCTCGATCTTCCGCTGGGAGTTCTCGCTGCCGGTGCTGGCGGCGGTGCTGGCCGTGCTCGGCTACTCGGTCAACGAATCGGTGATCATCTTCGACCGGGTGCGCGAGCATTTCCGGACCATGCGCAAGGCGACCGCCACCGAGGTCATCGACTCGGCCATCACGGCGACCATCTCGCGCACGATCATCACGCACGGCTGCACGCTGATGATGACGGTCACGATGCTGCTGTTCGGGGGCCCTGCCCTGCACAACTTCGCGCTGGCCCTGACCTTGGGCATCTGCTTCGGCGTGTACTCGTCGGTGTTCGTGGCCGCCGCCAT
>Ga0137415_10006661_pt1 | contig 11458 bp, 10 predicted proteins | sample CZODoug3_1_1_16f_FD_183082 | JGI IMG/M metagenome (GOLD analysis project Ga0137415, IMG submission 183082) | Vadose zone soil fungal communities from Angelo Coast Range Reserve, California, USA - CZODoug3_1_1_16fungal (Hybrid Assembly) | ecosystem: Environmental > Terrestrial > Soil > Vadose...
GCGCCGCCGTACAGTTTCGTCTGGACCGAAGTTCCGCAGGGCGCCTATGGCTTGACCGCTCGTGTCACGGACAACCTCGGCGGCGTCGTGACCTCGGTCACTGTAAACGTTACGGTGAACGCTGCGGAAGCAAAGCTCTATTACATTCACGTCGATCATCTCAACACGCCAAGGCTCGTGGCGGACGATCAGCAACGAACGGTGTGGAGATGGGACCAACAGGAACCGTTTGGTGTCAACGCACCGGATGAGAATCCCTCGGGGCTGGGCGTCTTCGAGCTACCGTTACGACATTCCGGGCAGTACCATGACCAAGAGACCACTCTCCAGTACAACATGTTCCGGGATTACGACCCGAGCCTCGGAAGATATGGGGAAAGTGATCCTGTTGGGCTTAAGGCTGGGCTCAATACCTATGCGTATGTTGGAGGCACCCCCCTAACCCGTACGGATCCCTTGGGACTTGCATACTTTGGATACCGTTCGCTGCAAGGTATGCCCTTTGGGTTCATGCTGGTTAGTGTGGCATTGGGCACGTACAACGTGGCGCACGAACAGCTGTTTTTTGAAGACGGACTGAGTCCGCCGAACCTTGGGTATGGCCCCAACGGGTTATTTACTGAACCAATGCCCATTGGATACACGCGATCGTCTAGCGGTTATGACGATTGCATTATGCGAATTGCTGTAGGCAGCACTCCGCTTCCACCTTCGTATAATTTTTTCTGTCGCAACTGTCAGAACTGGGCTGCAGATTTACGTGGCCAGTATGCGATCCTCGCGAGAGATCCTGCTATTCAAGATCTATGCAAGTGCAAAACTCAGGAGCAATCAGCTACGAGTTCGGCTAGTTCGGTGAATCAAAACACTGCACTCGGAGCAGCTGCCGGTATTGCAGCAGCGGCTGCAGCAGCAGCGCTGCTGCTGGCGTTCTAGGTACTTGGTTCGAAAGCCCATGTACATCTTGCTTATTTTGCTGCTCGCGATCGGAGCTTTTGTGGCCTTGTTGTCATTACGCGAACCCGTATTGCGAGGAAATTCGCCCAAATGGCTTCGTCCCTTCTATCTTTGGATTTTCCCGCCGACTGAACTTTATAAGCGAACGAAGCTAAGGGATGTCGATTTAAGCAAACGAGAAAGTGTTGAATTTGAGTTCGCCCCTAAGTACTCGGGCGAGTATGAAATCGGCGTTATCGTAGACCGCAAAATAGAGATGCCGAAGAAAACCTATAACTTTGGTTTCTCCGGTGCAATCCTCATATACCCGGACGATAAGAAATCATCGTCTCGGAATGTTGGTTCAAATCCACTTCCGTGGTGGGACGTGAATAGCAATGGATTTGCGTTTGCGACATTCAGTGTGCCAAGCGACATCCCCTTAGATCACCCAACGCGGTTTGTCCTTCGGATAGACACCGAGAGCGCATCGTTTGGCCGTGACTACGGACGTGCAACTATCTATATAGGTAAGAGACCGGAGAAGTAGGTACACCGATCGCACTGCGGGTATCAGCGCCGCTTGGCTTTCCTACGCGCGCGGCGCATCGCCTCGGCCGCCGGAACTACCCTGCCCGCCTCGATCTGCCGGTTGCCGAGAGCAAGGATCTTGAGCAGCGCGAGCACCCTCGAAGAATATTTCAAGCCGGCTGCTCGAGCGTCGGCGCGCAATCCTGCAAGGTCAGCCGCCGCATGTCGCGCTGGTAGCGCTTGTCGTCGTAGGAGCGCCCGCGGTGCATCGTGCAGCGGTTGTCCCAGATCACGAGGTCGTGCCTGCGCCAGGTGTGGCGGTAGACGAATTCGCGCTGCGTGGCGTGCTCGGTGAGGTCGCGAACGAGCGCCATCGCCTCGGGGCGCGGCCAGCCATGGATGCCGCCGATATGCGAGGCCAGGAAAAGGCTGCGGCGGCCCGATCCCATGTGCCTTCGAACCAGGCGCTGCGGCACCGGGGCGAACAGGTGCCGCTCCTCCTCCGTGAAGGCATCGAAGCCCAGCAGGGCCCTCGAATACACGAGGGAGTGATCGCAGACCAGCGGCTCGAGCAGCTTCCTGGTCGCCTCGGGCAGCGCGTCCCAGGCGGCGCGCATGTCGGCGAACTCGGTCTCGCCGCCTTGCGGCGGGATCACGCGCGCATGCAGCATGGAATGCTTGGCCGGCGTGGCCTTGAAGCTGCTGTCGGTGTGCCAGAGCAGGTTGCCGAGATTGAACATCCGCCTGCGGTCATCGGCGGCCAGGATGGAGCCGTCGACCTCGAGGTTCGAGATGTCGACCATCTCGCGGTGCTTGAGCCGCTGCAGGCTCGCGTCGACGACCGCGGGCATCGGCTCGAGCGGTCCGAGCGCCTTGGCGAAGGCGAGCTGCTGATCGTCGTCGATGCGCTGATCGGGCAGCACGAGCACCGCGTAGCGATCCATGGCGGCTTCGATCCACGCAACCAATGGTGCATCGGGCGGCTGCCGCAGGTCGACGCCGGTCACCTCGGCGGCGAACAGCGGGTGCAGCGGCCTGGCTAGAGGATCCATCAGGTGCTCATCGTATCGCTCGCTCGGTCGCCGGGTCGAAGAAATGCAGCCGCTCCGGGTGCACCGAGAGCCGTACTTTGTCGCCGGCGCTGAGCCGCGACTGCGGGTCGACGCGGGCCACGGTGAGGCTCGCCTCCCCGGCCCTCGCCTCGACCAGCATTTCCGAGCCGAGCTGCTCGATCACCTCGACCCCCGCGTCGAAGCCCGACCCCGGGATCCCGTTGCCCAGCACGAGATGCTCGGGGCGGATTCCCAGGATCATCGTCGTGCCGCGCCAGCGCGCGAGGGCCGCGCGGCGCGAGGCCGGCACGGCAAGGCGCAGGAACGAGCTCTCGGCGCGCAGCTCGCCCGCCTCGCCGCGGATCGTCACCTCGAGGAAGTTCATCGACGGCGCGCCGATGAACCCGGCGACGAACTGGTTGGCCGGGTTGCCATAGACCTCCAGCGGCGTCCCCACCTGCTGGATGCGCCCGTCCTTCATCACCACCACCCGGTCGCCCAGGGTCATGGCCTCGACCTGGTCGTGGGTGACGAACACCGAGGTGGTCGGCACCCGGCTGCGCAGGCGCTTGATCTCCAGGCGCATCTGCGAGCGCAGCTTGGCGTCGAGGTTCGACAGCGGCTCGTCGAACAGGAACACCTTCGGATTGCGCACGATGCAGCGCCCGAGCGCCACGCGCTGCTGCTGCCCGCCCGAGAGCTGGCGCGGCTTGCGCTTCATCAGCTCGGCGAGGCCCAGGATGCCGGCCGCGCGGTCGATCGCTTCCTTGATCCTCGCTTCGGGCATTTTCTTGTTGCGCAGGCCGAACGCCAGGTTGTCGTACACGTTCATGTGCTGGTACAGCGCATAGTTCTGGAACACCATCGCCACGTCGCGGTCCTTGGGCGGCAGCGCGTTCACCACCCGCGCGCCGATGCGGATCTCGCCCGAGCTGATTTCCTCCAGCCCTGCGATCATGCGCAGGGTGGTCGACTTGCCGCAGCCCGAGGGACCCACCAGCGCGACGAACTCCTGGTCGGCGATCGACAGGTCCAGGTCCTTCACCGCGTGCTGGGTCAGGCCGTAATGCTTGTTGACCCCGGCAAGCACGACTTCGGCCACTGCTACTTCGCCGCCGCGCTCACCAGGGGTGCGCCTTCGGCGAGCGCCTTGGGGATGTCCTCGCGCCTGCCGGTCACCGCCTTGATGACCGCGTCCGAGAAGGCCTTGTGCACCGCCGGCCATTTCGCGAAGTAGTAGGCGGCGTGCGCCTTGCCGGGAATATCCAGGCTCACCTTCTTCAGCTGCCGCATGAAGGGGTCGTCCCTCGCGATCTTGTCCCACAGCTCCATGTTGGGCGGCGGGGCGCCGGTCTTTTTCCACAGCTCGATCTGGCCGGCCTCGTCGGTCATCATCGCCCCCAGCATCTGCTTGGCGAGCGCCTTGCGCTCGGCGGGAATCGACTTCGGGATCGACCAGCCCCAGATGTCGTTCCAGGCGAACAGGTTCTTGCGGTTCGGCCCGAGCGGGAAGTAGCCGATGTTGATCCTGCCCGCGACCTTGGATTTCGCCGGGTCGTTGAACTGGCCCCAGTAGACCGAGTCGCCGACGGTGAACGCCGCGTCCCCGGCGGTGAACACCGCGTTCGCCTCGTTGCGGTCGTAGGACGGCATGCCGCGCGGGCTGATCTTGTGGGTGTTGATCGCGTCCCACCAGAACTCCGTCACCTCGCGCATGCACGCGTCGGTCAGCATCGACTTCCAGCCGTTCTTCGCGAGCGCGGCGTTGTCGCGGTTGAACGCCGGCGCCAGCACGTCGCAGTTGTCGGTCCACATGGTCCAGAACCACGAGAACCAGGAGTTGTTCATCGACATGGCGCCGACATAGCCCCACTTCACCTTGCCCGCGGCCTGCAGCTTCTTGGAGACGCTGACCATCTCGCTCCAGGTCCTGGGCAGCTCGCTCTCCTTCAAGAGGTCGGTGCGGTAGAAGAACACGCCGAAGGTGTGCCCCATCGGCACCGTCGTGGTCTTGCCCTGGGCGTTGTCGAAAATGATCCTGTCCATGCCCCAGGGATCGGCGTACTTCAGGCCGGCCACGTCGTCGGTCGGCTCGAGCAGGTGCGCCCAGAGCTGGCCCCAGTCGTCGTTGTGCCAGATGACGTCGTACTGGTCCGAGCCCGAGGTGAGCGACGCCGTCATCTTCTCGACGTAGACGCCGTACGAGTTCGGCACCTTGACGATCTTGACGTTGTTCTTCGCGCCCCACTTCTCCATCATCGCGATGGAGGCGTCCTGGATCGGGTTCGGCTGATAGCCGATCTTCAGCTCCTTCTGCTGCGCGGACGCGCCGCCCGCGGCCAGCGCAATGCCGGCTGCGCAGGCGATGGTCCATCTCCTCAACGTGCTCATCACTGCCTCCTCCCTCTGGGGAATGCTAGATCTTCAGTCCGCGGATCACGTACCTCTGCCCGAACAGGGTCAGCACGAACGCCGGCACCAGCGCGAGAACCGCGGTCGCGCTCATCAGGTGCCACTCGATGCCCATCTCGTGGACGAACTGCGCCATCACCACGGTGATCACGGGGGTCCTCTGGCCCGTGAGTATGAGCGCGAACAGGAACTCGTTCCAGGTGAACAGCCAGCACAGCACCGCCAGGGCGGCGATCGCGGGAATGGCCGAGGGCAGCGCGACCCGGAAAAACGCCCCCCAGCGGGTGCAGCCGTCGATCAGCGCCGCGTATTCCATCGAGGGGTCGATCCCATCGAAGAAGCCCTTCATCAGCCAGGAGAAGAAGCAGATGTGCACCGCGATGTGCGGCAGCAGCAGGCCGAGGTAGGTGTCGTAGATGTCCCAGCTCTGGGTCACGAAATACAGCGGCAGGACCCAGGAGATGTAGGGCACGCAGCGGAACACGTAGATGGCGCCGAACCAGGTGCTCGCGATCGGGCCGCGGAAGCGCGACAGCATGTAGCCGCTCGACACCGTCACGATGAGCGAGAAAACCGTCGCCGCCGTGGCGATCAGGCCGCTGTTGAGGAAGGCCTGCACGATGCGCTCCTCGTGCAGCACGTGGACATAGCTGTCGAGCGTGAATTCCAGGCCCCGGTGCACGTAGTACACGCCCGACTGCGGCCTGAGCGAAGTCAGCATCAGCCAGAGGATCGGGAAGGCGAACAGAAGGCAGACGGCGCCGATGGCAAGCGTGAAGAAGGCACGCCGCGCGCTCACGGCGACACCCTCACCACCCGGTCGAGCACGCGGTACAGCGCCATCCCCACCACCAGGATGATGGCTCCGCCGACGATGGCCGCGGCCGAGCCGGTGCCGAAGTCGAGGTTCAGGAAGGCGTGCACATAGGCGTACAGGCTGAAGAGCTCCGTCGAGCGCGCCGGCCCGCCGCCGGTGAGCGTCCAGACGATGTCGAAAGTGCGGAAGGCGTCGATCGAGCGGATCACCACGCAGACCACGATGACCGGCCGCAGCATCGGCAGCGTAAGGTGGCGGAACACGCGCCAGCGGCTCGCGCCGTCGATGGCCGCGGCCTCGAACGGCTCCTTCGGCAGGCTTTGCAGGCCGGCGAGCAGGAGCAGCGTGAACCACGGCGTCCACAGCCACACGTCGGTGAGCAGGATCGCGCCGAAGGCGCTCCAGCGCTGCGTCAGCCAGGGCTGGCCCTCGAGCCCGATCGCCTCCAGCAGCACGTTGATGATGCCGAACTGGTCGTTGAACATCCAGCGCAGCATGATCGCGGCGATCACCGGCGCCACCATCAGCGGAAGCAGCAGCACCGTCTGCACCAGCTTCTGCCCGCGGAACGGGCGATTGAGCAGGAGCGCGAGCGCCAGGCCGAGCACGAGCGACAGCGCGACCGAGAGCACCATGAAGGCGAACGTGTTGGGCAGGACCACCTGCAGGAAAGCGGGATCGGAGAGGACGTGCCGGTAGTGCTCCAGCCCGACCCAGGTCTTCTTCGGATCGTTCAGCGCCCAGTCGCGAAAGCTGGCGTTGGCGCCGATCACGATCGGCACCACCTGGAACAGCAGCATCAGGATCGCCGCCGGCGCGATCAGGAGCAGCGTGAAGCGCTCCCGCTCGCCGAGCCACCGCGCCTTGTTTTCCACTACGAGTTTATTCGAGATACGCCGGGAACCTGGGAAGCGCGGCGAAATCGTTCGGGTCGTGCTGCACGACGAACCGCGCCTTCCGGTTCTTGACGATCCTCTCGATGCGGTCGATCGAGGCCAGCGTCTCGGCGCGCGAGGAGTTGAACGTCGGGATGCGGCGGAACTTGCGGTTGTCCCGCAGGTGGTAGAGATCGCCCGACAGGATCACCGTGCCCGACTTCCTCAGCTGAAGCAGCAGGACCTGGTGTCCAGGCGTGTGCCCGGGCGTCTTGAGGATGCGCACGGCTCCATCGCCAAAGACGTCGTAGTCGCCTTCGATCATCTGGGTCTTCGCCTTGCTGTACGCGCTGAAGCTGGCGGGGTCCACTCCGAACGGGGTCGGAGTGCCAAGCGCCCATTTCAGGTCGGACCCGTTCATGATCCAGGTCGACGCGCCGAACGCATTGGCGTTGCTGGTGTGGTCGAAGTGCAGGTGGGAAAAGGCGAGGTAAGTGACGTCGGCTGCCGAAAGCCCCAATTCCTTGAGCTGGCTGGCGAGCGTCCTCGCCATGCTCATGTGGATGCCTTCATTCTCGACGCCATTCGGGCTTTCGGCGATCTTGTCGCTCAGGCCGGTGTCCCAGAGCAGCGTTCCCTTGGGGTGCCGGATCAGGAAGCACGGCACGGCGGCCGCGCCGGGCTTGCCGTCGTACTCGCCGGTGTCCGAGAAAAACCCGCTGTCCTTGAAGGTCGCATGGCCGCAGTCGAGCGCGTAGAGGCGGATTGCCTCGGCCGGATCGGCGGCGCGCAGCGGGCCCGCGGCGGCAAGCGCCGCCGCGAGCACCCAGGTCCGCGCAAGGGGCCAGCGCATCATTACTTCAGCTGGACGACGTAGAGCTTAAGCTCGCTCTTGCTGATGTTCTTCGTCGTGTAGGCCGGGCCCGGCTTGACCTCCCTGACCTGGCCTGCTTTCCACGGCCTCTTTTCTTTCTTTCCGTCGGCGTAGGTGAGCTCGAGCGTACCGCTCGTCAGCGCCCGCACGATGCGCAGGCTGGACGCCGCGACGCCCTTGTTTTCGGCTCCGGGCGCGTAGGTCGCTTCGTACACCTTCACCTTGTCGTCATCGACCAGCACCTTCATCTTGACCGAAGGCGCCTTGTCCTGGGCGATGGCTGGATTCACGGCGATCCCGGCGGCCAGGAACGCCGCGGTCAGGCCGAACAGCGCAGCAGCTAGAGTCCTCATGGTTTCTCCCTCTTTCCGCCAGGAATTGGCGGGGGAATGATATTAGGGGGTCTGACCCCGATTTTCCAGAGGCTACGGGCTGGCGCCGAAGATGTGCGCCTGTTGGAAAACGATCAGGTCTCCGACGCGCATCCCTTGAAATTCAGCGCCAGCGCTCGGCTCGAAGCCGGAGATCTCGCCGACGAACAGGCTGCTCCGCTCCCGCACACCCACCAGGACGCTCTCGCTACCCAGGCGCAACGTGACGCTCTTCGCGTCGGCCAGGGCCCAGATGCGAAGGGGTTGACGTGCAGGGTTTGAAACCCACGCCGGCAGATCGCCGCGCTGACAGGTGGAGAAATTGAGTTGTGTGGCGCTGAGCACGCCCGTTTACTATGCGCTGCAATACCGTCAGGAACCTGACAGAGGGCACCATGAACACACTGTCCAAGGCCGCGCTGGCCCTCGCGCTGCTCGTCTGCGCCGGATCCGCGCTCGCCCAGTACCCGTCGAAGCCGATCCGCTTCATCGTCGGCTTCCCGCCCGGCGGCTCGGCCGATCCGACGACGCGCATCCTCGGCGCCGCGCTCGCGCAGCAGCTCGGTCAGCCGGTGGTCGTCGAGAACCGGCCCGGCGCCGACAGCGCGATCGCCGCCGAGATGATGACCCGGCAGCCGCCCGACGGCTACACCATCATGTTCGCCTCGAACAGCGCGATGACCGCGGCCGTGGCGCTGCGCAAGCAACCCGCCTACGACCCGCTCGCCGACTTCACCCCGATCTCGATGGTCGGACGCGCGACGATCTTCTTCTACACGCATCCCTCGGTGCCGGCGGCCACGCTGAAGGAGTTCATCGAGCACGCCCGGTCCAACCCCGGCAAGCTCGTCTACGGCACCGGCAACCCGCTCTCGATCCTCTACAACGTGCAGCTCATGAACTCCGCCGGCATCAGCATGCTGCACGTGCCCTACAAGGGCGAAGGCCCGCTGATGCCCGACATCATCGCCGGGCGCCTGCACTCGAGCTTCCTCAGCCAGGGCAACGCGATCTCGCTCGCGAAGGAAGGCAAGCTGCGCGCGCTCGCAGTGCTGCTCGACAAGCGCAGCGCGCTGCTGCCGGAAGTCCCGACCATCGCCGAGGCCGGCGCTCCGGCCGTCACTGTGCGGCAGTGGGCCGGAGTCTTCGGTCCGCCGAGGATGCCGCGCGACATCGTCGAGCGCTTGAACAAAGAGGTGAATGCGGCGCTGAAGCGCCCCGACGTGCTCGAGCAGCTCCAGCGCTACGGCTACGCCGCCGAAGGCTCCACGCCCGAAGGCCTCACCGCGATCAACCGCGAGGACCTCGCGCTGTGGCGCAAGCTGGTGGCCGAGGCCGGAATCGCGCTGGAATGAAAATCGGGGTCAGAGCCCGATTTCCGATACCTCCGCTATCGCTATGGGAAATCGGGCTCTGACCCCGATTTTCGCCCATCGCCTGCTGGTGCCGGCGATCGCCGCGTCGCAGTTCGCGCCGCCGTTCATGATCTCGGGCGTGGCGGTGGCGCTGCCGGCGCTGGGCAATGACCTCGCCGCCGGCGCCACCGCGCTGAGCCTGGTCGAGACGGTGTTCCTCGCCGCGAGCGTCGCGCTGCTGCTCCCCGCAGGACGGCTCGCCGACGCGAGCGACAAGGCGACGCTCTACAAGCTGGGGATGGTGACCTTCGCGCTCTCGTCGCTGCTCGTCGGCCTGGTGTCCTCGGTGCCGGCGATCCTGTGCCTGCGCTTCGTGCAGGGCATCACCTCGGCCGCGGTCCAGGCCGCCGGCCCGGCGATCATCGCCGACGCTGTGCCGCCCGAGCGCCGCGGCAGGGCCTACGGCATCACCATCGGCGCGATCTACGCCGGCCTCACGCTCGGGCCGATCTGCGCCGGCTTCCTCGTCGACCTGTGGGGCTGGCGCGCGGTGTTCCTCGCCGGCGGCGCGCTGGTGCTCGTGCTTCTCATCCCGATCCACTTCATGCTGCCCGCGTCGTGGCGCCGGCCGCCCAAAGGCGCAGTACATCTACCGAGCACCTTCCTCGCGGTCGCCGCGATGCTCGCGCTGGTGGGTGGCGCCGCGACCCTGCGCCAGGGCGCGATCGGCTACGGCGCGATGGCGCTCGGCCTCGCGCTCCTCGCGGCGTTCGTGCTCTGGCAGCGGCGCGTGGCGCAGCCGCTCCTCAACGTCGATCTGCTGATGAAGAACCTCGTGCTGCGCGGCGCGCTGCTGGTGCAGTGGCTTCTCTACTGCAACGCCTTCGGCTCGGTGTTCATGCTGAGCCTGTACATGCAGACCGTGCTCGGGCATTCGGCGAACACCGCGGGGCAGGTCCTCGCCATCGGCACCCTCCTCATGGCCGCGGTCGCGCCGGTGGCCGGCATCCTCAGCGACCGCTACCGGGCGGGGCTCATCGCGAGCTGCGGCGTCGCCCTGGCGCTGATTGCCGCGCTGATGGCCCTCGGGCTGGGAGGCGGCTCGCACCTCCTCCACGTCGGCCTGGTCCTCGCCGTGCAGGGCCTGGGCTTCGCGTTCTTCTCCTCGCCCAACATGACGATGGTCATGAACGCCGTGCCGCCGGACCGCACCAGCATCGCCTCCGCGCTCAGCGCCACCGCGCGCTCGCTCGGCATGGTGAGCGGCATGCTGATCGTCGGCGCGCTGATCTCGGTGAACCTCGGCCACGACCCGGTCGGCGCCGACCCGGCGCGCTACGTCGCGACGATGCACGCCTCGTTCTGGATCCTCGCCGCCATCACCGTAGTGGCGCTGGCGATCAGCCTGCGTCAACGCAGGTAGCGGCTGAGCGCCACTCAGCCCGCCATGACCGCCGCCACGAACTTGACCAGCTCTTCCTCGACCAGCGAGCGGTCGATCCGCTCCAGCGGATAGGCGCCTTTCGAGCCGGCGACCCCGCCCGGGTCGAGCGACCTGCCGGCGTTGATCCACACCGTCTTGTTGTAGTGCCGGGTGGTGAGGGACAGCGAGCGCGCACGGTCGGCGTACATGGGCGATTCCATTCCGGAGGGGACGACGGAGAACGAGATCCCGGCCTCCGTGACCTTGCTTCCCTCGCCGACGGCGAACTCCTGCTCCGAGATGGTGAAGCCGTGGCCTCGCTCCGCCAGCAGCGCCCCGGCCGTCTCGAACAGCGGCCTGATGACGGTGCGGCTGAGCTCGACGAAGCGCGCGAGGAAGAGCGCATCGTCTTCCTTCGTCTTGCGCTCCCGCGCCGCGTCGTCGCGGCGCCGCGCGTCGTACTGGTCGAGCATCTTGCTTAGCTGTTCGCGCAAGGGATCCGCCATCAGGCCATTATGCGCTGCTCTAGTAGGATTACGGCCGGGAGGAGGTCCCATGAAGAGAACGTCGAAAGCCGCGCTCGCGCTCGTCCTGCTGCTTTGCGCCGGATCCGCGCTCGCCCAGTACCCGTCGAAGCCGATCCGCTTCATCGTCGGCTTCCCGCCTGGCGGCTCCGCAGACCCGACCACCCGCATCATCGGCGCCGCGCTCGCGCAGCAGCTCGGACAGCCGGTCGTCGTCGAGAACCGGCCCGGCGCCGACAGCGCGATCGCCGCCGAGATGATGACCCGGCAGCCGCCCGACGGCTACAC
>Ga0137415_10006662_pt1 | contig 11457 bp, 10 predicted proteins | sample CZODoug3_1_1_16f_FD_183082 | JGI IMG/M metagenome (GOLD analysis project Ga0137415, IMG submission 183082) | Vadose zone soil fungal communities from Angelo Coast Range Reserve, California, USA - CZODoug3_1_1_16fungal (Hybrid Assembly) | ecosystem: Environmental > Terrestrial > Soil > Vadose...
TGATCGATTTTCTTGCGCAGCCGCGTGATGACCACGTCGACGATGTTGGTCCCGGGATCGAAGTGATAATCCCAGGCGTACTCGGTGATCAGCGTGCGCGACATCACCCGGCCCTGATGCCGCATCAGGTACTCGAGCACCGCGTATTCCTTCGGGGTGAGCTCGATGCGCTTGCCGTCGCGCGTGACCTCACGGCTGCCGGTGTCGAGCAGGAGACCATTCACCTTCAGCGTCGGCGGCGCGATCGCCTTCGGCCGGCGCCCCAGCGCCTCCACGCGCGCCAGCAGCTCTTCGAACGCGAACGGCTTCGTGACGTAATCATCCGCGCCCATGCGCAGCGCCTGGACCTTGAAGTCCACCGAGTCCTGCGCCGTCAGCACGAGCACCGGCAAGCCCACACCGCGGTCGCGCAGCGTTCTCAAGACATCGATGCCGGATACTTTCGGCAGGCGCAGATCGAGGACCATGATGTCGTAGTTCGCGCCCCGCCCGCTGGCGCGCCGCAGCCCCTCGTCACCGTCCCCCACGAGCTCGACGTGGTACCCCGCCTCGTCGAGACCGCGGCGCACGTAGTCTCCTACCGTCTTGTCGTCCTCGACGACGAGGATTTTCATCCGATTGGAAGGAACACCTTGAAGTTGGTTCCCACGCCCATCTGCGATTCTACCTCGATGCGGCCGCGATGCTCTTCGACGATGCCGTAGGCGACCGACAGGCCGAGACCCGTGCCCCGGCCCTGCGGCTTGGTCGTGAAAAACGGCTCGAAAATCTTGGGGAGGTCTTCCTGCCGGATGCCCGTGCCCGTATCGATGAACTCCGCCAGGATTTCGTCGCTCCGCTGCGGATTGCGGCGCGTCCGGACCGTGAGCACCCCGCGCGAGTTCATGGCGTCCATCGCGTTCAGCATCAGCGCCATGAAGCATTGCACCAGCCGCTCCGCGTCGGCCTGGAACGGCGGCAGCCCGGGCTCGAGCTGCCGTTCGATCGTGAGCCACTTGAAACGCTCATGATGCTTGAGCAGGAAGAGCGTCTGGTCGATGATCGCGTTGATGTCGGCAGCGGTCTTGTGGCCGCCGCTCTGCTTGGGCCGTGAGAAGTCGAGCAGCCCGTCGACGATCCGACGGCAGCGCTGCACCTCGGTGTCGATGATCTTCAGATACTCGTCTTCCTCGCCGAAGCGAAGCGCGAGAGCCTCGCTACACGCAAGGATCGTCGCGAGCGGATTGTTGATCTCGTGCATCACCCCGGCGGCGAGCTGGCCGACGGCGGCGAGCTTCTCGCTCTGGGCGAGGCGCTGCTGGGCCTGGCGCCAGGCGGTGACATCCTCGCCGATCGTGATGACATGCGAAATGTCTTCGCCGTCCGTCCGCATCGGGATTTTCGTGATGCGATAGTGGCGCGCTTCACCGGTCGCCTGGGAGTCCATCTCGACGGTCTGAATCTCGCCTGTCTGGAACACGCGGTCGAACTCGCGCTTGAGCAGCTCGCGCGGCTGGCGGTCCAGCACCTCGAACACGTCGCGGCCCAGCGCGTCCTCGCGGGATACACCTTGCGTCCCCGCCTCGCGCTTGCGATTCCAGGCGCGGATGCGATAGGCCCGATCGATCACGTACAAGCCGACCGGCATAGAGTCGATGATGCGGGCGGCGAAGTTGCGCTGGGTCTCGAGCTCCCGGGTGCGGAGGGCGACCTCGGAGGCGAGATCCTGGGACAACGCGCTCGCCGCGAGCACGGGCGCGAGCATTTGGGCCACCACGACTAGCACGTCGTTCGCCATCCGCTCGTAGCGTCCCTGCGGAATGATGACCTCGAAGCAACCGAGGGCTTCGTCTTCGTGCACCAGGGGGAGGCGGAGCAGCGTGCCGCCGGCGATCGATTCGCGGTGCGGTCCCTCGGCTACCCAGCTGGCGACGGCGGGGGCGTAGCCGGGAAGCTGCGCTTCATCTTCGGGACTGTTGATGGGGACAAAGCGCGAGCCGTCCGGGGAGCGCAGCCAGAGGCGGCAGCGGCGCAACGCGAGTCCCCGGCGCAGGACGCCGACGACCCCCGCCAGCCCTTCTTCGGCAGGCCGGCTTGCTGCCAGCACTTTAGCGACTTCGGCGAGGACCTCGAGACCCGGATGATCCGAGGTCAGCGTCGGCGCGACCATAAGGTCGCTAACCTAGGGATGCCGCTCCCCGCGCGCCAGCGGCGCCTCACCACGGAACGCGAGCAGACCGCGCATGACCGGCCTCCCACCGCTGAGGAAGGCGGTAGGACCGACCACGATGGCGAAGTGCGGCGCGTTGCCGCTGCCCACGCTGAATGCCGGGAGCACCGAGACCCCCACCCAGCGGGAGCCTAGCGACATCGGCGAGCCGGCAGCAGTGTAGCCGCTGAGCTCGAAGGTCAGGTCGAACCCAATCCCGGTGCCGTGCTCATCGGCTCCGAACTGCGCGATGGACTTCATGCGTGTCCGGGCGGACAGTGTCGCCGCGAACACAGCGCCCTTCTGACCGCCCAGCATCGAGCTCTCGTTCATGAACGTGCCCACGCGAGCAGCGAGGCCCAGCGCCGCGAAGCCACGCGCGGGCCGGCGCACGTAGCCGATCTCGGCTGACTCGATCTGCCAGTTTGCACCGAGCGTCGCGACGAACCCGAAGCCAATGGCGTGGCGGCGCTCCTTGGTCGAGTGCGCGCTATCCGATTGCACGGTATTCGATTGCGCGGCGAGCGTCGTAGACAAAGCTCCCAGGGCAACCAACATTGGTACGATGGACCGTCGCACGTTCATGCTCCTGACTGGTGCGGCCGCTGTACTGCCCGTCCGGCGCCCTCGCCCGCTGCGAGCGCTCGGCAACCTGCGCTTCGATCTCGACGACCAGCGACGCCTGTCGCTGTGGTACAACGGTCCCGATCGGTCCGTCCCCGTGCTGCGAAACGCAGCACTGGGCGTTTGGATCGGCGATACGCTCGCTACCCTGGCCGACTTGGAAGACGTCAGCGTTGGGAACCGCCGCCCACCCGGCGGCGAGTCCCTGGTGATCCGGGGACGAACCCCGGCTCCGGCAGGTACCGCATCCGGCAGCGTTTGGATCGAGGCAGAGTTCTTTGCTCTGGACTCCGTTGCTCGCGGCGCGATCACCGTCAGCATCTATCCCGATCGCGTGCTTGCCACGATCCGCGGTATACGGTTCTTCGCAACTTCCGAGCCAGACTTGCTTCCCGGTCTTCCCGGTGACGGGCCTCTCATTGCCCTCGTGAGCGGCTACCAGTCGTGGAGCGCTTGCCACGTAACGTCGCTGCCGGCGGACGCGACTGCCTATGGCGCGATCGGCGTAACCCGTGCAGGACGCGGCTTCGCCGCCGTCTGGGACCCGGGTGAGGCTGGGGAAGGCAAGGTGAACCTTGCCGCGGATGGGAAGCTGGAGGCACTCAGCGAATGGTCGCCCGCCCGTCCTGTCCGACCGGACGGCGACGTCGCGACGTTGCGGCTTGCCTACATCCCTGCGGGCGACGGCCTGGGGGCGCTGACCGCTGCTGCAACACCTCCGTCGTCCGTGGACCGCGAACGTGTCGGTGCGCTGTCGGTTCCCACCGGGTGGTGTTCGTGGTACGAGCTCGGTGCCGATGTGACCGAAGGCGACATGCTGGCGAACATCGACTTCTGCGGCGCGCACTTCGACCGCCGCTTCTTTCGCTACATCCAGCTCGACGACGGCTACCAGCGCGCCGCCGGCGATTGGGATACGAACAGCAAGTTTCCCCATGGCCACCGGTGGCTGACCGATCGCGTGCATGCCGCGGGCTTTCAGGCAGGCCTGTGGGTAGCGCCCTTCGCGGTCGCCGAGCAATCGGACATCGCGAGAGCGAATCCATCCTGGCTCCTCAAGGGGCCCCCCCCGGCGCCCGACGGGACTCCCCTCGTCATGGATACCCGCGAGCCTTGGGGCGGCCGCATTCTCGCCCTCGATGGCGCGCACCCCGGCGTCCAGCAATGGCTGTACGATCTCGCACGCCGCGTCGTGCGCGACTGGGGCTACGACTATCTGAAGATCGATTTTCTCGAATGGGCGACAGGCGGCGTGACCCATTACGGCGGCCTGACCCGCGCCGAAGCCTACCGCGGCGGACTCACGGCGCTGCGCGAAGGACTCGGCACGGAGGCCTTTCTGCTCGGGTGTGGGGCGCCACTGCAGCATGCGGCCGGCCTGGTGGACGGAATGCGGATCGGCGACGACGTAGACGCGAGCTGGAACGGCATTCAATCGCCCGCGCGGGCTACCGCGCTGCGCAGCTTCTATCACCGATCCGTCTGGCTCAACGACCCCGATTGCCTGGTCGTGCGGCCGCCCCTCACTCTCGAGGAAGCGCGCGTGTGGGCCTCCGTGGTCGCGATGTCTGGGGGGATGAGCATCTTCTCGGACAATCTTCCCAAGCTGCCGGCTGCGCGGTTGCCAATTCTGCAGAAGACAATTCCCGTCGCCGCCCAGACGACGAGTCCGGCGCGTCCCGTTGGAACGCAGAGTGACGAGCCCGAGATTGCCCCGGCGATCACCGCCGGCAAGACGGTCGTCCGTCTGCCTGGGCCGTGGCGTTTTCGTACCGGCGACGACGTACGATACGGATCACGCGATTACGATGACGAAACGTGGGAGACGATCGGTGTCCCGCTGACCTGGGAGCAATCCGGTCATCCCGACTACAATGGCTCGGCCTGGTATCGCACACACTTCACAGTGCCGTCCGCTCCCGACGCGGTGCGGCTCGATCTCGGCAAGGTGGACGATGTCGACGAGACATTTATCAACGGCATGAAGGTCGGGGGCACAAGCGGCTGGCGCAGTTACCGCCGATACGCCGTCCCGGCGGCAGCGCTCAACTGGGGCGGGGACAATGTTCTTGCCGTGCACGTCACCGACACCGGTGGTCCGGGAGGGCTGTGGAGCGTCACACGCGACCGACCGGCATCCACATGGATTGTCGAAGGCGCTCCCCGCTGGTGGACGCTTGCGCTCGTGAATTGGGAGGACGAGCCACGCACCCTCGCGCAGAGCCTGGCGGCGTTGGGGATTGCCGGCACCAGCTTTGCCGCCTACGACGTCTGGGCAGAGCGGCCGATGACCGACGTGTCACAGACACTCGACGCCACGATCGTGCCACACTCCGCGCTGGTCGTGGCAGTGCGGCCAAGTGTCACGCGGCCGCAGATCATCGGCTCGACGCGGCACGTCGTGCAGGGCACGATCGACATTCGCGAGGAGCGGTGGGACGTCAGGACGCGCACGCTCTACGCGAAGTCGGTGAATCTCGACGGCCGCCCGTACGCCGTCACCATCGCGGTCCCTCGCGGAATGCGCGTCTCAGCCTGTAAGTCAGACGTCGCATGCACGGTGAAGCGGCTCGACAGCGGACACGGCGTGGTGGAATGGCCGACCGGGACTCGGGCGGATGTCGAGTGGTCCGTGACCTTCAGATCGAGGGCGAGGCGCTAGAGACGCACCTGCCCGCCGCTGAAACGCACTCCCTGTGTCACGTAACGCTGCGCCAAGAGGCACACCACAAGGACAGGCAACGTCACCAGGACCGCGGCCGCCATCTGATACGGCCAATTGGCGGCGTACGCGGTGTGAAAGTGTGTCAGCGCCACCTCCGCGACTTCCATTCTGGCGGTACGCGTGACGACCAGCGGCCAGAGGAAGTTGCGCCACTGGTCCATGAACGCGAGCACCGCCACAGCGGCCACCGCTGGTCTCGCAAGCGGGAGTGCGACGCGCCAGAAGAGGGTCCACTCCCCCGCGCCGTCCAACCGGGCAGCATCCTCCACGTCACGGGGCAGCATCACGAACGCTTGCCGCATCAGGAAGATGCCCCACACCGACACGAGCTCCGTCGAGATCAACCCGGGATAGGTGTCGACCCAGCCCAGAGCGTCGATCATCAGATAGCGAGGAATCAGGAGCAGGAACGCCGGGATGGCCAACATCGCGAGCAACGTGGTCCAGATTCCGTCGCGACCAGGGAAGCGCAGCCGCGCGAACGCGTATCCAGCCGCCGCGCTCGTGAGCACTTGGCCGATCATGACACAGCCGGCGACGATCGCCGTGTTCAGAAGGACACGAGTGTAGGGCAACGCCTGGAGTGCCGCAGCGTAGTTAGCGGTCGTGGGCGACGAGGGAAGCAATGGCGGTGGCCAGCGCAGCAGCTCACCCTCGCCCATGAATGAGACCGAGATCATATAGAGGAAGGGAGCGACCATGAGGACACCCACCGCGCCAAGCAGGAGCCTACGCATGTCGCGCCTGCCTCCGCAGCAGCGCGAGCTGCGGCCATCTGAAGACCAATAGGACCACGGCGAGCATCAGCGCCAGCGCGCTCGCCATGCCAAACGCCTGCGGTCCAAATGCGGTCCGGTAGACGCGATGGACCACCACGTCGGTCGCGGGCAGCGGCGATGGGCTACCCTGGGTGAGCACGAACACGAGCGTGAACATTTGCAACGCGCTGATCACGCCGGTCAGAACTACAAACCAGGTCACCGGTCGGAGCAACGGCATCGTGACGCGCCGGAAGCGGCTCCACGCCCCCGCGCCGTCGACGAGCGCCGCATCGAAGTACGCTTGCGGGATCGCGTCGAGGCCGGCGAGGAACACCAGCATCTGACCGCCTACGTGCACCCAGATGGACACCAGCATCAATGCGAGTAGCGCCGTGTTCGGATTGCTCAGCCAGTCTGGACGTCCCAGCCCCAGCGAACCGGCGCGATAGATCGCCTGCCACAGCAAGGCGACGGCGACGACCGAGGAGACATACGGCAGCAGGAACGCCGCCCGGTAGAGGCTGCTCCCCTGCCGCTTGTACCGGTGCACTGCCAGGGCCGCGCCGAGCGCGAGCGCAACCGATATCGGCACGTACAAGGCGTAGGCGCCGCTCGTGACAAACGAATTCCAGGTCAACGGATCGCGCAGCAGCGCGCGGAAGTGTGCCTGCGTCGCCAGATAGATCCCGTAGATCGCGGGACCAATCGTGAAGATCATCAGGTGCAACGCGGCGGGTGCGAGGAAACTCCACGCAAGCGCAGTTTCACGCCGGCTGCGCGCCGGCGTGCGCTCGGCCCAGCGCAGGGCCCAGATGGCCATCGGCCCCAGCAAGGCACAGGGCACCAGCAGGATCAACCACCTAGACGCTTCGGCTTCGGCGGGCGCCGAGCGCAGCTCGATCCAGCGGCCCGACCCGATCAACACCGCCACGACGGCCCGCAGCTCACCCTCGATCCGCACGCGGCGCGGCGCGGACTCCCCCGGCTCGCCGGCGACGATTTCTCCATCGCGGACCATGGAGGCCAGATCGGTGATCGCGACGCGCACGCGCGGTGGCGGCAGTCGCGTCGCCGCCTCCTGCAGCAGGCGGCGCGTGTCGACCAGCCAACGGTCTGTGCTCTGGCGCGCTGCCGCGCGCGCGTCGAGATAGCCCGCGAGTGCGAGCAGCAGCGCTGCGCCGACATAGCCGCCACGTCGCAGCGAGTGCTCTCGGAACGCGATCGTGGCGGCAGCGCCAACGGCAAGGATCGCGGCGGGGAAAGCGAATCCGAAGCCGCCGGGAAGCGGACCGTGCGCTGCGGGTCGCGGCAGCACGGCAACGGCGCCCACGACCTCCTGTCCGTCGCGGTCCTTCAGCGGGACAAGCGCGACGCCGTTGCGCCAGCGTCCGCCGGCACCAAGATGTTGCAGATCGTCAGGAGAAAGCGGCGGTGCGGTCGCATCCACGAGCGGCGCCGTGCCGAAGTACACCTCCACATCTGAGGACCAGCCGGGCAGTGTGCGCAGCGCGCGGGCCTGCGTCAGCAACGACGGCAAGTCATAGCTGCGGGCCGCGGACGAGAGAGCGGCAGGCGACGGTGGAGGTTGAGGTGCCGGAGTCTGGCGGCGGCCGCGTGGTCCCGCTCGTGGACGGGGCGGCGGAGGCGGCGGCGGCGGCGGAGGCGTCACCGCGGCGATATAGGCGGCTGTCGTCGCGGCCATGCGAAACGCGAACGCCCGCTCGTAGCGCCGTTGCGCCGTTGTGACCACGATGAGGACCAGAGCCGCGGCGACGGTCGCGGCGGCCGACGCACCAGCGGCCCAGACCCGCGCGTTCACGCGAGCGGCGCTCCCGCAGCATCGAAGAGATACAGACGGCGGCGATCCACTTTGACGCCCACACGGGTCCCGACGCGCACGTCGGCGAAGCCGGGCAGGCGCGCGACCAGGGGTTGGCCACCGGTATTCAGATGTACCAGCGTTTCGCTCCCGAGCGGCTCGACGACCAGCACGTCGACGTTGCCGACGCCTTTGTCGGCCGCGCAGAGACCCACGAACTCAGGACGAATGCCGACTTGTAACTCGCCCTCATAGGTGGACAGCTCAACCGGTATGACCAGACTTCCGGCCTCGATGACCCGTCCCTCTTGCTCCGTCCCCCTTCCCCTGCCTTGCAGCACATTCATCCCCGGTGTGCCGACGAAGCGCGCGACGTGCACGTCGGCGGGACGCTGGTAGACCTCTTCCGGCGTGCCGACTTGACGCAGCCGCCCTTCGTGCAGCACCGCGATGCGCTGACCCATCGTCATCGCCTCGGTCTGATCGTGCGTCACATAGATCATCGTGGCGCCGAGTGCACGATGCAGCGCCAGCAGCTCGCCACGCAGCTCGATCCGGAGTGTCGCGTCCAGCCGCGACAGCGGCTCGTCGAGGAGGAATGCCTGCGGACCGCGCACGATGGCTCGGCCCAGCGCCGCGCGCTGGCGTTCGCCCTCCGACAGCTGCGCCGGCACGCGGTCGAGCACCGCTTGGAGCCCCAGACGCGCCCCCGCCTCGAGCACGCGACGGGCGATCTGCGCATCCGACACGCCGCGTATCTCGAGTGGGAAGGCGATGTTTTCCCGGACCGTGAGATGGGGATAGAGAGCGGGGCTTTGAAACACCATCGCGATGTCACGGTCCGCGGGCGGGGCGTGCGTCACGATGCGCTCGCCGATCACGACGTCACCGGTCGTGGGCTCTTCCAACCCCGCGATGCAGCGGAGTACCGTCGTCTTCCCGGATCCGGACGGGCCGAGGAGCACGAGCAGCTCCCCGTCCCGCACGTCGAGATCGAGGGGGTGCAACGCCTGGACGCCGCCGTCGAAGACCTTGCTCAGCCGGCGGAGCGTGACCGACGCCATCAGTTATGCCGTCAGGGCGATAGGAACGCCCGCGCGAGCCCGTACACGACGGCCCACACGACGAAGCCCGTCACGATCACGCCGGGGATCTTCTCGATCGGTTTCGTGGTCGCTCCGGTGGTCGCCGTCAGGGAGTTGATCTCGAGGAGCGCCGCCACGACAAGGACGCTCGCCCAATATGCGGCGTGATTGCCGCCTCCCGGCAGCGTGAAGTGCGACGCCGCGCCCATGTAGAACAGCATCGGGATCGAGAAGACGACGTTGGTGCGCGACGCGAGGAATGCGCGCCGCGCCGCCACCGGCGCCGCCGCGTTCGCCTGGCCACCCGACGCGGCCGCCTTCGCCGAAGCGATCACGATCTGCTGTTTCGGCCAGATGACGAGAACGACGTTCAAGAACATCAGCGTGCCGAAGAGCGCGCCGGTGAGAATCGTGATGGCCCACGGCGTCGACCAGCCGGCGGCGCCGAGCGGCGATTCGCCGATGCGCTTCCCGATGATGGCGAGACCGGTGAGGAACGTCAGGATCGCACCGCCGCGAAACCAGCGCAGGGCACGCGGCAGCAGTTTTTGCGTTGCGGTGCTTTTGGCCCCGGGATCCGCCTCCGCCATGAACGGCCCTTGCACGAAATTGAAGTAGTACAGCAGGCCGATCCACGTAATGCCGCCCAGATAATGCAGCCAGCGCAGCAGAAACTCCGCCACGAGCGCCTCCGGTTGGGGGAGAGGACAGCACGTCCGCGGACGCCAAGATATGGAGGGAACCGTGCCGCGCAATGCGGGGTTTGACAGCCACACTCCTGAAGGATTGGACGCGATGCCACAAGTCACAGAGCAGAACGCAGGCAGGGCGGGTACCGAAACGCGACATACGCTGCCCGCGCTGCCGTACGACTTCGCGGCCCTCGAGCCGCACATCGACGCGCAGACGATGCAGATCCATCACGACAAGCATCACCAAGCGTACATCACAAACCTCAACAACGCGCTGAACAAGCATCCCGAGCTGCTCGACAAGAGCCTCGAGGAGCTGCTGCGCGGCATCAATTCAATTCCCGAAGACATCCGTACCACCGTTCGCAACAATGGCGGCGGACATCACAACCACTCGCTGTTCTGGACGATCATGGCACCCGCCGGCAACGGCGGTGGCGGCGAACCGAGCGGCACGCTCGCCGACGCGATCAAGCAGACGTTCGGCGCGTTCGCGAAACTCAAGGAGCAGCTCTCCAACGCCGCAACGACCCAGTTCGGCAGCGGTTGGGGGTGGCTGACGGTCGCGAATGGTAAGCTCGAGATCGGCAGCCGGCCGAATCAGGACAGCCCAGTCATGGACGGCAAGGTCCCGATCCTCGGCGTCGATGTGTGGGAGCACGCCTACTACCTCAAATACCAGAACCGCCGGCCCGACTACGTCGCGGCCTGGTGGAACGTGGTGAACTGGGACGAAGTGGCGCGCCGGTACGCAGCGGCCCTATAGACGCTCCGCGAAAATCCGGTTCACCGTCGTGAGCAGGATCTCGAGGTCGACGGGCTTCGACAGCACCTCTTCGACCTCGAGGTGCGCTCCGGACCACTCGCGCGTGGCCGCCGAGAGGATGACGACGGGAATCCCGTGGAGCCGAGGGATCTGGCGCTGGACCCCAAGAAACTGCTTCCCATCCATGACCGGCATCTTGTAATCAAGCAGGATCAAGTCGGGCGGGTCCATCTTCTCGAGCGTATGCAGGGCGTGCTGACCATCGCGGGCCGTGTAAACGGCAAACCCAACCCCCGTCAGGAAGTCCCTGAGCTCCAGCCGGGTATCCGCATCATCGTCTACCAATAGGATCGAAGGCACGGGTGACGTTAACGTGGCACCACCAGTAGCGGTGAGAATCGTTGGGCTTAGATCTTCGGACTGAGATCATTTACCAATAGGGAGGGATTTATTCGTCGAGCGGTGAGGCGGAGATCTCCGCATTCCCCTCCTCATCGTAGTTGACCGTGACACGCCACGGACGGCAGCAGACCTGACAATCTTCGACATAATCCTGCACCGATCCTCCACCCGCGTCGATGCCGATTTCGTTCGGCTCGCCGCAGTAGGGGCACATCACGATCCCCTCGGTATCGGCAGTGCCGTCACCGAGTGAAAACTCCTCGTCGAGATTGTCATCGGCGAAGTCGACCATCAATCGCCCGTCCCCCAGCCCATGCGTTGCCGCAGCGACGTGACATGGGCGGTGTGATGACGGCCGTGCCACGCGTACAGCGCGAGCATCGTATCGAGCGACG
>Ga0137415_10006663_pt1 | contig 11455 bp, 8 predicted proteins | sample CZODoug3_1_1_16f_FD_183082 | JGI IMG/M metagenome (GOLD analysis project Ga0137415, IMG submission 183082) | Vadose zone soil fungal communities from Angelo Coast Range Reserve, California, USA - CZODoug3_1_1_16fungal (Hybrid Assembly) | ecosystem: Environmental > Terrestrial > Soil > Vadose...
CCGTTGCGATGGAACATGCGCACCGGGCCGCGCGGGCCGGCGCGCCGCGCCTCGGTGGCCGCGAGGTCGAGCATCCCGCTCGCATCGACGACCACGCCGTAATCCTCCCGGGCCGCGTCGACGGACACGAAGCCGCCCACGACGTCGCGGCGCACGCGCTCGAGCGGACGATCGAAGGGATGGCCCCAGCCGCCGCCGCCGCTCGTGGACAGCCGGAGCACGTCGCCCCGGCGCAGGACGTTGCCGTCGGACATCGGGGCCAGCCGCCGCTCGTCGGGGCGGCCCGGGTTGACGACGCAGCGGCCCGGCCGGCCCGCGTGACCACCGTTCACACCGGCGGGTGGAAACAGGATGTTGTCCTGACGGATGGCCACGATCGCCTCGTCGGCGGTCAGCTCGATCTCGCGGATCACGCCGGCGCCGCCGCGGAAGCGCCCCGGCCCGCCGGAGTCCTGGTGCAGCGCGTAGCGACGCAGGCGCAGGGGAAACACCATCTCCATGAACTCGGCGGGATAGTTTTTCTGGGCCACGTAGTAGATGGCGTCGAGGCCGTCGGCGAACGGCCGCGCGCCATAGCCCACCGCCACGCCGTCGCTGCACAGGAAGAACTCGTTGCGCGCGCGGTCGAAGCCGCGGAGGAAGTAGATGTTGTAGACCGAGTTCGGCGCGGGAACGTCGCCGCCCGTGGCCAGCGCCAGGAGGGCCAGGACGTTCGATTGCACGCGCGCCAGCGTGTGAGCGCGGTTGCCGAGCGCGGCCGGCCAGTGCGGCTGCAGGATGCTGCCCGGCCGCACGAGCACGTCGTCGATGGCGTCCTGGGCGCCGTCGTTCATCAAGATCGTCGGATGCCCCGAGAGCAGATAGATGCCGACGATGAGCTTCGGCACGCTCTCGTGCATGATGAAGTTGATCGGGCCCTTCGCCTGGTCGTCGCTCGCCCGCGTGTCGAGGGTGATGCGGCCGCCCTCCTTGGTGAGGCGCATCCGCACGTGGAAGGACCGGTCGCTCATGCCGTCGCCGTCCACCGCGTCTTCGCTCTCGTAGGTGCCGTCCGGAATGCGCGACTCGAGCGTCTTGCGGATGGTGTCGCGGCACTGCTGCTCGAAGAGCGCCCACGCCGCCAGCACCGTGTCGGCGCCGAAGCGGTCGAACAGCTCCAGCACGCGCCGCTCGCCGAGCTGGCAGCCGGCCAGCACCGCCCGGATGTCGCCCTTGAGGATCTCGGGGAAGCGCGAGTTGCGCACGAAGATGCGGAACGCCTCGTCGTTCAGCACGCCCTCGCGGTAGATGCGGACGGCGGGGACGATGATGCCCTCGTGGAAGATCTCCGTCGCGTCGGGCGAGATGCTGCCCGCCCGCATGCCGCCGATGTCCCAGAAGTGGCCCCAGGTCTGGGAGAAGGCGACGAGCCGGCCGCGGTGGAACACCGGCGCCGCGAACACCATGTCCGGCGAGTGCGAGACACCCCCGCGCGAGCCGTGGCAGTCGTTGTACCAGTAGAGGTCGCCCGGCCGCATCGTGTCGCGCGGGTACTGCTCGAAGATGATCTGCATGAGATTGCCGAACAGCGGCACCATGGTGCCGCACACGACGCGGCCGCGCGCGTCGAGGATGCCGGCGAAGTAGTCGTTCTTCTCGCGGATGAACGGCGACATCGCGGTGCGCTCGATGACCGCCTCCATGTGCGCCTGCGCCGCGCGGAGGGCGCCCCGGATGATCTCCCGCGTCACCGGGTCGGGCGCGAGCGTACGCCGCCGCCGCGCCGGTGGCCGTCGCTTCATCGCGCGCCTCGGCCGGCGCGGAGCACGAGATTGCCGACGCGATCCACCGTCGCGCGCTGGCCCGGCGGCACCACCGTGGTGGCGTCGAGCTGCTCGACGATGGCGGGGCCCGTCACCACGGCGCCCACGCCCAGCCGCTCGCGGTCGATGCACGGGCAGGCCTTCCAGCCCGCGCCCGCGAAGTAGACGCGCCGCCGGGGATGCCGCGTCCGGGCGGCGCCGCGGCGGTCGAGGGAAGGCAGCGTGAAGCGGCGCACGCGGCCGGCGGCGGCCACCCGCAGCGTGACGATCTCGACCGGCGCGTCGGCCAGCGCGTACGTGTAGAGCCGACGATGGCGCTCGTGGAAGCACGCGAGCAGCGCGTGCACCGCGAGATCACGCTCGGGCCATGGGACCGTGAGCTCGAAGCCCTGGTGGCGGTAGCGGAGGTCGGCCAGACGGGTGAGCCGCCGTCCGGCCGGCGCGACGCCCTCGGCGGCGAGCCACGCCTGCGCCTGGCCCTCGAGCTCCGCGTACACGGCGGCCACGGCGCCGAGGTCGTAGTCGGGCGGCTTCTCCAGATGCGTGCGCGCGTAGTCATTGCGCACCTCGGTGCCGAGCAGGCCCAGCGTCGACAGCACGCCGGGGTGGCGCGGAACGACGACCGTGCGCATGGCGAGGAGCGCGGCCAGATCGGCGCCGTGCAGGGGGCCGGCGCCGCCGAACGGCACCAGCACGAAGTCGCGCGGATCGTACCCCCGCTCGACGGACACGAGGCGGAGGGCTCCGACCATGTTGTTGTTCACGATGTCGAGGATGCCTTGCGCGGCCGCCGCCGGCGGCAGCCCCAGCGGCCGCGCCACACGCTCCTCGATGGCCCGGCGCGCGCGCTCGACGTCGAGCGCGATCTCGCCGCCCAGCAAGTGCGAGGGGATGCGCCCGAGCACGAGGTGGGCGTCGGTGACGGTCGGCTCCTCGCCGCCGGCGCCATAGCACACGGGCCCGGGCAGCGCGCCCGCGCTCTCGGGACCGACCGTCAGCGTCCCGTCCTCGCTGACGCGCGCGATGGAGCCGCCGCCGGCGCCGATCGTATGGATGTCGATCATCGGCACGTGCAGCGGCCAGGTGCCGACGTGGCCCTCGACGGTCACATCCGCTTCGCCGCCGCGCACGAGGCACACGTCCGCGCTCGTGCCGCCGACGTCGACGGAGATGAGGTCGGCGAACCCCGACGCCTCGCCGATCCGGCGCGCGCCGATCACACCCGCCGCCGGTCCCGAGAGCGCGGTGTGGATCGCCTGCGTGCGCACGACGCCGGCGCCGATGACGCCGCCGTTGGACTTCATGATCGACAGCGGCGCCGTGATCCCTCGCGGGCGCAGCCGCTCCACCAGGCGCGTGACGTACCGCCCGACCAGCGGCTGCACGTAGGCGTTGAGCACGGTGCCCATCGAGCGCTCGAACTCGCGGAAGACCGGCAGCACCTCGCTGGACAGCGACACCGCGCAGTCCGGGTGCTCCTCCAGAAGCAGCGCCCGGGCGCGCCGCTCGTGCGCCCCGTTGGCGTAGCTGTGCAGGAAGCACACCGCGATCGAGTGCACGCCGGCCTCGCGCAGCCGCCGGGCCGCCACCCGCACCGCGGTCTCGTCGAGGGGCTCCAGCTCCTCGCCGTCGACGGCGATGCGCCCGTCGATCTCGAAGATCCGCTCGGGCGGGACCGGCCGCGCCGGCTTCACCCAGGCGAACATGTTGGCGCGCCGGGGAATGTCGTGGCGGCCGATCTCGAGCACGTAGCGGAAGCCGGCGGTGGTGAGCAGGCCCGTCGCCGCGCCCTTGGCTTCCAGGATGGCGTTGGTGGCGGTCGTCGTTCCGTGCAGGACGTGGCGCAGCGACCCGGCCTCGACGCCGGCGAGACGCAGCGCCTTGTCGATGCCGGTCATGAATCCGTCGGCCGGATCGTGCGGTGTCGTCGGCGTCTTGGTGACCCAGAGCCGGCCGCTCGCTTCGTGCACCAGCGCGACGTCGGTGAACGTGCCGCCGACGTCGAGGGCGATGGCGTAGGTCCGCGCGCGGGATCTCACAGGACGTTGCGTGGCGTGCCGATGACGCCTTCGGCGAAGCGCGAGAAGCGGAACGCGGAAAGGTCGAGGGACGGCTTGCCGTCCAGAATCACCTCGGAGACGAGGCGGCCGGCGACGGGCCCCATCGCGAAGCCGTGACCGCTGAAGCCGGTCGCGAGCACGAAGCCGCCGAGCCGTGGGACCTCGCCGAGCACCGGAACGAGATCAGGCGCGGCGTCGATGTAGCCCGCCCAGCGCCGCGCGATCCCGAGCGGCGGCAGCGACGGCAGCAGGCGCTGGAGCTCGGCCAGGCTGCGTCGCACCTTCGCGGGATTCGGCGGCGGCTCGAGACCGCGGTCCCACACGAGCGGCCGCCGGCGCGCCGCCGAGCCCGGCAGCGCCGCCGCCAGGCTCGCCAGCAGCGGCCGCCCCACGTGGAAGCGGAACAGCGCCTTGTTCTTCCAGAAGTTCGGCAGGAAGAAGCGCAGCTGGCGCAGCGAGTCGAGCGTGACGTCGTGGTCGAGGGCGCCGCCGGCAGCGATGGTGAAGCTGCCGTCGCGACACTGGCGGAACGCCACGCCGGGGGCCCAGACCGCGCACGCGCTCACGGCCGGCGCGGGCGTCGTCCGCGCGACCGTGCCGCGCACCCAGCGCTGCGGCAGGTCGAGGCCGAGGGTCCGCGCCAGTCGCGCCGACCACGCGCCCGCCGCGCACACCACCGTCGGCGTGCGGATCTCGCCGTGCTCCGTGACGACGCCGCTGACGGCGCCCGCCCGCGTGCTCACGCCCTGTACCGCGCACTCCAGATGGAGGCTCGCACCGTACGCGACGGCGGCCCGCGCGAACGCGTCGGTGGTCTTCTCGGGATCGGCGTGGCCGTCGCCGGGCGTGTGCATGCCGCCCACCCAGTCGCCGGCGAGGCCGGGGACGACGGCGCCGAGGTCACGCGCGCGGAGCAGGCGCGTCGGCAGGCCGAACTCGCGCGCGACCGGCAGCCACGCCTCGAAGCGGGCCATGCGGCGGTCGTCGGCGGCGAGCGCGAGGTTGCCGCCCTGGATCCACTCGATGTCGGCGCCCAGCTCGCGCGGCAGGCCGCGCCAGAGGCGGTGCGCCTCCATCACGAGCGGCATCTCGACCGGATCGCGTCCCTGCTGGCGGACGAAGCCCCAGTTCTTTCGCGACTGCTCGCCGGGCACGGGCCCGCGCTCGACCACGACGACGCGCGCGCCACGCCGGGCGAGGAAATACGCGGTGGCGCAGCCGACGATGCCGGCCCCGACGACGACGACGTCCGCGTCACGCTCCATAGATCGGCGGCCATCGTCGGCCAAAGGCCGGGACGTGTCAAACGAGGACGCTCAGGAGGACGTCGTTGCCAATCTGGCGGCTGAACCCTCTGCTGCGGACGCGACAAATCGTCAGGTTACCCACCGGAGGGGTCTGGCACAGGACCTGCTCCGACGCCGACCAGCGATGCGCGTTCTGGTCGTCGATGATTCCCTGGCCCGTCGACGTCTGCTGACCGCCTTGCTCGGCAAGGCCGGTCACGAGGTCCTCACAGCCCCCAACGGCGCCGCCGCTCTCGAGCTGCTCGAGGGCCAGGCCGTCGAGGCCGTCGTGTCGGACGTCCGGATGCCGAGGATGGATGGCTTTCAGCTGTGTCGCGCGCTCCGCTGCGACGAGCGCTGGGGGCGCCTGCCGTTCATCTTCTACAGCAGCATCTTCATCGGAGAGCGGGCTCAAGAGCTGGGCATGGATCTCGGGGCCACGGCGTATCTCGACGCCAAGGACGTGGCGCCCGAGCAGGTCGCCAAAGAGGTCGACGCGCTCGCCAATCGAGTCGTGGGGACCGGGGACCGCGCGCCCCTCGTGCAGCTGCGTGATGAGCTCGAGTTCGCCCGTCGCTACCACCAGGTGGTGCTCTCATCGCTCGGTACGGAAGCGCACGTGGGCGTCCGCGACACCATCTCGTCGAACGTGCACGCCCTCGACGACATCCTGACGCGACTCGACGCGGAACGCCACGTGCTCGCCGACCACACCGAGGTCACGGTACGGGCGGCGGAGCTGAATCGGTTGAAGGAGCTGAGCGATCATCTCGGCGACACCATCAACAAGGTGCTCGGGGCGATCCTGAGCGGCGCCGATCGCCCGGCCGCCGCCGCGGCGAATGACGCCACCGGTGACGCGGCCGCGAGCGTTCGCGCCGCCATCCGTCGCATCAACGAGGTCGTGCGCAAGATGAGCCGGCGCGACGGACCGGGCATGGAGGGAACGGCACGTGGATAAGGACACCGTCACACTGAGGGTGCGCGAGCGGCTCGACGCCGGCACCTTGCCTCGCGTGATCCCACCACTCACCACGGAGCCCGGCCGCCCGTCGTCGCCCGTCGGGACCATCAAGGCGGATACCGGCATCGGCGTGGTCCGGTGCGCGGCCTGCGATGAGCTCGGCGCCCAGGTCGCCTACCGCTTCCCGGACGGCCGCATCCTCCGATTCCACGGCCGCTGCCACGGAATCTGGGAAACGGAATGTCAACGAAGTCCGGGTCGCGGCTGAGCAGTACGCGCGAATCTTGGCCAAAGGTCCTTCCGAGAGAGGCTCCGCGCCACTAGCTGCTCGTCCGGGAGACTGCGCCTGCGCTTGATCGCGGGGCTTGGGTGGCGATCGCGGTTCGCCATCGCCCTTGGCGTGCTCGTTCTCGGCGTGCTCGTTCGCCACTATCTGGCAGGCATGGACGGGCGCTTCTTCGGCGCGTCACTGCACGGTGCTGAGGGTCTCGTCCGCTACACCGTCGGCGACTACGCCGGGGCGGCGCGTGCCTATCGCGCGCACTACGCGACCGGATACGAACCGCTGCCGGGCCTTCCGTCGGTCCGATCCCGTGCGGGCAAGAGATCCAGCTCGGAGCCAAAAGACGTCCAGGCGTTGCTGACCGAAGGCGAGGCCGCGCTCGCCCGCAACGATCTCAACGAGACACAGAAAATTTACTCACGAGTTCTCGCCATCGAGACGGACCAGTACGACGCTCTCCTGCTGACCGCGGTTATCGAAAGCAAGCGTGGGCGGTATGGCGAGGCCATTCGAGCCCTCAATCGGGCGCTCCGTCACCCGCGCACCGAGACGCGCATCACGACGTTCCTCACGACGTTGGAAACGACCGGGGAGTTGACCCAGCTTCCGCCGGGCACCCGGCCGCTCTGCCTGCTCGCGCATTACCATCGCTATCTCCGGATCTTCGACCACGCGCAGGCCGCCAGCGCCATCCGCTATGCGAAGGCGGCCATCGCGATCCACGATCATGCCGACGACTGCTGGTTCACCGTCGGCATGGTCTATCGCCGTCAGGACAAGCCGCACGCTGCCTTGGAGGCCTTGCTCCACGCCGTCGCGCTCAATCCTCGCCACGCGGGGGCCCTCCATGCCGCCGGCAACATCTATCAAGAGCGCGGCGATCTTCTGAACGAACGCCGCATGCGTGCCGAAGCTTTCGCGGCCGCCCCGAACGACGTCTTCTATGCGGAACCGCTGCTCGACCTTCTGATCAATAGGGCCGGCGACTATCGCGAAGCGCTGACCGTCGGCGAGACGATCCGGACGCTCCAGCCACAGAACGCTGTTGCAACCGAGAAGCTTGGCGAGGCGTACATACTGCTCGGCGAGTATGTACTGGCGGAGCGATATCTCCGGGAGGCGCTGGACAGCGATCGGGGAATGGCGAGGGCGCACCATGCCCTGGCATGGGCGCTGCTGCAGCAGCGTAAATACGATGAGGCCATCAAGGAAAGCGAGGCCTCGATTGCCCTCGCACCGTTCGAGCGAGAATCCTATTGGCTTCTCGCCGGCCTCTATCACCGCCAGCGCCGGTATCAGGAAGTCGTCAAGGTGTCAGCGAAAGCGATTCGCTTCGGGCTCCATAACGCCGATATCTACGTGCTTCTCTGCTCCGCGTACTACGAGCTCAACGCCGCTCGAGAGTATGAGGCGTGCGTGCCCGAGATGCTTTCCCGATACACGGGCGGGGTCATCGGCCTGCCCTCGGTTCCAGAGGCCATGCGCACCCTGGGCTTGCCGGTGCCGATGCGATGACACCGCAGTGGGTCGATCTATTCCGGGGTCCTTGGGCCCGAGGAGTGCTGAAGCACATCGTCGCGATGGCGGCGTGCCTCCTGGCCCTCTACACGCAGGCAATGTTCCGCGTCCCGAGCCGCTTCTTGTTCGTTCTCATACCGTATGTGAGCGCCGCCCTGGTGTTTCTCAGCGTGGTCGTGCTGGTCAACTACCTGCTACGCGGGGTTCGTGAGGACGATCCAGCGCAGACTGTCTTCAGGGTCGCGGAACAGGTCAGCGGCGTCCTCGTGCGAGTCTACGTCCTCTATAGCGTTCTGCTTTTTGCCAACGCCGCCCTCGACCGGACCGTCGCCGAGTTCCGCGAGGCGGACGTGGTCGAGATCGCGGGCGATAGCCTCGACCTCGGTCACATTCCGTTGAGGTGGATCGCGCTCCGGTCGGTTGATGATCCCGCCCGGGTGGACCGCGTGCTTCTATCGCCCATCGATCCACCGCTGTGGGCCGGTCAGCCCGTCCTCCTCGAAGTGCGCCCCGGCTTCTTCCGCCTGCCCTGGATCGCCCGGATCTCGCTCGATGACGTGAGACAGGGCCGGGCCATTCTCGAGCGCAATCCGACCTCGGCTGAGGCCTGGAAGATGCTCATCAAGGGCTATGCAGAGCGAAACAAGGTGGCGGAAGGCACGGACGCCACGGTCGAGTACGCTCGCCTCTATCCCGGCGACTACGATTGGCCGGAACGGATCGCGCTCGGGCTTGGCATGACTGGTCACTACGCGGAGATGTACAGAATCCTCGAACCATTCATCCCTCGACGCGCGGACTACGAATTCTACGTGTACGTCGGCCACGCGCTGGCGCGCATGAAGCGCACGCCGGAGGCCCTGGTCTTCCTCGAGAAGGCGAAGGCGCTCGAGCCCGAGCACTGGTGGGCCGACTATGAGATCGGCTATCTATATTTCGACGCGCAGAAGTTCGAGCTCGCCCGGCCGTTCCTCGTGCGAGTCCACGAGACGCGCCACATCGCCTCCGTGGCACGCGATCTCGCTACGATCGAGAAGATCCTTTTGCTCAAACGCGCCAGGGAAGGGGCGAGGAAATAATGACGCGCGCGTCGGCATGAGGTCGTCGATTGGACCGGGTCTTATCGGGCTGGATTATGTGCCGGCCTCCCTGTGTTCCGCTTGTCTCGCTCGGACCCACTCCAGCTCCCCTGTCTTGCTTCGAATTGTGGACACGGTAATAGCATAGAAGACGAGGCCCGATGCCTGAAGAGCGCGAGGAGTCGTCGGAGTCAATGGCGCGCCGGCATTTTCACTGGTGCCTCGCCGCCGCGATTCTGCCCGTGATCTCTCTGCCGTTCGAGTGGTTCGTCGCCTACGGCCATCGCCGCTTGAGTGAGACGATACCTGAGCATCGTCGCTGGTCGCGCTGGTTCCTCGGCCTCGCCCTCGTTGACACGATCGTGGCCGTCCTCGTCATCGCACTGATTGCCTCCGGCGTTTGGGGGTGGCACACCCTGACGGACCGGCGAGGCCGGCCCCGCCAAGCCGACGCCGTGCGAATCGGCGTGACCATCGTCCCGAATTCCGAGAGACCCGACGAGGCGCAGATCGGCAAGGTTGCGAACGATTCTCCGGCGGAGCACGCGGGCCTTCAGCCCGGAGACGTCCTCGTCTCGATCGATGGAAACCTGATCCGCAACGTCGAAGATGCGCCTCGCATGATTCGGTCCGGGACTCCGGGTGTTCCGCGACAACTTCGTATCAGGCGCTCTGGCGAAGAGGCAGAGATCATTGTCACGCCCGAACGACGGCCTGCCATCCGTGAGCCGGCAGGAGCGTTGTTCGATGCCGCGCCTACGCCATCCTGCCTCACCGATTCCGTCAACTATGCCAGTACGTTTTTTCGGTGGACAGGATTGTGGGGCGCGGCCCTCTTGATGATCCTGCTTTGGCTAGTGGGGCTCCGCGTGCGGCCTCGCGCGCCGCCATTGTGGTTATGGGTAGTAGCGGCGCTGGGCAGCGTGGTGCTTGCGGGGCCTCTCGTGTGGGCGGCCGTCTGTCTCAGCGCCGGCGGTCGCTCGGTCGGCGCGCTGCTGGTGGCCAGATTCGCACAGTCAGCCGCGGCCCTCATTGTCGGCCTCGTTGCGATGCGTCACATGGCGGCTAAGGGCTTACTGAGTGCGCGTCTCGAGCCAGTGCTTGGCGCTGGCCGGGCGGTCGTGCTGGGTTTCTTTTACGTGATCGCGGTGAATGTCCGACTGAGCATCCTCGGCACGGCCCTCGAAGCGCTCGCGCACATCCACGTGCCAGCGGGCTCGGTCAAAGGAAACGTAGCAAGCGAACTTGGTACCCTCGGGCTGGCCGGAGTGCTTTTACTTGGCCTGACGGTCGCGGTCGTCGGTCCCGTGGAGGAAGAAGTGCTCTTCCGCGGCGTGATCCTCCCGCGGTTAGCGTCCTGGATGGGGGCTGCGTGGGCCATCGTGGCGAGCTCGGCTGTCTTCTCGGTTCTGCATGAGGGCTTCGGAGACGAACCGTTCGGGTTGCGTACGGCGAGTGTCTTCCTGCTCGCACTCGTTCTGGGCTGGGCTAGATTGCGCACGGGTGGCCTCGCCGCACCCGTAACCATGCACATCGCGACAAACACTCTTTCACTGTTGGCGAGCCTCGGTAGGCATCCCTGATGGTTGCCTCTTGGCTGGGTTGCCTTACCGTCTTGATGCTGTTCACGCTCGCCGCCCCGGACGCGAGTTCGGCCGAACCTCCACCACGCGCACCCCTCGACGCGTTGTGGCAGGAGCACATGCTCACGGGGAGTGCCGCAACAATCTACGCTGATGAATCTGGCCAAGGGACTCTCTCGACTCCCCGGAGGCCATTCGACGAGCAGCATGGCGAAGAAGACGTCGAAGGCGCCGCCATAACGACCTATGGGATACACGTCGCGAGACTTGATGAGCGCTGGCTACTCTGGCGGAACGGGGGTTGGGTTCTGCGGGGAGGACTCCTCGCTCGAGTTCTTCCTGATGCTGCGACAGGCCAAAGTCCCGCGCGCCACGATCTTACGGCAGTGGACTTTTCAGCCGCGCGATGTGATCAAGGATGGCCCGGTGAGAGCTACTCTTCAATACAACGCAACAACCCGGACGGCGACGGTGAAGATCATGGGGCTGAAGACGCCCGTCGAGGAGACCGTCGAGACTCCTCGTTGACCTGAGGCGAGGCACCGTCGCGAGCCAAGAATCCGGGCGTCTATGGCATCCTGTCGGGCCGCCGGGCCGATGTGCGATCTGGTGCTCCGTCGCGTTGTACGCTGATCGGGATGGTGGATGAGGATGACTGGCGCATCGCGCACGAGTTCCAACTTCACTGCAGTGCGAAGCGAGGATTCAAAGCGCAACGGCGGCGTCATCATCGGCCGATGATATCGTATGATCGTTCTACCGGCGATGGGCAAGGGCCGCCTCGAAGCGTTCAGCGACGGCGTGATCGCCGTGATCATCACGATCATGGTGTTGGAGATGAAGGTCCCGCACGCGATCGACGCGGCGGCTCTCAGACCGG
>Ga0137415_10006664_pt1 | contig 11454 bp, 12 predicted proteins | sample CZODoug3_1_1_16f_FD_183082 | JGI IMG/M metagenome (GOLD analysis project Ga0137415, IMG submission 183082) | Vadose zone soil fungal communities from Angelo Coast Range Reserve, California, USA - CZODoug3_1_1_16fungal (Hybrid Assembly) | ecosystem: Environmental > Terrestrial > Soil > Vadose...
CAACTGCAGTCCGAGGGTCTCACCATTCTCGTCGTCGAGCACGACATGCGGTTCGTCGCCGACACCTGCGACCGCGTGTACGTCTTGGACAAGGGCACCGTTCTCACCACTTGTGCGCCCAGCGAGCTGGCGTCCAATCCTGAAGTCCTTGAGGCATACCTAGGCAAGGCGGGACGGATGCTGCCCAGCCTCGCCAATAACCCGAAGGAGGCCTCAGACCAGTGAGCGTCCGTCTGGAAGCGGTCACCGCCGGCTACGTGAAGGGCGTCCCCATCCTGCGCGGTATCGACCTCGAAGTCGCGCCGCAATCCATCACCACGGTGATTGGCCCCAATGGTTCAGGCAAGAGCACACTGCTGCGGGCGATCGTGGGCCAGGTCCCCTTCCTGGACGGGGTGATCCGCGTCGATGGCCAAGATCTACAGCACGCGGCGGTGCACCACCGGGTCATCGAGCACCACCTCGCCTTCGTCCCGCAGGTGGCCAATGTCTTCGGCCCCCTGTCGATCATCGAGAATCTCGAGATTGGCGGCGCCCGACTTCCAAAGCGTGAACGCCGGGCCCGCATCACCGAAATGCTGGATTCGTACCCGGATCTGGCTACCAAACGGCGAGCGCGCGCCGAGTCCCTCTCGGGGGGTCAGCGCCAGTTACTGGCCGTGGCAAGGGCTTTGATGACTCGACCGACGACTCTGTTGCTCGACGAACCCTCGGCGGGCCTGTCACCGCGCATGATGGACGAGATGTTCGATACGGTGCGCACCATCCGAGACGAGCACCAGGTCACGATTCTGCTGGTCGAACAGAACGCCGCACAGTCGTTGCAGATCTCCGATCACGGCGTCGTTCTCGTTGCCGGGGAAGTCGCCGTCAGCGGGCCTGCAGAGGACATTCTGGCCAATCGTCGGGTCGGCGAGTTGTACCTCGGGTCGGCGTGATCAGCGAAAAGCCTTCAGTGTCACTGGAATGGCGTCAAGCACGTGCTGACGAGCCTCGTATGCGGCGCGGTCGGGGTCGCGGCTCTTGATGGCGTCCAGGATCCGGGCATGTCCGGCCACGGCGTCAGCGGCCTCCTGCGGGGTGTACAGATGAGCGATCCGGTGATTGAAGAACTGCTCGCTGTTGCGTTGATTGATCTGCGCCAGTCGTAGATTTCCTGCGGCCTCCACGATCGCCTGGTGAAACGCCGAATTGCGGTCTGCCAGAACGGTGCGGTGGTCGATCACCGAAATATCGTGAGCACCAAGGCTTTCAATGGATTCGATGGCCTCGTCGCTGGCGTGTTCGGCAGTTAGCCGAGCGGCCATGTCCTCCAACGCGGCGCGCACTTGGTAGATCTCGCGGATCTCCTCGGTGTTGTGCTCGCGCACGACGAAGCCACGCTTGGTGGCCTCGACCAGGCCCTCGGATGCCAAGAGGTGCAACGCCTCCCGCACCGGGGTCCTGGAAATCTGAAGGCGCTCAGCGACTTCGGCGGCAACGAGATGCTGGTTTGGGCGGATGCGACCGCGGATGATGTCCTCGCGAAGCTGTTGGAACGCATCCGCAGTTAGAGAAACCGCTGGTGGCATCGGATTACCGTCACTTTCAGAACTGGTAGCACCGCGTACGAAAGCATACATGCAGTTCCGCATGCAGAAGCGCGTGCAGCCGTTGCGTCGTCAGTCATCTGAATGCAATACTGCATGCAGAGGAGACGCTCAATGGCGAGGATCGTGGTCGTAGGTGCGGGATTGTCGGGTCTCGTGGTCGGCGACGCGCGCTCCGCCGCAGGCGACGACGTGGTGGTGCTCGAAGCGCGCGGGCGCATCGGCGGTCGATTGTGGAGCGTGCACGGCGAACTCGCTGCCGGGCAGTTCGGCGAACTCGGTGCCGAGACGATGTACCGCGGGCACGACAACGTGTTGGCGTTGACCCGCCGCCTTGAGCTCGATGCGGTGGCGTGTGGGTACTTCGACCCTGCAGCGCCACCGATGCTGTTCGGCGGGCAGGCCCTCGACGAGGACGCCCGCCGCGAGATCACCGGCTGGCTGCTCAATGCGTATCGGGATACGCCGCCAGCGCTGTTCGAGAACCTCGAGGCGTGGACGGCACGATTGCATGCGCCCGCGGAGGTAGTCGCGTTCCTGACGGCATTCACGCAGTACACCCCGGTGACGTCGCTGCGGCACGCCGACGCGGCCGAGTTCGCTCGTCAGCTGTCCCACGACAGCGATTCCTATCGCATTGCCGGCGGTAATGATCTGTTGGCCAAGCGGTTAGCCGACGGGCTTGACGTGCGGTGCGGCCAACGGGTACGCGTGGTGGACTGGTCGGGTCCGAGTGTGCGAGTGGAAACCGACGACGAGGCGTTCGAGGCAGATCGCGTGGTGGTGACCGTGCCCGGCCCCTTGGTCGGCGCCCTGGGATTCTTCCCGGCGTTGCCGGCCGAGAAGGCCCGAGCGCTGGCGGAACTGACCTACGGGACAGCCGCGAAGGTGATCGTCCAGTACGCCGAGCGAGAAGTGGTCTCTTCAGCCGTGGGGCCGGGTTGCTTCACCGATGGCACCCCGCCGTGGCTTGTCGAACAGTCAATCCATCAGGGCGGGACGGCGATCCTGATCTCATCGCTGCTCGGTGGCGATCACGAGCCGGCCGTCATCGATGAAACTGTGTTCGCCGCCTTCGACGAGTCGGTGACGGCGCTGACCGGTGCGCCGGTGACCCGGTTGGAGCAGCTGGCGCACAGCTGGACCCGTGACGAGTTCTCCCGCGCCGTCGTGCGGGCACCAGTCGGTGATCAGCGCACCCGCATCCTGCCCGACGTGCAAAAGCCGTTGGGAGAGCGTGTCTTCTTTGCCGGTGAGCACACCGACGACAGGAAGGGCCCCGGCGGCCTGGAAGGTGCAGTGCGGTCGGGCCTGCGAGTGGCATCGGAGTTGGCGGACGCGGGTTAGAAGGCGGCAGGCATGCGCGATTGGCCGATAAGGTTCGGCCATGCCCGCCACCGAGGTTGCAGCGCGAGCCCGTCTTTCCGTCGCAAATCCTCTATTCACACACGAATAGTAGTTTGATGCAATTTGGCAAGCTATCCTCGATAGAAGCTGTGACCAGCCAACCTGAGAGGATAAGGCGATGTCGTCGATCCCATTCTCATCGCAGGTCGACAATGGCGAAGTCGTACTCGACACCGACATTCCGATACAGGTTCAGATCTATCGCCAACTGCGCGCGGAGATCCTCGACGGTCTGTGGCTCGGTCGTGAGGGGTTTCCCGGCGAACGGGAACTCGCAGAGCGCTTCGGGGTCAGCGTCATCACATCACGTCGTGCGCTGGAACGGCTCGCACGGGAAGGTTTGGTCGAGCGCGGACGGGGGCGTCGCAGTCAGGCCACGTTCGTTCCCCCGGAACGGCCCACCGGCCGGACGTTTCGAATGTTTCCCCCGACCGAGGACCCACCCGTGTCGATGAAGCACAAGTTGATCGGCTGCGGTGTGGACATCGCTCCGGCCGAGGCATGCCGAGTCTTCGGGCTCGCTCCGGGTTCCCAACTGTGGCAAGCGCTCCGAGTGATCAGTGCGGGACGAAAGGTTCAGGTCGTCACCCATCATGTCCAGCCGATCGAGATCGGCGAAAAGCACACACTCGCCGACCTGAAGATCAGGCACATGATCCCCATGCTGCGCGACCAAGGAATTCAGTTGGCGAGAATGCGGCGCGAGATTCAAGCGACGAGCGCCACCCCGGTCACCGCGCATCACCTCCAGATCAGCGCGGGCAGTCCGGCCCTCATGGTGGTCCTGCGCATCGAAGACACCGACGGCAGGATCGTCGAATGGATGCGCGCCGTGGGTCGCCCCGATCGCCCGATGGCGCAAGAGACACTCGACCTCGCCACCGGGCTGTGGGACAACGCCTGATTCGTGCCTCGGGGTCGCATCATGGCGCCGACGTTTCCAAGGGCTCCTGGATTGGTGGCTGCGGCCACGGTTGTGGGAACGGTCGGCGTCGGACTAGCTGTGGCCACCAGAACCAGCGTCCGAGCAGGGCGGCGATGGACGGGGTCATGAACGACCGAACCACCAGGGTGTCGAAGAGCAAGCCCAACCCGACTGTCGTGCCGACCTGGCCGATCACGATCAACTTGCTGGAGGCCATCGACATCATGGTGAAGGCGAATACCAATCCTGCCGACGTGACCACGGAACCGGTACCGACCATTGCGCGAATGATGCCGGTGTTCAGCCCGGCGTGGATCTCCTCCTTCATCCGGGAGACCAGGAGCAGGTTGTAGTCCGCGCCGACCGCCAACAGCACGATCACCGCCATGGGGAGCACCATCCAGTGCAGCGGGATCCCGACGATGTGCTGCCAGAGCAATACCGAAAGCCCAAATGAAGCAGCCAAACTGAGCACCACCGTCACGATGATGGCCGCCGTTGCCACCACCGCCCTGGTGAGGACCAGCATGATGATGAAGATCAGGATCAGCGCAGCGACTGCTGCGATCAGCAAGTCGTAATTGGCTCCTTCTTGCATGTCCTTGTACGAGGCTGCGCTGCCACCAAGGTAGATCGTCGAGCCCTCCAGCGGCGTCCCCTTGATCGCGTCGTCGGCCGCGCCCTTCATCGGCTCGATGCGAGAGGTCCCTTCCTCCGTCAACGGATCACCCTGGTGAAAGATGGTGAACCGCACCGCATGGCCGTCCGGGGACAGGAACAGTTTGATACCCCGTTTGAAATCTGGGTTGTCGAATGCCTCCGGCGGCAGGTAGAACGAGTCGTCGTTCTTGGCCGCGTCGAATGCTTCGCCCATCGCTGAAGCGTTGTTCTGCGTGGCCATGGCTTGGTCTTGTTGGGTCTTTTGGATTTGATACTGGTTGAGCATCATCTCCTTTTGGTTCTTCATCGACTGGATCATCGACGGCATCAACGCGACCATCTGCGGTATCAGGGCGTCGAGGCGTTCCATGTCCGGCACGAGGTCCTCGATGTCATCGGTCATGGTGTCGACGCTGTCAAGCGCGTCGAAAACCGACCGGATGGACCAGCAGACCGGGATGTCGTAGCAGTGTGGTTCCCAGTAGAAGTAGTTCCGCAGCGGCCGAAAGAAGTCGTCGAAATCGGCGATGTGGTCCCGCATTTCGCCGACGTCACTGGACATCTTCTTCATCTTGGTCACCATGCTGTGCGTGACGTCGGCCATCTGTTGGGTAATGCCCATCATCTTTTGCATCGAGTCGATGGTGACCTGTAAATCGTCGGCCTGTTTGAGGATGTTCGCCACGTTCGTCTGGGTGTAATCGTTGGTCATGATCTGGCTGGTGCCGCTCATGCTGATCGTGTACGGAATCGTGCTGTGCTCGATCGGCGTTCCGTCGGGTCGCGTGATGGTTTGCACTTGAGCGACTCCGCGCACGCGGGCCAGAGCCTTGGCGATCTTGTCGATCACCAGGAAGTCGGCCGGATTTCGTAAATCGTGATTGCTTTCGACCATCAACAGGTCGGGGTTCATCTTGGCTTTGGAGAAATGCCGATCAGCTGCGGCGTATCCGATGTTCGCCGGTACGTCATTGGGGAGGTAGATGCGGTCGTCGTAGACGGTGTGGTAACCGGACAGAGTGAGCAGGCCGACCAGCGCCGCTGCGGTCGACGCGACGAGGACCGCGCCAGGCCATCGAACGGCAGCGGTGCCGACCCGGCGCCACCCCCGGGACTGTGCCACGCGTGTGGGTTCGAGCACGCGTCTGAATCGACTTGCGACGGAAATCAATGCGGGACCGAGCGTTAGCGCCATGGCCACCACGATCGACATGCCGACCGACAATGGGAATCCCATCGTCTGGAAGTAGGGGAGTCGAGTGAAATGAAGGCAGAAGGTCGCGCCCGCGATGGTGAGACCCGACGCCAGCACGACATGTGCTGTGCCCTCGAACATGGTGTAGTACGCCGACTCTCGATCTTCTCCTGCCCTGCGCGCCTCTTGGTAGCGGCCTATGAAGAAGATGGCGTAGTCGGTTGCCGCAGCGATGGCCAGGGTCACCACCAGATTGGTCGCAAACGTCGTCAGGCCAAAGGCGTCGTGGTAACCAAGAAATGCCACTAACCCTCGGGCACCGGCCAATTCGAGGACCACCATCGACAGCACGATGATTACCGTGACAATCGATCGGTAGACCAGCAGCAGCATCACGAAGATGACCGCGAACGTCACCAGCTCGATGGTTTGCATGCTCTTGTCGCCGACTTCGTTCTGGTCCGCCGACGTGACCGCGGGTCCGGTCACGTAGGCCTTCACGCCCGGTGGTGCCGGAACGCCGCTGGCGATGTGCTGCACGGCCTCCACCGACTCGTTGGCCAGGGACTCTCCTTGATCGCCGGCGATGTACACCTGGACGTAGGCGGCCTTGCCGTCGCCGCTTTGTGCACCAGAAGCCGTGAACGTGTCTCCCCAGAAGTCCTGGACGTGCTGGACGTGTTTGGCGTCAGCCTTGAGATCGCGAACCATCTGGTCGTAGAAGCGGTGTGCGTCAACACCCAAGGGTTCCTCACCCTCGAGCACGATCATCACCGAACTGCTGGTGTTGTACTCCTTGAACACCTCGCCGACGCGTTTGGTCGCGATCATGGATGGTGCATCGTTGGGGCTCATTGACACCGCGCGCAGCTTCCCCACCGCTTCTAGCTGGGGGACAACGGTATTCAAGAGAGCGACGACGACGACCCATCCCAGTACGATCGGCACGGCAAACATGCGGATCATCCGCGGCAACCGCGACCGTACGGGCGGAATGACCTCGGTCGGGGCTTCCTCAGTGTCTTGTTCGCTCATGCTGACTTCACGAAGCAGAAGGTCGCGGCATTCATGCCTGTGGCGGTCCTCTCGTCTTTGACGTCGTCATTCACGGTGATCCGGCAGCCGATGCTGTCGCCGTCGCCTTGGGCGATGATGTTGGGAGTCGCTGCGGGCGCAGTCGTGCGCAACGTCAAGGACCACGGCAGGGTCGCGTGTTCGACCCGTTGCGGCCTCGAGTCGAGGTCGAGGTAATTGATCACCGCGGTGGCACCTGACCCGAAGATCTCGTACTTCACCACCTTGGGGTTGGAGGACTCCGCGTTGTCGGACGATCCCCTCTGGGTCACCAGGACGGCATTCGAACCGAAGATGGACCGGATGTTCGTCACGACGACGGTGCCGAACACAACCGCTATCACGATGAGCAAGGGCAGCCATACACGCCTGAGGAATCTGGTCACCACGGGCGCTCGCCCTCCGATCGTCGCACCAGAAGCGCGGCGGCCTCGTCGGCAACCGTCGGTAGCCCAGGCGTGCGGCTGGCGTGGAACGTGAAGTGCTCGCCAGAGATCGCGCTGCTGAGGGTCAAGACGTCCGGCACTTCGATTTCCATCGTGGTGTTGGAACTGGGCACCAGCAGCCCGATTCGGTGACTGGACACGACCTCTCCCGGTGATGGGCTCGCGGCAACGACGGCTGTCAGCTACCCGCCATACGGTAGGCGATTCCATGCTTGACAAGCAACTGTTCACATACGAATAGGTGATTAATGTATCTAACGTTCTGGCTGGCTGTCGCAGTCTGGCCGGCCGATTGCAGGCCGCCCATCCCGACCTAGACATGTAGGACGACCGTAATGGTCCGCCGACAGCGCGGAATCCAAAGCCGTTACCGTACAGCCCAATTAGCCCGCAACCGTGGAATCAGCGCCCGGGCGTTCGCACTCGCCGGCGACTGGGGCGTGTGCACCTGCGATACCGCCACCATCGTCAACTCCCTTGTGTCGGTGGACAAGACCCGTCACACCCTGAAAGGCGACCACTACTTCATCGATCGACCCCGGCGCGCGACGAAGTGTCCGACGTCATCATCGGGTGGGTTGAGGACCGCCGATAGCGGTGGAGTGATCGATACGAAGTTATCGTCACTCGCACGGATGGTCGCGGCGATCGCACCGCTCGACGACTCACAGTCGAGTTGCCGCTCGAGCTCGTGGAGAATCGAGCCGGCGTCGCGGAGCTGTCCCGCGCGACGGCGACCATTTTGTCGAGGGTGTCCTCACGCGGGAGATGGCGGCCATCGGCTCGCTGCGTCGTGGCGAGGTGCCGTACCGCCGCTGGATTTCAGCAAAGAATATTTATTGGCGTTTGCAGTAAACAACGAAAACCGCAAGGACTTCATATCAAACACATATAAGTAACGCAGGCAACACTCGTTCGGCGTGACGGAATTCCATACCGATACCGTTTCGACATTTCCCGAAAACGCGAAAGCCGCGAAGCCACTTGGTGTCCAAGTGTCTCCGCGGCCTCGAGTCGGCTATGCGTGCGTGGGTGGTGGCCACCCGCTGCGCGGCCCTCAGTTTCCGAAGAAGGGGGCTGGTGACGAGAACTCGCCGTAGCTCCGCGCCTTCGACACGTGAGGAGGTGTGACCTGGATGGACACGCTGCCAGGCGATTGAGTGGTGGTGGCGGTGCCCCCAGGATTGGTGCTGGTGATCGCGTTGGCGGCCGATGCACCGGGTGCTCCGGCGATCGCTGCCGCTGCGGCTCCGGTAGCGAGCATCGTGGCGATGTAACGTAGCTTCATGTCATTCCCCTTGTTTGATTGCTTGACTTGATGGATGTGCAATCAGTGGCCGATCCGAGTGCTTCTGGTAGATAGGCCAGCTGGTTACAAATTCCAATCTAATGGCGTTTCTCCGATTGCCCAGGCCTTCATACGAAACGCAAATCTTGAACCTGAAATGGGTGGCAATGGCAAACACAGCGTCCTGGCACTGGCAGTCCTAGGAAAACCCGGCTACTGCCTGACCATCCGAATTTGGCCGAGACTCGACCCGTGGAAACGACCAACGGCACCATGCTGATCACTGGCCCGACTGGCGGGCTCGGGCGGGCCGCGACGCTCGCAATCGCCAACCGGCCTGAGCCCGAACGCCCCGACTTGCTGCTGGTCGGCAGGCCCGGTCGCGCGCTGACGGAGGTGGCCGAGGACGCCAGGGCAGCAGGGGCGACCGTGTACGAGATCGGCTGCGACCTTGCCCGACTCGCCGACGTGCGCGCCGCGGGCCGGAGGGTCAGGGATCTCCTCGACGCCGACGCGGTGCGCCCGCTCCGCGGATTGGTGGCCAACGCGGGCGTCATGGGCGTCGACACCCACGAGGCCTCAGCGGACGGTTACGAGCTCACCTTCGCGGTCAACTACCTCGCGCACGCACAGCTCATCGGCGACCTCCTCGGCTCTTTCGCCGCTCCGGCGCGGATCGTGCTGCTGGGTTCGAACACCTACCACCAGAACGTCTTTCGCCGGATACTGAGAGTTCCGCCCGCATCCTGGCGCGACCCGATCGAGCTCGCTCGACCCGCTGCACCCGACGCGCCTGCGAGTTTCAACCAAGCCGGGATCGCCTACTCCAACGCCAAACTCGCCGTCCTCTACTACGCCCATGAACTCCAGCGGCGAGCGCCCTCGGGGGTCACCGTGGCAGTGTTCGAACCGGGATTCATGCCGGGTACCGGCCTAGCTAGAGATGTGGGCCCCGGCATGCAGCGGGTGGGGCGCGCGATGCAGGCGATCCCCGGTGTTTCATCGCCGACGCGATCGGGTCCGGCGCTCGCATCGATCGTCCTCGACGACCGCTGGGCGCACCTCAGGGACGGCGCATTCGTCGTCAAAGACGAAGAGCGCCAAGTAAAGACGATCGCGCAGGATCCAACTCGCGAGGCAAGGCTGTGGGAGGCCACGGCCCAACTCCTGAGCTTCAACTCGTAGCGGACCCGGAGTGCGGCAAGACCGGGATCGTGCCGGCTACTCCATTCCGGAGCGGCCGGGCGTCCAGAAGGGTTTGGTGCGGATGTTGCGTCGATCCCACCCGCGTTCGATGACCAGTATCTTCCTCAGGGATTGGATGGTGCGGGCTTCCCCGGCGAGGTAGGCGACGCCCGGATGGTCGGGCAGCTGCAGGGCACGCAGGGCCTCTGCGAGCACGACGGAGTTCGCGGCCGAGACGTCACCGCGCACGACGTGGGTCAGGGGCCGGGCCAGCGGAAGGTGGTCAGCGTCGGTCGCGCCCTCGATCACGCCGTGGACTTCGGCGATGGAGGGTAGGGATCGCAGCATCGCGGCGAACGCGACCGACGCCGTTTCCTCACCCGCGAATAGGTGGTAGGTCGCGTCGTGTTCGATGACGAGGTTGCCCTGCGGCCGGGTGATGTTGACGGAATCCCCGATAGTGGAGGCAGCCGCCCAATGCCTGGCGGGCGTAACGACTTTCGGGTCACCGGCGTGATCGAGCATCACGATGTCGAGGGTGCCGACGTCGGGGTCTGCATCGTAGATGGAATAGGTGCGCAGCGCGTCGTGTGCGTGAAGGCGCAGAACCGATTCCAGGAGACCGGCGACCTGCAGCCGAATGTGCTGACCCGGCGTCCACTTCAATCCCTGCAGTCGTGGACCTTGCAATCGGACGCGGCGCATCCGTGGTGTCAGGTCTTCGATCTCGCTGACGGTTGGGGACAGGAAGACCGCGTCGCGCAGTGTGTTGAGGAGCGGGATAGCGTCGATGAGCGTTGCCAAGGGGTTCTCCTAGAGCGATGCGGATGCAGCAGATTAAGGTAAGGCTACCCTAATTACCGATTCCACGGAGATGCTCGCGCGGCACGCTCGCCAGAGCGCTTTCAATGTTCGCCAGCGTATTCCGCGGCAACTTGCCTTCGTATTGGTTCTCGATCTTAACCGCCATTTACGCTTAAGCCTTTCCTAACACTTCCTGGTATGAGCAAAGCACTCTAGGAGACGGCGACATCATTCGTCAACCGGCGCTGCCGCCACAACGCCCATCTCAATCATTACTTAAGCGACGAACCAACCTCGCGCCATTCAAGAAACCACCGGCGCGCTGGGTATCCACGGCCACTAATGCTCACCACCACTAGGTAGGCATCTCCAAACAAACTCGGCCCCGACAAACCGGAGCAGGGTAAACCACCCTAAACCCAGGCATCTGTATCGCCCAGCCCAGCGATAGTCAGTGCGTCTGATAATACATATTATGTTAGGAGGGGCTTTGCCTCATAAGTCGGATTATGGACTGATTTATGAGGCAAGAGCGTTTTCTGCCCCAAAAGTCGCTTCTACTCCTAATTCGTGAACGGACTGAATGACTACGCACAGATTATGGCATAGCACCTTGCACAGTGCTTCGTTGGTCTGTGCGGTTAAGGTCTTGCTCCGAAGTCGCTGACCAAACTTCGCCTTGATCATGTGAAAGGTTGTCTCTACGTTCGACCGCTTGTGGTAGTGCATCAGGAATTCTTCCCTGTGCTGCATGTAGAAATGGAACATGCGATCCCACAGCGTTGACTTGGCTCCATAGGTAGACAGGCCGCCCGCTTTGGAGTTGGTCTTGAACGGGATATAAGGGATCGCGCCGTGGCGAAGCGTGGTCAACATATTCG
>Ga0137415_10006666_pt1 | contig 11452 bp, 10 predicted proteins | sample CZODoug3_1_1_16f_FD_183082 | JGI IMG/M metagenome (GOLD analysis project Ga0137415, IMG submission 183082) | Vadose zone soil fungal communities from Angelo Coast Range Reserve, California, USA - CZODoug3_1_1_16fungal (Hybrid Assembly) | ecosystem: Environmental > Terrestrial > Soil > Vadose...
CACCATCAGAACCTGGCGGTCAGCCCGGCGAACAGATATCTGCCCAGCACGTCGTATACGCCCGACGCCATGTTGGCGTTCACGATCAGCGGATTGTTCACCAAGCCGATGACCGGAGGCCTCTTATCCGTCAGATTGTTGACGCCGAGGTGGATGTGAAGGTGTTCCGTCGCCTCGATGCCGGTTTCCAGATCCAGGTAGTCATAGGCGGCGATGTGCGAATCGACTGGAAAGGTGTTATTCGGATTGAACAGATTGGGGTTGCTGCTGGTGAACTCGGAGTTCAGCCTGCCGATGTGGCGCCAATTGAGGGAGACCTCGACGCCGGCCGGACTCTCCCACGTCATCCGCAGCCGGTGGCGCCAGCGGGGTACCGGCGTGGTGGGGCCTACCGTCGAACAAGTCGGACCGTAAAGGTCCGTGCAGTCGACCGGCGACGTGCCGGGCGTTACGTTGATCGGATTGTCGAGGGCGATGCTGCCGCTGAAGCTGAACTCGAGGCTCCCGGCCTTCGGGGCGATGGAGCGCAGACTCAAGTTGTAACGCCCCTCGAAATCGATCCCGCTATTGCCGTAGGAGCCGGTGTTGTAGCGCGTCGACACGATGCGCCCGGCGCTCGCGCCGAGGCCCGTCGACAAGGAGCCGTTGGCGTCGCGCTGGATCAGAGCGCAGTTGAACGCATTGCCGGTATTCAGGCAGCTGGGGAGCGCCAACTGGGCCGGCACGTTGCTGATGAACTTGTTGGCCTTGATTCGCCAGTAGTCGGCGCTGAAGAGCACGTTGCGGAGCGGCGTGAGCACGAAGCCCGCCGTGACCGTATCGGCCGTTTCCGGCTTGAGCAGGGGATTGCCGCCCACCAGCGCGTTGACCGCGGTTTGCGACGCGATGTGGCCGTACTGCTGCGCGGTCACGCCGCTGTGAGCGCACTGCGCCGGCGAGGCGGAGGGCGTGGGGCCCGCGCACGGGTCAGTGAAGGGGGTCTGAAACAGTACCTGCGGGGTAAACAACTCGAACGCAGTCGGCGCGCGCACGGCGCGGCTCACGCTGCCGCGCAGCCGGATGGGCTGGATCGGTGCCCATTCCAGCCCGACGCCATAGGCGTTCACATTGCCCTGCGGCAAGTAATGCGCGTAGCGGTCGCTGAGGTTCAGGTTTCAACCACGCCCGGAATGCCAAATAAACGGCGATCAGTGCGATGACGATCCAACCCAAGATCCGTCCTGCCTCGCTGTAGCCTCGAGTGTGTTTGTCGCGTCAGGACCGAAGAACTCATCGACTCTGGCCGGATCAGTCCTCGAACTTTTCGCAAGGTGTACCGAATGCGCAGATTCTGCAGAAAACGGTCAAATCCCGCAGGCCCCGCTCTAAATCTACGGCTAAGTTATGCCATGTGCCGGCGATCCGGGACGGAAGCACCATCCAGTCGTTGAACGACCTCACTCTCATGGGAGATTGCAATGCTATACATTCGACTGTGTGTTGATAAGCCCGGAACAGAGGAGTTAAGAAATCTCCACCGCGGCGCGCATCGGGAGTACTTGGCTTCCGGTGTCGCGAAGCTGGTCCAGGCCGGTCCACTGATGTCCAGCGACGATACGAGGAATGTCGGAAGTTTTATGGTGGTCGAGGCCGACAGTCTTGCCGCGGTCCAGCGGTTCCATGACAACGACCCGTTTACGGTCGCCGGCTTGTTTGAGGAAACCCGAATTCATCGCTGGGATAAACACCTGGGTTAATTGCGCGCATGCACAGTTCTGGAGCCGAGACGGAGAATAGGAGGGCTATAAGGTGCGAAATCTTGATGAGCACAACATTACGATCGAAGTGCTGCGTCGAATTAAAGACACTCCAAGCGCGCGACTGAAGGAAATTATGACGCGCCTCGTGCAACACATGCATGACTTCGCCCGAGAGACCAAGCTTACTGAGGAAGAGTGGTTTGCGGGGATTGACTTCCTTGGCCGCACCGGGCAGTTATGCACGCTCACTCGGCAGGAGTTTGTTCTTCTATCTGACACGCTGGGGCTTTCTCAACTGGTGGTAGCTCAAAGTCACAGCAGGCCCAACGGTGCTACTGAGCAGACGGTGTTCGGCCCGTTTCATGTCGAAGGCGCCCCGTCGCGGCCCAGTCATGGATCGGATATTTCGGTCGGTGTCAGCGGCGAGCCGCTCTATGTCACCGCGCGCGTAATCTCAGGCAACGCTCCCGTGCCGGGAGCGTTGGTCGATGTATGGCATGCCGATGCCAGAGGGGAATACGACGTGCAGGGAACCCATTGGACAATCGAGCAGGCGAGCCTCCGAGCGACGATTCAAACGGATGAGGATGGCCGATTCAGTTTCAAGACAATCATGCCCAAGAGCTATCCCATTCCTACGGACGGCACTGTTGGGGAAATGATGCAAGCGACCCGCCGTTCGCCGATGCGGCCGGCGCACATTCACTTTAGGGTAAAGAAACTCGGATTTGATCCGCTCATCACACATGTTTTCGTGGACGGAGATGAGTTTCTTGATTCAGACGCGGTATTCGGTGTTCGCGGATCATGTATCGGCAACTACGCTTTGAATCCACCAGGAGCCACGCCGTTTGGCGACATGTCGGCAAGGCCATACTACACTCTCGATTATTGCTTCTCCTTGCATCCGTTAACATCCGCGGGGCCCTCGACCATGTGGTGCCTCGAAATCTAGCAAAGGCCCCATCGGCACGATCCGCGTCGGGTTGATGGTTTCGTGGCTTTCATAATAGTGCCGTTTGATGTGTTCGAAATTGACCGTCTCGCGCACACCGGGCCACTGGAAGAGCTCTCGCGTGTAGGCCCACAAATTGGGATATTCTGAAAGGCGTCGGATATTGCACTTGAAGTGGCCGACGTAAACTGGATCGAAGCGCACTAGCGTGACGAAAAGCCGCCAATCCGCCTCTGTGATGTTGGAGCCGCAGAGATATCGCTGCTGGCCAAGCAGAGTTTCGAGACGATCGAGGGTCGCGAACAGAGGCTCAACGGCTTCTTCGTAGGCCGCCTGCGTCGTGGCAAAGCCGGCCTTGTAGACGCCGTTGTTGACCCGCTCGTAGATCTCCGAATTGATTCTGTCGATGTTCGGCCTGAGCGGCTCGGGGTAATAGTCACCGACCGTGGCCCCCACGCCGTCGAAGGCCGAGTTCATCATGCGAACGATGTCCGCCGACTCGTTGGAGACGATCGTAGCTGTCCGCTTGTCCCACAATATGGGCACCGTGACGCGACCCGTGTAGCAGGGAGAGGCCGCCTTGTAGATCTCGTGGACGCAGCGCGCGCCAAGGATCGGATCCGGGACCACGCCAGGACCCTCGTCGAAGGTCCAGCCTTCGGGCCCCATGCGCCAATGCGTCACCGACATGGAGACGATATGAGCGAGTCCTTTCAGGGCACGGAAAATGAGCGTGCGATGCGTCCAAGGACAGGCAAGCGCGGCGAAGAGATGGTAACGGCCTGGTTCGGCTTTGAAGCCGCCCGCACCTGTCGGACCCGGTTCGCCGTCCGGCGTCACCCAGTTGCGAAACTGGCTCTCAGACCGGACGAATCGGCCCTCGGATGCTTTGGTGTCGTACCAGCGGTCGTACCAGCGACCTTCGATCATGACTCCCAACGCTCACTCCCATGTTCTGCCTACGCAGCAACCATTGTATAGTCTTGAATCCAATCCACGGTCTTCTTCAGGCCGCCGAAAGGGTAGAAGTGGAAACGGACGTCGCCATGGATACGTGGATTCAAGCGCTCCAAGAACTCGTCGATCAAGGCCGAAGGACCCGCGGTATTCAGTAGCTGAGTGATCGAGACCCCGTACTTCGCCATCACGCTGGCCGTGGCACCAACGCCGCACCGCGCCGCGAAGCGAAGCAGCGTCTTGACACTCGCGGGTCCCGGAAGGCCGACGCGCACGGTCGCCGCGATCTTGGCGTCCTGTCGAACCCGTTCCAACCATCGGAGCACCGGCGCTGAGTCGAATGCGAACTGAGTCATGATCTCGACCCCATGACCGAGCTCGGTGAGAGTAAGGTGTTTGGTCCTCAGGGCATCCCACAATTTGTCGTCGGGAATATCGGGGTGTCCCTCCGGATAGCCTGAAATACCGACCTTTCTGACGCCGATTTCCGCGAGCTCTCCGGTTCGAATGACGGCCAATGCATCCTCGAATGGCCCTAGTGCTTTAGGAGGGTCACCGGCAACTACGAAGGCTCGCTCGACGCCGACCTCAAGTTGGAGACGCGAGAGAAAACTCGTCAGATCCTCGTGGGACTGCAGTCGACGCGCCGATATATGCGGGACAGGGGTAAAGCCGAAAGATTTAACCAGTGTCGCTGCCGCGACGCGCGCGGGCATGTCTTCGCCCGGTAAGAACGTCACGGAGATTGCCGTTTTCTTCGGGATGGCGTTCCTGGCCTCCCGCAGCGACTCCATGTCCTTTGCCGTCATCTCGATCGAATAGTTATCGATGACATTCTCCGCCGTCGCGCCGCTCGATTCGCTATCTGTCATTGGCGATTACCTCTCGCTTCATTCGCACTGTTCGAACACAAATCCGGGGCGCACACATCCCCGCGCGCCTGTTCATAGGCACTTTTTCCAAACGTTTGGATCGGAACGCGGCTTAGTCTTTCTTGATCAACTTCTGATAGAAAGGTGCCGGCGCAACCTTGGCACGGATTTCATGAACCTCGTTTCTCTCCACCGTCGATCGCCGCGTGTTCGGTTCGCCCCAACGCACCACCAGTTCCGTGCCAGGTTCGCTGAATTCAAGATCCACGATCGAGAGCGACAGCATCGACGTAGCATTGGCACTGTAGCCAACGTACTGTGATATGCCTGCGTGCTTGCCATCTTTCACGACGGCGTCGTATTGAAATGTTGAATACACCGCCAGCGGTAGATTCATGAATTTCGCCGGCGACTTACCGGGATATATGGAGTCTTGCATGACCTGCATGACGTCATCCTCGTTCCAAACGAGGGTTACCTTCTTGCGCTTGGGATTCTTGACCTTTTGCGCAAGCGCTTCTTTGCCGATGAAGTCCTTGCTGAAGTCAATGAATTGGCCGTAACCGATCTCGACCGGGTCCATGTAGTAGTCAACGATATTCGTGGACTCGAAGCTGCCGCCCAGGGAGCCCATCACTTCTAAATGCATCGGCGTCATCCATTCGCGATACGGCTTCATCGCTTCGCTGTGGTAAATAGCGGGGCACGGCAACGGCATCCAACCCGACTCGAGGGTGGTTGTGGGATACGCCAGCGAGCCGACTTTCCTCAGGTTGTATTTCTCGCCGGCTTTCTCGAGCGCCTCCAGTACGAACTTCTGATCCTTCCAAGGTCCAAAAAGCTCGAACCCTGGGGCGCCTGCCATGCCATGACGCAGCGCGCGCACCGGATATCCCTTGATTTGGAATTCACCGATATGAAAGAAGCCGATCTCAGGTAATTTACCGTCTGTCACATCTGACATCAGCTTCAAGGCATGGGGTCCCTGAATCTGATAGATGTAGATCTTCGGTTCTCCACCCCGGAACGTGATGGTTTCGTCTCGTTCCATTTGCACGTTGTAGTTGCCGCTCTCGGCGTTGAACTGGACCCAATCACTGATCATCGGTGGCCCGACGACGCGATAGAGGTCATCTGATGTGTGAAAGCAAATGCCATCGCCGATCATGTAGCCGTCGTGACTGGCTGCGATAATTTGCTTTCCGCGATTTGTCGGGAAAGTGCCAAATTTGTTGAGACCGACTTTCGTCAACAAAGGCATCACGTCCGGCCCACTGAGGTATAGATCAGTCATGTGGTATGACAGATCCAGCAGTGCGCAATCGTTCTTCCACGCTTGCTGCTCAGCCCGCCAATTGGAGTATTCCGGCGCAACCACAGGAAATACGTAGGGTCCGAGCGAAGAAGACCGCAAAAGATTGACGGGCCCCCCAACTGCTTTCAGAATTTCGTCTAGATTCTTGTATTTCAGTAATGCGTGGTTCATGTTGCTTCCTATCTATATTTGTAACTTTGCATGAGCGACGCGTCACCTTGGTTTATCGCCAGCGCCGTAGCCGAGCTGTTGCGACCGACGCGAGTGCGCCACTCCAAGCTACCTACGGGAACCGCCTCCCCTTGATCACGATCGCCTTTGATTGCAATTAACCGGTCTTCTTCACACTCCCCGTCCGAGCCTCGCTTCGGCTCTCCACCGTATGGGCAATTGCTTCGTCTATACGCGACTATTCTGGCTGGATGATGCAAGCTTCCTTGGGCTATCCGCAACGCGTGCGGAGACATAGGGTCTATTCGGAAATCGAATTGAGAATCACCGACTACGCCAATTCGAAGACTGACCGGGCCTTGCATTCTGGCCCATCCATTACCGTGCATAGCCTCAGAGATTGCCGATAGCACGCCTGCTCGCGGCAGCGCGCAGCTGCGCGAGCAATGAGATAATTAACAACCCGCCGACCAATACGATCATTGGCCGTCCCCAGGCGCCATGAGTAACCGCAATGAGTAGCGGGTCTGCGCCGGCAGGCGAGTGAGTTGTCGCGGTGACCCTCATGAACCCTAGTGCGCAACCCACGCCAATCGCGCCCACCCACGGAGATTCAGGGAGCATCGATGTAACCGCGATGCCAACGCCGCAGGCCACGGCGTGACCACCGAAAAGACTTCGCGCCTTGGCCATGGCCGATTCGGGCACACCGAATGCTATTACCGCGGAACCTCCAAGCGCGCCCACCAGCGGTACGTTTCCCAGTGTTGCTTGAAATGATGCGATGAGCGCCAGCGCGGCGATGGCAAAGGCAGAGGAAACCGTAACGGAAACCCAATTCGAAGGCTTTTCGGGAAGAACGAATCTTACGATACGTTCGACAGCCGTACTCCTCACCGGCGTCGAACGTCCGGCGGAATCCGCGGAATGGCGCTTCGGTTTCTCAGTCACGAGGGCCTGTCACCCTCGTAGGCATGCTGGAGCAGCTCGCGGATCTCCACTCGCGAATAGGGACGCGGGTTCCAATACGGGCTTAACGTGGCGAGGTCGGATGCGCGATCGAGATCGTGAGCCTCAAACCCCAAGTCGCGAAGTGACTGCGGCACTCCGAGCGCCTTCGCGAGGTCAAATATACCTGCCGCGGCGCTCTCGGCCCCTAGCGCTCGACCGATGCGCTGCATTGCCTCGGGGGCTGCCGGCGCGTTGAACTCGACTGCATACGGCAGGACGACTGAATGAGTCTCCGCATGAGGAAGATTGAACGAACCGCCCAGGGTGTGGCATAGCTTGTGGTGGAGCGCGATGCCCACGCTACCGAGTACGATGCCGCAAAGCCAGGCGCCGTACAGGCAGTCGGACCTCACCTCAAGGTCATTTGGGGCACTGATGACCCGACGCAAGCCCAGCGCCATGGCGCGAATCCCTTCCTCGGCCAGAAGGGAAATGACCGGATTGGAGTCTTGCGCGTAGAGACCTTCAACTGCATGGGCGATCGCGTTCATTCCGCTCGCCGCTGAGAGTCCGGCAGGAAGCGAAGTCGTCAACGCCGGATCGTAGATGACCGTCCGTGGCAGAACCCGAGGGTCGCGGCCTGTGCGCTTGATTCCATGTTCGGTAAGGCCATATATCGTAGTCATCTCTGACCCGGCATAGGTCGTCGGGATTGCAATGATGGGGAGCGTCGATTCCAAGGCAATGGCTTTAGCTAAGCCAGTCGTTGATCCGCCCCCGATTGCTACGGCGCAATCCGCGCCGAGTTGTGTGGCCAGATCGCGAGCCGCGCGAGCGCTTTCGATCGGAACATGCATGACGGCTTCGGCAAATATGCCGGCAGCACGTTTACCCAGTCTTGAAGCCACCTTTTCCGCTTCCGGACGTTGTTCCGGCGTTGACAGAACCAGGGCGCGTTCTGCACCTACTTGTACCACTTCATGCTCTATATTCTCGAGAGCGTTCAGACCGAAGATCACTCGAGACGCCTGCGCCGTATAGATGAAGGATTTCATATCGCCACGTGCTCCGTTGCAAGACGTTCTCGGGCGTTGAGAAGCCGCAGAAGGCGCCGATCCCTGGCCCGCCCAGCGCATCAAGTTTAGACGGATCGCGCACTTGCGCGAATCCCCCGAGTGGCATAGTGTCCATGCGCACTATGAATACCATCGAGGGCCTCGAGATCGCAGATCTGTTGGCGTTTGATGCTATCTATTCCCACAAAAGCGTCAGCAAGGCCGCAAGCGCTCTGGATGTGCCGCAACCCACGGTGAGCCGACGCCTAGCCGGGTTGCGTGAGAGCTTTGGCGATCAACTATTTGTCAGGACTCGCCACGGCATGGAACCCACACCTGTCGGTCGCACGCTCGCGGACGCTATACAGGCTGTGGTACAAATCTATCAAGGACGGCTCCAGCATGCCTCGCGATTCGAGCCTCTTACCTCCACGCGCGCGTTCCGAATTTGCGCATCGGACTTTGGGCACTTGATTACCTTGCCTCGCCTCCATGAATGGGCTGACAAACGCGCCCCCAACGTGCGCTTCGTCGCGGTCCCTCTCGATAAAGCGCCGCTCATCGATCGCCTGGAGTCGGGCGATGTAGATATCGCGTTGGGAGGATTCCCCAATCTTTACGCCGGAGTCATGGAACAGACATTGTTTCGGGAAAGCTACGCGTGTCTGGTTCGCCGGGAGCACCCGACTATCGGCGCTAAAATGTCGATCGATGAATTCAAGCGAGCCCGCCATGTCGTGGTCTCCTCGCACCTGCTGGGTCATATACACCAGGAGGTCGAAAAGCGGCTCATGGAACTCTGCCCGCCCAATCACGTGCGAGTGATCGCGGAGAGCTTCTTGCTGAGTGCTCTTGTGGTTGAGAAGACCGACTTGGTCGTCACGCTGCCCGGTAAGGCATCTGAGTTTCTTGGTGATCGTCTCGGCTCGCTGCGCATGGTCGAACCCCCCATCGAACTCCCGGGGTTTGAGGTGAAGCAATACTGGCACGCACGTTTTCACAAAGACCCGGGCAACGAATGGCTGCGCCGTGCGATTGCATTGGCAGTCGGCTCGACGTCAGCCATATCGCCAGCTCAAAGGAACGGGCCTGCGGCTAACGTCTGACCTCCATACCTTCTTGCCAGCGCGTTGAGGATTGCACGGCCGCGGTGTTGGCCGACTCTTTCTTCGGCATGATAAATAAACCGATGGCGGGCAGTAACACCAACGCGCCCACCATGTTCAACACGAACATGAATGCCAAGAGAATGCCCATGTCGGCCTGAAACTTGATGGGCGACCACGCCCAGGTCGCCACCGCAATCGCGAGCATGAAGCCCGTCAGCATGACGACGCGACCCGTGAATAGACGAGCATGTCGCGCCGCGGTAGGCAAGTCGGCGTCCACGTGCAGGTAGGCGATAATGACGGCGATGGTGTACAGCGCATAATCGACTCCAATGCCCACTCCGAGGGCGACCACGGGTAACGTCGCCACTTTGACGCCAATGCCCAACAGCACCATCAGCGCCTCGCACACCACCGACGTCAATGCCAGCGGCAGAATCGCCGCGACCGTTGCGCGCCAAGACCTAAACGCGAGCAGGCACAGGCCTGTGACTGCTGCATAGACAAGAATCAGCATTTGGGTCATTGAACGCGCCACGACAATATTGGTGGCAGCGTCAAAGCCTGCGGTGCCCGCCGCCATGAGGAACTTCACATCGCTCGTGTCATTCTGTTTGGCGAACGCCGCGACGTGATCGACAACTCTCGTCAAGGTGCTGGCCCGATGATCGCGCAAGTACACGATCAGGGAGAGAAAGTTGCACGATTCATTGAAGAGTTCACGGGGCGCACGATAGATGACCGCGTTCAGCATGCTTTGTGTTCGCACCAGCTCGTACCATTTTGGACTGCCTTCGTTCATTCCCGCTACCGCGAATTTGCTCAACTCCGCCAGAGAATTGGTGCTCTCCACTCCGGGCAGCTGCCTGATTTCCGAGGCTAACGTGTCGACCCGGACCAACGTGTCATAGGCCGTGCAGCCGTATTGAGGGGTCTTGATCATGACGACAAAGACGTCGCTCGAGGCGGCGTAGTTGGCCGTCATGAATGCATTGTCGCGGTTATATCGCGAACCGGGCCGCAATTCGGGCGCGCCCGGATCAATGTCGCCAATTTGCAGACTACGGCTAACCCAGGTAGCGCCTATCGCAAGTACCGCTCCCCCAACGATTGCTCCTACCGCCCAACGCTTGTCGGTGAATCGACCAAAGAAGCGCAGCAGCGCGCCCTCCTCTCCCCGCTGCTCCTTCGTCAGGCTTCTCTCCGCAGCCGCCGAAGAGACGCCAACAAATGACAGGAGCACCGGCAGCAGAATCAGATTCGTGATCACAAGTGCCGCGACCCCGACGCTTGCGATCAATGCTAGAGTCTGGATAACCTCAATCTTTATCGTTACCAGCACCGCGAACCCTACTGTGTCGCACAGTAGCGCGGTCAGTCCGGCCATGAACAAGCGGCGGAACGTGTAGCGCGCGGCGATCCACGGGTGTGTCCCCCGGCCGATATCCTGCATGATTCCGTTCATCTTTTGAACGCCGTGACTCATGCCGATCGCGAAGATCAAGAAGGGCACCAGAATGGAATACGGGTCGAGCGGAGTGCCCGATAGAGCGACCAATCCCAGTTGCCACACGACGGCCACTATTGAGCAGCCGACCACCAGTAACGTACTGCGGAGGCACCTCGTATAGCTGAACAGGATCACTCCCGTGATCAGGACGGCGACGACGAAGAACAAGAGTATTTCGTGCAGACCGTCTATCAGGTCGCCAATTAATTTAGCAAATCCCACGATATGAATGACGACATCAGACGTCTGATATTTCGATCGGATTGCCTCCAGCTGATTCGAAAGTTCCGCATAATCCAGCGGTTTGCCGGTTTCGTTATTGTTCTCCAGCAGCGGTACGAACAGCACGCTCGATCGCAGGTCTGCGGCCACCAGTTGACCTATTTCTCCGGAGCGATCGACGTTCGCCTTCACGGTGGCAATGCCGCGGCGGCTGCCGTCGTAGTCCGCGGGAATTACCGGACCTCCATCGAGTCCCTCTTCGGTCACCGCGGACCACCGCGTTGCCGGAGTCCATAGCGATTTCATGGCAGATCGGTCGACACCAGGTAACAGGAACACCTCGTCGTTCAGCCTACGAAGAGTATCCAAGTAGTCCTTTGTAAAAATGGTCCCGTCGCCGGTTTCCACGGCGATTCGAATGGCGTTCCCGAAACCCTTCAAATCGCGCTCATGCGTCAGGTAATTGACGATGTATTGCTGTTGCTTTGGCAACATCTTGTCAAAACTGGCATTCAGCTTTAGATGAAGGCACGCGATTGCCAGCAAGCTGGTCGCAAATACGCACGCGACTAGAACAATCCAGCGGCTATTGAAAA
>Ga0137415_10006667_pt1 | contig 11451 bp, 9 predicted proteins | sample CZODoug3_1_1_16f_FD_183082 | JGI IMG/M metagenome (GOLD analysis project Ga0137415, IMG submission 183082) | Vadose zone soil fungal communities from Angelo Coast Range Reserve, California, USA - CZODoug3_1_1_16fungal (Hybrid Assembly) | ecosystem: Environmental > Terrestrial > Soil > Vadose...
ATCGTCGTCGCGGGCGGCCAGGAATCCATGAGCATGGCCCCGCACGCCCAATACCTGCGCGGCGGCGTCAAGATGGGGCCGGTCGAATTCGTCGACACCATGATCAAGGACGGTCTGTGGGATGCCTTCAACGGTTACCACATGGGCAATACCGCCGAGAACGTCGCCAGGCAGTACCAGATCACGCGCGCCCAGCAGGACGAGTTCGCGGTCGGCTCGCAGAACAAGGCGGAGGCCGCACAGAAGGCCGGCCGCTTCAAGGACGAGATCGTTCCCGTCACCATCAAGTCCCGCAAGGGCGACATCGTGGTGGATACCGATGAATTTCCCCGTCACGGCGCAACCATCGAGGCGATGGCCAAGCTCAAGCCGGCATTCGAGAAGGACGGTACCGTTACCGCCGGCAGCGCCTCCGGCATCAACGACGGCGCGGCCGCGGTGGTGCTGATGACGGCGAAGCAGGCGGCCAAGGAAGGCAGGACCGTGCTGGGGCGGATCGTGTCGTGGGGCCAGGCCGGCGTCGATCCGAAGATCATGGGTACCGGCCCGATCCCGGCCTCCCGCGCCGCGCTGAAAAAGGCCGGCTGGAATGTCGGCGACCTCGATCTGATCGAGGCCAATGAAGCCTTCGCGGCGCAAGCCTGCGCGGTCAACAAGGACCTCGGCTGGGATACCTCCAAGGTCAACGTCAACGGCGGCGCGATCGCGATCGGTCACCCCGTGGGGGCCTCCGGCGCCCGCGTGCTGGTGACGCTGCTGCACGAGATGCAGAAGCGCGACGCCAAGAAGGGCCTCGCCACGCTGTGCATCGGCGGCGGCATGGGCATCGCCATGTGCGTCGCACGCGACTGAACAACAGGCAAAGTGACGGGTTGAATGATGAAAAGATCATCTGTCAACCGCGGCTCAGGCTGATAAGAATGAAATGCCCGGTCTCGTGCCGGGCATTTTTGTCGGTCGCGTTTTCGAACGAAGTGGCTCGCGGTTCGCGGCCGAAAAGCGCGCCAGATTGAAAGGTTGCAGAGAGCGGCAAAGACCGGGGTAATCCCGGCTCATAAAAGACTACCAAGGAGGAGGAAATCGACATGGCACGTGTTGCATTGGTGACGGGGGGTACGCGAGGCATCGGCGGGGCGATCAGCAAGGCGCTGAAGGATGCCGGATACAAGGTGGCGGCGACCTACGCCGGCAATGACGCGGCGGCGGAAAAGTTCAAGGCCGAGACCGGCATTCCCGTTTACAAATGGGACGTCAGCTCGTTCGACGCCTGCGCCGCCGGCGTCAAGCAGGTCGAAGCCGACCTCGGCCCGGTCGATGTGCTGATCAACAACGCCGGTATCACCAAGGATGGCGCCTTCCACAAGATGACGCTCGAGCAGTGGAATGCCGTGATCAACACCAATCTCGGTTCGCTGTTCAACATGACGCGCCAGGTGATCGAGGGCATGCGCGCCCGCAAGTTCGGTCGCGTCATCTCTATCTCCTCGATCAACGGCCAGAAGGGCCAGTTCGGCCAGGTCAATTATTCCGCGGCGAAGGCCGGCGACATCGGCTTCACCAAAGCCCTGGCGCTGGAGAACGCCAAGGGCGGCATCACCGTGAACGTGATCTGCCCCGGCTATATCAACACCGAAATGGTGCAGGCGGTGCCGAAGGAAGTGCTGGAAAAGAACGTGATCCCGCAGATTCCGGTGAACCGGCTCGGCGAACCCGAGGAGATCGCGCGCGCCGTGGTGTTCCTCGCCGCCGACGAGGCCGGCTTCATCACCGGATCCACGCTGACCGTGAACGGCGGGCAGTACCACGCGTGATGTGCTGCCCTCCACGTCATTGCGAGGAGCGATAGCGACGAAGCAATCCATCTTCGCTATTGAAGACAGATGGATTGCTTCGCGGAGCCTGTCATCGGGCGGCGCGTTGCGCCGACCCGGTGGCTCGCAATGACGGATCAATGACTCCCCGCACCGCCACGCTGATCGGGCTGACCGCGATCCTGATGTGGTCGCTATTGTCGGTGATGACGGTCGCGACCGGAAAAATCCCCGCGTTCCAGCTAGCGGGAATGACATTCGCGATCGGCGCGCTGGCAGGGATTGCGAGCTGGATGTTTCGCCCCGGCGCGTACCGCGCGCTGCGGCAGCCGGTCGAGGTCTGGCTGGTAGGCGTGATGGGCCTGTTCCTCTATCACGCGCTTTATTTTCTGGCGCTGCGGCTGGCGCCTCCGGCGGAGGCGGGCCTCGTGAACTACCTTTGGCCCCTCCTGATCGTGCTGTTTTCCTCGCTATTGCCCGGCGAGCGGCTGGCGCCGCATCACGTCATCGGCGCCATGCTCGGCCTTGCCGGCACCGTGCTATTGCTTTCCGGCAATTTGCATTTCGAATTGGAGCAACTCCCGCAATTGCTCGGTCTGGGCGCCGCCTTCGTCGCGGCCTTTGTCTGGGCGGGTTATTCGGTAATGTCGCGCAGGTTCAAGGCGGTGCCGACCGATGCCGTCGTCGGCTTTTGCGCTGTTACCGCGCTGCTCGCTACCGTGAATCACCTCGCGGTCGAGACCACGGTCTGGCCCGAGACCACGGCGCAATGGCTCGCCATCGTCGCGCTCGGCGTCGGTCCGGTGGGCGCCGCCTTCTTCGCCTGGGACATCGGCATGAAGCGCGGCGACATCCGCGTGCTCGGTGCGGCCTCGTATGCAACACCGCTGCTCTCGACCGCGTTCCTGATTCTGGCCGGGTTTGCCAAGCCGAGCGCCAACATCGCCATCGCCGCGATCCTGATCGCCGGCGGCGGGTTGATTGCCGCGAAGGATATGGTGTGGAAGCGAGGCACGCCGTCATCCTGAGGTGCGCGCCATCCTTGGCGCGCCTCGAAGGATGTAGAGACGCACGCTGGTGGCCCATCCTTCGGAGGCCGTCGCAAGAGCGACGGCGCCTCAGGATGACGGCGGTGTTTGTGACAAGGCTTAAGGCTCCCAGCCCTGCGGCGCCAGCTCGAACATCGCAAAATCGAATCCTGGCGCAACCGTGCAGCCGACCAATGTCCAGTCGCCGGTGCTTTCGGCTGATTGCCATATATCCGGCGGTACGATCGCCTGCGGCTGCTCACCGGCTGCGACGTCGGGGCCGAGCCTGAAGCTCCACTGCCCGTCGTCGTCGGCAATCTTCAAATTCAGCGCGCTGCCGGCATAATAGTGCCAGACCTCCACCGCATCGATGCGGTGCCAGTGCGAGCGCTCGCCGCGCGCCAGCAGGAAATAGATCGCGGTCGACAGCGCACGGCCCTTGGCGTCGATGCGGGAATCGCGAAACGTCTCGCGATAATATCCGCCTTCGGGATGCGGCTTTAATTCAAGCCGCGCGATGATGTCGGCGGCGGACGGCGGCTCAACCATCAGGATTTGGCCATCAGGACTTGTTCTTGCGTTCGCGCAATTCGCCGAATATGTCGGCGGCGCTGGCCCCCTTCATGTGCAGCTTCGCTGCGACCGACGGCTCGTCGGCGCGCAGGAATACGTTGGCTTTTTTCTCCTCGCCGAGCAGCGTCGGGACCGTCGGCTTGTTGCCGGCGCGCAGCTTCGAGACCTCCTCGGCGCGGGCCTTCAACGCGGCGTTGTCAGGCTCGACCGTGAGCGCGAATTTGACGTTGGAGGCGGTGTATTCATGGCCGCAATAGAGTTTGAAATCGTCGGGCAGCGCGCGCAGTTTCAACAGCGAGTCCCACATCATCGGATAGTTGCCCTCGAACACCCTGCCGCAGCCGATCGAGAACAGCGTGTCGGCGGCAAACACCGCCTTCTCGCTGTCGAACACGTAGGAGATATGGTCGAGCGTATGGCCCGGAGTTTCCAGCACCCGCGCCAAGAGGCCGCCGACCTTGATGACATCGGCATTGGCGGCGCGCAGGTCGACATTGGCGATCTTGGTGGACTTGTCGTGCGGGGCGACGACGCGGCAGTCATATTTCTGCTTCAGCTCGGCGACGCCGCCGACATGGTCGTGGTGGTGATGGGTGATCAGGATATCCGTCAGCGCCCAGCCTTCGCGTTCCAGCGCCTTGATGATGGGTCCGGCTTCCGGCGCGTCGATCGAGGCGGTCGCCTTGGTCGCGGGATCGTGGATCAGATAGCCGAAATTGTCGGTGAGGCAGGTGAAAGTGCGAATTTCCGCGGCCATGATATCTCCACAACTGAAAGGGTAGGTAACCCCAGAAAACGCTCTAACACGCCCCATAGGAGTGTGAAATATGGCGTTAACGCTCGCGCGGCAATGCAAATTTCCGCACGCCCCGCCGGACGCCGGCATGTTAGATTGGTCGCATGGACGTCATCGACTTACGCGATTTCTATTCGCAGCGCCTCGGCATCGTGGCGCGGCAATTGATCAACCGCGGCATTCGCGGGCGATGGCCCGATGCCGACGGGCAGCGCGTCCTCGGGCTCGGCTATCCGACACCCTATCTCGGCCTGTTTCGCGAGGACAGTGAGCGTTGCATCGCCTTCATGCCGGCGGCGCAGGGGGTGTTGAAATGGCCGACCGGGCGGCCGGCGCTGGCGACCTTGATCGATGAATTCTCGATGCCGCTGGAGGACGCCGCGGTCGACCGCGTCCTGCTCGTGCATGCGCTGGAAATGTCCGACGATCCGGAGCGGCTGCTGCGGGAGGTATGGCGGGTGCTGGCGCCCTCGGGCCGCCTGATCGCGGTGATCCCGAATCGCCGCGGCGTCTGGACGCGCACCGACGCCACGCCGTTCGGTCACGGCAGGCCTTATTCGCGGGCGCAGATCACCCAACTGCTGCGGCAAACCTGGTTCACGCCGACGGCGTGGGGTGAGGCGCTGTTCATACCCCCGGTCGCCGGCGGCTGGTTGCTGCGCTCGGCGATGGCGTGGGAGCGCGTCGGAGCGGCGCTGTCGCTGCCGTTCGCCGGCGTGCATATCGTGGAAGCGACCAAGCAGGTCTATCGCGCGATCCCGGCGCACCGCGAACACACGCGGCTGATTCCATCGTTGCAGCCGGTGTTGGTGCCGTCGTCGACGCGGGGATGAATATCCTCCGTCGTCGCGGCGAACGCCGCGATGGTTAGCGTTGCCGCTGCCTACTCATTCCCCGGATTGAAATCTTCACCCGGTCCGGCTGGAGCGGCCATGTTGTCGGGGCGCGGGCCGTGCGGCCGGCGGCGGCGGCGCGGAAAACGTTCGCCACGTTCGCTGCCATTGGCTTCATAACCGCCGGGGGCGCCATTCACTTGCGGCTGCGGGCCGGTGATGAATGACGGCAGGCGATCGACGCCGCCCGCGTCGGCCAGCACCGGCTGCGGCTGATTCTGCGGCGGCGGCTGATATTGCGGCTGCGGACGATGGTCGCGATCGCGGTGCTCGCGCGGCTGCTGTTGCTGCTCGCGCTGATAGGGGGTTTGGCCGTCGCGCTGGGCGTTGTCGCGCACATAGGGCTGCGGCTGCTGCGGAACGAAGCCGGGCTCCTGGCCGAAATTCGAATAGCTGTCGCCCTCGTCGTCGCCCTCCTCAACAGACACCTCATTGCTGTCGGGACGCGGTTGCGGCTGATTCTGCCGGAACTGCTCCTGGGCGGTGGCGATGATGCGGAAATAATGTTCGGCGTGCTGGTAGTAGTTCTCGGCGGCCACCGGATCGCCCGAGGAACGGGCGTCGCGCGCGAGCTGGACGTATTTTTCGGCGACATGCGAAGCGGTGCCACGGATCTTGATGTCGGGTCCGTTCGATTCGTAGACCCGGGTCATCGGATTCTGGCCGCGCCGGTTGTTGTTATTGTTGTTGTTATTATTGTTACTGCTATTGCTGTTCCGGTTACGCATCCGCTTGTTGTTCTGACCGTTTCTCATATGTCGCCTTTATTCCAGCCCTGAAGTTATTGCCGTTCGTAGCCTCATCCGATTCGATGCGCTTCACGCGCGCGGAATCGCGATGCCGTTCAAATTCGCTTCGATTTCGCCAACCATCGCGTTCAACAAAGACGCGTTCCCCAACCGCCGGCGTTCATCGCCCGCAGACCAAATCATTCGGCCTGCCACGGCAAGCCCAGCTCTCTTACGTAAGTATTCAAGCGCAATTACAGGCTTTCGTTCGCTTGGCGGTCGAGAGCAGCACAGCTCCGGCTATTGCGCTCAAATGGACCGGCGTTTTGGAACCTTTCAATCGGCGGGCTTTCGTTTCGAAAACCCTGGTCTCCACCCGTAACGCTACGGGGCCAAACCGATGTTATGGACGGAACGTAGTCGTTCCCGGGCGATATTCCAAGAGGTTTTTTTGCGTTCCAATCGGACTTTATCGAGGCAATTTGCGCCCCGAGACCGCCCGCTGGATGCCCGCCAGATCGGCCTTGGGGGCGTCACCAATGATTAACCCTGCCGCCGTCATCAAGGCTTCAATATCGTCACTCTGGCCCTGGCCGGCCTCGACAACCAGCGCGCCGCCGGGTGCCAATAGAGGCACGGCCTGCGGGATCAGCGCGCGGTAGGCATCGAGCCCATCGGCGCCGCCGTCGAGTGCCGCGCGCGGGTCGTGGTGACGAACCTCGGCGGCGAGACCGGCGATGTCGGCGGAGCGGATATAGGGCGGATTTGAGGCAATCAGGTCGAACAGGCCGGATAGACCCGTGGCGTAATCGCACGCGAGGAACGTCGCGCGATCGGATAACCCCAAAAGCGTGGCATTGCTTCTGGCCATCTGCAGCGCCTCGGCGGAGACGTCGGTGCCGATGCCATGCGCCTTGGGCAATTCGGACAACAGCGCCAGCAGGATTGCACCCGAGCCGGTGCCGAGGTCGGCGATGCGCAAGGCACGGCCAGCGGGTCCCTCCGCGCGCAGCACCTCCAGCGCCAATTCGACCAATGTTTCGGTGTCCGGCCGCGGCACCAGCGTCGCGGCGGAAAGTTGCAGCGGCAGGCCCCAAAACTCCTTGGTCCCGAGAATGCGGGCGACCGGCTCCCCGGCAAGGCGGCGGTGGGCAAATTGTTCGAGTTGAAGTGATTCGTCCGCCGTGAGTTGTCGGCTCGCCGCCGTGATCATGCCGGTCAGATCGAGGCTGAGCACCGCACCGACCAGCATCCGCGCGTCGAGTTCGGCGAATTCGATGCTGACGGATTTAAGGCGCGTGGTCAGCGCGCGCCGTGCGGCTTCGACGGTTTGTCCGGCGAAAGGGTCGTTTGTCGTCACGCCGTCGCACCTTGCGCGGCAAGTTGGGCGGCCTGGTGTTCGGTCGTCAGCGCATCGATCAGTTCGCCGAGCGCTTCGCCCGAGATCACCTGCGGCAATTTATAGAGCGTCAGGTTGATGCGGTGGTCGGTGACGCGTCCTTGCGGAAAATTATAGGTGCGGATGCGTTCGCTTCGATCGCCGGAGCCGACCTTTTCGCGTCGATCGGCCGAGCGCACCGCGTCGACGCGCTGTTGCTCGGCGTCATAGATCCGCGAGCGCAGGATGTTCATGGCGGAAGCCCGGTTCTTATGCTGCGAGCGGCTGTCCTGCATCATCACCACGATGCCGGTCGGGATATGGGTGATGCGGATCGCCGATTCCGTCTTGTTGACGTGCTGGCCGCCGGCGCCTTGCGCGCGCATGGTCTCGATCCGCAGATCGTCGTTCTTGATGTCGACATCGACGTCCTCGACCTCGGGCAGTACCGCAACCGTTGCCGCCGAGGTGTGGATGCGTCCCTGGGTCTCCGTATCAGGCACGCGCTGCACCCGGTGCACGCCGGATTCGAATTTCAGTTTTGCGAACGCGCCGCGGCCTTGCACTTCGGCGATGATTTCCTTGTATCCGCCTGCCGTGCCCTCGCTCGCCGAGATCACCTCGACCTTCCAGCTCTGCAAGGCTGCGAACCGCTCATACATCCGGAACAGGTCGCCCGCGAACAGCGAGGCCTCGTCGCCGCCGGTGCCGGCGCGGATCTCCAGCACCACGTTGCGGTCGTCCATGGCGTCCTTGGGCAACAGCGCAACGCGAATCTTCTGCTCGAGTTCGCCGATGCGCGCCTGCAGCGTAGCCAGCTCGAGCTCCGCCATGCTGCGCATCTCAGGATCAACAGCGGAGTCCGAAATCAAGGTCTCGGTGTCGGCGATCTCGGCGCGGGCCGCGCGATAAGCCTTCACGGCATCGATCAGCGGGTTGAGCTCTGCGAGCTCGCGCGTGATCTGCACGTACTTGTCCGAACTCACCCGGCCAAGCAGCTCGGCTTCGAGCGAAGCATGGTGGGCGAGCAGGATGTCCAGTTTGGCTTCGGGTAGCATGGAGGTTCTCGATTACGCAGAGAGGAAGGCTGGGTTGTCGACGAGAGCGTCGCTACAACGACAGCCCCTCGGCTTCCGCAAATGCAGTCAGCTTCTCGCGGATCGATACGCTGCCGGACGGCGCGTCGACCAGCGGCATGATCACGGCCTCGGCCTTTTTGGCGTCAAGCTCGAGAATCATCGCCTTCACCGGACCATGCGCGGTGGCGGACAGCGACAGCGAGCGATAGCCGAGCGCGATCAGCGCCAGCGCGCCGAGCGGCTTCGACGCCATCTCGCCGCACAGCGACGCGGTCTTCTTCGCGGCTTGCGCTTTCCGCACGATATCGCGCAGCGCGCGCAGGATCGGCGCCGACATGGTGTCGAAGCGTTCGGAGACCTTGGCGTTGCCGCGGTCGACCGCGAACAGGAACTGGAACAGATCGTTCGATCCGACCGAGACGAAATCGACCTTCTTCAGGAGCTCGTCGAGCTGGTAGAGCAGCGCCGGTACTTCCACCATGGTGCCGACGTCGACGCGCTCCGGCAGCGAATGGCCGTGTTGGCGCAAATATGTCAGTTCGCGCTCGACGATGGCCTTGGCCTGGTCGAATTCGGCGACGTCGGAGATCATCGGAAACATGATCTTCAGCGCGCGGCCGCCGCCGGCGCGCAGCAAGGCGCGGACCTGGCCGCGCAACAGGCCGGGACGGTCGAGCCCAAGCCGGATCGCGCGCCAGCCGAGCGCGGGATTTTCCTCCACCACGGTTTCCATATAGGGCAGCGCCTTGTCGCCGCCGATATCGAGCGTGCGGAAGGTGACGGGCTTGGAACCCGCGGCGTCCAGCACGGTCCGATACAGCGCGAGCTGGTCGCTGGAGCGCGGCAGGCTCGGGCTCACCATGAATTGCAGCTCGGTGCGGAACAGCCCGATGCCGGCGCTGCCGGTGTCGTCGATATGCGGCAGGTCGATCACGAGGCCCGCATTGATCATCAATTCGACCGGCTGGCCGTCCTTGGTCACGCAGGGCTTGTCGCGCAGCGCCGAATATTGCGCCTGCCGCCGCGCCCGAAACCGCACCCGCTCGGCATAGGCGGATTCGATCTCCGCCGAGGGGCGGATATAGATCTCGCCCGAGGTGCCGTCGACGATGATGGCGTCGCCGGGATCGGCAATACCAGGCGCGTTGGGTATTTCGCCGACCGCAGGAATCCCAAGTGCGCGCGCCACGATCGAGACGTGCGAATTGGCGGTGCCTTCCTCCAGCACCAGGCCGCGCAGCCGCTTGCGGTCATAGTCGAGCAGCGCCGCGGGCCCCATCGCGCGCGCGATCAGGATCGCGTTGTCGGGCAATTGCTCGCGTGACGGCGCGTGATCCTGTCCGACCAGTTGCCGCATCAGGCGATGGCCGAGATCCTCGAGGTCGTGCAGGCGATCGCGCAGATAAGGATCGGTCGAACGCAGCATGCGCGCGCGGGTATCGGACTGCACGCGCTCGACGGCGGCTTCGGCGGTAAGACCGGTGCCGACCGCCTCATGCAGCTTGTGCGACCAGCCCTGGTCGTTGGCGAACATGCGGTAGGCTTCCAGCACCTCGCGGTGCTCGCCGCTTTCGGCGACGTCGCCGCGCTCCAGCATGCGGTCGAGATCGGAGCGCAGTTTCGCCAGCGCCGTGTCCAGCCGCTTGATTTCCTTCGGCAGGTCCTCGGCGATGTAATTGGTGATGACGACGCGCGGCTCGTGCAGCACCACATGGCCGAGCGCGATGCCGTCGGACAGCACCGCACCGGTCTTGTGCAGCGAATGCCGTGCCGCGGGCTCGGCGCCGGGTTGTGCCAGGGCCGACAACTCGCCCGAGGCGATCATCTCTGCCAGCACCATGGCGGTGGTCTGCAGCGCCTCGACCTCTTCCTCGACATAGGTGCGCTTGGCGCGGTTCTGCACCACCAGCACGCCGAGCGTGTTGCCGGCGCGCAGGATCGGCACGCCGAGGAAGGAGTGGTAGATTTCTTCGCCGGTCTCCGGGCGGTAGGAGAAGGCCGGGTGGCTTTGCGCGTCGCTCAAATTGAGCGGCGTCGCCTCGCTGGCGACGAGGCCGACCAGGCCCTCATGGGCGCTCAGCACCGTCCTGTGGACGGCGTCGCGGTTGAGACCTTCGGTGGCGTAGAGTTCGAGCGTGTTGTCGACGCGCAGCACATAGGTCGAGCAGACCTCGGCCACCATATTGGCCGCGATCAGCACCACGATCTTGTCGAGGCGCTCCTGGGCCGAAACCTGCTCCGCCATGGTTTCGCGGAGCCGTCTCAACAAGACGCGGGGACCTCCCGACGCGCTCCGCATGCCCTGAATTCCTCCCCCGCAAAGCCAACCCGCCGGGTGGCCGGTAGCTGGCGCAAAACGCGTCAAATCCAACAATTTTATTCATTCGGCGCCGCCGCAAGCTTGCTTCCCGGCCGAATCGGGATTGCCAAAACTGTGGCACAGTTTGCGGCAGCCCACCCGTCAGGCCGTATAGCCAATCGAGGCTTGCTTTGCCAAGCAAAACGCCTGCCAGTAGCAATAACGTCTCTGTCAGACCAATGCTGCGCCAGCTAAGAGAAGGTAATTCTAAGCCTGGTCGAGCCCGTAGAGCGTGTGCAACGTGCGCACGGCGAGTTCGGTATAGGCCGCGTCGATCAGCACCGAAAACTTGATCTCGGAGGTGGTAATGGCGCGGATGTTGATATTGCGCGCGGCCAACGCCGTGAACGCCTGTGCGGCGACGCCGGCATGGCTGCGCATGCCGCTGCCGATCACGGAAACCTTGGCGACATCGGTGGCGGTGTCGAGCCGCGCATAGCCGATTTTGCCCTTGGCCGCGGTAATGGTGTCCTTGGCGCGGGTATAGTCCGAGGCCGGAACGGTGAAGGTGAGGTCGGTGGTCTTGCCGTCCTCGGAGACGTTCTGCACGATCATGTCGACATTGATATTGGCTTCCGCCAAGGGCCCGAAGATCGCGGCGGCAACCCCCGGCTTGTCGTCGATCTGGCGCACGGAAATCTGGGCTTCGTCCTTCGAGAAGGCGATGCCGGTGACGACGTGGTTTTCCATGATTTCCTCCTCGCTGCAGATCAGCGTGCCCGGCGGCGCGCCGTGCGGGTCGATATCTTCGGGCTTGTCGAAGCTGGAACGGACGAACACCGGCATGTTGTGCACCATGCCGAGTT
>Ga0137415_10006669_pt1 | contig 11451 bp, 11 predicted proteins | sample CZODoug3_1_1_16f_FD_183082 | JGI IMG/M metagenome (GOLD analysis project Ga0137415, IMG submission 183082) | Vadose zone soil fungal communities from Angelo Coast Range Reserve, California, USA - CZODoug3_1_1_16fungal (Hybrid Assembly) | ecosystem: Environmental > Terrestrial > Soil > Vadose...
GAGTAGTTCGGAATCAGCCCATAGCGGCGGGCGACTCACATTCGCGGTCTCGGTTCGCTTGGGCTCTTCTAGATTCTAAATTCTGCTCGGCTTTCCTCGTCGTAGTGGCTCATGTCGCGAAACCGGTCATAGCGATCTTGAAGTTCGCCCTTGGTAAGCTTGGTCAGCCGATAGAGACTGAAGGATTCGACGCAAAAACTGGCGAGGATTGTTCCATGAACGACGGCTCTTTTCAGATCCGTAAAACCAAAGCGAGATCGGTTCAGGCTCGCCAAATAACCGGTGAAGCCTCCGGCAAAGGCGTCACCAGCGCCGGTTGGATCTTTCACCACCTCTAGCGGATAAGCTCCGCAGCTGAAAAATTCGGTCCGGGATAACAACAGGCAGCCATGCTCACCTTTTTTGATCGCCACATATTTCGGACCGAGATCCAAGATCTTCTTGGCGGCTTTGATCAGGTTCTCTTCTTCGGTTAGCTGGCGTGCTTCACTGTCGTTCAACACTAATAAATCGATCCGGCCCAGAAGCTTGATCAGTTCAGGCTGCGCAATGGTGATCCAGAGGTCCATGGTGTCCGCCACCACAAACTCGGGCCGTTCACTCTGATCGAGTACGTGGTTTTGCAGCTCTGGACCAATGTTACCGAGAAGAATAACCGAGGCTGATCGATAGGCGGGCGGCAACTTTGGGCTGAAACTCTCGAACACATTCAACTCCGTATGCAACGTGCGCCGTTTGTTCATGTCGGCTTCATATTCACCGGCCCACCGGAATGTTTTTCCCTCTACGATTTGGAGCCCGGTGAGATCGATCTGCCGTTCACGAAAAAGATCGAGGTGATGTTCGGGAAAATCAGATCCAACGATTCCGACGAGATCAACCGGTTGAAAAAAGCTTGCGCTTACCGCGGCATAGGACGCCGAGCCACCTAGCAGGTCGGGATGTTCTTCGGTTTGTGTTTTGATGCTATCCAACGCAACGGAACCCACAATCAATACGGCCATGGCGGCACACAGTTGAGCAAACACCATACCTCCGCCAGCGGTTTTTTCAGCGAACGACAGCGAACGACAATGAACACCAGCGAACGACAACAATCCCACTCCGACCTGGTTCACTGACGTTCGCCGACCTTCGTTGGCGTTCGTTGTTAGAGGAACGCCTTTATCGCTCGGGTTCGGGCGTTGATATCGGGGGCCAAAAGGAGATCCGACACAATGCATACCCTCTCTCCTCCGGCATTGGTGACTTGAGTAAAATTCGTCTCTTTAATGCCACCGATGCAGAACACCGGTATTTTTACCTTCGTTCGGAGCTTTTTGAGATCGCCTAAACCAATAGCTAGCGCGTCCGGTTTTGTGGGTGTCGGAAAAATTGGGCCGAAACCGATGTAGTCGGCGCCTTCCGCTTCCGCGGCAAGGGCTTGCTCGAGAGAGTGGGTCGATTTTCCGACAATTACCGGTCGACCGGCTAACTCGCGTGCTTGGGCAATCGGATAGTCCATCTGGCCAACGTGACAACCCTCGGCGTTTACTTCACGCAGGAGCTGCGGATGATCATTGATAATCAAAGGCACGTTAGCCGGTTGCGTGATTCGCAGCATGCCTTCCGCTAACGGACGGATTACCTCGAGCGGTTGGTTTTTCGCCCGTAATTGCAAGAGGTCAATGCCGCCGCGTACGAGCTTCTGCGCGACATCCGGAACCGCCTCCGGTTGGACATATCCCAGATCGACAATCCCATACAAAAAACAGTGATCTAAGGTATTCATACAGCTCAATTGCAAGTCCGCCGGAAACTAACGTTTCATCTCAAGCTGCTTCATCCGAATCATTTTTTCGACAAAACCGGTATCGAAATCTCCTCGCAAAAAATCTGCATTCTCCATGATTTTTGCCTGAAACGGGATCGTCGTTTTAATACCGGTGATCAAGTATTCACTAAGCGCTCGAACCATTCGACGAATCGCCCCAGTGCGAGTGGAGCTCACACAAATCAGCTTCGAAATCATCGAATCATAGTAGGGGGGAACCGTATACCCGGAATAAACATGTGAATCGATCCGTACGCCCCGCCCGCCTGGAGCATAATAGAGATCGATTGTCCCGGGTGACGGCTGAAAATTAGCGTCGGGATCTTCCGCGTTGATTCGACATTCGATTGCGTGGCTCCGCGGCCGTGCATTGGCGATATGTTCGGAAAGAGGTTCTCCGGATGCGACTGTGATCTGTTCGCGTACCAGGTCGCACCCGTATACCTCTTCGGTAACCGGATGTTCAACCTGAATCCGCGTATTCATTTCCATGAAGTAGAAATTGCCGTCTCGATCGACGAGATATTCCATCGTGCCCGCGTTTTCATAACCAACGGCCGCCGCGAGTTTCACCGAGCAGTTACCCATTTTCTTTCGAAGATCATCATCAACCAACGGTGAAGGGCATTCCTCGACGATCTTCTGGTTGCGCCGCTGGATCGAGCAATCGCGTTCTCCGAGATGAATGATGCGGCCGTGACTATCGCCGATGATTTGAAACTCAATATGGTGGGGGCGATCGATAAGCTTCTCAATATAGACGCCGCTATTCCCAAAAGCCTTCTCCGCTTCAGTTCGGGCAGCGTGAAAGCCCTGAATAAGGCTGCCGTCGTTGTGAGCTGGACGCATTCCGCGACCGCCGCCACCGGCCACTGCCTTGATCATCACCGGGTACCCGATTTTCTTTGCGATCTTCAGCGCCTGCTGCTCGGTGTCTATGGTCCCATCGCTGCCAGGTGTCACCGGAACGCCAGCTTTTCGAGCTTGTTCGCGGGCAGAGTTCTTATCTCCCATAGCTCGGATGGCTCGGCCCGAAGGCCCAATAAATTTGATATTGCAGCTGGCGCACACGTCCGCGAAATGCGGATTCTCTGCTAGAAATCCGTATCCTGGATGAATTGCGTCAACATCCGTAATTTCCGCGGCGCTGATGATCCGATCGATCTTGAGATAGCTTTCGGCACTGGACGCTTGGCCGACGCAAACCGATTCGTCGGCCAGTTGGACGTGCAATGAATCGACATCGGCCTCGGAGTAAATGGCAACGGTGGCGATTCCAAGTTCCTTACAGGCCCGGATAATCCGTAACGCAATTTCGCCCCGGTTAGCGATCAGAATTTTATTGAACACGCTACTTCACTCGGAAAAGCGGTTGACCGAACTGGACCGGAGTGCCGTTCTCCACTAACACATCCACAATGACGCCGCGCACTTCCGCTTTAATTTCGTTCATCACTTTCATTGCTTCGATGATGCAGACTACCGATTCTTCATTGATCTCTTGATCCGGCTGAACATACGGCGCCGAATCCGGCGAAGGAGCTCGATAAAAAGTGCCAACCATCGGCGAGACAATTTCCTTGAACTTTGATTTTTCTTCTCCGGCCGCCCCGCCCGATCCCGTAACGTTGGCTGGGAAGGTCTGGGTCGCAATCCCTGCCGGCGGCACTGCTGCAACAACCGGAGCTATTGGACGTTGTGCTTCTAGTTCAAGCTTGAATCCCTCTCGCTCCAACTTGAAAACGGCGAGATCGTTTTGTTTCATTAAGTCAATGATTGCTTTGATGTCGTCCAGATCCAAGTTGGGTTCTCCTCTTTTCGATGGAGCGTCATGTTAGGCTGCTGTCGAGAGATCGTGCAAGTGAGTTTCTTCGGGCGAGTTGTGAAAGGGCGAGCGATCAATGGATAATCACTACGAGTCGGTGAGCAAGCTGGTCGAGGCACTCCGTCGTTGTCGACGTTGCCCGCAGATGCAGTTTTCGCCAGTCAGTGGCGGACCGGTTTCCAGCCGGGTCATTCTGGTGGGGCAAGCTCCCGGAACTCGAGAGCCGGCAGCCGGCCGGCCTTTTGCTTGGACTGCGGGAAAGACGCTATTCAGATGGTTTTCCGATGTTGCCGGCGTAGATGAGGGCAGCTTTCGCGCAACAGTTTACATGGCCGCGGTGTGTCGTTGTTTTCCAGGTAAAACGGCGGCGGCCGGAGATCGAGTTCCGTCCCGGATCGAAATTGAGAGCTGCTCTTCCTGGTTAGACTCAGAGATTGCGTTACTCTCTCCCGGTTTGGTGATCCCGGTTGGCAAACTGGCTCTCGCCCAATTCATCGAGCCGGTCCCTGCTTTGAGTGAAGTGATCGGTCAGATGCGAACCGTTAAGCGGGCGGGAAAGCGTTTCGATATCATCGCCCTCCCTCATCCCTCCGGTGCTTCTCCTTGGCATCGCATCGAGCCAGGAAAATCTCTTACCCGGCGAGCGCTCGAACTGATCCGAGACCATCCCGCATGGAAGAACCGGGTCCGGTAGGATCGGATCCGCGGTCCTGCGGCTGCCAGACGTGCCCTACCGTTGTGATCGGCGATCGCGGAGCGACCCCGCCCTACCTCTTCCTTTGCGTCTTGGCGTGAGTTTGTGCTAATCCGTTCCTCCCACGTACACCGTCGCACCAGACTGGAGATGCGGATCGGCGACCGCTTCCGCGATCGCCTGACCAAACTCTTCGACGGTCGGCAATCGACCGGCTTGTTCGCGGCGAAACTCGATCAAGCCGCGATTCGTACGGGTTAACAGCTTTGGAGTGATTGTACCTTCGATCATGTCTCCGCTCACGACAATCAGTGCGATCTTTCTGGTAGCAAGTTGCGGGATCATCGCCCGAAGTTCTTTCTCACCAGCCAGCTTACCGATGGCAACCGGTTCGTAATCCGGATAGACCGGCTTCTGTCCATAAAAATGGGCGAGATGGCTAGTGACAAAGATCGTGCGACCCTGAGGTCGTAACAATGGGAGCCCTTTTTTCAGAAGATCGACCTGGGCCGTGCAATTGAGAAACATGGAATAATCCTCGCCTTTGCCCTTCTCGAGGCCGCCGCTCGCGTTGAGGATCAGAAAGTTAAGAAAACCAAATTCCCTTCGGATTTCATCCAGCATTGAGTCGACCTCCTGGGAGACCGTAATATCGCATTGAATCGTCGAAGCGTTTCCCCCAGCGGCTTCGATCTCCGCTGCTACTTTTTCGGCGCGAGCTCCTTTGTTGCGATAGTTCAAGATGACTTGTGCCCCTGCCTGGGCCAACACTCGAGCTGTGACCACTCCGATCCCTCGAGAAGCACCGGTGACGAGGGCAATTTTGTCCGCCAGATCGCCCTTCGGAATAGGCTGCAGCGCGGGCTCAACATAGAGGTCATTCATGCGCATTTCTTCGAGAAACAAACGGAGATAGTCAATAGAGCGTTCCTCGTTCTCTTTTGCGATCCTTGCGTCTTTGCGCGGAATTCAAGAAGGTCCGTGGCCTTGCTCGCCCAGGATTTTCCAGGCTGTCCTGACGACCAAACTGGTAGCGCGGACATTGTGGACCCGAAAAATGGAAGCCTGAGCCCGGATCCCGGCGACGACGCAGGCGATCGTGCCGGGATCGCGATCTACTGGATTGGGGAGACCCAGCACCTCGCCGATCACGGTTTTGCGCGACACGGGGAGAAGAACGGGTCGCTTGAATCGAGACAATCGCGACAGTTCACGGAGAATCGTCAGGTTATCATTGCGTTGCTTGGCGAAATCGATTCCCGGATCGATCAAGACGGCTTCGCGTGCTAGGCCTGCTTGCTCAGCCAATTTCAGTTTGTCTGCAAAAAATCGTTCCAAGGTTTGCATGATGTCCGCGTATTGAACATCGGTATGCTTTTGTTTCGGCAAGCCGACCGAATGCATGATGAGTAATGCAGTGTGGTAACGAGCGGCGATGCCCGCGTTCTCGTCGGTTGACAGTGCACTCATATCGTTTAGTAAATCCCCACCTAGGCTGAGTAGCGTGTTGGCAACCGGCGAGCGCCAGGTATTCACTGAAAGAAGGGGCGGGAAAATCTGTGCGTCATCAAACGGAAGTAATCCTTCATAGCATTCCTGAAACCGGACAATGAATGGAGCCACCCGATTGATTTCCTGCTGTTCAGTGATTTCCCGCCGATTCGTGCGAGCGCTTTCGCCGCCGACATCAATGATATCGGCTCCTTCGCTGACTAACTTGCGCGCACGGTGGATCGCCTCGTTTACATCGAGAGTGCCGTCTTCGGTAAACGAATCATCGTTCAGATTCACAATGCCCATCACCAAAGGCCGGCGAGGGAATGCAATCTGTCTCTCTTTGAGGCGGAGAATCATGGGGAGATCTACAGCGGTACTTCCAACCGGTGACGACCCTCAAATCTCAAAACGCTGCGATACCCAACCTCTGCTGCGAGTTTGCGGGCGAATTCGAAGCCCTCGGTCAGCTCAGTCGGAGAATGCGCATCGGAATTGATTACGATGGGCACACCTGCCTGGGCGCCAAGCTCCAGGAATTCGCGAGCTGGATACATTTCGTTTACCGGTTTCCGCAATCCGGCCGTGTTGATCTCAAATGCGATACCGTGCTGATGAAGCGCCGCGATGGCTGGTTCATAGTAGCGGCGCAGGTCGCCCGAAGGACGGTGACCAAACTTCTTTGGCAAGTCTGGGTGCGCAACAAAATCAAACAATTCGGATTCGATGCATTTAACGTAATTACTCCAGTAAAGATCCCAAATTTCTTCAACCGACTGGCTTGCAAAACGGGAAATATGCTTCGGATTATCTACATCCCAACCGGGACCGATATAGTGGACGCTGCCGATGAGGTAGTCCCACTCTTTCTCCTTCGCGAGTTTTTCGATCCACCACTCGAATCCGGAAAGATAATCGCATTCGAGTCCGAGCCGGACGGTGATTCCTGCCGATCGGACTTCGTCAACAAACTCGAAGTATTTCGGCAACTCCGAATAGTCCATTCGCCAATCGTCGAATTTTTCTGGCATCGGGTTATGGTCGGAAAATCCGAGTTCCGATAAGGCGGTCTGAAGAGCGGCTGCGGCAAATTCGGCGGGCGTTCCGACTGCATGATGACACAGCGGAGTATGGACATGATAGTCGGTATAGCTAGTACGCGTACTCATTGCGGACCAACTAACTGCTGAATTTGCGCTGAAAGCAAAATAGCGTTGTCCAGGAATCGGATGGTTTCATACCATTGTGCATCGATGAAAAGATCTCCTCTGACCCTCGTTTTCTTTACTCTCTTTCTGTTTGCCGGCTGTGCCACTCCCCCTAGTTGGTCGGGTGGCGCACGGAGTGTTGTATTGCTTATCTGCAAAATTAGCCCGGAACAGCAAAAGGTAGCTGAGACAAACATCCGCAATTATCAAACGCGAAAACATCAGCAAACCAAGAGCCGTTACGTTGCGGTTGACACACTGCGACCAAACAAAAAGCAAACTGAGACCTACCGAAAAAAAGTCGCAACGGAAAAACAGAAAGCGGATTGGAACAAGGAAAGACTTTCTGACCGATGGGTCGAACCGGACAAACTGTTTTGTGTCATGGTGTTTGACACTGTCTCCAAAGAATTTGTTGGCTCAGGTTGCTATGTGGTTGGGGTGACACTGCAGCCTGGCGAATTGGACACCTTCGAAACACACAGCGCAGAGTACATCGGGTCCGGCAATTTTGAGTAAGATGGTAGGCGGAGCTTCAGCTCGCCACGAGGTTCACGATTTTATTCGGAACAACGACAACTTTACGGACCTCTTTATCTTTTAAGCTTTCCTGAACTTTAGCTGATGCTCGAGCGAGCTTCTCCAAGCTCGCTTCATCCAGATCTTTCGCCACTGTCATCTTATCGCGCAGTTTTCCGTTCACCTGAATAATCACTTCAACTTCGCTTTCGACCAGGTACTCCTCATTCCAGGAAGGCCAGGGCTGTTCTGACACCAGACCAACGAAGCCGGGAAATCGGGTGCTGAGTTGATACCAAATTTCCTCGGCTAGATGGGGAGCGAACGGGCTGAGCAGGATCAGCAACCTGCGAACAGCCTGCACCGGTCGCTGTTCAAGGTTAGTAAACGCGTTGACATAAATCATCATTTGCGAGATCGCGGTATTGAACGCAAGTGCCTCGATATCCTGAGTTACTTTCTTGATCGTCGCGTGGACCACTCTGAGCTGCTGTCGGGAAGGCTCGACCTCACTAAGTGATGAGGAGGGCTGCCACCCGCCTTCTTGATTTTCCTCCATTGCTAACCGCCAGACCCGCGCCAAAAATCGGTACACGCCTTCGACACCGCTCATGCTCCAGGGCTTGGTCGCTTCCAGCGGTCCCATGAACATCTCGTACAAACGCAACGCGTCGGCGCCGTACTCGGAGATAACTTCGTCCGGAGTCACTACATTACCTCGGCTCTTTGACATTTTCTGATTATCCTGACCGAGGATCATTCCCTGATTTACCAGCCGCTGGAAAGGCTCGATCGTGGAAACGTAGCCTAGATCGTAGAGAACCTTGTGCCAGAAACGAGCATACAGAAGATGAAGCACGGCGTGCTCGGTACCGCCCACGTACAGATCGACTCCGCCCGGTTTGCCTCCCCCCATCCAATATCTTTCGGCGGTCGCATCAGTGAACCGATCTTTCGTCTGCGGCGCGGTGTAACGGAGATAATACCAGCAGGAACCGGCCCATTGCGGCATCGTGTTCAGTTCTCGGACGGCGCCATCAGGAAGCTTCTTCCACTCTTCGGCCTTGGCCAGAGGAGGATCGGTCGTTCCGGTCGGACGATAATCTTGCAAAGGCGGAGGTACCACCGGAAGCGAACTCTCGTCGAGAGCTTCGTGATGGCCGTTTCGCCATACGATCGGGAACGGTTCGCCCCAGTAACGCTGACGAGAAAATAACCAATCGCGCAGCTTGAAGTTGATTGAGCGTTTGCCAGCGCCTTTCTTTTCCAACCAATCGATAATTTTTCGTTTCGCCTCGCGGGTCGCCAGGCCATTCAAAAAATCCGAGTTGATGGAAATACCTTCCCCCGCGAAACAGCCTTCGACCGGCGTCAATGGCTCGACAACTTTCCGGATCTCGAGCCCAAATTTTTGAGCGAACTCAAAATCTCGATCATCATGGGCAGGCACCGCCATAATCGCTCCGGTCCCATAACTAGCCAAGACATAGTCGGCAATCCAAACGGGAATCTTCTCGTTATTTACGGGATTTCTCACGAAGCCTCCGGTAAAGACTCCGGTCTTTTCTTTGGCCAGATCGGTCCGATCCAGATCCGACTTCGTGGCCACTTCCTTTTGATAGGCCTCGACCGCCGGCTTCTGCTCTGGCGAAGTAAAGAGATCGACCAGCGGATGCTCCGGTGACAAAACGATGTAAGTCGCGCCGAAGAGGGTATCCGGCCGAGTAGTAAAGACCGTCACTTTCTCTTCGCGCCCAGGTATCGAAAAGTGAGCTTCGGCTCCTTCGCTTCGGCCAATCCAGTTACGCTGCAGCGCTTTGATCGAATCCGGCCAATCAAGCCTTTCCAATTCGTCGATCAACCGATCAGCGTACGCGGTGATGCGAAGCATCCATTGACGCATTGGGCGGCGGACTACCGGGAAACCGCCTCGCTCGCTCTTGCCATCAATGACTTCTTCGTTGGCCAGAACGGTACCAAGCTCCGGACACCAGTTGACCGGAGCCTCGGAAACATAGGCCAAACGATGTTCGTCTAGAAATGCGCGGAGTTCGTCCGCAGGCTCGTTCGGATGAGAGGCTCTCCACTTGGCTTCCAGTTGGGCAATTGGTCTGGCTGCTTTTGCCTCTGGGTCGAACCAAGACTGGTACAACTGCAAAAAGATCCATTGAGTCCAACGATAATATTCCGGATCGGTGGTGTTAATTTCGCGCTGCCAATCGTAGCTGAATCCAATCTGCTGCAGCTGTTTTTTGAAACGGCTGACATTTTGGACTGTGGCTACTGATGGATGTTGTCCGGTGTTGATGGCAAACTGCTCGGCCGGCAATCCGAAAGCGTCCCAGCCTATCGGGTGCAACACGTTAAAACCACGCATCCGCTTGTATCGAGCGAGAATGTCGGTGGCCGTATATCCTTCTGGGTGCCCAACGTGGAGACCTTCTCCGCTCGGGTAGGGGAACATATCCATCACGAAAAACTTCGGTTTTTCGGGATCGAACAACGGCTCTCCGGGATTCGGCGCGTGAAAAGTTTGATGGTCTAGCCAGTATTGTTGCCACTTCGATTCGAATTCCGGAAATGGATATTGTTTTCGTCGGTCACTCATTGTTTTCTGGCTCGGGCGGAGCAACTTTGGGGTGCTCTACTCACGATGCAAACACTTTTCATTGCGACCGCGAATAGACACAAGACTCAGGAAATCGGTAAAATGTTGGGCTCGAATTGGGATGTCCGCGATCTCGCCTCATTGCCGCATGCGCCAAGCATTGAGGAAAACGGACAAACCTTCGAAGCCAATGCACAAATTAAGGCCGTTACGATTTCTAGGATAGTTACTGGGTTGGTGTTAGCCGACGATTCCGGTCTGATGGTAGACGCGCTCGATGGCGCGCCCGGCGTTCGATCTGCCCGGTTTGCCGGTCCACAGGCATCGGATAGCGATAATCGATTCAAATTAATTAGCTTACTGCGACATTTTCCACCTGACACGCAATTCCAAGCGAGGTTCTGGTGCGCGATGGTTTTAGCGAGTCAAGGCGAACTGCTTGGTTCCTTTCGCGGGTCGGTCGAAGGGGAGGTTATTCCAGGAGAACGCGGCCATGGCGGATTTGGTTATGATGCCATGTTTATTCCGAAAGGCTATCGGCAAACGTTCGGTGAATTGCCTCCGGAGATTAAAAACAGCCTGAGCCATCGTGCCCGTGCCCTGGCCCAAGTGGTGGAGTTCTTGCGCAGTTGACCGTTCGGCTGTCACCGAATGGAATGACGAGATGACGGATGGCGACTGCGCTTCCCGGTCGGTCGCTCCACTCAAGGTCTTCCGCAGCGCGGAACGTTCAGCGTAATGGGACAATCGCCGCTACCGTTCCGGGGAATCGGGAACGCCAAACGCCAAGAACCCACTTGCCTCCAACTTGGTTCAAATGTTGACTGCCGACCATGATTGTCGTTACCGGCGGAAGTGGGAAGGCTGGGCGGGCTTGCATCCAGGATCTGTTGGCTCATCAATATGAAGTCGCCAGTGTCGATCTGGTTCGGTCCGCTGATCCGAATTTGACATTTAGTCGGGTTGATCTAACGGACTTCGGCCAGACCGTCGCAGCTTTATCGGGTATCGATGAGCGTGTACGCAACGTGACTGCCGTTGTGCATCTGGCGGCCATACCGGCGCCGGGACTCGCAACCAATGCGGTTACTTTTGCAACGAATACGATCAGCACCTACAACGTGTTCGAAGCCGCGCGACAGCTGGGGATAAAAAATGTGGTATGGGCATCGAGCGAAACCGTGCTCGGCCTGCCATTCGAAACGCCGCCGCCTTATGTGCCGATAGACGAAGAATATCCCGGCCGGGCGGAATCCGCTTATTCGCTTTCGAAATTGGTCGGTGAGGAAA
>Ga0137415_10006670_pt1 | contig 11450 bp, 13 predicted proteins | sample CZODoug3_1_1_16f_FD_183082 | JGI IMG/M metagenome (GOLD analysis project Ga0137415, IMG submission 183082) | Vadose zone soil fungal communities from Angelo Coast Range Reserve, California, USA - CZODoug3_1_1_16fungal (Hybrid Assembly) | ecosystem: Environmental > Terrestrial > Soil > Vadose...
TGCTCACCGCCTATCGCAAGGGCGATCTCGCGGCGCTCGAGAGGACTCTGAATATAGGCTTCGACGACTTTCCCATGCTGCGCAAGCGCATTCTCAAGGACCGCCACGACAAATGGCTGCCGCAGATCGAAAAGATGATCGCGGACGGCCGCACCCACATGATCATCGTGGGCGCGGCCCACCTGGTGGGGCCCGACAGCGTGATCGCGATGCTGCGCGCCAAAGGCGTCAAAGTCGAGGGTCCCTAGGGATCGCGGGACCCGGACGCGTTCGCAAGCTCACGAAAACAGCGCGCGGATCTTGCGCGCGTCGGGTCTCGTCATGACACCCTTCTCGGTGAAGAGCCCGCTCACGAGCTCCGCAGGCGTGATATCGAACGCCGGGTTGACGACGCCGACACCTTCGGGCGCCCAGCGCACGCCCGCGTAGCCGGTGACCTCCGCGGCGCCGCGCTCCTCGATGGGGATTGCGTTTCCGTCTGCCGCCGAGGTATCGATGCTGGAAAGAGGTGCCGCGACATAAAAGGGAATGCGGTGGCGCTCGGCGAGGACGGCAAGGGTATAGGTGCCGATCTTGTTGGCCACGTCTCCGTTCGCGGCGATGCGGTCCGCGCCGACGAGCACGAGGTCGATTTTCCCGAGACGCATCAGATGTCCGGCCATGTTGTCGGTGATGAGAGTGACGGGAATCTTCTCCTGGATCAGTTCCCACGCGGTGAGGCGCGCCCCCTGGAGATAAGGCCGGGTCTCGCTGGCCACGACCGAGATATTCTTGCCTTGGTCGCGCGCCGAGCGAATGACACCGAGGGCCGTACCGTGGCCGGCCGTCGCGAGGGCGCCGGTATTGCAGTGCGTGAGGACCCGCGCGCCGTCCGGTACGAGAGCGGCACCGGCCCTTCCGATGGCGCGATTGGTCTCGACATCGGCGCGATGGAGCGCGAGCGCCGCCTCGGCCAGCCTCGCTGCCGCCGCCTTCGGGTCCTCTTGAGTACCCGGGCCGAGCGCCGCGCGCATTCGGTCCAGGGCCCAGAAGAGATTCACGGCCGTCGGCCGGCTCGCGGCCAAATTCCTGAACGCGATCTCCATTGCGGCATGGAACTCGCCGCGTGCGCGGCGCGCTTGCCGCTGCGCTTCGAGCGCGATACCGAAGGCCGCGGCACAGCCGATCGCGGGAGCGCCGCGCACGACCATAGCGCGAATGGCCTCGGCGACGTCGGCCGCGCTCGTGCAGCTCACGTATTCGAGGCGCGCGGGAAGGGCGCGCTGGTCGATCAGCTCGAGCCGCGTCCCGTGCCAGCGCAGGGTCTCGACCGGTATCGCTTCAGATGACGCGCTCATTGCCGCCGTCCACGGGTACTTGCGCGCCCGTCGTCTTGGCGAAAAGCGGCCCGCACATCTCGGCCGCGAGCTCCGCGACGTCGCGGCTCGTGACTTCGGTTTTGAGCACGTTGTTGGTCTTGTACTCCTCGACCGTCATGCCGTAGTTCTTCGCGCGCTGAAGCAGCACTTCTTCGGTCCACAGGCCGGTGTCGAACACTGCGTTCGGATGCAGCGTATTGATGCGGATGCGGTCCGCGCCCCATTCGAGCGCGGCGATGCGGGCGAGTTGATTGAGCGCCGCCTTCGCTGCGGAATAGGCGGACGCTCCCGGACCGGGCGCCGGAACATTTTTCGAGCCAATTACGACGACGCGCCCGCCGCGCGGTGCGAGTTTCAATAGCGGATGGCAGGCACGCAGCAGGATGAGGTTGGCGTCGAGATTCACACTCATCGACCTGCGCCATTCGTCGGTGGGAAGATCGGCGATCTTGCGGCTTGCGGGAAAAATGCCGGCGTTCAGCACCAGCATGTCGATGCCGCCGAAAGCAAGGACGGCCCGGACTATGGCGACGGTTACGTGCTGCTCGTTGGTGACGTCGCACTGCAGCCCCAAAAAATCCGGCCGCGCATGGAGCGATTCGATCTTCGTGTCGAGGTCCAAGCCGACTACAGCCGCACCCCGCGCGAGGAAAGCCGCCACCGCTGCCTTGCCGATACCGGAGGCGGCGCCGGTGACGAGCGCCACTTCTCCCGCGAAAACCGGGGGCTTCCCTCCCTTCTTGAGCTTTGCCTGCTCGAGGTCCCAGTACTCGACGTCGAAGATGTCCTTCGCAGGCAGAGCCCGGAATCCGCCGAGGTTCTCGGCGCGCAGGATCACGTCGATCGTGTGGTCGTAGATCTCATCCACGATCGCGGCATCCTTCGCCGTGCGGCCCGCCGCAGCCAGGCCGAACGTGGGATCTAGCACCACGCGCGGGGCCGGGTCGAGCATGGTCTTGGGTTCCTTGGCCTTCGGCGCGTGCTCGCTGAAATAGCGGCCGTACTCAGCGACGTAGCGGTCGACGTCAGCGCCGAGCATGGGCGTACGCTTCGTGCGGATGACATGATCGGGGGTCGCCGGTCCTTGTTGCGTGATGGTCGTCGCTTGTGGGTGCTGCGCGAAGCTGAGCGTGCGCTCGTTTGTCACCGTCTTCAGGATGAGCGGGCTACCCGCGGTGTCGGAGAGCTTGCGTCGGAGATCCGCCTGCGCATCGGCACTGACCCTTCCGGGAGTGAAACGGTTCGGTACCACCAGCCATGCGTCCTTCGCATCCAGATAGTCTTCCGCGAGCGTCACCAGCTCGATCATGCGCTCGTAGGCTTCGCGCGCGGTCTCGCCGAAGGAGAAGATGCCGTGACTGAGCAGGACCATCCCGACCGTCTGGGGCGTGCTCTGGCGCTTGAATTCCTTTGCGCACAACTGGGCGAGATCGAACCCCGGCATGAGATAAGGGATGACGACGCAACGCTTGCCGTAGACCTCGCGGACGCGTTTCTCGCCGTCTTTCGTGTTGCTCACGGAAAGCACCGCGTCGGCGTGAGTGTGATCCACGAACCTCTGCGGCATGAGTCCATGCAGGATGGTCTCGATCGAAGGCGCCGGAGCCGAGGCTTTCAGCATATGCGTGACGAGCTGATTCACCATCTCCGGGTCGGACAGAGCCGGCAGCTCGGCCAGGCGCAGCACGTGCGCGAGGCGCACGGGGGAAAACCCCTGGGGCTCGATCGTCTCCAGGTCCCAGCCGCTGCCCTTCACATAGAGGATCGTCTCGTCCTCGCCGAAGAGATTTTTCTCGCGGATCTTGACCGAGGTGTTGCCGCCTCCGTGCAGCACCAGCGATTTGTCGCGGCCGAGCAGCCGCGAGGTGTAGACGCGCAGGCCGAGGTCGCCTTGGAATTCCTTTGCTTCCAGGTCGTTCCACAGGCTTCGCATGACAACAATTATACTGGTCGCCGATGAGCGCGACTTTCACGATCAGCATCCTCGCGTGGGACAAGGCGCTGCCGCTGGCGCGGCCGGTTCGAGAAGAGGTGTTCGTCGCGGAACAGAAGGTTCCGCTCGAGCTCGAATGGGACGAATGGGACGAGCGCAGCGATCACGCAGTCGCGCGCGACGCGAGGGGACGGGCGATAGGGACCGCGCGTTTGCTGCCCGACGGCCGGATCGGACGGATGGCGGTCCTTCGCGAATGGCGCAGGCGCGGGGTGGGCGCCGCGCTGATGGAGGCTTTGCTCCAGAAAGCGCGCGAGCAATCCCTGTCCCGGGTCACGCTGCACGCGCAGACCCACGCGGCCGGTTTCTACCGGCGTTTTGGTTTCAGCGAGCGGGGAGGGGAGTTTTGGGAGGCGGGGATTCCGCACGTCGAGATGACGCTCGAGCTTTCCCCGCCTCGACGGTAAGGCGATAGCCGACTTTGCCGCTCTCGCCGCCGTCCTCGCGGTAGGTGCGCTCGTGGAATTCGATCCTGCCGCCTTCGCCGAGACTGAGCGCGGTGGAGCACCGCGTTCCGTAGCCGCCGACCGCCAGGATGCGGATTGCAGAAAGCCTTTCCTCGAGCTCCAGGCTCACGCCGGTGCTCGGAAGCTCCGCGCCCGGGGCGCGCTCGGCGTCGTCAAGGAGCCTGAACGCCGCTTCCGAATCAAAAGGCCGATCGAGCAGCGCTGCCAAGTTTAGTTTTGCCTTCTCGACCTTGGGCCAGGGCGTGTCGAGCAAGTGGTTCGACAAGCCGTGAACGCCCGCGGCGACGCGCGTCGCCGGGCCGCCGCGGTTGGAGAAAAAAAACATCGACTGGGCGTCCGCGACGAGCAGGCTGAACCCGTTGTAGTCCATCGCGCGCTTTTCAAGCTGACGCGCGTAATCCTCCGGGGCCACCCTGCCGGTCAGGAAATCGCTGACCAGCGCCCCCCGCGACGGGGCGCCGGTCTTCCTGTCCGCGGGGTTGCGGTAGTTGGTCAGCGCCGCGAAGCGCCCGTCCAAAGTGACGCCGAGCCAGGTGCCGCCGGCTTCGAGATCGCGTCCGGCGAGGACGTTCGGATGGTCGTCCCAGAACCCGGCGGGCGCGGCCGGGCGCCCGAAATACTCGTCGCGGTTGGCCGCGACGATCAAACGGCTGCGGGGATGCGCGCGCCAGGCAAATGCGATGAGGCACATGGCGCCTAGAAGCTGCGGAAGACTTCCTGCTTTCGCGACGAGCCCGGGACGAGCAGCGCGGCGAGGCCGTGGCGCTCGACGAGTCCGGCGATCTCCGCTTCGAAACGCGCGGCGTCGGGGACGTCTTCGTAGATCTCCATCCAGGTGGTCTCATCGTCGCGGCGCCGCAGGAGGCGTCCGCCTATGCCCGTGGTTTCGGAGAGCTCTCGCTGCAGGGCGCTGACTGCCGTGCGCGCGCGCGCGGCGTTTTCCGCCGGCACGCGGTAGTAGATGTAGTAGCTCGACTTCAAGGGATGGCGTAGGGCAGGGCGAGGAAGCGAAGCGCGGGCCCGCCGAGGGATTTCAGATGCACCGTCGAATTTTCACGGCTCGCCGTCTGCACGGCTGCAAGCAGGTCGTAGCCGCCGTCGGGCGAGGCTTCCGCGTTGACGACGATACCGCTCGCCTGGTCGCCGAGGTCCTCGCTGTAGAGCGAGTCGCCCGCTTTGGCCTCGGCAGGGACGTTGGCCAGGAACATGCGGCGTTTAAGCGTGCCGAGATGCTGCATGCGCGCCACCACTTCCTGCCCGGTGTAGCAGCCCTTTTCGAAGCTGACCCCGCCGAGAAGCTCGAAGTTCGCCATCTGCGGAACGAGCTGGTCCTGGGTCGCTGCGCTCACCAGAGGCACGCCGTTGCGGATATCGAGCCAGCGCCAGGCGCTCGCCTTCACGGGGACGAGGGAATTGGCAAGCCTTTGCCGGAGGACGACTGCGCTCGAGGGCGTCAGGGCAAGGATGAATCTGCCGTCCTTCACGTGGATGACCGTGCCGACACCCGGTTGACGCGATACTTGGTTCGGCTGTTTCGGGAAATCAGAGAACACCTCCTGCAGTGCCTGGGCGGCCTTCGGCCCGGCAGCGCCTGCCATCACGATCGTGTCCTCGGCATCCGAGACCTTCACTTTTGCGCGCATCACGAACTTCGAAAGCTGTTTATGAACGGAAGGGGCGATGTCCCGCGACAAGACCATGTGGAAGCCCGCTTCTTCGCGCCACAGCAGGAAATTCGCGAGCATCCTGCCCTTGGGCGAGCAATAGGCGCCGTAGCTGCTCGAGCGCAGGCCCACCTCCGCTACGTCGCAGCTCAGCTGCCCTTGCAGGAAGGTTTCCGCGTCCTCCCCGCTGAACTGGAGGACGCCCAGGTGGCCGAGCAGGGCAAGGACGCTTCCCGATCGCGCGGCGGCGAGATCGGGATCCGTTTGACCCGCGGCTTGCGTGGCTTGCAACGGCAGACTCATCTGCTGATCCTGTGGTTTAACGTTTATTATACGAGCGTAGTCAAGCCCGACGTTCCTTGCCGATTCGATGCTGTTTCGACTGAAACTATTGCTCTTGTCCGTCTCCGCGGCCGCGCTCGGATTCTGCGGTTGGATGCTCTGGTTTGCCCTTTCGCCGATCGATCTCGCCGCACCGACCGTGGAATTCTCGATTCGCCCGGGCAGCACGCTGCGGGGCGCGACGCGCCAGATCATCGAAGCGGGCCTGCCCATGCCGGGATGGAAGTTCGTTCTGCTGGCGCGAGCCAACGGCGCCAACGCCGGCATCAAGGCCGGCAGCTACCAGGTATCGGAAGGGGTAACGCCGCTCCAGCTGGTTCGAAAAATCATGCGAGGGGAATACGCGCAAGCGGAAATCCTCTTTGTCGAAGGCTGGAGTTTTCGCCAGATGCGCGAGGCATTGAACGCGCACGTCGACCTGAAGCACGATTCGGCGAGCCTCTCGGAGGCGCAGATCATGGCGAAACTCGGAGCCCCGGAGATGCTTCCGGAAGGAATGTTCTTTCCCGATACCTACGTCTTCGCCAAAGGTTCGAGCGATCTCGCCGTGCTGGGGCGCGCCCGCCGCGTCATGAAGAAACAACTCGAGTCCGCCTGGGCCGGACGCGCCCCGAATTTGCCGATGACAGATCCGTACGAAGCGCTTATCCTCGCTTCACTCGTCGAAAAGGAGACCGGCCGCGCGGGTGACCGCACGATGATTGCGGCAGTATTCGCAAACCGCCTGCGCCTCAGGATGAAACTGCAGACCGACCCGAGCGTGATCTACGGCATTGGCGAGCAATTCGACGGTAACCTGCGCAAGAGAGACCTCGTGAGGGACACGCCCTTCAACACCTATACACGGCATGGCCTTCCGCCGCATCCGATCGCGATGCCGGGACTCGCCTCGCTCGCGGCCGTCATGCATCCCGCTCAGACCGACGCCCTGTATTTCGTGTCCCGCGGGGATGGGACGAGCGAATTCTCGCGCACCCTGATCGAGCACAACCGCGCGGTCGCCAAGTACCAAATGCCCGGCGCACGGCGGCGGGCGGGCCGATGACTCGCGGCAAGTTCATCACCCTAGAAGGGATCGACGGAGCAGGCAAGAGCACGCACGTCGGGGGCATTGCCGATTTACTGCGCGGGCGCGGAAAAGACATCGTGATCACGCGCGAACCCGGCGGGACGTCGCTTGGAGAAAAACTTCGCGAGCTGGTCCTCTCGCAACCGATGGACGTCGAAACGGAAACCCTGCTGGTGTTCGCCGCGCGCCGCGAGCACATCGCACAGGTCATCGCCCCGGCACTCTCAGCGGGCCGCTGGGTGATCTCGGACCGCTTTACCGACGCGACCTACGCGTACCAAGGCGCGGGCCGCGGAATACCGGCCCAAAAGATCGCCGCTCTCGAGCGCTGGGTTCACGACGGATTGCAACCGGATCTAACCCTTGTATTCGACGCACCGGTCGAAGTTGCGCTCTCGCGCCTGGCGAAGGCAAGGACCGACCGCTTCGAGCGCGAGGACAGAGGTTTCTTCGAGCGCGTCCGAGCCGAATACCTCACGCGTGCAGCGGCCTACCCTAGCCGGATTAGAGTGATCCAGGGCGGCAGGCCGCTATCCAAAGTTAAGAAAGATGTTGAGGATATAGTTTCAACTATATGTTAAAGCATGATATTTAAGTGGCAAGAACAAGCTTGGAAGGTCTGGGCTCAGCTGCGGGAGCGGTTGCCCCATGCGATCTTGATACAGAGCGGGGAGGGCATGGGCGAGTTCGAATTTGCCCAGGCGTGCGCCCAGTCGCTGCTCTGCGAAAAGCCCGGGCCGGACCGGCGGGCATGCGGCAGCTGCCGCGCCTGCAACTGGTTTTCGCAGGGCAACCACCCGGATTTCCGGCTGATCGTGCCCGAGAGCATGGCGCCCGAATCCCGGGAGGAGGGCGCCGAACCCGCGAAGAAGAAGAGCGAGCAGATCCGCATCGAGCAGGCCCGTGAGCTCGCCGGCTTCCTCGCGGTCGGAACGCATCGCGGGGGTCTCCGCGTCATCCTGATCTACCCCGCAGAAGCGATGAACACGAACACGCAAAACGCGTTGCTGAAGAGCCTGGAAGAACCTCCGCCCGCCACGGCCTTTCTTCTCGTCGCTACGCAGGCCGAGCGCTTGCTCGCGACCGTGCGCAGCCGCTGCCTCAGACTCGCGTTGCCGCTTCCGGAGCCCGCGCAGGTCTTGCGCTGGCTGAAGGAGCAGGGCGTCGAGCGCCCGGAAACCGCCCTTGCCGCCGCCGGAGGAGCACCGCTTGCCGCCCTGAAGGCCGTTGAAACGGAAGCCGATCGCCTGGGTTTCATCGAGGGCCTGCAGAATCCCCGTTTCGATCCGATCGCGCTCGCCGAGTCCGTCGGCCGCGTTCCGCTGTGGGACCTGGTTGGATGGTTGCAGCGCTGGAGCTACGATCTCCTCCTCGCCCGCGTCGCCGGCCGGATACGGTACAACCGGGACCAGGAAGCGGTGATCGCGGCTACGGCACGTCGCTGCGACGCCGCGGAACTCGCCGGCTACCTCCGGCAGCTGGCTGCTGCCCGGGCGCTCGCCCGGCACCCGCTCAATGCGAAACTGTTCGCTGAAGATCTGCTTCTCGGGTATCAGCGGCTGATCAGAGCATGAATGCCCTATCGCCAGAGTCCGCGGCGTTTCCCGGCCTGGTCGATTCGCACTGCCATCTGGATTTTCCCGATTTCGACGGAAAGATGGCCGAGATACGCGAGGAGATGCGTGCGAACGGCGTGACGCACGCGCTGTGCATCAGCGTCAATCTCGCCGGTTTTCCCAAGGTGCTGGATCTCGCGGAGGCCTACGATAATTTTCTCGCGACTGTCGGCGTGCATCCGGACCATGAGGACCGCACCGCGGTGGATCGGGCGCGGCTGGTCGAGCTGGCGCGCCACCCGCGAGTGGTGGCGATCGGCGAGACTGGCCTCGATTACTACCGCGTAAGCGGCGATCTCGAGTGGCAGCGCGAGCGCTTTCGCGCCCACATACGCGCTGCGCGCGAGTGCGGGAAACCCCTCGTGATCCATACGCGTCAAGCTGCGGAAGATACGCTCGCCATCATGAGGGAAGAGGGTGCGGGCGAAGTAGGGGGGGTCATGCATTGCTTCACCGAGTCCCAGGCGGTGGCCGACGCCGCCGTGGCGCTGGGCTTCCATATCTCGTTCTCGGGCATCGTGACCTTCAAGAACGCCGGAGCCTTGAAGGACGTAGCCCGACAGGTCCCGTTGGAGCGCTTGCTGGTGGAAACCGACTCCCCTTACCTCGCTCCCGTTCCTCACCGGGGAAAGATCAACCGGCCGGCGCTAGTGCTGCACGTCGCCGAGGAAGTGGCGCGCCTCCGCGGCATTTCGCTCGGCGACCTGGCGGCCGCCACCACAGGCAACTTCTTCAGGATTTTCAAAGAAGGGCAGAGCTGATCCTAGAAGTAACATTAATGTTTACATAATTTGACATAATACACATATGCGACAATAACGTTGCAAGGGTTCAGGGTCGCTGTCTGGCCTCCAGGCGCTTCTTGAGCTCTTCTGCCAGCATTGGATCGAGCTTTTTCAATCGCTCCAGGACAACCGGGACTTCGTCCCGCTCTCCAAGCCGAACGTAGGCAGCACCCAGTTCGAACCAGGCGCGGGCGAATTCCGGTTCCAGGCGCGCGGCTTCCCGATATCCGGCGATTGCCCGGTCAGGCCGATGGGCGTCGCGGTAAGCCTCACCAAGAAAGAAGAACGTCACAAAGGAGGTTCGGCCTATGGCGCTGGCGCGCTCCAGGGTGCGAATGGCCTGACCCGGCTGCCCTGCCCTGCGCTGGGACTCCCCGAGCAGGTTCCAGGCCCCGACGTCCTCCGGGTTGCGTTGGATAACCCGCGAGAGTGCCGAGGTCGCCTTCGGATAATCGCCGTGGCGCACCCAGGCGTAGGCGGCGACCACCCCCCAATCGGAGCCTTCGGGATCCCGGCGCTGCCGCTCCTCGGCATAGCGCAATAGCCCGTCCCAATCCCGTTTCTGATCGAGCTCGGCGATTCGCTCCCGCTCATCGAGGCTGTCCCCGCGCCCGACGAGGGCCGACGCCAGCAGCGGGTCCGCCGGGAGCGGCCGGGGTTCCATGCTGAAGGCGGAACCGGGGGATGGGGTACAGCCGCAAAGCGCGACACAGACCGCAAAGGCGGCGGCGAGCGCCTGAAAGCGGGAATCAGACCTTGTTTTGATAGACGTAGGCCTGCTGCTTGACGTTCGATTCCCGGCTGCGCTTGAGGTCTTCGGGGTCGAGCTTCCTGTCCCACCACAAAGCCCGCCCCTTTTTTTGCTCCTGGACGATGTGCGGCTTCTCCTGGAGCAGCTCGCGGATCATTCGGGTGAGATCGGATTCGTAGGGCTGAGCCATGGGTTGCGGATTATACGCCCCTTGCCAAGCGGGCAAAGACTGTATATAAATACAGATACGGAGGTCCCATGACCGAAGAACTCACCCCCAAGCAGCAGAAAATCCTCAACTTCGTCCGCAAAGCCATCCAGAAGACCGGCTTCCCGCCCACCCGGATCGAGATCTCGAACGCATTCCGCTACAGCTCGCCCAACGCCGCCGAAGAGCATCTGCGCATGCTGGAGAGGAAAGGCGCGATCGAGCTGACTCCGGGCGCCTCGCGCGGCATCCGCCTCACCGAAGAACCCGGGTTGCCGCTTATCGGCCGAGTTGCTGCAGGGAGCCCACTCCTCGCCGAGGAGCATGTCGAGCGGCACTGCCAGGTCGATCCGACCCTGTTCCAACCGCGCGCCGACTATCTGCTTAAAGTCCGCGGCATGAGCATGCGCGATGCCGGCATCCTCGACGGCGACCTGCTTGCCGTGCACCGTACGCGCGAGGCGCGCTCGGGCCAGATCGTGGTGGCGCGCGTGCACGACGAGGTCACGGTCAAGCGCCTGCGCCGCCGCGGCAACACCGTCGAGCTGCTCCCTGAAAATCCCGAGTTCAAGACTATCGTCGTCGATCTGCGCGAAGACGATTTCGCCATAGAAGGCCTCGGCGTCGGCGTGATCCGCAGACCTCTTTGACGCCCGCTTTCCCGCTGGCCGCGATCCATGGCGAGCATGCCTATCTCTTTCGCCGCCCTGCTCGATCGCCCCGACATCTGGCGCGGCCAGGCCTTGAGCCGGGCCTGCGCGCCGACCCTTCCCTGTGGATTTCCCGGGCTTGACGCCGAGCTTCCCGGCGGAGGCTGGCCTGCCGGAGCGCTGACCGAGATCCTGCCAGAGCACGAAGGCATCGGCGAGTTGCGCCTGCTTGGACCTGCGCTTGCAGGACTGTCCCGGCGCGGATTGCGGCTCGTCTGGATCGCGCCGCCTCACCTGCCCTACGCGCCGGCGCTCGCCGCGGCGGGAATCGATATCGCGAACCTCGTCGTTGTGCGCACCGCCTCGCCGAAAGAAACGCTCTGGGCAACCGAGCAGGCGCTTGCCTCGAACGCCTGCGGCGCAGTGCTCGCCTGGCCGCAAGGCGCGAAATACGCGGAGCTGAGGCGCCTGCAAATCGCTGTCGAAGGCGGTCGCGCACTCGCTTTTCTGTTCCGGGTCCCGGAGGCTGCGAGCGAGTCTTCTCCCG
>Ga0137415_10006671_pt1 | contig 11450 bp, 7 predicted proteins | sample CZODoug3_1_1_16f_FD_183082 | JGI IMG/M metagenome (GOLD analysis project Ga0137415, IMG submission 183082) | Vadose zone soil fungal communities from Angelo Coast Range Reserve, California, USA - CZODoug3_1_1_16fungal (Hybrid Assembly) | ecosystem: Environmental > Terrestrial > Soil > Vadose...
CTTTGGGTTGCCCTCATCTTCCGGGCGAGCGAAGGGCTCGTGAAGCCGATGGAGGCGCCCTACCTGATCGATGCCGGCGTGGGGCTCGACGCCATCGCCTACCTGTCGGGAGGGGCCGCCGCAATCGCCGGCTTGGTCGGCACGGCGCTGACCGCCTGGCTGCTCAAGCTGCGCGGCATCCGCTTCACGCTCGGCACCCTGGGAAGCCTGCGAGTGCTTTGCACCGTCGTCTTCGCCCTGCACGCCGCAGGGCTCGTGGCCGGGCATTGGCTCCTCTATGGCGCAGCCGCCTCGCAGACCATCATCCGCTACGCGGAGCTGGTCGCGCTGTTCAGTCTGTTCATGGACGTCGCGTCGCGCGACCAGCCGGGCACCGATTTCACGATCCTGGCCTGCGCCCAGTTCACCGCCTATGTGGCCGGCTCGATCATATCGGGTCGGATCGCCGACAGCTTCGGCTACGCGCCCCTGTTCGGAGCCGCCACCCTGCTCTCGGGGCTCGTCATCGTCGCGACGCTGCGTTTGCTTGCGCATCCCGGACAGGTAGCTCGTCCCGACGCGGCATCGCCCGGTAGCGCCGCCGAGCCGAGCTGATCTGGAGGTCCATCCAAATGATGATGCGCAAGAGCGTTGCCACTCTTGCGCATCATGCTCAATTGCGAAGGAGCATTCGATCGCCGGCCGGGAGATTGGCCTGCGAGCGATCGCCTCGGAAGCGATCAGCCAGGCGACATCACCCGCCTGCGCCGCGAGGCGGCCGCCGGCTCGTGCGTCAGTTCCAGCGGCAACCGCCCCAGCGGCCGCGATGCCGGCCATAGCCGCAGCCCTGGCGAACCTCGATCACCTTGCCCGTCTTGTAGGAGAGCTGCCCGGCGGACGAGAAGGGCAGCGCTTGCGCGTCGAAGCTCGTCAAGGCGATGATGGCGCTCATCGCGGCCAGCAAGAAAAACCGATTTCGCATGGAATCTATACCTCTCGTTTTGCAGTTGAAGCGCATCGAAGCTGATAGCAATTCGCGATGACTTGCAAGTTACCGATGTCGCGGGACGCCGTGTTGGTTTCCGCTCTCCTACCGCGGGCGGACAAAAGCGGCCGGGCTGCGGCGCGCAATTGATACGTTGCTGCAGTGCGGCATCGTAACCATGGCGGGATTTGCTTCTGCGAATATCGATCTGTGATCGATCCGTGACCGGTTCGAGCGGCCGGGGGGTCTATGAATGGCGCCTCGCCCACCGGCGAATCATGCCTGTGCGGCGGGGTTGAACCGGACATGAAAGGCGTCGATCCAATGCGTAAGGGACTTTTCTTGGCAGCCGCGATGAGCGCCGCGGTGGCGCTGACGGGCTTTGATGCCCAGGCCGCGCCGTTTGCACCCTCCAACTTGTCGGATCAGGGGAGCCAGGTGATCCAGGTCCGCCAAGGCTGCGGGCTCGGCCGGCATCGCGGCCCTTGGGGCGGCTGCCGCTGGAACGGGAATCCGGGCTGGAATGCTTGCTGGTGGCGTCCGACGCCGTGGGGCCCGCGCCGCGTCTGCCGCTACTGACGCAACCGGGCCGGGCCTCCAGGTCCGGTCCCCAGATCCGGCCTCCATCGGCGGGGCTGCTCGATGGCCCGGGGCGGAAACGCGATGCGTTCCGTCCCGGCAGGTTTGGCTTCGGCTTGATCCGCGCTTGCGCCGGTCGCCGGTGCGTGATGCCGCCGGGCGATTGCGGCCGTCGGGAGCGCAGGCCCGGGGGAGGGCGCAGGCTTTCGATAGCTAAGGCGGAGAAGCCATCATGGCTTCTCCGGCTGGCGCTCGAGCGAGCCGCCCATCGTCACGGACCCCGAGCAATATGATCCGCGCTTCAAGATCTTCAGCGCCGATATCCCGAGGCTCGGAGCGGTGCCGGCAGCGCCGCCTCTGCGGAAGGCAACCTGAGTATCCGTCCGAATAAGGTGACCCTCCGCCTTTCGGATAGAATGATGCGACATCGAAGACCTTGTGCGGAGATGCCTGTGACGAGCCGCGCCAGCCTGCCGGGGGAATGGCCGGAAGCGCTTGCAGCCGCGGCGAGCCCGCGATCCTCTACCGAGCGGAGGCCCCAATGCAATTTGTCGACGAGCGCCGTCGCCGCTTGCCTCGCAGCCTGCAGTCTCGTGATCGGCGCGCCGGCCGGAGCGCAGCCGCCATCGGTCGTCGTCGCGTCCACGGCGCCATGGGTCGTCTGGCAATACAGCACCGCTCAGCCTTCCTGCGGCGGCGCGGACTATCCCGACGTGCCGGCCAGGCCTTTCCTTGCCGGATCGGGTGCGCAGCAGAAGGTGCTGTGGTTCGCCTCCAACTCGTCCGGCTCCTGGTCGAGCGTTGGCGTCGGCACGACTCCCGACATCCTGGCGACGCTCGCCCGCGGTCCCGGCTGCACGCCCTGGCTGCCACCGGCGCGCTATATCGGAACGACGCCGGAGAGCTACGACACCGGCCTATGGGCCGTGGCGCCCTACACGCGGGACGGCGTCAACATCTATGCGCTGGTCCATAACGAGTTTCACGGCGAGTGGACGCGGATCGAGGGGCAGACCTATTGCTGGCAGCAGACGTCGACGATCTTTCTCCCTTGCGACTATTGGAACCTCGTCGGCGCGCTATCGTCGAATGCCGGTGCGAGCTTCGCGCTGGCGCAATCGGCGCCGGGCGTGAACGTCCCGGCGATCGCCCTTACCCAGCCCTATGTGGCGCCGAGCCCCACGTCTCAGTCCACGATCCCGCAAGGGATGACAGCCCAGAGCAACATCATCCAGATCGGCGCCTATCTCTACGTCCTGGCGCAGCAGCTCGGCCCTCCCGGCTCGGCGATCCCCGACGGCGTGTGCGTGTTCCGGGCCGCCGTGCCGGTGAGGCCGGACCAGGCCCCGTTCTGGTTCGGATTCGACGGCATCGGCTTTTCGATCGTCTCTCCGCAGATTTACCCCGGAAAAGCCACTCAGCCTTGCAAGCCTGTATTCGGCTCGCAGTTCCGCTTCTCCTGGAGCTTCAACACGATCCTCAATCAATTCATCCTCCTCGGTCTCGACTCGGTCGGCAACGTGAATACAGGCGACTGCCCGCTCGCGGAGGGCACCGGGACGCCGGACACTGCCATCGTCTACATGACTGTGACCATGGATGGGGGCGGTCTCCTGGTGCCCACCATCCAGGAGACTTGCCTCTTGCAGGTCAACGGCATCGCTGCCTGGCAACAGCAGCAAGGCATGACGGGCGCCGCCTATCCGAGCCTGCTCGATCCGCAGAGCCCCGAGCTGGTGTCGATCGACCTGAACTTCCAGTTCAGCGGCGCAACTCCGTTCCTCTACTACACCCGCCTCAATCCGAAGGGTCCCGGCAATCTGGAGGGTGAGGACCGTGACCTGGTGCGCGTGCCGCTATCCGTCACTGCCGGGCCGTAGCGGCTGCGCGCAGGCGGGGGACGGACAGGGCCGGCCGTCTCGGACAAGATGGGTAGGAAGGGTGGCGCGGCTTCTCAGCGCAGGGCCTTCACGACGGCTGGCGTCACATCCGGCCTCTGCCCGCCATAGGCCGCGCGCAGATAGTTCACGAGGTCGGCCGCCTGCTCGTCGGAAAGCTTGTCGCGGAAGCCCGGCATGGCCTGCATGGCCATCCAGTCCGGAAAGCCCTGGGCCTCGATGCCGTCGAGCGTCGAGACGATGAGGTTGCGCGGGTCGCTCTGCCGCAGCGTGCTGTTGCCGCGCATCGCCACCACGGTATTCGGCTCACCGCCGCCTTCCAGCCCGTGGCAGCCGGCGCACAGCGCCACATAGAGGCGCCGGCCCGGCCCGTCCGGCACCGTGGCGGCGGAGAGCGGCACGGCGGGCGGCGGCGTGTCGCCCAGGAGATAGGTCACGGCGGTGCCGAGATCCTCCGCGGTCAGGTGCCGCGTGCTGAGCATGATGACGGGATGCATGTCGCCGAAGGCCGAGCCCTGCGGCGCCAGGCCGCTGGCGAGGAAGCTTCGCAATGCCTCGGGCGTCCAGCCGCGCGACGCCAGCCCGGCGGGCGTGATGTCGGGCGCCGCCAAGCGGCCGAGCGCGAAGCCGGCCATGGGCCGCGTCAACTGCATCTGCCCCAGCATGCCGCGCGCCGTGTGGCACTCGCCGCAATGGCCGAGCACGTCCACGAGGTAGCAGCCGCGCTGCCAGGCCGCCGAGCTGCCGCTGGACGCCGAGGGGAGGCTGTCGGCGAGGAACAGAAGGTTCCATCCGGCCATGCCGAGGCGGATGTCGTAGGGGAAGTCCAGCCTGGTTTCACGGTTCGCCACATGCTGCGCGGGGAGCTGCATGACATAGGCGTAGATCGCATCGGCGTCGGAGCGCGTCATGCCGCGATACGAGGTGTAGGGCATCGCCGGATAGAGATTGCGCCCGTCGCGGGCCACGCCGTCATGCAGGGCGCGCCAGAAATCCTCCGAGTTCCAGCGGCCGATGCCGAAATCGGGATCGGGCGTGATGTTGGTCGCATAGATCGTCCCGAAGCCGCTCTGCATCGCCAGGCCGCCGGCAAAGGGCGCGCCGCCCGGAGCCGTGTGGCAGGCGGCGCAATCGGACGCCTGGGCGAGATATCTGCCGCGCGCCACGACCTCGGGCGCTGCCGTCACCACCTGCACCGGGCCGCCCGTCTTGCCGGAGAGGAGGGAGACCACCACGAAGCCGGCCAAGGCGACGCCGACCAGCGCCCCGGCGATGACGGCGCCGATGACGGCCTGGCGGACCAGGCGGCGAAACGTCACGGCGCGTCCTGCGTCAAGCCGGGCGTCGCCAGGATCACGTCGCGGACCGCCTGATAGTAGCGCACATAGCCGGTGCAACGGCAGATATGGCTCTCGAGCGCCGCGCCGACCGCCTCCTCGACCTCGGCGCGCCGAATGGGCGCGCGCTTCAGCCGCTCGAGCAGCACCGTCGCGGCATTGACGAAGCCCGGCGTGCAATAGCCGCATTGGAAGCTGAAATGATCGAGGAAGGCCTGCTGCACCGGCGACAAGGCGACGATGCGGCCCTTGTCGTCGCGCTGCGCGATGCCCTCGATGGTGCGGATGCGCTTGCCGTCGAAGAAGCCCGCACCGGTGATGCAGGTCCGCACTTCCTCGCTCGTCTGATCGTCCCTGTCCCAGATCACCACGCAGGCATGGCAGATCCCCTGGCCGCAGCCGAAGCGCGACCCGGTCAGGCCGAGCATCTCGTGCAGCACGTCGATCATCATCATCCCCTCCGGGACGTCGATCGGGCCGCGGGCCTTGCCGTTGATCGTCAGGGTGAGCGGGCGCGTGGCGCTCATGCCAGGGCCTCCAGGATCTTCTCCGGCGTCACCGGCAGCTCGGCGAAGCGATGACCGATCGCATGCGCGACGCCGTTCACGATCGCGGCGACGATCGGGATCATCGTCACCTCGGCCATGCCCTTCGGCGGGTCGCTGTCCGAGAGCGGCGGCAGGACCTCGCCGGTCTGCGACCATACGGCCACGTCGCTGCCGCGCGGCAGCTCGTAGCGGTTGAAGTTCCAGGTGCCGTCCCCCGGACCGTCCTCGTAGAGCGGCAGATATTCGTGCAGCGCGTGGCCGATGCCCATGGCGGTGCCGCCCTGGATCTGGCCGGACACGAGCTCTTGCACCAGCACGTCGCCGCATTCGACGATGGTGTGATGCGCCAGGAGATCGACCTTGCCGCTGGCGGCGTCGACGGCAAGCTCGGCCAAGGTACCGACCGCGGTGTAGTAGGTCACCATGGCGTTGCGGCGCTGCGTCGACGGATAGGAGACGTCCTGCCGGTCCAGCACCTGGTAGCGATTTGGCGTCGCCGCCAGCGAAGGCTGCGGGGCCGACGCACCGTCGCCATAGCGCAGCGACAGCCCGTCCAGCGGCAGGCGCACCGGGACGCCGTCCACGGTGAAGCCGGCCTGCGCCCATTCCCAGCGGTTGAACGCGTGCACCGCCGCGCCGACGACGAGGCCGCGCCGATGGGCTTCCGCCGCAAGCTGCGCCAGCGGCAAGGGCTGCATCCCGTCCGCCGTAAGCTGTCCGTCCGTCCAGCGCGCATCTTCCGGCCGCAGCGTCAGCGAGGCGGACTGGCCCCCTCCGACGCCGCGGCCCCAGATCGCGAGCGCCGCCGGCCACAGCCCGTGCCGGAACACGAGGCGCGCCGCCTCGCGGGTCGTGTGGGTGAAATAAAAGGAGGAGTTGCTGGCGCTGGACGACGACGCAAAGGCCGGCGTCCAGCGCGGATTCTGCGCCAGGCGGTCCTGGTCGGCCTGGCTCATGCTGTGGGCATCGCCGCTCGTTTCCACCGGCAGGTCGGGCCATTCGGTGACCGCCATGCGCACGATGTCGGCCGGCCGCCCCAGCCAGCGCGCGCAGGCGACGGCCTGCCCGGAGGACGCGCCGGTGCCGATCTCGGTAGCGGTATGGGACAGCGTGACGCGCCCGTCCGGCGCCAGCTCGACCTTGGCGAGGCTGGCCTCCTCGCCGGTGCCGAAATCCCGCTGGATGCAGCCGAAGCCGACGCCGTAGTGTTTTCCCGGATGGACCGCGTCATAGGCGGCCTTGCGGCCGGCGCGGCCGGTCCACAGGCTGTGCGCGCGCGCTTTCTCCAGCACCGCCTCGGCGCGCAGCGCGCCGGCCGGGATCGCCCCTTGCGTGTTCTTCATCCCGGACTTCAGCACATTGCGCAGGCGCAGCTCGATCGGATCGAGGCGGAGCTCTCCGGCGAGCTCGTCCATCATCAGCTCGGTCGCCACCATGGTCTCCAGCGCGCCGTAGCCGCGCGCCGAGCCGGCGTCGACGGCGCGCGAGGCGATCGCCGTGGCGGCAAGGTCGCTCTTCGGAAAATAGTAGATCGACTGGGCCGCGGCGGCGCCGACCATCACCAGGAAGGGCGAGCAATTCTTTCTTCCCCCGCCATTGGCGACGATGTCGGCCTGGAAGGATTGCAGCAGGCCGGTCTGCCGCTCGACCGCCATGGCGTAGCGCATGCGGAACTGGTGGCGCTTCAGGCCGCTCTGGAACTGCTCGAAGCGGTCATTGGCCAGCCGCACCGGACGGCCGTCGCCGTAGATGGCCGCCACGAGGCCGTAGAACGGCATGTTGCAATGGTCCTTCGAGCCGTAGCCGACCGTGAAGCAGGGATGCAGGATCAGCCGCTTCAGGCCGATGCGGCTGTTCGCCAGCATGGCGGCGGCGCTCGCCGCCACCTCCTGCGGCGATTGCGTCGGCACGACCAGATGGAGCTCCTGGTTGCCGGCGTCGTACCAGCCATTGGCGTTGTCCGGCTCGAGCGCCGCCGCGTCGGCCGATTGGGTGGCGTAATCGCGCCTCAGCACCAGCCAGTCGGCAGGCGGGCGGGAAAGCTCCCGGTCGATGGCGTCGGCATGCTGCATGCCTTCCGCGCCGACATCGCCGGCAGGCGCCGGGCTCGGCCAGGCCGGTTGGTGCTTCCGGTAGGCCGGGATGACCATCCCTTGCGCGAAGGGCGAGAACACGTCTTCGTCGTAAGGCGTCCTGCCGCCGACGCGCACGAAGCGGGAGCTTCCCCAGGGGTCGCGCTCCAGCGGTCCGGTGACGGCGCCGTAGCGAATGATCGCGTCGTTGAACCGCAGCTTCGATTTGGCGAAGCAGGAGCGGGCGAAGTCCCGATAGATCAGGATGGCCACCGCCTGGCCGAGATAGGCGGGCGTCCTGCCTTCCGGCAACAGCATGTCGGTGCCGTAGTAATCCGGAAAGGCGAGCGCGTCGCGCTCCAGATCCGCCGCGGTCACCACGCGGTCGGGCGCGAGGTCGGGATCGAGCAGCGTCAGATCGAATCCGGCATAGATGCGATCGGCCTGCTTGACCCGCACCACCAAGGCATGCGCCTGGAGCGGCGGCCAGCCCGGCATGTCGCGTGCCCGGATGTCGCGCGCGAACAGCTTCTCGCCCGTCACCTTCGCGACGCCGTCGATCCGGCATTTCAGCGAATTGTCGCTGGCCTTCCAGGAGGGCCGCGTCAGCAGTCCCTCTCCGAGCGCGGACGCCTGCGCCCGCCGGCCGAACGGGGCGAGGTAGACGGCGACGCCGCTCATGAGGCCAAGGGTCGTCAGGCCGAGGCGAAGGGCCTCGCGACGCGAGGGGCGTGGCCGCCTCATGGCTGCACCGTTCATCACAGCTGCTCCCGAGCCGAAAAGGCCGATGCGTCGCTCCAGTAGAGCTATACAGGGCCTCCTGCCGCGGACCCATCACGGATTCGACACAGCCGGCGCCGCCGGCAAACCCCGTGGCGGACAAGCCGGCGGGACCGGTTCCTGCTCTTGCAGATCATGCGCTCGAGCTGCCGTGCGGCTGTCCGGCTTGGCTCGTCAGGCGTCGGTGATGAGGAACGCGCTACCCTGGGCCAGGGCCTGGAACGTGTCATAGGCCATCCAAACATAGCCCCTGCTGCCGTTCCATTCCGTGCCCCACTCGATGCCGAAGCTGTTCTGGAGCAGCACGGCGCCGAGCTCGTCGTCATAGCCGATGACGAGCATGCAATGGCCGGCCCGCCGGCCTCCGGCCATTTTCTGGATGATGCCGTTGCCCAGATAGGGAACCTGCAAGGACTCGAGGGAGGTCGGGGAGGCGCCGTAAGCGAGAAAGTCTGCATAGAGGGCGGTCCCATACGCCAGCGGCCTGTCCTCGACGATCAGCCGGCGAAGCATGTCGAGCCCCAGCTCGTCCTCGATGCCGAACTGGCTGCCGCCCGTGATGTTGAAGGCATAGTCGGAGACCAGGGAAGTGTCCCCGTACATGGCCCAGGCTGCTCCGCAGCTGCTGTCGCCGGGCTCGGGAGCGGGAAACGGCGCCTGCTCCAGATTGGGGGTGCCGTCATTGGCCTGCAGAAAGTCGAGGCACCAGGAAATCCGTCCACCGGTGCAGCTGTCCGGCGCAGCGCCGTGCTGCTCCAGGATCTTGACATACGCGTAGAATGGGCTGGCCTGGAGGTAGGGAACGGACGGGGTGTAGCCGCCAGCCTTGGCGGCCTTGAAGGTGGCGAGCCCGTAGATCGCCGCCCAGACGAAGCAGCTCGGAGTCGTCTGCCTGCCGACCGGCGGCAGCCAGGCGGGGTTCACCGTTGCCCTCGCGGGCAACGCCTCCCTCCGGGCCGGCAGGATGGCCCTCGGGCAATCCTCGCTGGTGGCCGGGTCATAGCCGAAATCGAAGGTCGCGTAGATATCATCCATCGATCAAATCCCCCCAGGATCGTCGCCGGCCGGACGCCCGCGGGCCATGGCCGGCCCGTGGACGCTTCGGCTGGAATCCGCGACGGCCTCCTCCCCGAGCGACGTGGCGCTCGCTGCCCGGCGCCTGCCTCCCGGCATTGCGGGCGTGAAGGCCGGCATGTATGAATTTGGCCGTGGCTGCGGCGTGCGAATGGGCCAGCGTGAAATTGCCAGCCATTCGGCGTGTGTCGGGCCGCGTGGATTGGCGCGGCTGTTCGGGACGCCAGCCTGCGCGGCGCCCTCGCCCCGTCGAGTTTCGCCAATTGGCGGGCCGGAAGTCATCGGCCGTGTCCATTCCGGGTGGGGGCCTGCCTTCGAGACCCTTGGCCGGATCCACTTGGCCAGATCCACTTGGCGGACGCTGCAATTGATCTCACGACAGCGGCGGAACGCCAGCGCCGGTGTCGTCAACGGAGAATCCGCGCGTCATGATTCAATGATCCTTTATGTTTCACTGACCCTCATGGTTGAGCTCGACGGGACCGAAGCGGGGGAGTTGGCGTCGAGCCATAGGCTTCTCGACAACCAGGATGTCTCAGCATGTCCGGACACGCCGAACCTGCGTCCCGGCACGCATGCTGACGGCAGATTCGAAGCTGCGACGATCATCGGTCCATTCCCGAACCTCGCCTGTCGCGCCCTGCGACCCGGGATCGACGCGGCACGATACAGAATGCGCCGACGCAGATGCGTCACCGATGCATCACAGGCCGCAGCCGCAGCGGAATTTTGCAAAGATACGCATCGAGCTGGCGGCGCTCGGCGTGCTGCAGGCTGAAGGGCGCGACATGCGTGCATCGGCAAGGCCGGACGAGACGGCTTCCGTCGCCAAGAATGCGCCGCCCCGCGCCGAGGGCCTGGTGGTGCGCTCGCGCCTTCTCGATGCGCTGGACGGGGCGCCGCCGCACGCGATGCTCTGGATCTCCGCCCCGCCCGACGCCGGCAAATCGGCGCTTGCGGCGAGCTGGATTCACGATCGCTGGAGCAAGCTGAAGGGAGCCGCGGTGCTCTGGTACGATATGGAGGAGGTCGATGCCGATCCGCTCCGCTTCTTCGCCACGCTCGGAAGCTTTCTCGGCCTGAAGCACGGGTTCGGCGCCGATATTCCGCCCAATCCCACCCCGGAAGCTTTCGTGGAGATCTGCGCCGCGGCCAGACGCTGGCTCGAGTCGCGGCGCCCCGGCCGGGCGGAAGGGCCGCGCCTCTTCGTGTTCGACGATGTTCATCATGTCCCGCCCGAATCGGTGACCATCGCCCTCCTGCCCGTGCTGGCGGCCGCGTTGCGGCCTGATGACCGGGTGCTGTGCCTGTCACGGCTCGATCCTCCCCGATCGTTCGGATCGGATCCCGCGGCGCCGGGACTGGTGCCCATCACCGATCTGCGGGTGCATCCTGACGAGTTCGCGGATTTCGCACCCGGCCTGCCGGGCGGAGAGGCGCTCTCGCGCGACTTGTTCCTGGCCTGCGTGCGGCGGTCCGGCGGCTGGATCGCCGGCGTCCTCTCCTCGGCCTGGGCGAAGGTGCTGCAGCCCCGGATCGGAGACGAGCCAGGCGCTGGCTCCGGCGGCGCGGCGGCGGCGCGGCGGCGCGCCTTGCTGGTCTCGGCCTTCCTGCAGGCGGGCACCGATGCGGAATGGGACGAGCTGGCAGGCGACGGGGCGGCCGAATTGCTGGGCTCCCTCGCCGATGCCGGCAACCTCGCCTCACGCCTGCCTGACGGCATCTTACGCAAGCACGATGCCTTCCAGGCGGTGCTGGTACGGGAGGCCGAGGCCGAGCTGCCGCCGGATGTGCTGGACGCGGCGCGGCTGAAGGCGGCGCGGCGGCTCGGCAAGCGCCATGACGTGCTGGCCGCGATGCGCCTGCTGATCGCCTCGGGCGCGCAGGACGAGGCGTTGCAGCTGGTCTTGAGCGAGGCGGGCTCGATGTCGCTCTCAGGCCGCCATCAGGACCTGCAGGCCGCGATCGAGCTGCTCCCCGCCGAGGTCGCCGCGCAGCGCCTGCCCAGGATCTGGCTCGCCTATGCGCAAATTCCGTTCGAACCGCGCCAGAGCCAGCGCTCGCTGAGCGAGATCCGGCGATCCGTTCAACCACAGGCCGCGCCGCTCGAATACGCGCTCGCCCTCAACGGGGAAATGCGGGCCGCGCTCTCGGATCTCTTTGATTTCCGGGAGCTGCCGCCGCTCATCGAGGAGCTC
>Ga0137415_10006672_pt1 | contig 11450 bp, 12 predicted proteins | sample CZODoug3_1_1_16f_FD_183082 | JGI IMG/M metagenome (GOLD analysis project Ga0137415, IMG submission 183082) | Vadose zone soil fungal communities from Angelo Coast Range Reserve, California, USA - CZODoug3_1_1_16fungal (Hybrid Assembly) | ecosystem: Environmental > Terrestrial > Soil > Vadose...
TGCCGTAAGTCGGGCCTGAATTCTCGTCGGGCCAGGAATAGATGACGATCAGGGGCGCGTTGAATTTCTCCCTGGCCAGCGCCTGCAGGCGAACCATCAGGGCATCGAACAATTCCGCCTGCTCGGCCTGGTGCTGGCGCATGCCGATGGCGTTGACGAAGGCGAAGTACTTTCCCGCCTGGTAGCGCAGGCCGGCCAGCGGATTCAGCAAGCGATGATGAGTGAACGAGCCGGTGAATTCGAGCTTGCCACCCTCGAGCACATAGCGCGGCGAAGCGCCGAGCCAGCCGCCATCGCCGGTGACGCGCGAGAGATGGTCGGGGATGATCCAGGTCACCACCGCCTTCACCTTCTCTCCCTGGAAGCGATCAAGGAAGCCCGCTTCGAAGGCCCGCACGAGATGGTTGGGCCCGTAGCCGGGCGCCGAGAAATTGACCGTGCGCACTTTCAGGTCGTTGGCACGGGCGAACTGCGCCGACAGGTTCTGGTTGTCCTGCAGACCCTGGCCGAACACGAAGGAGTCGCCCATGAAAAGGTAGAGGTCCGCGCCCGGCGGCGCAGGCGGCGTGACGCGCGTGCCGTCCGGTCCGATGGTGTAGGTGGTGCGGTAGACCGGCTGATCGTCGAAGGTCGCGATGCTAACCACGACGTTGTTCGGAGTCAGGCGATAGCCGAGGTTGGGATCGGGTGTCAGCCAAGCGCTGGGCTCGGTCCACTTGACCAGGCCCACGTCGTGCGCCTTCGGCGTCAGCCAGCCCGCCATCGCATCGAGCAGCCCGACCGCCAATGCCAGCGCCGCGATCAGGAGCGCACTGCTGCGCCAGCGATTGCCGCGCAGCATAACAACGCCAGCGAGGCCCAGCACAACCACCAGGGCGCACGTCCACAACGTCGAGCGCAGCAGGACGGCGGCGATCGCCAGCAGGATTACCAGGGTGGCCGTGAGCCAGAGATTGCGACCGACACCGGCCATTGACCTGAAGGCGTCTCCCGGGAGCAGGGTGCCGTGTACGGGTTTGCCGGCGAAAGATCAATGAGCGGGCATTGCCGCTACCGCACTGCCGACGGCCGCTGGATCCAGCTCACCATCGTGCGCGAGGACAAGCTCTGGCCGCCGCTCTGCAAGGCTGTCGAGCGCGCTGACCTGCCAGCCGATCCGCGCTTTCAGACCACCGACAAGCGCCGCACCCATGCCGCTGAACTGGCGGCGATCCTCGATCCGATCTTCGCAGCCCAGCCCTGGCCGGAATGGAAGAAGCGCCTGCGCCATATCGAGATCACCTTCGGTCATTTGGGCGTGATGCGCGACGTGCCGCACGACGGGCAAGCGGCGGCCAACGGCGCGGTCCCGGCCCGGCGCCGGGTCACGGCCAGCACACCGACGAGGTGCTGGCTGAACTCGGCTACAGCGAAGCCGAGCGCCGCGAGCTGCGGGAGCGCTGGGTTAGAAGAAGGTCGCGGAAAAAGCGGGAAACTTCCCAAAACTTCCCACGATCCTGGGAAGCCTCCGATGCCGATGGCATAAGGCTTTTCGGCGATTCTTCCCAGATTCCGCGCACCCCCTCCCGCTCAAGCCATTGATATTAAATGATTGTGGCACCGGTATTAGGATACCGCTCCGTAAGCCGTTGATGGGTAACAATTTTTTTGGTGTCAGCGTGCGGTCCCTAGCGTGATACCAGCAGCGTGCGCCGGTAATAGCCGAGGAACAGCACCAGCGCGGCCGTCACCAGGCCGGGTGCGCAGGCAAAGAGCAGGACCTTGGTCGGCGGCAGCCCGAACGCGAGCAGGGCACCGCCCACGATCGGCCCGGCGATGCCGCCCAGCCGGCCGATGCCCAACGCCCAGCCGATGCCGGTCGAGCGCGTTGCCGCCGGATAGACCGAGGCGGCGTAGCCGTTGAGGCCGAGCTGGCTGCCGATGAAGCCGCCACCAGCGCAGAACAACAGCGCCATGACTCCGCCGCGCGGCAGGTGGCCGACGGCGAGCACGCCGATGCAGACCGCGCCGAAGGCCAGGCTCAGCGCCAGCACCCGCTCGGCGCCGAAGCGGGCGATCACCGGCCCCAGCAGCAGGGTGCTCAGGATGCCACCGGCGGAGTAGATGCTTGTGGCGAACGCCGCATCGGCCGGCGTGAAGCCCTCGAGGTTCAACACCGTCGGCAGCCAGTAGCCGATCAGGTACATGTTGAGGAGGTTGATCAGGAAGATCGCCCACAAGAGAAGCGTGATCACGCCGAGCTTGTCGTCGAACAGCCCGCTCACCGGATTGGCCTTGGCCGACTGAGGTCGCGCCCCGCCCTGGAACTGCGGCGATTCGGGCAGGACGAAGATCAGCACCACCAGCAGCGCCAGCGGCACGACGCCGCCGACATAGAAGATGCCCTGCCAGCCCCAGTTGGGCAGGATCTGCGCCGCGATCTGGCCGGCGAAGAAGCCGCCGATCGTGTTGCCGGTGAACATGAACATGACCGTCGAGGTGCGCCAGCGGTCGGGCGCGTAGTCCGACGTGAGCGCCACCGTGGTGGGCATGGCGCCGCCGATGCCGATGCCGGTGAAGAAGCGCAGCGCGACCAGCATGGGCAGCGAGCTTGCCCAGGCGGAGAGCAGCGAGAACACGCCGAACAGCGCCACCGAGATCAGGAGCGCCGGCTTGCGGCCAAAGCGATCGGCCACCGGCCCCGCCAGCATGGCGCCCACCATGATGCCGACGCTCGAGAGCGCGAAGGCCTGGGTGAAGGCCGACGGCGGCAGCGACCACGCCTTGGTGAGCGACGGCACGGCGAGACCGATGGCCGAGAGGTCGTAGCCGTCGAGCATCTGGATCAGGCCGCACAGGATGGCGACCTTGAGCTGGACGCCGCCGAAGGTTGCCGGGGAGTCGACGGAGCCCGGGATCTTGTTCGTCATGGCCATTGTCGTTCCCCCTTTTCGTCTTTGTCCGTCGCGGTTACGCCGCCACCTCTTCCGCTGCGGGGACGCGCTTGACCTCGTGCGCCTGCAGCCGTGGCAGCACGCCCGCGGCGAAGCGGCGGATCTGCTCGATGAACATGTCGTGCGGCATGGCCCCGCGATTGAGGCCGATCTGCACCATGTTGGCACCGGCATGCTCGGCCTGGGCGATGATGCGCTCGGCCACTTCGGACGCCGTGCCATAGGGCAGGGTCTCGGCCTGGCGCTGGAAGCCCTCGAAGGTCATGTTGCGGAAATCCTCGCGCAGCAGCGCTGCCGCGCGCTGGTTCTCGGGCCGCACATAGTCGGTCGAATGCTGGCCGACATAGCCCGCCTGCCGTTGCGCCGCCGTCTCGGTGAAGCTGCCATGGCTGAACAGCGTCTTGTTGAAATAGAGGTGATAGGGCGCCACCTCCTTCACCGCCTGAGCCTTTGAATCCGCGACATAGGCATTGAGCGCCAGCGAGAGATGATCAGGCGTGATGCGATGGCCGGCGGCCGCTAGCGACTTCGCGTAATGCCGGATGATGTCGTCGCGCAGGCCGCCGCCTGCCAGACCCGGCGTGATGCCGATATTGTGCCGGCCGGCGAACTCAATCGACTCCTGGCTGCCGACGACCGGGATCATCACCGGCGGATGGGGCTTCTGCACCGGACGTGGCCACAGCGCCACGTCCTTGTACGACCAGAACTTGCCCGAATAGGAGAAGACGTCCTCGGTCCAGGCGCGGGTCACGATCTCGTAGGCTTCCTCGAAGCGCTCGCGGGACTCCGACAGCGGCACATTGTGCACCTGGTACTCGCGGGGAATGCCGCGCGCGAACCCTGAGATGATGCGGCCCTCGCTCAGGCAATCGAGCATGGCGAGCTCTTCGGCGAGCCGCAGCGGCTCATGCAGAGGCAAGAGGTTGCCGTAGATCAGGAGTTTGAGTTTCTTTGTGCGCTGCGCGGCGGCCGACGCCATCAGGTTGGGCGAGTTCATCAGCCCGTAGGGCGAGCAGTGATGCTCGTTGAAGCCGACGCCGTCATAGCCCAGCCGGTCGAGCTCCTCCCACGCCGCCAGATGCTCGGCATAGGTGCGCACGGCCACGTCCGCCTTGAAATGCCGTTGGCTCAGCGGATAGGGCAGCTCGGTGCCTTGTTTGATGTGGTCGAGGTTCTCGCCATAGGCGAGGAGATCGAAGACGAAGACTTTCATGGCCAAAAGGCTAGCCCGGCGACGGGCCCGGCGCGAGCGGCTAAGCTCGCGGCATGCTCCAGGGACAATGCCTGTGCGGCGCCCTTCGCTTCACCGTCGAAGGCCCGCCCAAATGGACCAGCTACTGCCATTGCCAGAGCTGCCGCCGTCACACCGGCGCTCCGGTCTCGGCCTACGCCGGCTTCGAGGCGGCCAAGGTGCGCATCGAGGGCGAACTCGCTTATTTCAGCAGCTCGCCCGGCGTGCGGCGCGGCTTCTGCGGGCGCTGCGGCTCGACCATCACCTACGAAGGCGAGCGCTGGCCGGGCGAGCTGCACCTTCATATCGGTGCCTTCGACGATCCTTCAAGCCTGGCCCCGACCGGCCACGCCTTTTCCGACGAGCGGCTGCCCTGGCTGCACTTGCCCTAGGCCCACCGCCTTCTGCGCTGCGGTTTGCCGGGCGTTGTCACCGGTGACCCACGGGCGGACAATCGTTCCAAACAAACAGGAGGACGCCATGAAAGTCGGCATGGCCTTGAACATGCTCTACGAGCACGGACGGCCCGACGTCGCGGTGGTGCACGAGCACTTCCAGGCGGGCGACCTGGTCGAGCCGCTGGGCTTCGATTCCTTGTGGGCGCTGGAGCATCACTTCACCGGCTACGCCATGTCGCCCGCGCCGACGCAGCTCCTGGCCTATTTCGCCGGCCGCACCAAGCGCATCCAGCTCGGCACCGCGGTGATCGTGCTGCCGTGGCACGATCCGGTGCGCGTCGCCGAGCAGATCGCCCTGCTCGACATCATGTGCGGCGGCCGCTGCCTGTTCGGCTTCGGCCGCGGCGCCGCCTCGACCGAATACGAGGGCTTCCGCATCCCGATGGGCGAGGCCAGGCCGCGCTTCGTCGAGGCGGCCGAGATCGTGGTCAAAGCACTCGCCAACGAAACCTTCGAGCACCAAGGCCAGTTCTTCCAGATCCCGCGCATGTCGATCCGGCCGCGGCCGATCTCCAATCCCGAGCGGCGCTTTTATGCGAGCTCGGTCAGTCCCGAATCGGCTGAGGTCATCGCCAAGTTGGGATTCGGCATGCTGATGATCATGCAGAACGAATGGAGCAAATGCCGCGAAGACATCGAGAAGTTCCAGACGATGTCGCAGGCGGCGGGCTTTGTGCCCAAGGCGCCGATCATCCTGACCAACGTCTCGTGCGCGGAGAGCCGTGCGGAGGCGCAGGACAAGGCCTTCCGCTATCTCGGCCGCAAGTGGCAATCGATCGACGACCACTATCACTTCTCCGACGGCCATCTCGCCGACGTCAAAGGCTACGAGGCCTACGGCAAGACGGCCAAGACCTACGCCAAGCTCAAGGACCCGGCCAACCTCAAGAAGGCGACTGACTTCTACGTCTCGATCCAGATCGTCGGCACGCCCGACGATTGCCTGCAGCAGATCGCTGAGCTGCAGGGCGTGACCGGCATGGATCACCTGGCGACCGAATTCGCCTTCGGCAACCTGCCGCATCACGAGGCCGAGAAGGCGATGCGCCTGTTCGCCGACAAGGCGCTGCCGACCCTGCAGCGCGACCCGGCCTTCGCCGCACCGAAGACCACGGCGAGCGGCGAGGCGGCACCCCGGCGCGCCGCGCAAGGCAACATCTTCGCGCCGGCTTGATTCTTCTTTTCCTCCCCAGTCTGCTGGGGAGGTGTCGCGGTCATACCGCGACGGAGGGGTCAGAGGCCCCAACGAGCCTCATGACCCCTCCGTCGTCGTGAGACGACGACACCTCCCCATTTTGAATGGGGAGGGAGGCTAGCTATGAGATCCGCAGCCATCTTCTTGGGTTTCGCTATGACGCTCTGCGCAGCGCCCGTCGTCGCCCAGCGCTACTATTCTGACGAAGACGTCCGCCGCATGATCATCGACGATTCGATGCGGAACTTTCCCAACTGTCCCTGCCCCTACAGCTACGCCTGGAACGGCAAGCAGTGTGCCGGCGACAGCGCCTATTCCAAGCTCGGCCGCTCCGGTCCGCTCTGCTATCCGGGCGACGTCTCGCACCAGGACATCATCTACTACCGCCAGCGCGTGTTGAACCGCTGAGCCGCCGGTTCGCAGCGCTCACTCGCCGCGCCACGCCGTCCAGTCCACGCCCGAAATCCTGAACGCATCCATGAGCCCGGCGTAGAAGGCCGATATCCAGCCGCGCAAGGCTTTCCGCATCGCCCACCTACATATGAAAGTAGGGATCGAGCACGCGCACCTCGGTGATGCGCTCGACCGGCAGGCTGTTGCGCTCGGCGGCCTTGCGGATCGCCTCCGGCGTCGGGCTGTCGTAGATGCAGAAGGTGCGCTTCTTGTCGGGCGTGACGTAGGAGTGCAGCCAGGTCACGCCGAGCTGGCTGTTGTTGCCGATCACCGCACTGGCGGCCTGGCGGCCCTGCTGGGTCGGCGCGAGGCCAAGGCCCTCGGGAATGCTGCGTTCGATGACATAGAGCGGCATGGCTTCCTCGCTCGAGAGATGGGGTCCCTCTCCGCCTACCCGGGTACACCCGTGACAGGTACCCGAGCAGACGGAGAGGGCGGGGTCCCGCGCCCGTTGAAGGCAATAAGGGCGCGGGGAGAATTCTTCTCGGCTACTCCGCCACTGCTTCGCCCGAGCCACCGAACTCCTTGGGGAAGTCCCTGAGCTTGGGCAGGCCATCCTTGATGGGCAGCACGGTCTCGGCGTAGTTGACATGGACCGCCGGCTCGAACTTGAGCGACGGGATGGTGGCGGAGAAGACGTCGACCATGCCGAGCGGCGGATGATTGGTCATCAGGTGCCCGCCGCACTTGCCGCAGTACTTGCGCTCGCTGAGCTCGGTCTTGGCGTAGGTGGCGACATGCTGCACGCCCAGGGTGATGCGGACGGCGTTGGGCTTCCACAGGCTGAACGCATTGACCGGGCCGCCCGACCACGAGCGGCACGAGCGGCAATGGCAGTAGCCCATGGCCTCGGGCTTGCCGCTGACTTCGAGCCTGACGCTGCCGCAAAAGCAGGTTCCAACATGAGACATCGCTTGCGATCTCCTGATCTCTGCCATCAATCGATTTGATGCGGCACGACATAGGCCTCGTAGTGGCGCCGGCGCATCGGAAGGTCTTCCCTATTTTTGATTTTTGTTTCCCTAGAGCAGCGCACCGGGTCCTTTGCGCTCGCACTGCCCGTCAGCATGCGCCACGCGGCGGCCATCCAGCCGCGCAGGGCGGCGGCGCGGGCAAGACGGGCCGCGGCCACAGGATCCGAGGTCGGAGACGGCGCATCGGGCATCGCTTGAGCACGCGAGAAATCGTCGACGAGCGGCATGGGCTGCGATCTCCTTCTGCGGGGGGAAACCGTTTGAAGGCGCGCAGGCTATGCCGCGCCGGTTCCCTCGCGCATCGGAAGGTCTTCCCTATTTTGCCGTCAGGACTTCCCCATGTTGCATGGCCGGCGGCACGAGCAGTCGCTGCTCCACCGCGATGCGCGAGGCCTCGCCGCGCGAAGCCGCGCCGAGCTTGGCCAGCACCGCCGAGACGTGATGATCGACGGTCTTGGGCGAGACATGCAGCGTGGCGCCGATCCGGCCGTTGGTCAGGCCCTTGGTCAGGCAGCCCAGGATCTCCATCTCGCGCGCCGTCAGCCCGAACGGGTTCTGCCGCGTGGTGGCGCGCGGGCCCCTCGGGATGCGCCGCACGCCCGCGCCGCGCATGCGCTGGCGCAACAGCGCCGCGGCGGGGGCGGCATCGAGGCGGGTGAAGATCTCCAGCGCCTCCATCTGCGCCGCCGAATCGCCGTCGGCCAGCGCCGAAGCCTGCTCGTAGGGACAGCCGCGGCGCTGCCAGATCGCGGCGGCGCGGCGCCACTGGCCGCGCACCTGCAGCAGGAAAGGCTGGGCGCTCCAGGCCGGGGCCGGCGTCATGTCGCCGCCCAGCCGCCGCCAGTAGATCAGTTCGCCGGCATACCAGCGATGGCGATGGCGGATCGCGAGCTCCCAGGCGGCGCTCGCTTCGCTCACGGTGCGGCAGGGATCGCCGGCGAGCCAGGCGGCCTCGGCGCGCGCCGCGCGCACCGGGGCGAGCCGCTGCAGGGTCTGGGTCTGCGTCGCAAGTTCGAGCGCCTCGTCGAGCACGGTGTCGGCGCCCGGATCGCCGCGACGGGCGCGCACGCGGCCCAGCGCCACCAGCGACACGATGCGGCTGATCGCCGAGACGTTGGGCCGGGCGATGATCGAGGTGGCGATGTCGCTCGCCTCGCTCCAGCGACCCTGGGAGAGGCGCGTCAGGGCAAGCCAAGCGTGCATATAGTGATTGGCGTAGTCGAGATCGCGCTCGGCCGTGTAGGCCATGCCTTCGGCGAGGTGGTGCTCGGCTTCGGCGAAGCGGTACAGCTCGCCATAGGACGCGGCGATATTGACGTGGCCGATGCCGACCAGCCCGTCCATGCCTCGCTGCTGGGCGAGCGCGATGCTGCGCTGCAGATGGGCCAGCCCCTCGTCGTCGCCGCTGACCAGCAACGCCGCGCCGATGACGTTCTCCGTCGCCGCGATGGTGGCGTCGTCCTGGAAACGCCCGGCCAGCGCGATCGCATTTCGGCCGAGTCGCACCGCCACCGCGCAGTCGCGGTCGAGCATCCTGAGATGGGCCTGTACGCGATAGGCGTTGGCCAATTGCCGCGACGGCGGCAGCGCTTCCAGCACGTCGATGGCCCGCCGGCTGGTCTCGTCGGCGGCGGCGTTGCGGCCGCTGCGCACCAGGGGCCAGGCAAGCTCGGCCAGGTTCTCGCCTTCCTTCAGCCGATCGCCCGCCTGGCGCCACAGCTCGATCGCCTGGCGGCGCGCCGCCTCGGCCTGCGGCAGCTGATCGACGATGGCGCATTCCTCGCCATAGGCCTCGCAATAGCCGGCGCGCTCGGCGATCGAGCGGCCGGCGGCGTGCTCGAGCACGCGGGCATATTGCGCCGCCGCCTCGCGATGGGCGCCGACCCCGGACGCCGCGCGCGCGGCACTCAGGCCATATTCGATCACGGCGTCGGCGTCGCCTGCGCCCACGGCGTATTGCACGAGTTGGGCGGCATCGGCCGGCCGCGCGTCAGGCTTGCGGAGCGTCTCGAGGGCTCGCCGGTTGAGGTCGCGAAAGCGCGCCGGATCGAGATCGGTGAGGACCGCCTCGCGCACCAGTTCGTGGCGGAAGGCGAAGCCGTCGCCCGCCGATTCGAGCAGGCCCGCGCGCGTGCATTCGGCCAGGCCGTCGAGCTTGCCCTCCAGCACCTTCTCCAGGAGGCCGTGGTCGATGCGAGCGCCGATCACCGCGGCGGCCTCGAGAACGTAGCGCCCGCAGGACGTGAGGCAGGCGACCCGCGCCAGCACGGCGTCGCGCACGGTGGCGGGTATGCCGGGCGTCGCGCTCGACAGCACTTCGGTGACGAAGAACGGATTGCCCGAGGTCTGGCGCAGCACCGCCGCGGGGTCGAACGGCCGGCCCGCGATCAGGGTACGGATGGCATCGATCGAGAAGCTCGGCAGGCTGATCCGGACCGTGGCCCTTGAGGCGGCCAGGTCGCCCAGCAGCAGGCGGAGCGGCGGGCGCGCCGCCACCTCGTCCTGGCGATAGGTGACGATCAGCAGCACCTTCACCTGCGACACGCGGCGGCTGAGATACTTGATCAGGTCGAGCGTCGCCTCGTCGGCCCAATGCAGGTCCTCGATGACCAGCAGGACGGGCTTCAGCGACTTACGCAGCCGGTCGAGGATGCCGGCGAACAGGGCCGCGCGCGCCGTGGCGCTCTCGAGCTGGTCGGGCAGGCTGCCGCCGACCTGGCGCGCGATGTCGTGCAGCGGCCCGAGCGGCGTCGGGGTGAACAAGGGGTCGCAGTTGCCCTTGAGCGCGCAGGTCTGCTCACGGTGGCTCTCAATAAAGTGATCGACGAAGGAGGTCTTCCCGATGCCCGCTTCGCCACTCACCAGCGCGATTCGCCCTCGGCCGGCCGCCGCCTCGTCGAAGGCCGCGGCCAGTGTCTGCAGGTCGTCATCTCGTTCGAGTAGTTCCAAAACGCAATCCACATAAGGGGTGCGCGCGGGTGGGAGGGAATTCTCTTCTCTCGTCTCGGAGAATTGGCAGCGGTCGCGCAACCGGGGGCGGACTTGGCCAAACAATTTGCACGATGCCAAGGAGAAAATACTTCGCGCTTTGTGCGGAAAGCCACTTCGAGGAACCGCGATCACGGCCCCTCGAAGCGACGCGTCGAGTCAGGCGACGGTCTTGCTCATATGGACGGCGACGCCGACCGCCAGCTGTTCCTCGCGGTCGATGCGGTAGCCGAGACGGCGGTAGAGCTCGATGTTCTGCGCGAAGCGCTGGTTCGTGTAGAGCCTCACTTCGGCATAGCCACCCGATACCGCCAGCCGCTCGGCATGCGCCATCAGCTCGCGACCGAGGCCGCGTCCCTGGAAGGCGGGCGAGACCGCCACGTTCTCGACCAGCAGGTGATCGGCCTCGGCGATCGTCTCGACGAGACCGGCCAGCGCGCCGTCGACATAGGCAAGGTCGATCCGATGCCGTGCAATCGCTGTTTTATAGTCCGCCTGCATCGGCTTGGGCTCGCGACCGATCAGCGGCACCCATTTGGCATAGGCTTCGCGAGTGAGCGCGCGAATGGCTGGAGCATCCGACGCCACCGCTCGCCGCAATTCCCCCGCCTCGCTCATCCTCGTCCCCCCGCCTCAAATGACCTTGCGCGCCCGGAAGTCGACGATCTGCTGTTCGCTGTAGCCGAGACGGGCCAGCACCTCGTCGTTGTGGGCGCCGAGAGCCGGCGCGACGCCGATCCGGGCCGGCGTTTCGGAGAATTGCCACGGCGAGCCATGCACCTTGAGCTTCTTGCCGTGCTGGGGGTAGCCCACTTCCGTCACGTAGCCGTTGGCCAAAACGTCGGGGTCGTTGGAGGCTTCGAGCAGCGTGTTGATCGGCGCCGACACGATGTCCGCTTCGCGCAGCCTGGTGACCCAGTCGTCGCGCGAACCGGTGGCGAACAGCTCGTCGAGCAGGGCGAGCAGCGCCACGCGCTTGTCGTCCGACGACATGACGACGCCCAGCTCGCCGAAGCCCGCCACCTCCAGGCGCTCGTAGAAGCCGAGCGCGGTCATGCCGTCGCGCCACTGGCGCGCGCCGTTCAGCTGGAAGACCAGCGGCTTGCCGTTGCCGTCATTGAAGCTGGCGCTCATGCCCGGGCGATCGGGCGTACCGACGATGCGCGCCTGGCCGGTCACCGGATTGCGGTCGCGCCACATCGTCGTGGTGAGCGT
>Ga0137415_10006676_pt1 | contig 11447 bp, 9 predicted proteins | sample CZODoug3_1_1_16f_FD_183082 | JGI IMG/M metagenome (GOLD analysis project Ga0137415, IMG submission 183082) | Vadose zone soil fungal communities from Angelo Coast Range Reserve, California, USA - CZODoug3_1_1_16fungal (Hybrid Assembly) | ecosystem: Environmental > Terrestrial > Soil > Vadose...
CAGCCCGATCTCGCACGCTGTGGCGCAGCTCGGATCGTCGACCATTTCCAATCGGGGGCCGGCTCGACGCCAAAACAACGGCGGCGAACCAAAGGGGGCGAAGCCTTGGCAATTGATGAGTTGACCGCGCGCTGGTTTGCATTGTGGACCCATAGCCACTGCGAGCAGCTCGTGCACGATCAATTGGTTGGGAAGGGATTCCGCATGTTTCTTCCGACGATGCGCACCTGGTCGCGACGTGCGGGAAAACAGCACTTGATTGGCGTCCCGATGTTCCAAAGCTATCTCTTCATGCACCATGCGATCGAGAAGCGCAGCTACATCGAGATTCTGAAAACCAGAGGGCTCGTGCGGATTCTCGGAGCACGGTGGGACTCGTTAATTCCAGTGCCCGATGCGGAAATCGAAGCACTTCAGCGGATCCAGAGCGCGGATCTGACGGTTCTGCCCCACGCGTACCTGCGCGAGGGTCAACGCGTGCGCATCCAAGAAGGGTCGTTGGCCGGCGTCGAAGGCATCCTCGTCGGCCAGAAAGCGCTCCCGTCCACCAGCCGTCGACCGCCCAATCGCCCTCATCGTCCTGGGATAAATCATCCGCCCGGCTAGAGACTGACCAGGCCCCCGATAGTCGGCGCTTCGGAACTTACTGATCTTTCTGGAAATTGAATCCGGTATTGGATTTGCTCGTGAGTCCTGCCAATGGATGGGTTCAGGGCAGTGACGTATACCGAAAGCTGGCCGGCGACTTCACGACCGCGCCATGTCGCTTCCGGAAATTCTTGCCAGGAGATGTTGGGGACATGCGGCTCCGGTCCAAAATCTTCCTGACCTCTGCGATCGTGGTCGCCGTCCTCGCGGGCGTCAGCTTCGTGAGCCTGCGCGCGGTGGACCGTCTTGTCTCCGCCAACCGGGAGATCACGACCCGCACGATTCCGGCGCTTCGACTCGCCGCGTCCGCCCGCGCGGCGATGGCTCCGCTCATGCGGCTCGAGGCGCGCGCGGTGGTGCTGGGCGACCCGCGCTATGCGACGGCATGGAGCGAGCGGGCAGCGCAGGTCGCCGAGGATCTCGAGGGCCTTGCCGAGTACGCGCCGACCCAGTGGGAGATGCTGCACCACCGCGAGGCGAGCGCCGCGTTCTTCGGCTACCGCCGCGTCGTCGCCGAAGAGCAGGCGCTCCTCCGGCGCGGCGCCCGTGCGCAGGCCGTGCGCATGGCCGACGCCGACTCGCGGCCGTTCGCCGAGGAGGTCCAGGCAAGCCTGGACGGGCTGATGGTAGCGACCCACACGCGGGTCCTGGCGGCGCAGTCCGAGGCCGCGCGCCTCGAGGCACGCACGTGGACGGCGGTGCTGGTCGCGCTGGGGACGGCGATCTGCTTGGCGTTGCTCGGCGCGGCCGTTATCGCTCAGCGGATGACGCGCTCCCTCAACCTGTTATCGTCGGCGACGGCCCAGGTCGCCACCGGGGCGTTCCAAGAGCCTATCGTGGTCGAGAGCCGCGACGAGATCGGAGCGCTGGCGCACGCGTTCAACTCGATGGCGGACCAGCTGCGGACGATGGAGGAGACGAAGCAGGAGTTCTTCGCGTCCGTTTCGCACGAGCTCCGGTCGCCCCTCACGTCGATCAGCGGCGCCGCAGACCTGCTCCGCGCGGGCGTCTCCGGCCCGCTCACTAAAGAGCACGAGCGCTTCCTGGACATCATCTCTCAGAGCTCCGAGCGCCTACTGGGGCTCGTGAACCGGATCCTCGAGATGTCCCGACTGCGGGCCGGACTGGTTGAGCTGGACCGGAAGCCGCTGGACCTCGCGGGGCTCGTGGACCGTGTCGTCGAGGAGCTCCACCCCAGGGCCGTGGAGACGGGCGTCAGCCTGGAGGTCGAGCGCCTCGGGTCGAGCTTCGCCTACCTCGGCGACGAGGAGCGGCTCTACCAGCTGGTCGTCAACCTCGGGTCCAACGCGATCCGCTTCACACCGCGCGGCGGGCGCGTCGTCGTGCGGGTGATCGACGCAGGCGCGGAGTTCGAGGTCCAGGTCGAGGACACGGGCATCGGCATCCCCGCAGGCGCGCTGCCGCACATCTTCGACGCCTACCGCCAGGCCCACCGCAAGCGGGGGGGCACGGGCCTGGGCCTGGCAATCGTGCGCGGAATCGTGGACGCGCACGGCGGTCGAGTGACCGCCGAATCGCGGGAAGGGAAGGGGAGCCGCTTCACCGTGCTCCTGCCGCGATTCCCGGGGGACGCTCCGGTCTGATTCAATCCCAGCGAAGTCGAGCGCATCGACCCTGCTCGACGCTCCCGCCTTGACAAGGCATGGCCCCACCCTTACAAGGGCAAGGTACACAACGGCGGGTCATAGAGCCTGGGAGGACCTGGCCCATGTCGAAGCTGCTTTCGCCTGAGGACGTCGCCCAGTACCGGCGCGACGGATTTCTCTTTCCCATCCGAGTACTGTCGCCCGAGCAGGCCCAGGAGTATCGATCCCGGCTCGAGGCGGTCGAACGCGAACAGGGCGGACCGCTGCGCGGCGAGCTGCGGCACAAGAGCCATCTGCTCTTCACCTGGCTCGACGCGCTCGTTCGGCATCCCACCCTTCTCGACGCGGTCGAGGACCTGCTCGGCCCCGACCTCCTCTGCTGGAGCTCGAGCTTTTTCATCAAGGAAGCGCGCGATCCCGCCTTCGTGTCCTGGCACCAGGACGCCACCTACTGGGGGCTCAGCGAACCGGATGTGGTCACCGCGTGGGTGGCCTTCACCGAGAGCTCCGTCGAGAGCGGCGCCATGCGAATGGTCCCCGGCACGCATCACGAGCAGATGGCCCACCGCGACACGTTCGCCCCCGACAACCTCCTCTCACGCGGCCAGGAAATCATGGTGGAGGTGGAGGAGGCCAAGGCCGTTGACATCGTGCTGCACCCGGGCGAGATCTCGCTCCACCACGTGCGCATGTTCCACGGCTCGCCGCCCAACCGCTCGGACGACCGCCGGATCGGCTACGCCATCCGGTACATCCCCACGCGCATCCGGCAGGCGGCGGGCCCGCGCGACAGCGCGCTGCTGGTCCGTGGCGTGGACGAGTACCGTCATTTCGACCTCGAGCAGCCCCCGGCGCGCGATCTGGAGCCGGAGGCCTTGGCCCGTCACGCGGCGATCATGAAGCGGCAGGGCGAGATCCTCTACCGAGGCACGACGGCGGAGCGGTTCAGGTAGGCCGCGGGGCCACCGCGTGGACTTCCGCGCCGCCGTCCTGCACGAGGTCGGCCGCCCGCTCATTGTCGAGCAGATCACCCTCGGTGATCTGCGTCCCCGCGACGTCCTGGTGCGGGTCCACGCCAGCGGGCTCTGCCATACCGACCTCGAGGTGATCGAGGGCGCGCTCGCCTACCCACTGCCCATCGTCTTGGGCCACGAGGGCGCGGGCGTGGTGGAGGACGTGGGCGCGGAGGTGAGTCTCGCCCGACCTGGCGATCATGTGGTCTGCTCCTGGAACCCGCACTGCGGTCATTGCTTCTACTGCGACCGCGGCGAGCCCATCCTCTGCGAGGTCTTCACGCGCACCCAGCCGCAAGGCTACCTGCTGGACGGGACCTCTCGCCTGTCGCTCGACGGCCGGGTGGTCCGCCACTTCTCCGCCGTGTCATCCCACGCCGAGCACTGCGTGGTGCACGAGACGAGCGCCATCGTGGTACCACGCGACATTCCGTTCGACCGCGCGTGCCTGCTCGGCTGCGGCGTCATGACGGGAGTGGGCGCGGCCACCCGCATCGCGCGCGTGGCGGCCGGGGCCACGGTGCTGGTGATCGGCACCGGCGCGGTGGGACTGAACGCGGTGCAAGGCGCCCGGCTCGCCGGGGCCGAGGTCATCGTCGCGGTGGACGTGGACGACCGGAAGCTCGCTCTGGCCCGTGTCTTCGGCGCCACGCACGGGATCAATGCGCTGCGCGAGGACGCGCTCGCGACAGTGCGCGGCCTCACCGGCGGCCGCGGCACCGATTACGTCTTCGAGGCGGGCGGGCGCGAGGTGACTTTCCGCCTCGCAGTCGAGGGGGCGCGGCCGGGAGCGACCGTGGTCTTCCTGGGGAAGGTGGGGGTGGACCAGCAGGTGGCTTTCCGCTGGGGCTCGCTGATGGGGGAGAAGCGGCTCATACGCTCGAGCTACGGCGGGGCGCGGCCGCGCCAGGACTTTCCGTGGCTCGCCCGGCAGTATCTCGAGGGTCGGCTCAAGCTCGACGAGCTCATCACCCAGCGGCTCACGCTGGAGCAGATCAACGATGGCTTTGCCGGGATGGCGAAAGGCAACGTGGTTCGTGCGGTGCTCAGCCTCAACTAGGAGGTGAGTATGAGCGTGTTCCTGGGCGTGATCATGATGCTGGCCTTCCTCCTCGCCGTCTGGGTCATCTTCCGGGGCGTCAGCCCCATCATCGTGCTGCTGGTCCTGGCCATCGTGTGGCCGCTGCTGGCGGGCTCGTCCTTCCGGGACCTGCTGGCCAACGTGCTTCAGAAAGGCGGGGAGCAGTACGCGAGCACCATCGTCATCATCGTCTTCGGGGCCTGGTTCGGCCAGGTCCTGGTCCAGACCGGCATCGCCGAGAGCATGATCCGGACCGCCGTGGAGCTGGCGGGCGACCGGCCCATCGCCGTGGCCTGGGCCGTCTCCCTCATCACGGGGCTGCTCTTCACCTCGATCTACGGCGTGGGCGCCGCCATCTCCATCGGCGTCATCGCGATCCCGATCATGCTCTCCCTTGGTATCCCGCCGCGGGTGGCGGCGCCGGCCTTCACGATGGCCATCGGAGCGGGCAACTATTTGAACCCCGTCGAGTTCGGCATCTTCAAGAACTTCTTCAAGGGCATCGACTACGGGCCGCCATACTTCAAGTTCTATCTCATCGGCTTCGCCGTTTACATGCTGGCCGCCTTCGCCATGTCGTGGTGGAACCTGCGCGGCGTCGAGGCGCGGCGCGCCTCCGCGGTGCGCGTGGCCGCCGCGGCGCCGCGCGTGCGCGTGCCGTGGATCTCGTATGTGGCGCCCGCGATCCCGGTGGTAGTCATCATCGCGTTCAAGTGGCCGCTGATCCCGGCCTTCTTGCTCGCCATCGTGTTCGCCCTCGCCACCACCCAGCGGAGCCGCTCCTTCAAGGAGACGGTGGCCGTGTTCCACAAGGCCTTCTATGACGCGTTCCCCGACATCGCGACCATCGCCGCGCTGTGGATCGTCTGCGGCATGCTGATCGTGGCCGGGCAACTCGACTCGGTGAAGGCAGTGCTGAACCCGGTCTTCTCGCCGTTCATCCCCCACAATCCGTTCCAGGCGAGTCTCTTCTTCGCGCTGCTGGCGCCCCTGGCCATCTATCGAGGGCCCTTCAGCGTGGTCGGCACGGGCGCCGCGCTCTTGGCCGTCATGCTCAACGCGAACTACGTCTCGCCGATCTTCCTGTATCTGTGCTGGCGTGGCCCGCTGTGTCTGCAGGGCAGCCAAGACCCGACCAATTCCTGGACGCTGTGGACGATCGGCTATACGAAGGTGTCGCACGCCGAGTTCCTGAAGACGGCGCTGCCCTGGGGCTGGCTGATGGTGGCGATCAACGCCTTCATCGCCTACTTCATGTTCGGCGGCATGTTCGGACGCTAGGAACAGCATCGGTGGGACGGCCCGTTCGCATCGGCATCGACGTGGGCGGCACCTTCACCAAGGCCGTCCTGCTCGACGACGACACGCACGAGATCATCGGCCAGGCCGTCGTGCCGACCACGCACACGGCGGAGGCCGGGGTGGCCCGGGGCGTCATCGAGGCATTCCGCCGGGCGCTCGATGCCGCCCACATCACTGCCGCCGACGTGGTCTTCATCGCCCACAGCACCACCCAGGCGACCAACGCGCTGCTCGAGGGAGACGTGGCGCCGGTGGGCGTCATCGGGATGGGGCGGGGCGCGGTGGAGTCTCGGCTGGCCCGGAGCCAGACGGTCATCGGGGACATCGAGCTGGCCGCCGGGCGGGTCATCTCCCCGATCCACGCGTTCGTGCGCAGCGACGAGCTGGGCGCGGAAGCGGTGCGGGCCGCCGTGCAAGCCGTGCGGTCCCAGGGCGCGCGCGTGATCGTGGCCAGCGACGCCTTCAGCGTGGACGATGCCCGCGCGGAGGAGCAGGTGATGGCGGCGGCCCGGGAGCTGGGCCTGCCGGCCACGGGCGGCCACGAGATCAGCAAGCTCTATGGGCTCACCATCCGCACGCGCACGGCGGTCATCAATGCGAGCATCCTGCCCAAGATGATCGAGACGGTCCGGCTGACGCATGAGGCCGTGCGGACCGCGGGGATCACGGCGCCGCTCATGATCATGCGCGGCGACGGCGGCGTGATCGATCTGGCCGAGGTCCAGAGGCGTCCGGTGCTCACGATGCTGTCGGGCCCGGCGGCCAGCGTGGCCGGGGCGCTCATGTACCTACGCGTGTCCGACGGCGTCTTCTTCGAGGTGGGCGGTACCAGTACCAACATCGGAGTGATCCGCGGCGGGCGGCCCACGATGGCCTTCGCCGAGGTCGGCGGGCACCGCACCTACATCGGCTCGCTCGACGTGCGCGTGCTCGGCATCGCGGGCGGCAGCATGGTGCGCGTCGCGAACGACCGGATCGCGGACGTGGGTCCGCGGAGCGCCCACATTGCGGGGCTGCCCTACGCGGCGTTCCAGCCGCTCGAGGGCATGGTGGATCCCGAGCTCGAGCTCGTCCAGCCCAAGCCCGGCGACCCTCGGGACTACGTGGCGGTGCGCTTCGCCGACGGTCGGCGGGTGGCCATCACGACCACAGACGCCGCCAATGTGCTGGGCGTGGTGAAGCCCGGAGACTACTCCTACGGCGATCCGGAAGCCGCGCGTCGGGCCATGGCGGCGCTCGCCGCACGCGTTGGCCTGAGCCCGGAGGACACGGCCCGGCGCATTCTGGACGTGGCCGTCGGCAAGATCATCCCCACGATCGAGCGGCTCGTCGAGGAATACAGGCTCGATCGCGACCAGATCACGCTGGTCGGCGGAGGCGGCGGAGCCTGTGCGCTGATCCCTTACGCCGCCAAGACCCTCGGACTCGAGTATCGAATCGCCCAGAACGCCGAGGTGATCTCCTCCATCGGTGTGGCACTGGCCCTGGTACGCGACAGCGTGGAGCGCGTGATGCCCAACGCCAGGCCCGAGGACCTGCTGGCCATCCGCGCCGAGGCGCGGGAGGCCGCGATCCGGGCGGGCGCGCATCCGGGCACCGTCCAGGTGCACATCGAGGTGAATCCGCAGACGCAGCGCGTGCGGGCCACCGCCTGGGGTGCCACAGAGATGAGGACGCGGAACCTGCGTCACGTGCTGGGCGCGGATGAGGCGTGCGAGATCGCTGCCAAATCTCTGCGAGTGCCCGCTGCCGAGGTCCGCCTGGCCGGCCAGACCAGCGGCCACTACGTGTTCACCGCAGACGTGGAGGAGCGCAGCATGTGGGTGTTCCGTAGTACGCGGCATCCGGTGCGAGTACTGGACCGCGGCGGCTTCATCAAGGCGCAGCGCGCCGACGCGCTCGTCAGCCAGACCACCGCGGGCCAGGCGCTCGACGAGCTGCGGCGGCTCTGGGGCATGGCCACCAGCTACGACGGCAACGGCGTGATTCCGCCGGACGCGTACCTCGTCCTGAGCGGGCAGGTCGTGGACCTCTCCGGGATCATGGCGGTGGACCATGCGCTGTCGGTGGGCGCGAGCGAGCTGGCCGGCTGCGGACCCACGGAGGCCGTGGTGCTCGTGGCCGCCCGGCGCGTACAGGTGCGGCGATGATTTGTTTCCAGGCCGAGCTCGACGCTCTTTTGGGCCCACTCCTGGCTCGCGAGGGCTGGCTCCCGATGGCGCTCCAGCGGCTCGAGCAGGATCCGCTCGCCCGTTACATCGAGAGTGCAGCGCGTCCCGCGTGCGCGCGGGCGGCCCGTACGGCCGGCGAAGCCATGGCGCGCCGCGCCCGCCTGGGCCCGTGGCGCACGGCGGAGGAAGCGCTGCGGGCTCAGGGAGTCAGCATTCGCGACAGCGGCGCCGAACCGGTCTCCGGCCCTTTCATCCACCACGCTCTCTACACGGCCCCGCCTCCGCATGTGACCGTCTTCACCAAGCCCCTCGAAGCGGCGGAATGGCTGCTGCAGTCGACGGAGCAGCGCGGGCGGCTCGGGTCCGTGATCCTGCGGGAGGTCGTCCTGGCCCACGAGCTATTCCACCACCTCGTCCTCAGGCTCGGCGCGACTGCCGCGGTCCACCCGCGTGTCGAGCTGACGCGGCTCGGGCCGTGGAGGCGCTGGGGTGTGGTGAAGGCCGCGGAGGAGATCGCTGCCGCCGGCTTCGCGGCGTCATGGTGCGGCGTCGCCTGGGCGCCAGAGGTGCTCGACTGCCTGACCCTCGCGGCCTACGGGAGCAAGTCGGCTGGCTCGCGCCCGCTGACGCCGACGAGCTAGGGAAGCTTCGGGAAGGATTTGGTGCCGCCCGGGAGAATCGGCAAAGGCGGCGTGGGGGCTCCGGACGGAATCACGCTCGCGGCGCCCCCGGGCGCGGCGCCGATGGCCCCTGACGCACCCGGGCGCGACGTCCCGCCGAGGCCGCCCTTGGTCGCGGCCGGGTCGAGTCGCAGGGCGTCCGTCCGAGCGAGATCGGCGGCGACCGAGGTCGCCGCCTCGCGGCTGGCGGACAGGGGATCGCGCGGGATGACGGTGAACTCCCCGTAGAGGCGAGTGACCGCGTCCACTGTGATCTGCTGGGGCGCCGGCAGTGGTCCCGAGCCCGCCACGGTGATGCGCTCGAGCGCGCCGACTGTCACCGTGGCTCCGACGGGCTGGCCCGACGCGGGGTCGAGCTGCGTCACCTCCACGACGCCTCGAAGAACCGTGACCGACGCGCCTGCCGGTGACACCTCGGCGATCACCACCGTACCGCGGATCACGACCATGGCGTTCGGGAGTCGGATCTCGATGGCGTCACCCGTCTTCATCTTGTCCTTGCTGACTGCGACCGCGATCCGTCCGATCGCGAGGCCGATGGTCGAGACGGCTGGCGCTTCGGTGATCGTCAGGACGGATCGCTCCCGGGCCGTGACTGTGGCCTTGCCGCCCAGCAGGACGCGCAGGAACGACCGGTCACCTGTCGCGATCCGGTCGTGAAGCAAGACGTCGTCCCGGAGCCTGAGCGGCTGTGGCGCCTGGCCCGTGCCGCGGGCGACCGTCGCCGCACCCACGACCGTGGCCACCAGGCCGACGCGAGGTTGCTGGGCCCACGCGAAGGTCGAGCAGGCGGTGATCGCGAGGAGCAGGCTCAGGACCGACGGCTTTCGCATCTTTCGTTCGTGGGTACGGGTCTAGCGCCTGACCAGTGCCCAGCCGAGCGTATGGAGATCCCGGGCGACGTCCGCTCGACGCCGGTCCGCGCGCCGCCTCTCGGCGGCCGCGCGTTCATGGTTGGGCTGACGCCTTTGCCCGAAGCGACGGTCGAAGATCACGTCCATGGTCTCGCCAAACAAGTGCCGGAGATACCTGTACCGCGCCGATTCCGTTCGCGAGACGATGATGGTCACATCTGCCATCGGTGCCTCCGGCCACGGTCTCCGCCCCACCCTTTCGGGTTCGGAGGCCTCCCGACGCCGCCGGCGCGCGAGTGCGCCACGAACCGAATCCGCCTTCTCAAGGTCCATACACTAATACTAGAGCTAGGCCCATCGCCCCCTTTCCGTAATCAGGGGAATCCTTTCAAAAGCGAGGGGGGAAGCCCCGAATGGAGGGGCGTCGATCGCATCCTGATATAGTTCCGGCCATGGCGCGGCACGACTTGGCGATCCTCGGGGGGATGGTCGTGGTCCCGCACCTCGGCGCCCTGCGCTGCGACATCGGCGTGCGCGACGGCCGCATCGCCGCGCTGGCGGACGCGATCGCGCCCGGCGAGGCGGCCGAGGTCGTGGACGCCCGCGGCCGCCTGGTGCTCCCCGGCGCGGTGGACTCGCACTTCCACCTCGGCATCTACCGTGATCTCGCGCAGGACGCGGAGAGCGAGACGCGCTCCGCGCTCGCGGGCGGCGTGACGACGGTCATCAGCTACTTCCGGACGGGCCAGCACTACCTGAACAAGACGGGGCCGTACCGCACGATCTTCCCCGAGGTCCTGGCGGCGACCGTGGGCCACGCGCACAGCGACTTCGGTTACCACATCGGCGTCATGACGAACGCGCAGCTCGACGAGGTGGACTGGCTGGTCGGCGACCAGGGGGTGGGCTCGTTCAAGTACTACATGTTCTACAAGGGGCTCAACCTCACATCGGACTCGACGCGCGGCACCGAGTACACGATGTCCGACGTCTACGACCTCGGCCACCTGTACCGGCTGATGGAGCGAGTAGCCGCGGCGTCGCAGAAATACGCGGCGCGCGGGCGCGTGTCGCTCTCGCTCCACTGCGAGCAGGCCGAGCTGATCCGTGTCTTCATCGAGGAGGTCAAGCGCGCCGGACCGAGCGGGCTCGAGGGCTATCATCGCTCCCGACCGCCCCTGACCGAGCGGCTCTCGATCGCCGAGGCGATGGTGCTCGCGGACGCCACGCGCTGCCCGGTGAACCTCCTCCATCTGTCGAGCGCGGAGGCCGTCACCGCGGGCATGCAGGGCCGGCGCGAGTTTCCGCACCTCGACATCAAGCTCGAGACCACGCTCCACCACCTGGCGCTCACCCACGCCACCGCCCACGGGATTCTCGGCAAGGTGAACCCGCCGATCCGGACGGACGCCGACCGCGAGGCGCTCTGGCAGGCGGTACTCGACGGGCGGATCGACACGGTCGTGAGTGATCACGCCTGTTGCGCCGAGGAGGAGAAGCAGCGCGATCTCTGGGCGGCACTGCCCGGCTTCGGCGGGACGGCGCTCCTTTACCCGTACCTCGTCTCCGAGGGACCGAAGCGCGGGCTCTCGCTCGCACGTATCGCGGAGCTTGCGAGTACCAACGCGGCGCGCGCGTTCGGTCTCTATCCGAGGAAAGGCACGATCGCGGTCGGCGCCGACGCCGACCTCGTCGTGCTCGACCCCGAGCGCGAGGAGGTCGTGACGCCCGAGCTTCTCCACTCGGCACAGGACTTCACGCCCTTCGCGGGCCTCTCCGTACGGGGCTGGCCCACGCACACGGTGCTCCGCGGGCAGGTGGTGTTCGAGCAGGGCAAGGTGCGGGGCCGACCGTCCGGCCAGTACCTCAGGCGACCGGTCGGCTGAGTGCTGGGGGCCTCAGGGCTCGAAGAGCCTCAGGAGACCCGAGCTGTCGAGAGTACCCAACCCCTTCTGGCTCGCCTCGGCGTACAGCCGCGAGGCCTGTCGCCCCACTTCCGCGCGCGCGCCGGCGCCCTCTGCGAGCTCGAGTGCAAGCGTCAGGTCCTTCAGCGCCAAGTCGACGAAGAAGCCGGGCGCGTAGTCGTGAGCG
>Ga0137415_10006677_pt1 | contig 11446 bp, 11 predicted proteins | sample CZODoug3_1_1_16f_FD_183082 | JGI IMG/M metagenome (GOLD analysis project Ga0137415, IMG submission 183082) | Vadose zone soil fungal communities from Angelo Coast Range Reserve, California, USA - CZODoug3_1_1_16fungal (Hybrid Assembly) | ecosystem: Environmental > Terrestrial > Soil > Vadose...
TCCTGCGGCTGGTACGTCCGGTTCTTGTTCGCGTTGTCGATGATCGGCGAAGCCGCCGCGATAAGCATCAGATGGTTGGGTTCGGACTGGCTGGCCACTTCCGTGAAATAGTTGTCACAAAGCGTGAATTGCTTCGCAAACGAAAAATAGGCGGGAATGTCCTTTTCGCTGTACTGCTCCTTCACCACGTGCGTCGCCCGCTCCAGCCACGCCGCGTGATTATGCGGTGGGTCGCCGCCGGTCGGCGGGTCTTGCGCTGCCGGAAGGCTTGCGCCATTGGCGCCGGGGAAGGTGCCAAAATAATTGTCAAAGCTGTGGTTTTCCTTAACGATGATCACCACGTGGTCGATAGGATTGTTCGGTTTCATGAGCTCTTAACCTCCGATAGATTCCCTCCGTAATAATTGTGCTCTCGTCAGCTAATCGTTGTATCTAGTCGCGTTTCGAAAAAAGGAATCAACGAACCGGCACCTAAGGCACCCGGCAACGGCGAACTGCTCAAGGCGGCTGAGGAAGCCGGATTAGCACCTGGGGCTTTTGATTTTCTCCTATGACTTGAGGTGGGTGGCTGTCGTTTGGGCCTAGGGATTTTCTCTATTCCATTTTCCAGCTTCGCTTCTCTGCTCTCGCTTCCTTCTCTTTCGCTCCGCCTCTCCCTTTCAGAGTTTCTCCGGCCACTTCCGCGCCGCGTGAAACACGCGCAGGATTTCCAACGCCTCACCTCGCACCCGGTACGGAAAGATATACGGAGTTCCCGCAACCACCAGCTCTCGCGTCCCTGCAACTCGTCCCGCCCGGCCCATCGCAGGATTCTTCTTGAGAAGATCCACGGCCCGCAAGATCTTCAGGACTACACGGCCTGCCGCCGCTGGGTTGTCCTCCGCAATGTACTCCGCCTCCGCATCCAGGTTGGCCAGCGCCGTGCGCAGCCATCTAACGCGCACGGCGAACCCACTTCTTCGCCACCCGCTTTACTTTGCTCTCGCTTGCAAACTCCCCCCGGTCCGCCTCCGCCAGCCCCTTGTGAATCTCCTCGATTTGCCAGCTATTCAGCACTACGTAGTCCCGGATCGCTTCCGCCGCCAGGAACGACCGTGATCGCCGCGTCGCCGCCGCGAGTTTGTCCAGCTTGCTCCTCAGTCCGCCATCCAGCCTCAGCGTTAGGATTCTCTCGCCCGCCATCGAAGCCTCCTGACTACATCTGCATACATTGTACTCATTCCGAACGCATTTGAGAACTACTGGCGGGCGGGTGGACCACTGTAAGCGCAAAGCGATGTCCCTTGCTTTCCCTAGTAGGAGGATGGTTCCTTGCCTTATGGTCCCGGCACCAGATGCAGCGGGAGTCCCGTCAAGCGCGCGATTCGAGAAAAGTCCTTGTCCAGCGTGAACACGCCGGCGCGATGCTCCAGCGCAATGGCCGCGATGAGTGCATCAATGGTTGTTAGGCTCACACCCTTGGCGCGTCCCAGGCGGAAAATCGCCGCTGCTTCTCGGTAGGTCCGGAAGCCTCGGGGCTCGAGCATATCCCACTGGGAAAGATAGTGCTCGACCCGGCTGGCGTCCCGCGTGAGGCCTTGAAGAATTTCAGTGACCACCACGCCCGTCAGCGCAAAAGGCTCGGCGTCGCCGATCATTCGCCGCAACTCATTTCCTGCGCGCCCCGGGGCGGAACTGAAAAAATCGATCCACACCGAGCTATCCACCAGGATCAACCCCGGTTCCTCCGCATCGCTTTCAAGTCACCCTTCCAGATCCCCGTTCCATAATGGCGAAGGATGCCCTTCCGGCTCTCCGAGCGCACCAGCAGCTCCAGCGCTGCGTCCACGATTTCTCGCTTCGTCTTCAGCCGCGTCAGCTTGCGCGCCTTACGCACCAGCCTCTCGTCAATCTCGATGTTCGTTCTGCCCATGCTGATAGCATACACCACTTTCTGAGAATTTGGTGTATGTTTCGTCCACCGCCATCGGCCTTACCCTCTCCCCCGTTCCGCGTAGCGCCAGCATCCCTGCGGCTGCCCCATCTCTTGCGCCGCATAATTTCTTCTGTCTTTTCCTTACATCCTTACTTCCTTACCTCTTTACTTCATCTTTTCTCTTTTCCACAGATTTCCACAATTCTTTCGAATCCCACCCCTCCCGCAAACCCTTTCCCTCACCCAACTTGAACCCCCACTGCGTTAACCTTGCCACGTCCATTCGAATCACTAACAAGTTATCCTTGACGAGCATTAACCCCCGTGTTACCATCTCCTTTGATAGTTCGAGCCCATTCTCGACTTCATTTCGACGCCCCGCCGCCGGGCCTTCTCTTCGTCCGATTTTGTATCTTGCGTCCTCAGTGCTTCTTGGGGAGCGGAGCCCAAGGATCGGATAACTCTCATAGAATCATATCGTTTGCCGACCCCCACCCTCTAACCCCTTTGGAATCATATCGTTTCAAAAAACAGCGCGGGGATGGGGGTGCCGCAATTCAAGTTCTTTCCTTACGTCCCTACCTCATTACTTCCTTACCTCCTCTTCTCTAAGTCTTTTATCTGCAACACTTATGCACCTCCTCGCAAGTGTTGCAAACAAAAGACTTACGGTCTGACTAAACTCTTTAGATGCAACACTTACAAAAAACAGGGGGAGGGGGCCAGTTATTGTTAACTAGAAATCCCAAAAGGAACTTCTATCACGAACGACCACTTGTCCCGAGCGTTGCCGCGGGATCGCAAGCGAGGGACTTTGCTTTTCCTTACTTCCTTACATCCTTACCTCATTGCTTCCTTCCTCGCTCAGCCTTCCACTCGATACATCGTGATCCCGCTCATCAGCTTGGGATAAAAATCGGTCGATTTCTGCGGCATCACTTCGCCGGCGGTCGCGACTTTCATCACTTGCTCGACGTCGCAGGGATTCAGCAAAAACGATATCTGCGCGCGCCCACTGTCCACGGCGTCCAAAGCGGCGATCGCTTCGCGCTCGTACGTCAGATTCGCCTCCGCCGTCACCGCTTGGGGAGTGATTCCCAGCGCCGGCTCCAGGATTCCTTCGTGCAGCAGCACCACGTCCAGTTCGCGCTGCAGTGGCGACACATTGGGCAGCAGTTGCGCCAGGTTGGCGCCCTCGCGCAGCGTCAACACGTAAAACGCCCGCTTCTGCCCGCTCGCAGCGGGATAAACGCCGATGGCCCGTTTCTTTCGCGCGCTCGTCAGCTTCGCAAGAAATTTCTTTTTCGCCTCGGACCTCTCCCCGCTGCCGGAGAACGGCAATTCCTCCGCCGCGAACCACGGCTCGAGATACCGCCGCACGCCGCTCCAGGAAAAATCATGAACGTGTGCCGCCACGCGGTGCGTTGGCAAAATCGTCAGCCCCTCGCTCCGCGTGTTGATGAACGTCATCATCGCCCGTTCGTACGCCGCCTCCGGATCGATCTTTCCGGCGAGCGTGCGGCGCTCGTTCCGGTAATTCAGCGCCGTCTCGTAGCGGTGATGCCCGTCCGCGATCACCAGCTTCTGGTCTTCCATCGCTTTCTGGATCGCGGCCACGCGCTCCGGCTCCGCAATCACCCACAGCCGGTGCGCCACGCCATATTCATCGCGCGTCTCGGTGGCCGGCGCCGCGGCCGATTCAGCTTCCGCCAGAATCGTGTCGATGCGCTTCTCCGCATCCGAATACAGCATGAAAAGCTGCCCCGTGTGCGTTTTCGTATGCCGCAGAAGTTCCAGCCGGTCCGCCTTCGGCCCGGAGAGTGTGTGCTCGTGCCGGAAGACAACGCCCGCCGAATATTCCTCGAGTTTACCCGCGCCGATAAATCCGCGCCGCGTGCGGCGTTCTTCCGTCCCAGGCGCCGTGTATTCCTGCGAGTACGCATAGAAAGACGGCGCGGGGTCCTGCACCACCACCTGATGGCGAATCCAATCCTCAATCGCCGCGCCCGCCCGCGTGTAAACATTGTCCTGCGGCCTGTCGCTGGGATACGCGCGGCCCTTCTCCACCGCAATCAAGTTATGCGGGTCCGCCGCGTAATATTTTTCCTGCATCGCCGGAGAAATCTTGTCGTAAGGCTGCGTCAGCACGCGGTCGAACGGCGCGCGCGCCGGGTTATAGCGAAAAGCGCGAAAGGGATAAACCTGGGCCATGGAGTCTCCGGAACCGTTTTGTGCCGCCCGGTGAATCCGCTATCTTACGCGAAGAAGCTGGAATTCCGAAAAAATGGCAATGTTAATTTTCAGTTGGAAGTTCACGTCAGTTGGATGACTGCCGAAAAGAGTTCGGCCATATTACAATTGTTGGCTCATGACCGCCCCGAGTTTTTCTTCCGTGCGCGCGTTGATCTTCGACCTGGATGGCACGCTCATCGATTCTCAGCGCGACCTGATTCGCTCCGTCAACGCCATGCTGCACGAACTGGGTCGCGAGCAATTGCACGAGGACACCATCTCCGGCTACATCGGCCACGGCGCTCCGCAACTTGTCAGGCGCGCTTTGGGCCAGGCGGCAACGGAACAAGAACGCGAGCGCGCGCTGAAATTTTTTCTCGCGTACTACGAAGACCACAAAATGGATTCGACGTCCGCGTACCCGGGAGTTCCCGAAGCGCTCGAACGCCTCTCCGGATTCCCGATGGCCATCCTCACCAACAAACCGGTTCGGATCAGCGTGCGCATTCTGGAAGAACTCGGGCTGGCGAAATATTTTCGCGCCGTCTACGGCGGCAACAGCTTTGAAACAAAAAAACCCGATCCGCTCGGCGCGCAAAAGATTCTTCGCGAATTCGGAGCCGCCCCAGCCGAAGCCATACTGATCGGCGATTCCGAAGTGGACGTGCAGACCGCGCGCAACGCCGGCACTCTCGCCGCCGCCGTAAACTACGGCTTCGGCACCCACGACCGCGCCGCCTACCCCGCCGACATCTATCTCGACCGCCTCACCGATCTCCTCCCGCTGCTGCTCGGCCACAATTTATGATCGCCCCGCACGGCGCTGTGGCAACACAAAATGGACGCGCTTCCGAGCGGACAGGGACCGTCAGGTTGTTCCCCACCGTATCTCTTTATGCACAGCACGGCAGTTTCATTTCTTGCTGGCAAGAATCATCTTACGCTCAGATAGAGGCGTGGCATCTTCAATCCTTCGGACCAGCAGGTGCAGCATGATATCGAACGCTAAGTACCTTGCCGCAGCCCTCTGTCTATTGTTTCCAGCGATCACCCAGGCGCAGAGCGTGGGTCAGGTGGAATGCCCGCGCCCGGGTGACTACGTATATTTGTACAGCTCCATGACGACGCTGGATGTGCGCACGACGCTCCAGTGTGGAGAGCAGGTTCAGATCACCGGGCGGTACGACCTGTACTTCGGCGTGCGCACAGCCAAGGGCGAGGTCGGTTACGTCCCGGTGGAGAGCCTGCTCTTGTTGAAAGACAAGGCGGGTGCCAAGGCACCGCAGCTAAAGGCTGTGCAACCCGCGAGAGAGCGCACTCCGTACGATGCGCCCGCAGCGTCCGCGGAAGTTGCTCCGAACGCTTCCGCTTCAACATCCGAGTTCACCTTGCGCAATGGCACTGCGATTCGAATGAAACTCGGCAAGACCATCTCTTCCGCGAGCGCCCACGTTGGCGACGTTGTGGAGCTGCAGGTCGCGGAAGAAGTTATCGTAGAGGGCCTTTCCGTGATTCCGCAAGGCGCAGCGGCCATCGGCTTAGTGAAGGAGGCCGAACCGAAGAAGCGGCTGGGGCACGGCGGAAAACTGGCGTTCAGCATCAACTCTGTGCGGCTTAGAAACGACGAAAAGGCCGCGGTCCGCTCCTTTCAGGAAAGCTCAGGCTCAAGCAGTTCGGCGGGAGCAATCCTGCCCCTGGGAACCGGCAAAGAAGTGATATTCACTCAAGGAACCGAATTCACCGCGTATGTTGACGGGGACATACATCTAAAAAAGCAGGACTTTCAGGCTGAAAAGGGCACGTCCAGTGCCACGCCTGCGCCTCCTGATCCCAAGCCCTCCCAGCCGCGCGGGTTTTGAAAATCCAGGCAGACAGCGAGCACCCAGGCGATCCAGCCCGGCCGAAGCTCGCCGTTCGAATCGCGCATTTCTGACACCATGGTGGATCTTGACTTGCGATTGAGCGCAGCACTTGGCAGACTCTGCCCGTGATCATTGGTCTCTTCCCGGAACTGGACGCACCCGGCGGAGTGCAGCGAGCGGGGCGCCACCTGGCGGCGGTGCTGACGGAATTCGCCGCCAGCCGGGGCATGGACTGCCGCCTGCTCAGCTTGAATGATTCGCCGGAGCTGCACCGCATGACGCTGGGAGGGCGCGAATTCGTGTTCACTGGAAGCGAGCGAGCAAAAGGACGATTCACGCTGGCGGCGCTCAAAGCGGCGCGGCGCAAAGCAAGACTGGTGCTGGCCGCGCACCCGAATCTGGGACCGGTGGTCCAGGCCATGCGAGTTGCGGCGCCGCGAATGAAGAGCATTATCTGCACGCACGGGATTGACGTCTGGGAAACGCTGGGGGGCTTGCGGCGGCAAGCGCTACGGCATTCGAATCTGGTCCTCGCACCAAGCCGGGATACCGCCGATCACGTTGCCTCGGAGCAAGGAGTCAAGCGCGAAAAGATTCGCGTCCTTCCCTGGGCGCTCGATCCACAATTCGAAGCGTTGATCGGCCCCGGCTCGCATCCCGCGCTGCCGATGGATTTTCCCACGGGACGCGTGATCCTAACCGTGGGGCGCTGGCTGGCAACGGAGCGATACAAGGGCATGGACACACTCATCACCGCGCTGCCCCGGCTCTTGACGCAGAGGCCGGAGGTGCAACTGGTGCTTGCCGGCGCAGGCGACGACCGCGCGTGGCTCGAGGAACTGGCAGACCAAAACGGAGTCAATCGCCACGTGCATTTTTTGACGGAATTGAGCTACTCGGAACTTGCCGCGAGCTACTCCGCGTGCGAAATTTTTGCGTTGCCAAGCAGCGGTGAAGGGTTCGGCATGGTGTATTTGGAAGCGATGGCGTGCGGCAAGCCGGTTATCGGAGGCCTGCATGGGGGCGCGCCCGAAGTGATTCAGGACGGGGTGACCGGTTACCTGGTGCCGCACGGCGATCCGATACAGCTTGCAACTTCGATCGAAACGCTGCTGGCCGATCCCGTTCACGCGAAAGAGATGGGGGCGCGCGGGCGGCAGCGCGTGGAGTATGAGTTCCGCTTCAATGTTTTTGCAAAATCACTGAAAAAAATCCTGCGCGAACAATGCGAATCCTGAACGTCACGGAAACGTACGCTCCCTTTCTCGAATTCGGCGGCCCGCCGGTGAAAGTGCGCGCGCTTTCCGAAGGGCTGGCGCGGCGAGGCCATCAGGTGACGGTTCTTACGGCCGACTGGGGGCTGGAAAAGCGGCTGCAAGCGCAGGAAGAAAAAATCACGGCAGAACGGTCTCCGTTTGGCTGGCGGCGGAATGAGAACGGCGTGCAAGCCATTTATCTGCCGACGTGGCTGCGTTACCGCACGCTGAGCTGGAATCCGGCCGTGAAGCGTTACTGCCGGGCGCGGCTGCAGAATTTCGACGTGGTGCACATTTTCGGGCTTTACGAACTGCTGGGTCCGGCGGTGGCCGCCGCCAGCCGCAAGCGAGGCCTGCCGTACGTGCTGGAACCCATCGGGATGTTTGTGCCAATTGTGCGAAATCTTTGGCTGAAACGGATGTATCATGCAGTTTGGGGAAAGCAGCTACTCGAAGGGGCAAGCGCGGTCATCGCCACTTCAGGGCAGGAAACCGAGGAACTGGTCGCGGGTGGTCTTCCTCGCACGAGGGTGATGCTGCGGCGGAACGGCGTGGAAGTGCCTGCATGGTGGCCCGAACGAGGCACGTTTCGAAGGGCCCACGGCATTTCAAGCGATGTGAAACTTGTCCTCTTCCTAGGACGTCTATCTGTGAAGAAGAGTCCAGACCTTCTACTGCGGGCATTCGGGGAACTTTTTAAGAGCTCGGCGGGAAAATCAATGCTACTCGTTTTTGCGGGGCCTGACGAAGGCGGAGTACAGGCACGACTGGATCAAATGGCATTACAACTGGGCGTTCGGTCAAAGGTTCAATTCGTGGGACCGGTTTTTGGCGATGCCAAGTGGGCGGCGTATAGAGACGCGAATGTTTTCGTGCTTCCCTCACAGAATGAAAATTTTGGCAATACCGCCGCGGAAGCGGTGGCCGCAGGGACTCCGGTCATCGTGACGGAACAATGCGGGATTGCGCCGTTGCTAGCGGATGAGGCCGGCCTGGTGGTGCGCCACGATGCCGTGGCGCTCTCGAGTGCCATTGGGAGAATCCTGATAGAACCGGAACTAAGCTCGCGGCTCGCGGCGGGGTGCGCAAAGGTCACGTCGCGTCTGGGGTGGGAAGAACCCGTTCGCGAAATGGAAGCGTTATACGCTACGCTGGCTGCACAGCAAGCGCCGCGCGCAGAATCCAGGCGAGTGGAGTAATTTTTGCTAACGGGCCAACATCGAATTTTTCGCGTCATCTGGTGGAGCAGCAATGTGCTGCTGGCCACCGCGTTCGTGGCGATGCTTTACTCCTGCGTCCGGGAATATTCTGTGCGCCGGTATCTGGATGGCTTCTCGGACGCGATTGCCCCCAGCATCTTGCCGGCAGAGCCGAAAGTTCAGGCCATTCTGGACTGGATGCGCATTGAGCCATCGCGGGCTGTCGCGGCTAACCCGGGCGCGCTCTCGCAGCGCGATCCCTACGTCACACTCAACTACCAGCAGCTATTGCGTGTGTGTGGAACGGCGACGAATGCCTTCTTGAATCTCGCGCGAGAGGATAATCTGCTGGTGCGCCGTCTGCTTCTGCTGGCCCCAGACGGCGGCACGAAGCATGTTGTCGCCGAAGTGCTCATCGAGCGACGCTGGATTGTCGTCGACCCGAGCTACCACATGTTCATGAGGGACACACAGGGACGCCTTCTAACGCGCCAAGACCTTCAGAACTCGGCTATCTTCAAGCAAGCGGTGAGTTTCATCCCGAATTATCCGCCGGAGTACAACTACGAACATTCTGCGCACGTACGCTTGGAACGAGTGCCGCTCTTCGCGGTACTACGTCTGCGTGGGGTTCTTGACGCCATCTATCCTGGCTGGGATGAAGCGGCCGACTGGAGCCTGCTGCTGGAACGCGAATCTTTCTTCTATCTGACGCTCTCCGCTGCGGCGACATTGTGCTTTTTGTTGCTGCGGGTCCTGCTTGCCTGGTATGCGGACAGCCGTTTGAGAATCCCGCGCTTCCATTTGTGGCAGAACGCTGTCCGTGCGAGCGCCGCCTTCTTCTCCGCCCCGGAGATCAAAGAGTAGCGTGTGCGGCATATGCGGCGTCGCCTTCGCTTCGCGCAACACCGATGCCGAGTCGCGGGTTCGTGCGATGACGGCAGCGATGGGCCATCGCGGTCCGGATGAAGAAGGGTTTCTTGCCGGCGATGCGCGCGCGCCGGGTCTCGCACTGGGGATGCGCCGGCTGAGCATTATCGATCTGGCCGGCGGCCACCAGCCCCTCTGGAACGAAACCAAGGACGTCGCGGTCATCTTCAACGGCGAGCTGTACAACTATCGCGATCTGCGCGAGCGCCTGTCGCTTTGCGGCCACCGCTTCGCCACGCAATCGGACACGGAGATTCTGGTTCATGCCTGGGAAGAGTGGGGCGAAGATTCCCTGACCGAATTGCGCGGGATGTTCGCATTCGCCTTGCTCGATCTTCGCGAGCGTTATGCCACGGCCCCGATTCTCTTCCTGGCACGCGATCCGCTGGGCATCAAGCCGCTCTACTACGCGCAAACGGCGGAGGGATTTGCGTTCGCGTCGGAGGTTCGGGCTCTGCTCGCTTCTGGCGCGATACCCAAGCGCTTGTCGCAGGATGCCGTCACCGCTTATCTCCTTTTTGGCAGCGTCTCTGAGCCAGTGACACTTCTGGAAGGAGTATTTTCTCTTCCACCAGGGCATCGGATGCTCCTGCACGTTCCGGAGCGCCGGCGCACGCCGCGCGCACGGCCCTGGTGGGACCCTGCCGTCTCGCCAGCGGCTCGCGATACCCGGAAGCCGCGAGATCTTCCTGCAGCAGCCAAAAAACTGCGTCCGCTTCTTGAGGATGCGGTGAGCGCGCATCTCGTCGCCGATGTGCCGGTGGGCTTGTTTCTTTCGAGCGGGCTGGACTCTGGAGCGATTGCCGCGCTTGCCTCTCGGGCACGAGGGGGAATCGAGAGCTTCACGCTAACGTTTCCAGACACGGCGTTCGATGAAGCAGAGCTTGCCCGATTGGCTGCGAAGCAATTCAAAACCAGGCACACCGAAGTGCCCTTGAGCGGAGAAACGCTCCTTGCGCGACTGGATAAGGCTCTGGCCTCTCTGGACCAGCCCACCATGGACGGAATCAATACGTACTTTGTTTCGTGGGCTGCGAGACAAGTCGGACTGAAAGTCGCGTTATCGGGGCTGGGCGGAGACGAACTTTTCGCGGGCTACCAAACCTTTGCTGATACGCCGAGACTTTCGAGACTCGTCAAATGCGCATGGTTTGTGCCGTCGGTGGTGAGGCGAATGATGGCGCCACTCGTTGCCGGTCTCGCGGCGCGGCCAAGTTCACCGGACGCTGGACGCAAGGCTACGGCTGCGTGGGTCTATCCGGACACATTGCCGCATCCTTATTTCTTTGCCCGGACGCTCTTCCCGCCGGGACAGCTCGAACGAATCATCGAGCCGCGGTTTCGCGCGAGTACCGTGAGCACGGATGGAGTCACGCTCGAGCCAACCTGGCTGGGCTGGCTTGAACGGACGGCCGACCAAGCGCGCAAGCTGGAACCGCTGGCCGGAGTTTCCTGGCTGGAAATGCGCACGTACATGACGAGCACGTTGCTGCGCGACACGGATGCGGTGAGTATGGCGCAATCGCTGGAAATTCGCGTGCCGCTCCTTGACACGCTGTTGGTTGAATTCGTAGGGTCGCTGCCGGACGCGGCACGCCACCGCCCCGGCGCGCAGAAAGCTCTGCTGGCGGAGGCGCTTGGCGATTTGCTGCCGCAGGAAATTCTTGCGCAGCGGAAACGAACATTTACTCTGCCGTGGGAGGATTGGCTGCGCGGACCTTTGCGCAGGCGGATGGAAGCGAGCTTCGCTGATCCCGCCCCGCCGCTGGCGGCTTACTTTCGCCCGGGTGGTGCTCGCTCGGTCTGGACGGATTTTCTTGCTGGGAAAACCACTTGGTCGCGTCCCTGGTCTTTATATGTCCTCAACGAGTGGTGCCGCCGGCACCTCGCCGCATAATCTTCCGGCTAAGGTACACTGACAAATTAGGCGATGAATATTCTGGGGATCAATGCGTATCACGGAAATGCTTCGGCAGCGATTGTCTGCGACGGCCGGCTGATTGCTGCGGTTGAGGAGGAACGATTCAACAGGGTGAAGTACGCGGCGGGATT
>Ga0137415_10006679_pt1:0-10000 | contig 11442 bp, 8 predicted proteins | sample CZODoug3_1_1_16f_FD_183082 | JGI IMG/M metagenome (GOLD analysis project Ga0137415, IMG submission 183082) | Vadose zone soil fungal communities from Angelo Coast Range Reserve, California, USA - CZODoug3_1_1_16fungal (Hybrid Assembly) | ecosystem: Environmental > Terrestrial > Soil >...
GACAAGTATTTCCTAGGCCGCGCGGACTTCTCGAAAGGCGTCTCGCTGGTTTCCTTGACGGACACCAACGGCAAGGGCAAGAAGATCTTCGGGTCGATCGGAAACTTCTTTTCGTTCGCGTTGCAGTTTGTGCCCGACGGCTTCCTACAGATGATCTTCATCGACACGAACGGATTCGACAAACAGCACTACAAGTTCGATTACGTGCGCCGCGAATTCCTAGGCGAAGTACGCTGCCTGGTGTTTGACGTCACACCGCAGGAAAGGAGCGGGAAAGGGCGCTTCCTGGGCCGTATCTGGGTGGAAGATCAAGATTACAACATAGTCCGGTTCAATGGCGCCTACAGCGGAAGCGGCCACACCAGCTGGTGGTTCCACTTCGACAGCTGGCGCACCAACGTGCAGCCGGGCGTGTGGGTGCCTTCCTTCGTGTATAGCGAAGAAAAGGACGTCCACTACAATTTGTCGAAGAAGCTGGATTTCAAAGCGCAGACACGGCTGTGGGGATACAACCTCGGCCACGCCAGCCAGGAACAGGAATTGAGCAAAATCCTGGTTGAGACGCCCGTGCAGGACGACACCAAAACGGCCAATGACCTTACACCCGTCCAGGCGCAACGCTCATGGGACCGCCAAGCGGAAGATAACGTGATTGACCGGCTGGAGCGCATCGGGTTGATCGCGCCGAAGGGCGAAGTCGACAAAGTACTCGAGACGGTAGTCAACAACCTCGAGGTCACCAACAACATCGACATCGAACCTGATGTCCGCTGCCGGGTGATGACGACGACGACATTGGAATCTTACACGGTTGGCCACACCGTGGTGTTGAGCCGCGGATTGATCGACGTGCTTCCCGATGAAGCCAGCCTGGCGACGATCGTCGCGCACGAGCTTAGTCACGCCATTCTTGGCCACCGCCTCGACTCCAGCCTTGCTTTCTTCGATCAATTGCTGATTGAAGACAAGGAAACTTTCCGCCATTTCGGATTTGCGCGGACTATCGACGAAGAGAAGGCTGCCAACGCGAAAGCTATCCAGATCTTGAATAATTCGCCTTATAAGAACCAGCTCGGGAACGCCAGCCTATTCCTTACGGCGCTCGCTACGAGAGCGAAGGAAATTCCGAACCTGATTAGCCCGCACCTTGGCGATCGCGTGCCGGTCATCGGTGATCTCAGGTCTTCGATGCCGGCTGATGCCGATGCGAAGAAAAACCCACAGATGATTACAGCGCTTCCGATCGGCGGGCGCGTGAAACTGGATCCGTGGAACGATAGATTGGAACTCATCAAGAGCAAACCGATAGGCGCGGTGGCGGAACGCGAGAAGATGCCATTCGAAGTCACACCGTTCATGCCATACCTGATGCGTTATGGCGCTGAGAACGCGAAACCCATAGCCGCAAGCGCGGCCCAGCCGGCCACGCCTGGAACCAGCGAATCCGCACCGGGCAAACCGTAGTTAGCAATTTCACTTTCGCAAGTATTGCGGCCCGGGGGAGTTTTCTCCGGGCCGTTTTTCTTTGTTGGCGTTTCTCGGGTGATGCGGCTCATCGCAACAAGGAAAGTTCTTTCATCAGCTTGTAATTGAAGTCCACACCGTCATAGAAGTCTTGCACGCCGACGCGCTCGTCTTTTCCATGCTCACGGTTGTCGTTTTTGTCAAAAAACATGCAGGAAATGCCGTAGGTGGGGATGCCGGCGATGCGTACGTACTTGCCGTCAGTGGCGCCGGTGGACATGGTGGCAACAAGGGGAACTCCCGGCCAGACGATGCTCAAGACTTTTTCCATGGCCCGGGTAACTTCCGGGAGCAACGGCGAGGCACGCACGGGCACGACAGGCACTACCTTTCCGTCCGGAGCGAGTTGCGGAACTATGCTGACCCTGACTTTTGGATCGTTGACTACGCGCTCGAGAGTTTTGTGGACTTCTTGCGGATCTTCGCCCGGAAAAATGCGGCAATTGACGTTGGCGCGCGCGGTTTGCGGAAGCGCGTTTGGCGCATGACCACCGGAAAGCATGGTGGCAACGCATGTAGTGTGGAGAAGTGAATTGTAATAGGGGAAGGTCGAAAGGCGTTGGACTGCCGTGGGATCCGGAGGTTGCTTGGCCACGGCGTTCATGTCGGCAGCAACCTGTCCGCTCTCCATCGCCGCGGTGCGTCCGAAATAACTTCGCGTGATTTCGTTGATCTTTACCGGAAACGAAAATGACTGCAGGCGAGCGAGCGCGCCGGCCAAATGATAGATGGCATTGTCCGGGCTGGGGACCGAACTGTGGCCGCCGGCATTCAGAGATTCGAATTGAAAATCGACATAGACTTTTTCGCTGGCTTGAATGCCCGCGAGCAGACGCTTGTCCTTATCTTTCTCAAATTCGCCGCCGTCCAGGTTGATGCAGTATTCCGCATCTATCCAATCGCGATGTTCCCTGAGCAGCCAGTCCACGCCGTTGAAGGAGCCGCCCTCCTCATCGGCGGTCAGCGCGAGAATGAGATCGCGATCAGGCAAATAGCCTTCTTTTTTCAGGCGGATGAAATTGGCGACCAGGATGGCATCGCCTTCCTTCATATCTTCCGTGCCACGGCCGTAGAAGTAGCCGTCTTTCTCGATGAATTCGAAGGGATCCGTGGTCCAGTCCGACCGGAGCGCTTCGACGACGTCCAGGTGCCCGATAAACAGGATGGGCTTGCGTTTTCCGGTTCCGCGAAAACGCGCGACGAGATTCTTTTTCCGTTCGTTCGGCCCGGCTACTCTTATGTCGGCCTCGGCGAAGCCCCCGTCGAGCAAACGCTTGGCCATCGCTTCGGCAGCAGTGGTGACGTTGCCAACGGAGTCGGTGGTGTTGATTTCAATGAGCTGCTTGAAAATGTCCCGTGACAGTTGCTTTGTCTGATCCTGACCTTGAGTTCGCCCCCCGGGCGCACAAATTGCGACTAGACAAAACGACAAAATCCAACGAATTCCTCTGCGCATTTACTCTCCTGAGGATAAATCAGCCTTAGGAGCGTAACGGCTCAGTGGCAGCGCCGTCAAACCACTTAAGGCGATGGCGGTTCGTTGTTGCCGCGATTTGCTTCGCCACACACGCCTTGCATAAACTGGCAGGGTTCTTGATGCGGAGGAAGAGATGAAGTCAACCATGAGACGCGCCTCGCAGATGGTCCTGGGGGCAGCGATATTTATCGCGGGAATCGCGGCGGGCACACTGCATGCACGCAGCGCGGCAGTGCAGAACCGCTTCGGGCAGCCAAAAACGGTGCTGCACGTGGTGGTGTACAAGTTTAGAGACAATGTGTCGAATTACGACCGGGAAAAGGCCATAAACGGAATCAAAGATATGGCTGGGAAAATTCCCGGCATCAAAAACGTGTGGCTGAAGACCGGGCGCAACCAAATTAAGGATTTCAGCGGCGTCTACGCCATCGAATTCACGAGCGCGGAAGCCGCCGCCGACTATGCCGAAAGCCCGGTGCATGAAGCGTGGTCCAAAATGTGGCAGGAGCAACGCGAGAACAGTCTTTCCTTCCAGGTTTCCAATCCGTGAGCACTTCGCAAGTCTACTTTTCGCGCGTGATTCCGTATCTTCGGCGAATCATGTGGTCTGCGGCGTTATCCGTGAGGGCCCACTTGGTGAATTTTGCAAGCGTCGCGAGCGGGGTTAGGCCGTAACGCGCTTTGGGCCGCGGCGCTTCAATAGCTTTTAACATGATGCGCGCGCAATCTTCAGGCGTGGTCTTGGATTGGGCGCGAGTGCTCGTCGCGTTTCCCAAATAGGACGCGTAGATTTTGGCGTAAGGTCCGCTCGTGAATTTTTCCTGGTAGGTTTGCGCCATCTCCATGGCGGTATTCTGAATGTTGGTCATGATGTACCCCGGTTGAATGAGAATAGTGTGAATGCCAAAAGGATAGAGTTCGTGACGCAAAGCGTTGCTGAGTGCTTCGATAGCGTGCTTCGAGGCGCTGTAAGCGCCTTGCGTCGGCGGGGTCACAAGACCGGAGACCGAGCTCATCATCAAGATGCGCCCTTTGCGGCGTTCGCGCATTTGCGGAAGAACCGCCTGGGTCACGCGAAGCACGCCGAAGAAATTCGTTTCGAATTGCCGCCGCCAGTCCTCCATGCGCAAATCCTCGACGGCGCCGACATAGACAAGACCCGCGTTGTTGATCAGAACGTCGATCGCACCTGACTCTTGATAGACGTAAGAAACGGCCTTTTGCACCGAGCGGTCGTCACATACGTCCATTTCCAGGGTTTCAAGCGGAAGTCCCTTCTCTCTTGCCAGTACATCGAGCTTCGCGCGCTTCTCCGCCGAGCGTCCCGCCGCAAAAACACGGTAGCCTCGCTCGGCGAGCAAGAGCCCGGCGGCCTTTCCCAATCCATCCGTGGCACCGGTAATCAAAACCGTTTGAGTTCCTCGCTCCGCGTTCATTCCGCCCCCTATGGCACAGGCTATCGTAACGTGAATTGGAACGGGCTGGGCGTGTCGGCGTCTCGTTTTCGGCACAACGAACAGAGGCATGCCTCACTGATTCGATCAGGATTGCTAGACTAATTGCATTTCCTGCGTTCTAATCGCAACGCTTAGGTGAGCGTGCATGCCGGCTGACGAAAACCTTTCCATTGCTTCGCCTGACAAAAAATGGCGGCTGGGATTCTGGAGCCTGATCGCCACGCAGTTCCAGGGCGCTTTCAACGACAATGGCCTGAAATTCTTTGTCATCTTCCTGATCTTGGGGACCAATCCAACCGCTTCGGAAAAAGATTGGCTGGTTTTTGTCATTGGGAATTTGTTCGCTCTCCCGTTCCTCTTGTTTTCGATGGCCGGTGGATTCCTTGCTGATCGCTTTAGCAAGCGCAGCGTCACGATCGCCACAAAGATCTTCGAAGTTTGCGCGATGCTTTTTGCCATGTACGCCTTCACGCGCGGCAACACGCGCATGGCCTATGCGGTAATTTTCCTGGCAAGCACGCAAGCCGCCTTCTTCGGCCCTTCGAAATACGGGTTGCTTCCCGAACTCCTGCCGGACAAGTTGCTGTCCTGGGGCAACGGCATTCTCGAGCTCACCACGTTCCTCGCCATTATTGCGGGTGCCGTGATTGGCCCGTCGCTGGCTCAGCATTTTCATGGGCGAGAAGCGATTGCAGGCCTGATCTTCGGCGCTTGCTCTTTGTTTGGCTTGGCGGCGAGCTTCGGTATTTCGCGCGTGCCACCCGCCGATCCTTCCAAGAAATTCAGCTTCAACATCTTCGGCGACCTGAACAAACAAATTCAGCTCGTCCGGCCGGACCGCGTGCTGCATCTGGCTATTGCCGGCAATACCTATTTCTGGTTTCTCGGGGCGCTGCTACAGTTCGTTATCGTTTTTTACGGCCGTGAAGTCCTGCATCTCGATGAAACGCGCGGAGGCTACTTACAGGCGGCACTGGCTATTGGTATCGGAGTGGGAAGCTACGCCGCGGGGTTACTTTCGTCTGGAAAGATCGAATACGGCCTCATCCCGCTCGGGGCCATCGGAATGTCGGCATTTGCCTTCGCCATCTCGATTCACGGATTGAGTTTTCTTCAAGTTCTTCTCCTCCTGGGAGCCCTCGGTTTTGCAGGCGGTTTTTTCGTTGTTCCGGTCAACGCACTAATCCAACATCGCCCGGAGGAGAGCCACAAAGGCAGCGTCATCGCGTTTGCCAACTTTCTTTCGTTTGTAGGGGTAATCACCGCGTCGGCGATCTACTCCGGCGCGACTCACTATCTGCACACGGGGCTGGCGTCTTTCTTCATTTGGACAGCAGTGATGTCGCTAGTGGCCACGCTTTACACGATCTATCTGTTGCCGGATTCTTTGCTGCGGTTGATGCTGTGGATTGCCACGCACACGCTGTACCGCCTGGACGTGGAAGGGCGGGAGAATGTACCCGCGCGTGGTGGGGCGTTGCTGACCCCCAATCACGTCTCCATGGCCGACGCCGTACTGCTCATCGCGTCTATCGACCGGCCGATTCGCTTCATCATGTTCAAGGGCTCCTACGACCACCCGCTCGTAAAACCGTTTGCAAAGATAATGGGCGTGATTCCCATCGCATCGGACCAAGGACCGCGCGAAATGATCCATTCCTTGCGCCTGGCCACGGATGCCCTGAAGAACGGTGAAATCGTTTGCATTTTCCCGGAAGGTCAGATGACGCGAATCGGCCAGATGCTGCCGTTCCGCCGCGGCATGGAACGGATCATCAAGGGAGTCGATGTTCCGATCGTGCCGGTGAATCTGGACGGAGTATGGGGCTCAATCTTCAGTTTTGCCGGCGGGCGATTTCTTTGGAAATTCCCGCGGCGAATTCCGTATCCAGTGCGGGTGACATTTGGAAAGCCGTTGGCTTCGACAGCCACGGCGCAGGATGTGCGCCGCGCGGTGCAGGATCTTGGCGCGGAAGCCTTTGCGCGCCGCAAGAAGCACATGCACACGCTGCCCAAGTCATTTATTTACTCGGCGCGGAGGCATCCCTTCCGCTTCGCCATGGCCGACGGGCAGAGGCCGAAATTGAGCTGGTTTTCGGCGTTGGTGGGAGCTGTGGTCCTGGCACGGCGCTTGAGAAAACAATGGCAAGGACAGGAAATGGTGGGGGTCCTGCTGCCGCCATCAGTTCCCGGGGCGCTCGTGAATTACGCCGCGATGTTGCTGGGCAAGGTGCCGGTAAACCTGAACTACACGGTTTCCAATGAAACGCTGGCTTCGTGCGCGCAACAGTGCAACTTGAAAACGGTCGTCACGGCGCGAGTCTTTCTCGAAAAAGTCAAAATCCAGCCTCCGGGCGAAGTCATTTTCATAGAGGATGTCGCCAAAGCCGCCGGCTTTGTTGAGCGTGCCGCCGCCGCGCTGGTGGCAAGTCTCTTGCCGGCAAAGGCTATCGAGAAATTTGCAGGTTGCGATCGCCATGCGTCGCTGGATGACATCGCCACGATTATTTTTTCCAGCGGCTCGACAGGCGACCCCAAGGGCGTCATCCTCACGCACTACAACATCGCTTCGAACGTGGAGCAGCTCAACCAGGTTTTCATGCTGCACGCCGATGATCGCATCATGGGCATTCTTCCATTTTTTCACTCGTTTGGTTTTACGGGGACGCTTTGCTTGCCCGCCGCCACCGGCATCGGCGTCGTGTTTCATCCTAACCCGCTGGATTCGCGCGTCATTGGGGCTCTGATCAACAAGTACGCGGTTACTATGCTTCTCGCGACGCCAACATTTCTGAATGCTTACACGCGGCGTTGCACGCCGGAAGAATTCGGCAGTTTGCGGTTTGTCATGGCCGGTGCGGAGAAATTGCCGGATCGCATTTCACAAGCTTTCGAGGATCATTTTGGTATCCGGCCGCACGAGGGTTATGGGTGCACGGAATGCTCGCCGGCTGTTACGGTGAACACCATTGATTTTCGCGCTGCGTCGTTCCGCCAGGTGGGGGCGAAGCGCGGCAGCATCGGCCATCCCTTGCCTGGAATCACGGTGAAAATCGTGGATCCCGATACTTTGCAACCTGTGGGAGTGGACGAGCCCGGACTGCTGCTTGTGCGCGGCCCGAACATCATGCTCGGCTACCTCAACAAACCGGAGAAAACCGCTGAGGTTCTCCGCGATGGCTGGTACAACACCGGAGACGTGGCGAGAATGGATGAAGATGGGTTTATTCGCATCACCGACCGCTTGAGCCGCTTCAGCAAGATTGGCGGCGAGATGGTGCCGCACATTAAAGTCGAGGACCTGCTGCAGGAATTAGCTGGTGCGACGGAACAGACTTTTGTTGTCACCGCCGTGCCTGACGAAAAGAAAGGCGAGCGCCTGGTGGTGCTGCATACCCTGGATGAGCCTCGGCTGGAAGAATGCCTCGAGAAGTTGGGAAAGAGCGACCTGCCCGCGCTCTGGCGACCCAGGAAGGACCAGTTCGTGCGCATCGAGAATCTACCTTATCTCGGCACCGGAAAGCTCGATTTGCGCAAAGCGCGCGGACTAGCGCTGGAGATGACACAACGGGCGCTTCACGAATAGCTAAACGAGGCCCGGCGACGAAGAAAGCGCTATGACAGAAGCCGAAAACTCCGGCCGCCGCCAGCGCTTGCTGCGCCGGCTTGTTGTGACAGGGATTGTCCTGGCGCTGTGGTTCTGGACGCAGTCATTGATCGGCTCACGAATTGCGCCTGCATCCGGGCTTGGCGACGCGCTCCACAACCTGACCGCTGGACTCAATGCCTACTTCGCTCAGAACATGAGGGCCGCCAACGCGCTCCTCATCGTAAGCTCGGCACTGATTGATGCCCTGGGCTTGTTCCTCCTGGGACGCTGGCTTTTCGGCGGAAGCGTTCGCCCGTTCCTTGGATTGTTCCTGCTCATGGCCCTTCGCCAGTTGATGCAAGCCATCTGCGCACTGCCACCTCCACCCAACATGATCTGGCATTACCCAGGATTCCCCTCGCTATTGGTGACCTACCACGTAGCCAACGACTTTTTCTTCTCGGGGCATACGGCTATCGCGGTTTTCGGAGCGATTGAGCTATCCCGCTTGCGACGGATTGGGCTCACGGTTCTTGCTGTCCTCATTGTCATCTTCGAAGTGGCAACGGTGCTGATCTTGCGAGCGCATTACACCATGGATGTGTTCACAGGAATTGTTGCGGCGCTATGGGTGGCGAACTTCAGCGAGCGCGTCGCTCCCCGGATCGATCAACTAATTGTTGGTGGCAAATAGGACTCCGTATTCTCAATGACCAATCGCCAGAGACATGTTTCAATGCTTCTTCCGTAATTCGCAATGCAGCCATTTTCGCTCAGGCGCCTTTCAGCAGTGATTCCGGTCCCCTGAGTGCCGTTCGCGGCACGGTAGCACAGGCTCCAACATGACGAATTGAATGTGCTCTATAGCATTCTTATTGTGCCGGTTGCGCGGCGGTGCTACGGTTCCTCCAATGGCTTAGGAGGTCATTCGATGTTAACTCTCCTGCGGAGGGGTCGGCAGCCGGTGATCTTCGCTGCTTTGCTGCTCTTTTCCACCCCGAATTCGCAAGCGCAAGACAAAAAAGTCTCATCCGGAACTCTTAAGCTTGGCTTCCTGATGGATTCATTGAAGGTTGAACGCTGGCAGACGGATCTGGACAAGTTTCAGAAGCGCGCCGCTGAATTACGCGCGGAAGTGCTCGTGGAAACAGCCGAGGGCAACGATGAGGTGCAGTTGCAGCAGGCCCAGAAACTGCTGGCTTTGGGCGTCAAGGTTCTGGTTCTCGTGCCTCACGATGCGGGCAAAGCGGTGCGCATCGTCAGCGCCGCGAAAGCCAGGAAAGTGCCCCTGCTCTGTTACGAGCGCCTGGTCCGCGATTCGGACGTCAGTTTCTTTATTGGGGTCGACGCCTCGGCAGTTGGCACGATGCAGGCAATTTCCCTCTCTCAGCTGGCCCCAAAAGGAAACTACGTCTTGATCGGCGGTTCTCCGTCGGATGACAACGCGAGAATTCTTCACGACGCGCAAATGAAAGTTCTGAAGCCGCTCGTGGATCGTGGCGACATCAGAATTGTCTCGGACACATGGACCAAGGACTGGGACCCGGCGGAAGCCTACGCGCACATGTCCGCGGCCATTGAATCCACGAAGGGAGACATTGCCGCCGTAGTCGCTTCGAACGACGGCACAGCTGGAGGCGCGATCCAGGCGCTTGAGGAACACAAGCTGGCAGGAAAAGTTCTCGTTTCGGGCCAAGACGCCGATCTAGCGGCCATCATCCGAATTCTGGATGGCACTCAGACCATGACCATTTACAAGCCGCTTGGTTCCCAAGCAACTCTGGCCGCGGAAGCAGCAGTGGCATGGGCAAAAGGAGAGACCATCAAGACAACCGCTGCAATATCGATCGGGGACAAAACCATTCCTGCAACCCTCTTGGTTCCTGTAATCGTGACCAAGGATAACGTCAAACAGACGGTCATCAAGGATGGCTTTCAGAATCTGGAAACAAT
>Ga0137415_10006680_pt1 | contig 11442 bp, 11 predicted proteins | sample CZODoug3_1_1_16f_FD_183082 | JGI IMG/M metagenome (GOLD analysis project Ga0137415, IMG submission 183082) | Vadose zone soil fungal communities from Angelo Coast Range Reserve, California, USA - CZODoug3_1_1_16fungal (Hybrid Assembly) | ecosystem: Environmental > Terrestrial > Soil > Vadose...
GGCTCCTCCTTCCCGCGGCCCGCGAAGCCGCTCAGGCCGCCACCGCCCCCCGACCGAAGCGCCGCCCCGCCGCGAGCGACGAGCTCGATAGCCAGGGCCAGGCCCTCTTCGAGGCGCTTCGCGCCTGGCGGCTCGCCGTGGCGCGCGAAGAGGCCATGGCACCCTTCATGGTCGCCTCTGACCGCACACTGCGCGACATCGCGCGGCTGCGCCCGCGGACGCTCGACGAGCTGGCCATGGCGTACGGCATCGGCCGGCACAAGGCGGAGCGCTACGGCCTCGCCGTGCTGCGCGTGGTCAGCGAGGCGGCCCGGGCATGAGCGCCGAGCCGGCAGGCGCACAGGAGGCTGACGTGTCGCTCGACAAGAAGACGGCGATCGTCACGGGCGCCGCCCGAGGCATCGGGCTCGCCATCGCCTCGCGCCTGGCCGCCGACGGCGCGCGCGTGGCCGTCCTCGACCTGGATGCCCAGGAGGCGCAGAAAGCTGCGGGCAAGATCGGCGCGGGGGCGATGGCCATCGCCGCCGACGTGACCAAGACCGCGGAGGTCGATTCCGCGATGAGCCGGGTCGTCCAGCAGTGGGGCCGGCTCGACATCCTCGTGAACAACGCGGGCATCACGGGCCGCTCCTTTCCCATCTGGGAGCTGTCCGACGAGGACTGGCGGCGGGTGATCGACGTCGACCTCACGAGCGTCTTCCTGTGCTGCCGGGCTGCCGTCAGGATCATGCTCGGGCAGGGCGCCGGACGCATCATCAACATCGCCTCCATCGCCGGCAAGGAAGGCAATCCGACCCTGGTGCCCTACTCCACCGCCAAGGCGGGTGTCATCGGGCTGACCAAGGCGCTCGCCAAGGAAGTGTGCACCCGGGGGATCCTCGTGCACGCCGTCGCCCCCGCCGTCATCGGGACCGAGCTCCTGCAGCAGATGGAGAAGAGCACCGTCGACCTGCTCGTCTCCAAGATCCCCATGGGGCGCGTGGGCCGGCCCGACGAGGCGGCGGCGCTCGTGGCCTGGCTCGCCTCGGACGAATGCTCCTTCACGACAGGCGCCGTGCACGACCTATCAGGAGGCCGCGCCACCTTCTAGCCAGGCGGCTCAAAAATCCTGCGGGCTTGGAAGGCCAAGCTATCTGCGAGTCGGCGGGGGCGGGGCAGGCGGTCGCGTGATCTTCTTGGTCAGGACCGTGGCGACGAAATCGTCGGCGACCTTGTCCACGGCCTTCTCCACGAGGGCCTGCTGTCCCTGGTACACGGTCTTGAAGAACCACTTGCCCGCGTCGGATTCGAGGAACTCGACGTAGGCGCGCAGCTCGACGTCGCTGGCCTCGCGATACGTGTAGAGCATCTCGCGCAGGACATCGTCGCTGACCATGTCCCGGATCTGCGCGCGAAAGACGTCGAGGGCGACCTGGGTCTGCGCCACCTCCTGACGCTCCTGGACGGAGAGGATCTGCTCGATCCCTCGGTTCCAGCCGTTGACGGCGGCCTTCTCGGCGGCAAAGGTTCCCTCGGAGGCGCGAGAGCCCTCGTCCAGACTGAAGATGAGCACGAGGCGATAGTCGGACGGCTGCTTGTTCTCGAGGCTGGCCAGGTACACCTTGCGCGCCTGCGCGATTCCCGGCTCCGTGGCCGCCTGCTCGAGCCGCGCGATCTTCCGACCGGTGGCCGAGCGGTACCACACCAGGACGCGGCTGAGGGAGTCGCCGTCGTATCCGTCGAGGAGCGCCTGCCGGATGAGCTTGGCAAAGGCCTCGGGCGAGAAGGCGACGTCGAGGGTCTGGGCGAGCCAGCGCCGGGCGTCGGAGTCGATGCGCGCGTCCTCGTCGAGGATCTGCTTCATCCGAATGCGGACGAGCGCGAGGTGGCTGCGTATGCCGGAGACGCGCATGGCCTCGTCGACGCGCGCGCCCCTGTCGTCCGGCGGGGCAGGCAAGGCTTTCTCCCGTGCGCGTCCCTTGTCCTGCGCCTGGGCGCTGGCGGTGGTTCGTGCGTCGGCGAATCCCAACACGAGCAAGGCGGCGATCAAGAAGAAAGCGGATCGGCGTAGCATTGTCATCCCGGCGAGCCTAGCACTCTGAGGGCCCGAGGGACAATCGTGTGGACGAGCTAGGACAGGAGATCCGACCTCAGCGCCGCGGCCAGGAGGGCGACCTTGGACACCGACTCGGTGATGCGATCGTCCAGCGCCATGGCCACCGCGTCTCGGAAAGAGATCACGCGGCGCTCGAAGAACTCGTCGTCATCGGCGGCGAGGGGATCGGGGGTGAGGTCCAGGCCCACGAAGCAATGCGCCGTCTCGTCCAGGTAGGCATTGGACGGATAGAAGCGGGTGAGGAAAAGCAGACGGCCGGCGCGATGGCCGGCCTCCTCGCGCAGCTCGCGCTGCGCGGCGGCCTCGGGCGATTCGCCGGGCTGTCCGCCGCCCCCCGGCAGCTCCCACGAGGTCTCGCGGGCGAGATGGCGAAACTGTCGGATGAGAAGGACGTGCTCGCGGTCGACGAAAGGTACCACGCCGACGGTCAGGCCCACCTGGAGCACCGGATAGCGCCGCTCGGCTCCGGTGGGCAGCCTCCAGGTGTCCTCCCGGAGCGTGAGTTTCCCCAGGGGCTGCAGGGTCGAGGAGCCGAGGAAGTGCCACGCGCGGTCCATGGTTGCCCCCGGCCCGACATTATACCTGTGCTATCCTCCGGAGCATGCCGTCCGACTCGCACGTGGAGCGCCTGATGGCCAAGCTGGTGCGCGCAGTGGAGGTGTCGCTCGAGGCGACCCAGGCGGCCCGCGATGCCGTGGCCGAGATCCTCAAGCGCGGGGCGGAGACGGGCATCCTGTTCTCGCGTCCGCGCGGCGGCGCCCCCGTCTCGGAGCTCGAGCTGACCGAGCGCGACCGCGACTTCCTCCGCTCACTCGGCATCCGACCCGATCGGGGCTAGCCGTGCGCGGGGTGCTCCTGCTCCTGGTCGTGATCATGGCCTTCGTCCTCATCGCCCCCATGCTGCGGGGATGGCGGCTCCGGCTGAGCGGGGCCGACACCGAGCGACCCGACCCCCTCGTGAAGGATCCTTTCTGCGGCACCTACGTGCTGCGCTCGCGGGCCATTCGCCGGGAGAGCGGCGGCGAAGCGCTCCACTTCTGCAGCGCCGAGTGCGCCGCGCGCTTCGCGCGAGGCGACCGCCCGGTCTCCTGAGCCGCGTGCCGTACCGCGTGCTCGTCTGCGATCTCGACGGCACCCTGCTGCTCCACCCCCCTGACCTCGATCCGGATCTCGTGGCGGGCTGCCGCCGGGCCGTCTCGCGTGGGCTCATCTTTTGCGTGGCCACCGGGCGCATGCCTCCCGGGGCCGAGCGCTACATCGCGGAGCTCGACGCGGCCGGCCCCGGGATCTTCTACAACGGTGCCCTCGTGCGCGATTCCGAGGACGGGCGCGACCTGATGCGCCTGACCCTGCCGCGCGGGCTCATCTGGCGGGCCCACGAGGTCTTCGCTCACGCGCCCGTGAACCCCCTCTTCTATCGAGACGAGCAGCTGTACTGTCTCGACGAGAGCTGGGCGGCCCGCCTCTACTCGGAAGAGCAGGCGGTGCCCCTGGAAGTCATCGACCAGCCCGCCGACTTCCTCAGCATGGGCGGGTTCGTCAAGACCCTGTTCATCGGCCATCCCGAGACGCTTCCCATCGTCCGCGACGACCTGACGCGGACGGTGGGCGAGGAGGCGCGGCTCGTCATGACCCGGCGAGACTACCTCGAGATGATTCCGCCCACCGCCTCCAAGGGCGCGGCCCTCCGCGTGGTCGCCGACCATCTCGGCGTGCCGCTCGCGGACATCGTCGCGGTGGGCGACCAGGAGAATGATCTCGAGATGATCCGCGCGGCGGGTCTGGGCGTGGCCATGCCGCAGGCGCCCGAGGCGGTGCGGAGCCAGGCGGGGCGGGTGGCACCCACGCCGGACAAGGGCGGGCTCCTCGCGCTCTTCCGGGAGATCCTCCCCGAACACTTCGACTGACAGAGTGTCCGGGGCTCGGGTGCCCTCCGCTCTCGTCAAATTCTTAGCGGAGTTAGCGTCCCGCCAAAACCTGGGAAAGGCTGACGGTCTCCTGGGTTTCGTCCGGTTATACTGACCAAGACTCACGATGAGTGACGAGAACCCCACTCCCATCGCCGGCGCGGCGGCGGAGCCGCCCGCGGCGAGCGAAGTCCTCGAGGCCCGGCTGCGCGAGACCACGGGACTCCTGGCCGTCGCTCGCGTGGTCAGCTCGACCACGGATCTGCCCGAGGCCCTCCGGCTCATCTGCCGCGAGCTCGGGCGGCTCACGGACGCCGACACGGTGTCGGCCTATCTCCACGATGGGCGAACGAGCCTGCTCCGGCCCATCGCCGCTCACGGAGTGCCCAAGCACGCCGTGGAGGCGCTGAGCACGACGGCGCTCTCTCTCGACGAGCCCGCAGCGGCCGAGGGGCTCTTCAGCCACGGGCACGTCGTGTGGTCGGACGACGTGGCCGCCGACCCGCGCTTCGCCGCGCAGCCCTTCAAGCGCTTCCCGCACCAGGCCGGCCTCGTGATCCCCATCGTCCTCGACGGCAAGATCTCGGGCGCCTTCCATCTCATCTGGTGGGAGCGGCGGCGGCGCTTCGACGCCGCGGAGCTCGCCCCTCTCCAGGTCATCGGCGAGCAGGCCGGCATCCTGCTCAATCACGCGCGGCTGCGGGACGCCCTCGAAGGGCGCGCCATGCGGCTGCGGGCGCTCTCCCGCGTCAACCAGGTCGTGTCCTCCTCCCTCGACGAGGCCGAGGTCCTGGGCACCATTGCCCGCGCCGCCGCCGAGATGATGGGCGCGCCCTTCGTCTCCTTCTGGGTCGCCGACGAGGTCACCCACACGGTCACGCGGCGCGCGGTATCCGACGAGGCCATGGCCGAGGGCTTGCCCGCGGCACCCGTGGCGTACGGGGAAGGCGCCCTGGGCTGGATCGCCGAGCGTCGCCAGAGCCTCGACGTGCCGGATGTGACGCGCGATGAGCGCTTCGTTCTCCGCGACTGGTGGGCCGCGCGCGGGCTCAGGAGCTTCCTCGGCGTGCCCGTCATGCTCGAGGGCTCGCTCCTCGCCGTGCTCGCGATCTCCGGCCGGGTCCCCCTCCATCCGGGACCCGACGAGCGCGAGCTGCTCGAGAGCTTCGTGGCGCAGGCCGCCGTGGCCGTTCGCAACATGCGCCTGTACGCCGAGGCCGCGCTGTACGCGAACCGGCTCGAGACCTTGACGGACCTGAGCCGCACGCTCACCGCCTCCCTCGATCCCGAGACCATCCTGCCCGCGGTGGTGGACGCGGCCCTCACGCTCTTTCCGGGCGGCGCCTGCCAGCTCTGGACGCTCGAGGGCGACCGTCTGCGCCTGCGCGCGGAATCGGGTGAGGAGCGCGGCGGTCCGCGCCGTCGTCCTCCGGAGCTCGCCCTCGGCGAGGGAGTGGTCGGCGAGGTCGCCGCGACCGGGCGCTCGATCTTGGTGGACGACCTGCCCGCGCGCCTGGCGACCACGCCCGACCCCTCGCTCGCCCCGGCCTTCGTGAAGGCGGGGATGGTCTCGGCGGCCACCCTGCCGCTCCTCGTCGGGGGCCAGGCGATCGGCGTCGTCTGCCTCATGAGCGCCACGCGCCGCACATTCACTCCCGGCGAGATCAAGGTCATGGAAGCCTTCGCGGAGCACGCGGCGGTGGCCCTGACCAAGGCGCGCCTCTTCCAGGACATCCAGGATCGCCGCAAGGTGAGCGAGGACCTGTACACGCTCACCGTGGGCATGATGCGCTCCATGGACGTCCAGCAGCGCATCGACACCTTCGTCCACGGGGCCCGCGAGGCGCTCAACTTCGACCGGATCAGCGTGTTGCTGGCCGACGCCGACGAGCACACCTTCGTCATCGCCGCGAGCAGCGACGCGGAAGCCGCGCGCCGGCGGGTGCTGCCCATCGCGGGCAGCGGCGCCCTCGAGCAGGCCTGGACCTCCGGCCAGAAGGTCATGGTCCTGACCGATGCCGATCTCGAGACCCTGCCTCCGCTGGGGCTGGACCTGCGCGAGCACCCGCTCCTGAGGCTGCGCCGCTTCGCCGTGGTGCCGCTGCGCTTCCAGGAGCGCTCGATCGGCGTCGTGCTCGTGGACAACAAGACCAGCCGCCGCCCGATCATGCGGCGAGGCGTCGCCCAGCTCGAGCTCTTCTGCCAGCAGCTCCAGAACCTGGTCTCGAATGCCCGTCTGTGGGCGGAGACGCAGCGCCGCGAGCGGGACGCCACCCTGCTCCTCGACGTCACCCGGCGCCTCTCCTCCACTCTCGATCTCGAGCAGGTCCTGGACATCATCACGGAGAGCACGCTCGGGGCCCTCGAGTGCGACGCCTCGGGCTTCTACCGATGGGACGCCGCGCGCAACGGTCTCGTCTTCGTGCGCGGGCGCCACGTGCCCGACTCCATGACGCGCGCGGTTGTTCTCCGATCCGGAGAAGGGATCAGCGGCCGCGCCTTTGCTGAGCGCAAGCCTTGCTGGACGGCGGATGCGCATGCCGACCCAGCCCTCGGCTATTCCCAGGCCACGCGGGAGGCCATGTCCGTCGAGGGCGCCCCGCGCGCGTTCGTCGCGGCCCCCGTGGTCATCCGCGACGAGGTCTTCGGCGTGCTCATGGGTGGCTCGCGGGAGCCGCGCCCCTTCTCGGACCAGGACGTCCACGTGCTCTCGACCATGGCCGCCCAGGCCGCCGTGGCCATCGAGAACGCGCGGCTCTACACGGTGACCCAGTACAATCTCGCCGCGGCCGCGCTCCTGAACGATGCGGCGCGCACGCTGCATCGCACGCTCGACGCCCGGCGCCTCCTGCCCGACGCCCTCGCCAGCCTCGGGCAGACCTTCAGCGCCGTGGGCGCCGCCGTCATGCTCTTCGGCGACACGGGCACCGTGCAGGCCAAGGTCATCCGCTGGGGCACCTTGCCCGAGGACGCCGTCCGCGCGCTCGCCGAGCCGCTGCGGCGGCGGGAGGCGCCACTCCTCGTGCCGGACGTGAGCGCTCGTCCGGGGCTTCTCCCCGAAGGTCTCCTCGAGCCGGGGCCCCGGGGCCTCGCCGCCTTCCCCGTGCGCGGGCGGAGCCGCGTGCTCGGCGGTCTCGTCCTCGTCTTCGCGGGGCCGCGCTCGCTCTACGAGGCGGAGACGCGGCTGCTCGCCGCCTATGCCGACCAGCTCGCCATGGCCCTCGACAACGCCGCGCTCTTCGAGGAGGCGGAGAACAAGAAGACGCAGCTCGAGCAGGTCTTCGCCTCGACCACCGACGGCTTTCTCGTGGCCGACCTCTCGGGCCGCATCGTGGCCTTCAACCGCCAGGGCGGCGACCTCCTCGGCATCTCCCCCGACGACGTGATCGGGCGGCCCTTTCATCGTCTCGTGGAGACGCTGGGCCCCGCCGTCGGCTGGGAGACGCCGGGTGGGCAGGCGCTGGAGAAGGTGATCGCGGGCGGGCGGCCCGAGGCCGCCCTGGGCGACCTCGACGTGCGGGCGCCGGAGCCACGCACCCTCGGCTGGCGCGCGGCGCCCATGCGTGATCTGCTCGGGGCCGCCGTGGGCGTCACCATCACCTTTCACGACGTCACCCGGCAGCGCGAGATCGACCGGATGAAGACGGAGTTCGTCTCCACGGTGTCGCACGAGCTCCGCACTCCGCTCACCTCCATCAAGGGCTCGCTGCACCTGCTCCTCTCGGACCCCTCGCTCACCCTCGACAACACCCAGCGCCAGCTCATCGACATCTCCGTCAAGAACACCGACCGCCTCATCCGGCTCATCACCAACATCCTCGACATCTCCAAGATCGAGGCGGGCCACATCCAGCTCGACCTGGGCCCACACGGCGTGGAGGAGTTCGTGTCGGTGGCCGTCGACGGCATCGCGGCTTTCGCGGAGTCGCGAGGCATCACCATCACCGTGGACTCGGACGCGGCCCTGCCTTCCCTCAAGGTCGACGTCGATCGCATGGTCCAGGTCGTGACCAATCTCCTGTCCAACGCCATCAAGTTCTCGCCCCCGGGCGGTGGCGTCAGCGTGACGGTCAAAGCCACGGGCCGGCACGCCGAGCTGCGCGTGCGCGACCAGGGCCGCGGCATCGCCGCCGAGGACATGGGCAAGCTCTTCAAGAAGTTCCAGCAGCTCGACGGCAGCAACGTCCGCTCGGTCGGCGGCACGGGACTGGGTCTGGCCATCTGTCGCGGCATCGTCGAGGAGCACGGCGGCTCCATCGGCGTGGAGAGCCAGCTCGGGCAGGGGGCGACCTTCATCGTCAAGCTGCCCCTCCCGACGGCGGAGGCCGTCGCGCCCGTCGATGGGCAAGCCGGCGTTCCCGGCGGTCCGCTCATCCTGGTGGTGGACGACGAGCCCGACATCCGGATGCTCCTGCGGGATCAGCTCGAGCTGGAGGGATTCCGCGTGCTCGAAGCCGGCCGCGCCCTCGAGGCGGTCGAGCTCGCGCGCGAGCGGCTGCCCGACCTTATCACCATGGATCTCATGCTGCCCGACCTCGACGGCTTCGAGGCCATCCGCCTCCTGCGCGAGAACGAGCGCACGCGCGAGACGCCCGTGGTCATCCTCTCCGCCATCGAGCTGGGCGACGACGACACCCGGGCCCTCGGACCGACCGTGCACCTCGCCAAGCCGTTCTCCTCCGCGGATCTCCTGGGGGTGATCCGTGCCAACCTGCGTCTGGATCGGAGTGTCGGCCGATGACCTCCTCGCGCATCCTGGTCGTGGACGACGAAGCGGACATCAGCACCATCCTCTCGGTCACGCTGCGCCGCGCGGGCTTCGAGGTGGAGACGGCGGGCGACGGGGTGGAGGCTATCGACCAGATCCGGCGGCAGCCGCCCGACCTCGTCATCCTGGATGTGATGATGCCGCGCGCGGACGGGCTCGAGACCCTGAAGCGCATCCGCGAGCATGGGCCGACCGCGCAGCTCCCCGTCATCATGCTCACGGCCAAGGCCCAGCTCGCCGACAAGATCCAGGGCTTCGATCGCGGCGCCGACGACTACGTCGCCAAGCCCTTCGAGCCTTCGGAGATGCTGGCCCGCGTGCAGTCGCTCCTCAAGCGCACGGCTCTCGCGCGGCTGACCGGTCCGCTCATGGGTGTGCTGGGCGATTGGTTCAATCGAGAAGGCGTGGCGCAGCTCACCCGGGATCTCGAGGCCGCGCGCGACATCCAGCAGCGCCTCCAGCCGCCCGTGCCCTCCGCGCTGGCCGGGCTCGAGGTGGGCGCCTTGCTCCGTCCCTCGACCATGGTCGGGGGCGACTTCTTCGACATCTTCCCGATGGGCGAGCGCATCGGGGTGGCCGTGGGCGATGTCTCCGGCAAGGGCATCCCCGCCGCCCTCCTCATGGTCATGGTCCGCACGCTCCTGCGTGAGATCGCGCGCGGCCTCGGCGAGCCCGCGGAGGTCCTGACCAGGCTCAACGCCTCCCTGTGCCGCGACATGCCGCCGTCCATGTTCGTCACCCTCGTCCTCGGCGTGCTCTTCCCTGGTCAGGTGGGCCGCGTCGCGCTCGCCTCGGGTGGTCACCCGGAGCCTATCCTCATGCGCGCTGCCGGGTCCCCAGCCCCCGTTCGCGTCGGCGGCATGATCCTGGGCGTGTTCGAGGAGACGGAGTTCGAGCAGGTCGAGATCAACCTCGAGTCGGGGGATTGCCTCGTCCTCCTGACCGACGGCCTCATCGAGGTGCCGGAGAGCGGAGGCAAGCGTCCCGGGCTGCCACGCGTGCTCGATGCGCTCGTTCGCGCGCGGGAGCTCACGGCGCAGCGGCAGGCGGAGGCCCTGACCGCGGACGTGCTGCAGCGCGGGGCGGCCCGGGTGCACGATGACATGACGACGTTCATCCTCAAGCGTCCCTAGGAGACGGCCGTGCCGAGAGTGCGCGAGATCGAAGACGACGGCGGCGATCCCCTCCTGAAGGAAGTCTTCGCCAAGCAGCGTGAGCTCTTCGGGGGCCTCTTGAATCCCACGAAGGTCCTCGCGCACTGCCCACCCATCCTCAAGGCCGCCGCCCAGCTCTCGGGCTCCATCGAGAAGTCGGGCCGCCTGCCCGCCGAGCTCCTGCCCCTCGTCTACCTGCGCGTGGCGCTGATCAACAGGTGCCCGTTCTGAATCGACATCAACGCATCCCGGGGGATGCAGGCGGGGGCGGATGACGACAAGGTGCGGGAGGTGCCGACCTGGCGCGAGAGCGCACGCTTTTCCGCGACGGAGCGCGCGGCCCTCGAGTACGCGGAAGCCATGACCATCACGGGCCAGACGGTGAGCGATGAGCTCTTCGCGCGCCTCAAGACCATCTTCGACGACGGCCAGATCGTGGAGCTGACGGCGGCGGTGGCCCTGGAGAACTTTCGCAGCAAGTTCAACGTGCCCCTGGGGGTCGAGGCCCAAGGCTTTTGTTTACTTGGGGATAGAGGTTTCGACTCCAGCCGGTGACGGGCTGCTTGCAGGGCTGCTTGCAGCCAGATCATCCGGAACCCACTTCGCGTAAGTTCCGAGCAGGACCGTAGCGCTCTTCCAGCCCCCCATCTTCTGGATGTAGGTGAGGGGAGCGTTCCGGCTCAGCAGGATGCTGGCGAAGCTGTGGCGGCACGCGTGGGGTTTGCGGTACCGGACCCCCGCCGCCTTCAGGATTCGGCGCCAGAGCCGGTCGAACACCATGTTGTTCATCGGCTCCATCGGCTTCTTGGCCGCGGGGAACAGCGGGGCCTCCTGGTCGGCCGTGACCGCCACCAGGATGCCGAGGCCATCGAGGACCCGGCGTGTTTCCAGGCCAGCAGCCGCTGGGCGCCACTGAGCGGAGTCTTCCGTGATCGGATGAAGCACCGAGACGGTCCTGACGCTGTGACGGTTCTTAGGGGGCCCGAGACGCCCCCTGGACCAGGTACCGCGGACGTCGATGGTACCGGCCTCGAGGTTAACGTTCCTGCGGCGGATCGCCATCGCCTAGATCGGACGTGGGTCGTGGAGGGAACGAGGCTAGACCGCGTTCGTGGCCGTGGCCACCCGCGAGCAATGGAGCGAACACGTGATCGACCTCGCCCGCATCCGCCCCTTTCTCCACCAAAAATACCGGACGCTCTCAGGGGGCCAGATGCGGCGCATCGCCCTGGCCGAGGAACTCATCGGCGACCCCGCCTTCCTCTTCCTCGACGAGTTGACCAGCGGTCTCGACGCCTTTTCCGAACACGAGCTCATGGTCTGGCTCAGGGAACTGGCGCACGGCCTGAACAAGACCGTCGTCCTCGTCACCCACAACCTCCAGCAGGCACGACGAGTGGCGGACTCCGTGGCCTGCCTCGGCGTCCTCGACCATGCGGGAGAGCTCATCGAGAGCGGCCGCTGCTGCGACGTTTTCGATCAGCCCCAAGCGCCGGAGCTCGTCCGTCACTTCTCTCG